>Ga0081540_1000083_pt1 | contig 100350 bp, 91 predicted proteins | sample TabmetS2T1R1_FD_71024 | JGI IMG/M metagenome (GOLD analysis project Ga0081540, IMG submission 71024) | Tabebuia heterophylla rhizosphere microbial communities from the University of Puerto Rico - S2T1R1 | ecosystem: Host-associated > Plants > Roots > Rhizosphere ...
ATCGCAGGGACACCCCCGCTCGGAACGGCCTCCGCCTCGAGCTCCCGAGCACCTCCGGGCCGGGCCTCTAGCCTGCCTCGCCCAGGAAGCGGGCCACCGCCTTCCAGACCGCCTCGAAATGCTCGCGATCGAAGCCGGTGCCGGAAGCCACCCAGTCGAAGTGGGGCGGCACGTGACGGGGTCGGTGGAAGTGTCCCAGGACGTCGTGATGGTCCGCCCAGACCGCGGCGACCAGCTGACCCCGGACCTGGCTCAGGGTGGGAACGATTCCGTCGTTCGCGCGGTGGTCGGGGATGCTCCCGTAGGCGCGGCGGAGGAACTTCCGGTGCTCCTGGGAGAGCTTGCCGGGGGGATCCGTGGGGCGGCCGCGAGCCAGGCGATAGAGCACGACGTACAGCGCGTGGGTGGTCTGCGCATATCCGCTCAGGCCAGCCCGCCCGAGCGACCGCAGCCCGGGTGGACGGGAGCGCGTGACCACCTCGCCGTAGCGGACGCCGGAGCGGTCGGCGGTGGCGGCGTTGAAGAGCTGCATCGCCCCCGGAGCGAGCTGCGGGACCAGACCCTGGTCGCTGTGCACGCTGGAGAAGAACTCCTCGATGGCGCGGCGGCGCTTGCCGGTGAAGTCCGCGAGCAGCTGGAGAAACAGCTGGTCCACCACTCCGGTGGGCGTGCTGTCCTTGCGGCGGAGCAATCGGGCCAGGCGCAACGCGACGCCCACCGGAAGGCGACCGGTGCGGAGCGAGTACACCGTGGCGAGCGAGAGCAGCTTCAGCAGCTGGCTCCCGAAGAGCGAGGTGAAGTGCTGGGCGAGCGGCGTCCCATGATGCGGCCCGGCCACGCCCACCACGGCGCGAACCGCGGCGGCACAGCGTTCCACGTCCACCCGGGTCGGGAGGACGGAGCCCGGGCTGAGCATCAACCTGCCATCGAGCGCTCCGGTCGAGTGGCCGACGATGCTCACCACGCCTCCGCGCTGATCGAGGAGGCGGTGAATGGACTCGGCGAGGAGCGCGGCGCGTCGAGGCAGCGAGGACGACGGCTCGGTGAGGACCACGCGGATCTCACCGTCGAGGCCCGCCGCCGGTCCGACGTCGGCGAGCAGGTCGCGGACGTGCCCGAAGTACGCGAAGTCGCCCAGGTTCGCGAAGCCGAAGAAGCCCGGGACGAGGACGACGTGGTGAGGTCCGGCCACCTTCCGGGCACCTTACCGAGCCCGGGGGGTGGGATTCACGCCTCCGCTCAGTCGAGCGTCGCGCCGGGAGCAAGCACGGAGTACTGGAGCCCGGCCGTCTTCGCTGCCTTCGCGAAGACACCGATCGCGTCCGGCACCTCGGCGTACCCCTGCCCGGCGTTGCCGTAGTGGATGGGCACCACCCTGCGGGCGCCGAGGATCTGCGCGACCTCGACGGCCTGCTCCGGGGTGAGCGACATCGGCGCCGGGACCCGCGTCGTGCGACCCAGCGTCTGCCGGAACCCGTTGATGGGGAGGAAGGCGAGATCGAAGGGCCCGTAGGCCCGGCCGATGTTCCAGAACTGGCCGTGCACCTGGGTGTCTCCGGCGTGGAAGACCCGCCGTCCGCCGCCATCGATGACCCAGGAGACCTGCGGGCTGCCGAGCCCGTCGGAGGCAGGAACTGCGAAGACCGCGAAGTCGCCGGTGCGCGGTGAGAGGAACTCGGGCTGGTAGAGCGAGACCGGTAGCAGCGGGACCTCGCGATCGCCCACGCGAAGCGCGGTCTCGCGATCGCACACGAGCCGACTCCGGGCATTGAACACCGGCTTGAGCGCCTCGGGCTGACAGTGATCGCCGTGGTAGTGGGTGACGAGCGCGTGTCGCTCGGGCGTGGAGGCCTGCAAGGGCGTGCTTCCGGGCTCCGTCGGGTCGACGGTCGCGTCGATGAAGAGGGTGGTCTCTCCCGCGACGAGGCGAACTCCGGCCCAGGTCAGGCGGGTGACGCGGAGCGCGGGCGGAGGTGGGGTGGTGGCGGCGGCCGCTGGAACGGCCCGGAGGACTGCCGCCGCGCCGACCAGCTCGAGGAGGGTTCGTCGGTGCATCTCCCGGTCGTACCCCGGACGGTCTGGCGACGCCGTCCGTTCGCGGAGCGTCCGAGCGCGCTGGCTGCAGAGGATGCCGCGCGAGGACGGCGTGTGGGTCGAGCGAACCAGGCAGGGTGTCCGTTCGTGTTCACGGATCGCCGGTCGCCGTCGCGGCGGAAGGTACGGGAGCGCGTGGCAATGGGGCCGTCGCGGAACGTGTCCCGACGGCCTCGATGGCCCGAGCGCCCCAGGAGCCGAGCGGCGATCGCGGCGGTCGGAAAAGCCCGGCCGAGGTCAGCCGTCAGCGACCGGTGCCGGGGGTCGTTTCCGGAGTTCCGGTTCCGGTCGTTCCCGTCCCGGTCGTCCCGGTTCCAGTCGTGCCCGTCCCCGTGGTCCCGCTGCCTGTCGTTCCGGTGCCGGTCGTCCCGGGAACGCCCGTCCCGGTGCCAGGCACCCGGTAGGCACCGCTGGGGTCAGTCGTGGTCGTCCCCGGAGCTCGGTAGGTGCCGGTGGTTCCCGTCCCCGCCGCGCCGGTCGTCCCCGCGCCACCGGTGCCCGTCGCGCCGGTCCCGTTCAGCCCCGGGTCGGTGGCGCCCGTTCCGGTCGTGCCCGTGCCGGTGCTCCCGGTGCCCGTCGAGCTCCCGGTTCCAGTGGACGACTGCCCGATTCCAGTCGTCGCTCCCGCGCCGCCGGTTCCGGTGCTCGGCTGACCCGATCCACTCCCGGCCGTGCTGGGCTGCGCGGTGGCGTTCCCCGTCCCCGGACCGCCAGGAGCCGCGTTCGGATTCACCGCCGCGGAGCCGCTGCGGTTCGGAGCCGGGGAGGGTGAGTTCAGCGTCCCGTCGCTCCCGCCCGTCGTTCCCGCGCCGCCCGTACCCGAGTACGAGCCCGTGCTGTCACGCGCCGTTCCCGTGCCCGGTGCGAGCGGCGCCGAGCCGGTGGATCCCGTTCCAGGCTGCGTCGTCCCCGCGGTTCCCGTTCCCATCGGAGCTCCCGCGTTTCCGCCGACCGGCCCACTCTGGCCCACGCTGCCGGAGCTCGAGGAGCTGCCCGTCGTCTGCGCCAGCGCCGCCACCGGCCAGACCGTCGCAGCGCCTGCCAGGACGCCCGTTCCCACCCATCGCCATGCCGTTCGTCTCATGACCGTTCGTCTCATGACCGTTCACCTTCTCCCCTCGTCAGGACTCGCCGTGGAGAAGGTAGGCCCCGGAACCGGCCACCGGGACCCTGCCGGGGCAGCGCGCACGCTTGCTTGCCCGTGCTAAGCGAGCAGGGTGGCCCAGGGAACGAGACCCATCCGGAAGATCCTGATCGCCAACCGCGGGGAGATCGCCGTCCGGGTCATCCGCTCCTGCAGGGAGCTGGGCATTCCGACGGTCGCCGTCTACTCGGACGCGGACCGCGCCGCGCTCCACGTGCGGATGGCGGACGAGGCATTCCGGGTGGGAACGCCACCCTCGCGCGAGTCGTATCTGTCGTTCGACCGGATCCTCGACGCGGCGAGGACCTCCGGCGCGGACGCCATCCACCCCGGCTACGGCTTCCTCAGCGAGAACGCCGCGTTCGTCCGTGCCTGCGAGGCGGCGGGCATCGCCTTCATCGGTCCACCCGCGAGCGCGATGGACGCCATGGGCGAGAAGACGCGCGCCCGGGCCAACATGGAGAAAGCCGGGGTCCCCGTCGTGCCGGGCAGCATCGCACCGTTTCCCTCGGTGACCGAGGCCCGTACCTACGCCGAGAAGATCGGCTTTCCGGTGATGCTCAAGGCAGCGGGCGGCGGAGGCGGCAAGGGCATGCGTCGAGTCGAGCGGGGAGCGGACTTCGACTCGGCCTGGCAATCGGCAAAGAGCGAGGCGCTGAACGCCTTCGGCAACGACGCGGTGTATCTCGAGAAGTACCTGGAGGAGCCGCACCACGTGGAGATCCAGGTCTTCGCCGATGAGGCGGGGAACACCGTCCACCTGAACGAGCGCGAGTGCTCGGCGCAGCGGCGCCACCAGAAGGTCATCGAGGAGACGCCCTCCCCCATCCTCACCCCCGAGATGCGCGCCGCGATGGGCGAGGTCGCCGTTCGGGCTGCGAAGGCGGTGGGCTACGTCGGCGCGGGCACGGTGGAGTTCCTCGTCGACCGCCACCGGAGCTTCTACTTCCTGGAGATGAACACCCGGCTCCAGGTCGAGCACCCGGTGACGGAGTGGGTCACCGGTCTGGACCTGGTGGCGTGGCAGATCCGGGTCGCGCGTGGCGAGCCGCTCGGCTTCCGGACCGAGCCACCGCGCGGGCACAGCCTCGAGGTCCGCGTCTACGCCGAGGATCCGGCGCAGAACTTCATGCCGAGCCCCGGCCGCATCACCTACCTGCGCGTGCCCTCGGGACCGAACGTCCGCGACGACTCGGGCGTGTACCCGGGCTACACCGTGCCGACGGTCTACGATCCGATGATCTCGAAGCTCTCGGTCTGGGCACCCACCCGGGCCGAGGCGATCTCCCGGATGCAGCGAGCGCTCGCCGAGTACGTGGTGAAGGGCATCACCACCAACATCCGATACCTTCGGGCCATCCTCGAACACCCCGAGTTCGTCTCGGGGAACTACGACACCGGCTTCCTTCCGCGCGCACACGCATCGCTTCTCGGGCGCCAGGACCGTGCACTGGGCGAGGTCGCGCTCCTCTCCGCGGTGGTGGACGCCTACCAGCGGGACGCCCGGAGGCGCAGGAGCCTGACTCCCGTCGCCGGCCAGAGCACCGGACCATCGCCCTGGCGACAGCGTGCGCGAGGGAGCCGGCGGTGAGCGGGCCCAAGCGATACGTCACACGCGCGCGCGGAGCGAAGGACTCGGTGGCGGTGGACATCGAGGACCTGGGCGACGGCAAGTTCGTGCTCGTCCTGGAAGGGCATCGCCACACCGTGGATGCCCGGGTGCTGGAGCACGGGGCGGTGTCGCTCATCGTCGACGGCCGGTCGTACGACGTCGAGCTGGACGAATCGGGAGACGAGGTCCAGGTCCTGGTGGATACCGAGGTACTCACCGTGGACGTGGCGGACGAGCGAGCGGTGAGGTTGCGCGCCGGCGCGGCAGGGTTCAGCGTGACCGGCAAGGTCCTCCTCACCGCCCCCATGCCGGGCAAGGTGGTGCGGGTGCTGGTGGCTCCCGGTGCCCAGGTGACCGAGGGCCAGGGTCTGGTGGTGGTCGAGGCGATGAAGATGGAGAACGAGCTGAAGAGCCCAAAGGCGGGCACCGTCACCGAGGTGTTCGCGAAGGAGGGCAGCGCGGTGGAGGCGAACGCCAAGCTGCTCATCGTGGAGTAGGACATGGCGGACGAGCGCCGGCGCTGGCTGGATCAGGTCTGGGCGAAGGCCCGGGCGAAATCTCCCGAACGGAAGGACGTCTTCCGGACCACGAGCGACATCGAGCTCGAGCCGGTCGACGCGCCTCCCAACCCCGATGCGGACAACCTCCGGAGGCTCGGTTTCCCGGGCGAGTACCCGTTCACCCGGGGAATCCAGCCCACGATGTACCGGGGCCGTCACTGGACCATGCGCCAGTACGCGGGCTTCGGCAGCGCCGAGGACGCCAACGCGCGGTACCACTACTTGCTCAAATCGGGGCAGACCGGGCTCTCGGTCGCCTTCGATCTCCCGACGCAGATGGGCCGCGACGCGGACCACGCGCGGGCACGTGGCGAGGTGGGAAAGGTCGGGGTGTCGATCAGCTCGCTCCGGGACATGGAGGTGCTGCTCAAGGGCATCCCGCTGGGCGAGGTCTCGACCTCGATGACCATCAACTCGACGGCGTCGATCCTCCTCTCGCTCTACGCCGCGGTGGGCGAGCAGCAGGGAGTGCCGCTGGAGAAGATCTCCGGAACGGTCCAGAACGACATCCTGAAGGAGTACATCGCGCGTGGCACCTACGTGTATCCGCCGCGCGAGTCGCTCCGGCTCGTGACCGACGTGTTCGCCTTCTGCGCGAAGCGGGTGCCGCGCTGGAACCCGATCAGCATCAGCGGGTACCACATCCGGGAAGCAGGCTCGACGGCGGCTCAGGAGATCGCCTTCACCCTGGGGAACGGAATCGCCTATGTCGAGGCCGCTCGACGCGCTGGCCTGGAGGTGGACGGCTTCGCGGGGCGGCTGTCGTTCTTCTTCAACGTCCACAACAACTTCCTCGAGGAGATCGCGAAGTTCCGCGCGGCGCGCCGGCTCTGGGCCCGGGTGATGAAGGAGCGCTTTGCGGCGAAGGATCCTCGCAGCCAGATGCTGCGGTTCCACGCGCAGACCGCCGGCTCGACGCTCACCGCCCAGCAGCCGGAGAACAACGTGGTCCGGGTCGCGCTGCAGGCGATGGCGGCGGTGCTGGGGGGAGCCCAGTCGCTGCACACCAACAGCAAGGACGAGGCCCTGGCGCTGCCCTCCGAGGTTGCGGCGAAGCTGGCGCTCCGCACCCAGCAGATCATCGCCAGCGAGACCGGGGTGGCGGACGTGGTCGATCCGCTGGGCGGCAGCTACACCCTGGAGCGGCTGACCGACGAGCTGGAGGCCCGCGCGGACGCGTACCTCGGGAAGATCGATGCGTTCGGGGGGATGGTGGAGGCGATCGCCCAGGGGTATCCGCAGCAGGAGATCCAGGACGCGGCCTACCGCGCGCAGCGGGCGCTGGAGACGCACGAGTCGGTGGTGGTGGGCCTCAACGAGTTTCGCGAGGAGGAGCCCCCGCCGGAGGGTCTGCTCCGGGTCAACGAGACCGTCGAGCGAGCCCAGGCGGCCCGGCTGGCGGCACTGCGGAAGGAGCGTGACAGCGCCTCGGTGCAGCGGCGGCTCGATGCGCTCCGGACAGCCGCGAAGGACGAGCGGCAGAACCTGGTGCCGCTGATCCTGGACGCAGTGAAGTCGCTGGCGACGCTGGGGGAGATCTCGGATGCGCTCCGGGACGTCTTCGGGGAGCACCGGGAACAGGTCGTGCTCTGAGAGGCCGGTCGTTGAGTCGTCACGCGATGGCCCCAGCTCTACTGGAGGGCGGCCCGGGCCCTGCCCCGCCGCCGCCCATGCGTTCCCCGTTCAGCTGACGCTCCGCTCGGCCGCAGTTGCCTCGGACCGTAGCCGCCGTCCGAGAGTCTGGTACAGCTTCACGGCGGTGAGGTTGAAGGGGTCGAGCTCCAGCACCACGAAGACCTCCTCGAGCGCCTGACGGGTCCGTCTCAGGCGGTAGAGGAGCTCTGCCAGCTGGAGGTGCAACGTCGCCGAGCTCTGGCCGAGCGCCTCGGCGTCCTTCAACGCGGACCGAAGGAAGAGCTCCGCCTGCTCGGGCTCTTCCGAGGAGAGTTTCTGCGCGGCCTGCACCTTGAGCAGGATGTCTTTCATCGTCGGACGACTCATCGTTCGCTCACGTCCACCCGGGGTGGCGGGGCCTGCCTCGCCCCGCCACCCATCCGTTTCGACCAGCCGACTCACGCCATCGCCTTTCCGGTCACGCCGAACAGCGGCGCCTGCACGCCCACCCCAACGGCCTCGGCATCGGCCGCGACGGCCCGCGCCACGTCTCCCTGCGCCCGCGCCACCCGGGCCAGCGCCTCCCAGGCCTCGCGGGCAGCCGGGAACAGCGTGGTGACGGCCTCGGCGAGCGCCCGCGCCCGCTCGAGCTGAGCGGTGGCCACCGCGAAACGCACCATCGCCAGGTGCGCCTCGAGGTCGGCCTCCCCCGCCTCCACGAGCAGTGTGTACAGACGCGGGATCGCCGCGTCGTCGACGGCTCGCTCCGGATCCGCGAGCGCAGCCCGCAGCCGTGCCGCCACGTCCCCGAACGCGTGACGGACGGGGAGCGCGAGCGGGTCTGCCCTCACTGCCTTCTTGATCTCGTCGAATGCCATCTCCAGCTTTCCCATCCGGTCCAGCGCTCCGGACAGCACGTAGTGCACGTACGCGGAGGCGACTCCGAGTCGCTGCGCCTCGGCCAGCACCTCGCGGAAGAGCTTCTCCGCGGCCTCCGCATCTCCTCTCTCCTCCAGCGCCCTCCGCAGCTTCGCCAGGAGGGCCTCGAGCTTCGCTCCGGTCAGCATGTCGGACCTCGAGGCGTGCCCTTCCCGGGGCGACGCCAGGCAATGCGGACGTGCCGCGCACGGCTGCGACAGCGCGCGGCCGCACGGCGGACCTGCGGTTGAACGCATCACGGCGAGACGCCGCGCAGGGGCGCGCGGCGGTTCCGTCTCGGGCCGGCATGCGCGGAGCGGATGCGCCCGCGCGTACCGGTCCGCTCGCCGCGGGACGTCACCCGCCGCGAGACGCCGGTTCACCTCGATCTGGTCAGTGCCTCGTCGACTGAATGCTCGGGAGGCGCATCATGGGTGGCCTCCTTTCGAGCGCAGGCAGCTCCGGGGCCGGGAAGCTGCGGCGCGCGGTGATGCCAGAGTGACTGCCCCGCTGTCAAACGGCTGCGGAAGTGCTCGGAACGCCGGGCTCTGTGCGAAGGTGTCCGCCCCGGGGGGAACCGGAGAGCTCGATGGACGCACCGCTGACCGGCGGTGACGAGGTTCGGATTCGATTCGGCTGGCTGCCACGGCCCGGCACGGTGGCCTTCCACCTGATGCTCGCGGCGGTGGCGCTGCTGATCCTGGGACCGCTCGGAGGGGTCGCGGCTGCCTACATGAGCTTCACCCTGGGGGTCTTCGTCCCGGGCCAGATCCTCGCCGGCATCCTCGGAAGCGTCGTCACCTATCCCTACGGGGCCGAGGGACGGCACGGCGCGAACTACATGCAGACCATGGCCGCGTCGGTCGCCTCGCTGGGCGCGATGGCGGTCCTCATCCAGGCCGCGGTCTGGCTGGGGATGCAGATGCCGCCGGCGTGGCAGCTGGTGCTCTTCATCACCTGCGTCGGAATGTTCGGCGTGGGCCTGGGGATGCTCTACACACCGGTCCTGGTGGACCGGATGAAGCTGGACTACCCCTCCGGCTACGCCGTCGCGAACATCATCCGTGCGCTGACCAACAAGACGCTGCTGAAGAAGTCGGTGCGCAGCCTCGGGGCGGGCGCCGGCGTGGGCGCGCTGGGCGGCTGGCTCATCGACCGCGTGCCGTGGATCGGCGCCAGCGGCCTGTCGATGTCCAACGTGGGCGCCGGGCTCATCGTCGGCTCCCGGATCGCCGTTCCCGCATCCATCTTCGGGCTCGTCGGATGGCTCGTCTCCCCGTGGCTCCGGAGCAACGGCTGGCTGGGCGCGAACGAGCCCTTCCGCCGGCTGGGGTTCCTGGTGGGCCTGGCCTCGATCCTCGGGGCCGCGCTGGTGGACCTCACCGTCATCGCCTTTCAGGCGACGAGGCGTGTTCGTGCTTCCGGCGAGGTCTCGACGGAGGATGTTCCCGACCGGGGAAACTTCCCGACCGGGATGCTCGTGGCGTGGGTGCTCTTCTGGGCCGCGGCCGTGACCCTCGTCGCCACCGGACTGATGCACCAGCCGGCTCGCTACATCCTCTTCGGCCTGGGCCTCAGCGTCCTCTTCGTGTTCGTCAACGGCATCTCCACCGGCATCACCGACCAGAACCCAATCTCCAGCGCGTTCGTGGTCTCGGTGCTCCTGATGTCGGCCATGGGCCTTCGCAATCCCATGGTGGCGATGACCGCGGCGACGGTGCTGATCATCTGCAGCTCGGTGGGCGTGGACATGCAGCAGGACCGCTCCACCGGCTGGCGCCTCGGCACCGATCGACGGGTCCAGTTCTGGTACCAGATCCTGGGGATCGGCGTGGGCGCGGTGCTCTGTGTGGTCCTCGCCCGCGTCTTCATGAGCGCCTACCCGGTGCTGGCGCTGAACAGCTTCGACCACCCCGAGGCGAAGGTCGGGCAGTGGCAGTCGGCGATGACCTACAAGCTGGTCGGGGCCATCCGGGGCCTCGGCCACCTTCCCACGCACCAGCTGGTCGCGCTCGAGGTGGGCTTTGCCCTGGGCCTGGTCATCGAGGTGCTCCGCAAGCTCCTCCGGGCCAGCGCGAGGTACCGGGCGTTCGTCGAGCGGCCGGGGGCCGGGCCCGCGGTGGGCTGGGTCGCCGATGCAGTGGTGCTACCCAGCCCCTACGCCTACGCGTTCGGAACCTTCGTCGAGATGCCCACCGCGTTGTGGTGGGGAGCGGGAGGCATCCTCTCCTCGGTGTGGAGCTCGCGTGCGAAGCGTACCGGGCCCGCGGATCGGGCGGCGGCGGATGAGCTTCCCGCGGACATGTCCACCACCTCGCTGGTCGGCGGTGGGCTCATCGCGGGCGAGTCGCTCTTCTATCTCGGGCTGGCGCTCATCGGCCTCGCCGGGCTGGTCTGAGCTCGTCATCTACCGGGGCGGAAGCCGGGAGCGCGCCCATCCCGCGAGGGCCGCTGCCGGCGCCATCACCAGCACCGCGGAGTAGTCCAGCCACCGCGGGTCCGCCCCCGGCTCGAGCCAGGGGTGGACCAGGCCGGCGACGGCGATGAGCCCCGCGAGCACCACCGCGTGCGCAAACGGCCGGCGACCGGGAAGACTCGCCGCGGTCAGCCCGCCGAGCGCGGCGAACACCGCGCCGTAGGCGATCGAGCCGACGAGCATGCCGAGCGTCGGCGCTGTTCCGGGGTGCTCGGCCGCCGCCCCCCGAGGCATGAAAGAGCCGATCACGAAGATTCCGAATCCCAGCCCTACCGCCAAGATGCTCCGGATCCATTCCATGTGGGGCCGTTCTAGCGCACGCGACGCCCGGGACTGCTCCCGACCGACGACGACCCGTGGCGATCGGAGAACGGCTCGACGCCGCTCGTTTCGGCGCTAGAGTCCTTCGCCGGGAGGGGGGCACCGATGCATCGAAGACTCGCGGGAGCCGTCGTCGCCGGATTGCTGGCCGGCGGGGCGGCACGGGCGGACTCGGGCTGGCGGGAGATCCAGGGCCCGCACGTGGTGCTGCGGACCGACCTCGGCTCCGGGGCAGCCCGCGAGGCGGCGCTCGCCGTCGAGCGGTTCCGGGCGCAGATCATCGCCGCAGCCTGGCCGCGCGCCACGCTCCCGGCGGCCGACCGGGTCGAGATGACCGTCTTCGGCAACGGACTCGACTTCGAGCACCACTTCGGGCGCAACCTCGCCGGTGTGTTCTTTCACGAGATCCCGCCCTTCGCCGTCATGTACGGCCACCCGGACAGGTGGGAGCACCGGGCGACCCTGGCCACGCCGGAGACCACGTCCGTCCTCCGGCACGAGCTGGTCCACCATCTGGCGGCGAGCATCTACCGACGCCAGCCACGCTGGTTCGCGGAGGGCCTCGCCTCGTTCCTGGAGACCGTCCGGACCGGGGAGGACGGGAAGACCGTGGTGGTCGGCGCCGTCAATCTCACCGCCATGCAGAACTACCGCTCCTTCCGCAGCCTTCGCGTCGCGGACGCGCTCGCCTGGTCGGGCAAGCTCGACGGCCTCCCGGAGGCCCACATCCACGGGCTCTACGGGCTGAGCTGGGTGATGGTGCACTGGCTGTTCAACGAGCACCCCGAGCAGTTCGAGCAGCTCCAGGGCCTGCTCGCCCGGGGCATCGATCCCGACAAGGCCTGGAGGATCATCCTCCCCGGGCTCAAGGCTCCGGACGTCGACGCCGCGATCAACCAGTACATCAGCCACGGCAACTACCAGGAGTTCCTCGCCCCGTTCACCGATCCGAAGCCGCCGCTCAAGGAAGTCGCCTTGACCGAGGCCGACGTGCACGCCGAGCGAGCGCGGGTGGCGCTGGCCGCCGCTCGCTCGACCGGCGACCGGGACGCACACCGGAAGGAGGCGCGAGAGGAGCTCGCCACCGCGCTCAAGATCGACCCCGCTGCCGCGAACGCGCTCGTGCTCGGGTTCCGGCTCGCCGAGGGGAAGGATCGGGCCGCCATCGCCCGGAAGCTCACCGAGACTCACCCCGATGACGGCCGCGGCTGGATGCTGCTTGCGGATTCTCTCCGGGACGGCGGGGCCACTCCGGAACGCGAGGCAGCGCTCCGGAAGGCGGTGGAGCTCCGGCCCGAGGACCCGAACGCGCTGAACAACCTCGCCTGGTACCACGTCCAGCAGGGCAAGCCCGCCGAGGCCGGGCCGCTGATCACCAGGGCGATCCAGATCGCTCCCTACGATCCACTCCTGCTCGATACGCTCGCCGCCGTGCAGTCCATGCTCGGGCGCTGCTCGGAGGCCGTGGCCAGTCAGGCGCGCGCCGTCGACGCGCTACCTGACGGAATCTCGGCCGACCGGCGGCGCGACTTCGTGGAGCGGCTCGAGAGATACCGGACCCGCTGTACCTCCGGTACATCCGCAACGGCCAGCGGGGGCTGAGCGCTGGGCCGCCTCTGTCAGCGTCCCCGGGGTTCGGGGGGCGCTGTACCGGACGGCCCGCTGCCCCGCGCCTCGTCGACGTGCCCGGGGTGCGGCTGGCTGACGGCCGTCCTTCCGGGACAGGGCGACCCGCCGCCCGCTACGGTCCCGGCTCCGCCTGGGATATGAGTTCCCCGAGATGGCGGGCACGCAGATCTTCGTCCGGAACCGGGAAGGGAAGGTGTTCGGGCCGATCGAGCCGTCCACCGTCGAGCTCCTGATCGAGAGCGGGGTCCTGCAGGGCCTGCTCCAGGTCTCGACCGACGGCGAGCACTACGCCCTGCCCTTCCGGTTCCCGGAGATTCGCGACTCCTTCCCCAGGCACCTCTGGGGAGACGACAGCCGCAAGGACGTGCAGCTCGACGCCGAGGCCCCCGCGGCTCCCGCCCCCGCCGCGGGAGTCCCGGCAGCGGCGCTCTTCGGTGCCCCTCCCGGGTCAACGCCAGACGGGACGGCAAACCCGGTCGCGAGCCCGACTGCCAATCTTCCGGTGATCGACCCGGACGCCGCCGTACCCGAGGAGTCGATCGACCCCTCCGACGCCGGCATGGCCGTTCCTGACGCTCCGTTCGTGCCACCGGCGGGCGCGGGTCCTCCCATCCTCACCACCGCACCCGTGGAGCCGCCGGCGCCGCCACCGCCGCGCCCCTCGACCGCGGCGCCGCCGGTCCTCACCGCTGCGCCTCCTCAGCCTCCGCGAGCCGCCGCCCCTCTGCAGCCCGAGGATGCCTGGGCCGAGGCTGTCCCGTTCGAGCTCGCACCGCCCGGCGCACCCAGGCCTCCGGCGCGAGCACCGGCCCCGGTCACCTCCACCTTCAGCCTCCTGCGCGCGGATCTGGCGGAGACCAACGCGCTCAGGATCTACATCCAGGCGGCGCGGGCGAGCGCGACCGGACTCTTCTTCTTCGACCTCGAAGACCGCACCGTCACCATCTACATGCGCCGCGGGAATCCGGAGTCCGCGGAGTCCACGCACGACTCCGAGGCGATCGGTCCGTTCCTCCTCGCCCAGCGTCTCGCCTCGCAAGAGCAGATCGCCCGCGCGGAGAAGGAAGCGATCAAGTACGGCAACGACGTGCTGGCTGCCCTCTTCACCCTGGGAGCGGTCAACCCCGGGCTGGTCTTTCCCGCGCTCGCGCAGCGCGCCGCGGACATTCTCCTCCGCGCGTATCTCTCACCCCGGGGCAGCTTTCGCTTCGAGGCCCTCGAGCTCCCGGCGAGCAAGGTGGTCCCGCTCGGGAATCGCTGGGGGCTCCTGGCCGAGGTCATCCGGCGCGTGCCCCTCCCGGAGCTGAAGACGCGCCTGATGGACGTCCGCGAGCGGCCGGTCGTCCGGCGCGGTGCGGGTGACGCGCTTCCCGACCTCCGGCTCACCGCACAGGAGACGCGCGCGGTCGGCTACTTCGACGGGACCCGCTCGCTCGCACACCTCGCCCAGAGCACTGCCGGCGAGATGGACACCATCCTCCGCGTGGCGCTGCTGCTCCGGGAGCTCGACGCGGTCTCGTTCCCCGAGGTGAGCCTGCGGGCCCCGCCTCCTGCGCCGCCGGTCCGTCCCGAGACGGTGGCCCCGCCGCGCACGCCGACGCCCCGACCGGCCCCGCCCCCCCAGGCGTCGGCAGCTGCTCCACCGAAGCTCGCCCCCGCTGCGGCGACGCCCCGGAAGCCGGGAGCCCCCGCTGCACACGGGCCGACGCCGGCGCTCACACCGACCGGGCTCGCCTCGATGCCCCAGGTCGATCCGCCACGGATCGCGCCGATGGCCCCGGTGGCGCCGGTCGCGAAGCCGCATTCGCCTGGATACGCCGTGGAGCTCCGGGAGCTGTACGTCCGGCTGGAGAAGATGCGGAAGGAGAATCACTTCCAGGTCCTCGGTCTGCCGGAGACCGCGGACAGTAGCCTGGTGAAGGCCGCCTACTTCAAGCTCGCCAAGCTGTTCCACCCCGACACGGTCCCTCCGGATGCCCCGCCGGAGCTCGCCAAGGCGAAGGCAGAGATCTTCGCCGCCATCGGTGAGGCGAACCGCATGCTGGCCGACGACGGCGCTCGCGCACGCTACAAGGAGACGCTCGCCGAGGGCGGACCGGCCGAGGTCGACGTCCAGGCGGTGCTGCAGGCCGAGGAGACCTTCAACAAGGGGACGACGCTGGTGCGAGCGCGCCGCTTCCCCGAGGCGGTGAAGACCTTCGACGACGCCATCGCAGCCAACCCCAAGGAAGGCGAGTTCTATGCCTGGCGCGGATACGCCCGCTTCTTCACCCTCCAGGACAAGAAGGTGGCCATGGTCGAGGCGCTGCGAGACCTCAACCAGTCGCTGAAGCTCAACGAGCGCTGCGCACCTGCGCACTACTTCATCGGTCAGCTATACAAGCTCACCGGCGATGGGGCGACGGCGCTCAAGCACTTCAAGCGCTGCGTGGGCATCGATCCGCAGCACGTGGACGCGCAGCGGGAGATCCGCATCGCCACCGGACAGAAATGAGATGAGCCTCGACGGCAAGCAGCGCCGGAAGCTCCGTGCCCTCGGTCACCACCTCGCGGTGGTGGTGCAAGTCGGGCACGAGGGGGTCACCGCCGGCGTGCTCGCCGCGCTGGAGCAGGCGCTCTGGGACCACGAGCTGGTGAAGGTCAAGCTCGCCTCCGAGGACCGCGAGACACGCAAGGAGCAGGCGGCGTCACTCGCCTCCGGCACCGGCGCCGAGGTGGCACAGGTCCTCGGCCGGACCGTCCTGCTCTACAAGCCGAACCCGGACGAGCCCCGCATCGAGCTCTGAGCCGGGGCACCGGCGACGCGGACCCCGCAAGAGAGCAGGATGGGGCCCGACGGACGTCCCTGAGATCGGCGTCGTTCCGTCCGGGGAGGCCTCATGCGAACCGTTCTCGTGTTGCTCGTCGTCCTGGCGTCGAATCCCCTCGCCGCGGAGGAGGCAGCGCCGAAGAAGCAGGCCCCGGCCCGGAAGATCCGTTTCAACAATCGGCTCCTGGGAGCCGCCGAGCTCGGCACCCTGGAGCGGCTGGAGCGCGGCGTCGGCCGGCTCGACGACGGGGCGTACTGGTACGACCCGCGCACCGGTGCCTCGGGACGCTGGGGCGGTCCGGCGCTGGCGTTCCTCCCACCGGGGCTGACGCTCGGGGGGGCGCTCCCCGCGGAGGCCTCGGGCGGAGGTCGGGGCACGCTCACCGGCGTCTTCGTCAACGGCCGCGAGCTCCACCCCATCGACGTGATGGGCCTCCAGCAGGTCATCGGGCAGGTGTTGCCGGGCCGCTGGTGGGTGGACGCGCAGGGGAACTACGGGCTCGAGGGTGGTCCGCCCCTCGGCAACCTCGTGCTGCTGGCGCGCGCTCACCGGAGCGGGGGAGGAGGGCAGGCCTGGAGCAAGCACTACGAGGGCTTCACGCCCGGTCAGAACATGAATCTGGCCAGCGACGGGACGACCACCTGCGTGAGCACGGCCGGCTACTCACGCTGCACCGGCGAGTGAAGCTCACGTCGGCCTTCCGAGCTCCCGGGCGAAGCGCTCGCGCATCGCCGCGGCGACCTGCACGGCATCGGCCCCGGCCGGAAAGTCCACCGGGTCGAGCACCCGGACCCGGATGTCCACCCGCGGCGCCATCCACGGGCCGTCACCCACCACCAGGGCCCGGGTTCCGGACAGGAGCACCGGGACCAGTGGGACCCGCTCGTCGCGCGCGAGCACGAATGCCCCCGGCTTGAAGTGCAGGAGCGCCTCGCCGGGCGCGTAGGTCCCCTCGGGGAACATCAGCACCGCCATTCCCCGCCGGAGCCAGCGCCGGCAGTCCTCGAGCATGGCGCGGGTGGAATGCGGACGACCCCGCTCGAGGCGCACGTAGCGCAGCATCCACATCGCCCAGCCCACCACCGGCAACGAGAAGAGCGAGGCCTTGGACACGAACTTGAAGGGCCGCTGGAGTCCCATGCAGGTCGGGACATCGGCGAGCGACTGATGGTTCACCACCAGCACCGAGGCGCCCCGGGGAATGTGCTCCCGTCCCTCGATGCGTACTCGCCAGAACGGGTTCACGTGCAGGTAGGCATGGCAGCTCCGGCAGACGAAGGCGTGGAGCACTCGCCGGTCCCGGTCGAACGGCGCGGTCAGCGCAAAGAGCACGACCGCCACCAGGAAGAGCAGAGGCATCGTCAGCACCACCACTGCCCAGAACGCCACGGTGACCGCCGCGCTCGCCGGCGAGGGGCGAGCGCTCACGTCTTCGCCGCGATGCTCGCGCCGAGCGCCATGCCGTAAGCGACCTCGAGGCCTCCGTCCACGACGAGGGTGGTGCCATTGACGTAGCCCGCGGCGTCCGAGAGGAGCCAGGCGATGGGTCGGGCGATCTCCTCCGGAGCGGCGACGCGTCCCGAGGGAACCTGCGTCTCCACCGACTCGCTCATCGCCTCCCAGGCGGGGCCCATGTAGAAGCGCGAGCTGTCGGTGTCGATGTAGCCGGGGTTCACCGCATTGACCCGGATGCGGTCCGTGGACAGCTCGGCGGCGAGGTACTTCACCAGCACCTCCATCGCGCCCTTCATCGCCCCGAGGAACCCGTGGAACGGCATCGGCATGCGGCTGTCCATGCCCGAGACGGCGACGATGCTCGCCCCGGCGCGGCCGCGCATCAGCGGCACCGCGAGCTGCGCGAGGAGCACGAAGCTCTTCACGGTCACCGCGAACGTCTTGTCCATCTGGTGCGGCTTCATCGCCAGCAGGGGAACGAAGGCTGTGCTCGCGGCGTTGGCGACCAGCGCGTCGAGGCCTCCGAAGGCTTCCCGGGTCCGCGCGAGGACGGGCTCGAGGCTCTCCGGCTCGAGCTGATCCGCCTGCAGCACCAGCACCCGGCGGCCGAGGCCGGCCACCTCCGTCTCCAGCGTCCGAGCGGATTCCACATCTCGGCGGTACGTCGCCACCACATCCCAGCCCTCACGGGCCAGCAGAAGACACACCGCGCGGCCCACGCCGCGGGAGCCTCCGGTCACCAGCGCCACCCGGTTCGCCATGACCGCCTTCGTAGCAGACCGGGCGAGCGCTCGGGCGTTGCGAGTGCAATCGGAGTGCCCCGGTGTGCGTTCTCCCGATCGCGATGGGACTGCTGCATGGACTCTGGCTGCTGGTGGTGGGCGCGCTCGGCGCGGCGACGATCGTCGCTCGCGATCGACGAGGCGCCCGGGCAATCTCCGAGCTGGAGCCCTATCGCGGCTGGATCGGCGTCATCAGCGCGGTGGTCGGAGCCTGGCGCCTCTTCTGGGTGCTGCTGGAGCTCCCGGTGCTCCGCTGGTTCAACCACTGGCTGCTCCGCGCGGTGGACGGGGCGCTGCTCCTCTCGCTCGGCCTGGTGCTCGGGGTGGGCATCCTCCGGAGCTGGCTGAAGAATCCCTCGGCCCAGTCCACGCTGGACGGCTGGATCCGAAAGCTCCAGCCCTCCCGCGAGAAGCTGGGGGTGACGGCGATGGTCCTCGGCGCCTACCTCGTGCTGCGCGCCATCTTCTGAGCGCTCACCGGCGCAGGCGGGCGCACCTCCGGGATGAAGCGGAGGGCGCGGCTGGTTAGCATCAGGCCTGCCCCATGTACGTCCTCCGCATCGCCCTGTTCCTGGCCATCGTGCTGGTGGTGGTGGTCGGGGGCCACGTGTACCTGTACCGCCGGCTGTTCCGGGACACGACCGACGATCGGCGCATCCGGCTCATTGGCGGCATCGCGCTCGGCATCGCGGCGGCCTCTCTGTTCCTCGCCCGCTCGGTGTTCTCGCGCGTCCACACCGGCTGGGGTGATGCGCTCGCTTTCGCGGCCTGGTGCTGGATGGGCGTGGGCCTCTACCTCGGCATGTCGCTCGCGGTCTTCCACCTCTGGAGGCGGGTGGCCGACTGGCGGAGGGCACGCTCGGGAGCGCCGCCGATCTCGCGGGAGCGGCGACAGTTCCTGGCGCGCGCAGCGGTGGGTGGAGCCGGCCTGGTCGCAGCGGGCTTCAGCGCCTACGGCGTCCGGCGGGCGTTCGCGCCCCCGGCCATCGACGAGGTGGCAGTCCGCCTGCCCCGGCTCCCGCGCGCGTTCGACGGGCTGCGCATCGTGCAGGTGAGCGACGTCCACATCGGCGACGTGCTCGGCCGTTCCTTCCTGGAGGACATGGTGCGCCGCTGCAACGCGCTCCGGCCCGACCTGGTGGCCGTGACCGGGGACCTGGTGGACGGGCGGGTGAGCACGCTCGGACCGACCCTCTCCGCGCTGCAGGGTCTGCGGTCCAGGTGGGGGACCTACTTCATCACCGGGAACCACGAGTACTACTCGGGAGATCTCGAGTGGTGCGCGGCGCTGGAGCGGATGGGGCTGACGGTCCTGCGGAACCGGACGGTCACTCTGCGCGATGGTGACGCGCGGCTCGACCTGGTGGGTGTGGACGACTACGGGCAGAAGGACCGGCCGCGAGGCTGGGACCTCGAGGCGGCGGTGGCAGGACGCGATCCGGAGCACGCCGCCGTCCTGCTCGCGCACCAGCCCCGCGAGGTGGAGACGGCCATCGAGAGGGGCATCGGGCTGCAGCTCTCGGGGCACACCCACGGCGGCCAGCTGTTTCCCATGACCGGGCTGGTGGCGGCGCTCTGGACGTACTCGGCCGGGCTCTACCGGGTCGGGGACGGGCACGTGTACGTGCACCGCGGCACCGGCTTCTGGGGACCGCCGATGCGGATCGGAAGCCCGCCGGAGATCGCGGCGATCACCCTGACGGTGTGAGCGTCCGGCCTCTCGCCCGGCTGATCCGACGGCGGATCACTTCGGCGCGGAGGCCGTCCTGGGCGCGATCACCTTCACCACCGCCGTCGAGCCAGGGATGCGCTCGCCCTGGAGCGGCTCCACGCGTCCACCGAGGTACTGACCGAGGAATGCCTCGGCGCGGGCGTTGAAGTCCATCCGGTTCTCGGGGCGGGCGAAGCCGTGCCCCTCGTCCGAGTAGACGACGTAGGTCACGCCGAGCCCGTTCTTCTCGAGGGCGGCGACGATCTGCTCGGACTCCGCCTGCTTCACCCGGGGATCGTTCGCGCCCTGGCCGATCAGGAGCGGCATCTTGATCCGGTCCGCGGAGAAGAGCGGCGAGGCCGACTCGAGGAGCTGCTTGTCCGCCGGATCGTCGATGTTCCCGATCCGCCGGTTGAAGATCGAGCGCAGCGGCTTCCAGTACGGGGGAATCGATCGCAGGAGCGTGAAGAGGTTCGATGGCCCGACGACGTCCACGCCGCAGCGGAAGACGTCCGGGTTGAACGCGGCCGCCGCAAGCGTCGCGTACCCTCCATAGCTCCCGCCCATGATCGCGAGCCGATCCTTCTGGGCCACGCCCTCCTTCACGGCCCAGTTCACGGCATCGAGCAGGTCGGTCTGCATTGCCTTGCCCCACTGCCGATTCCCGGCAGCGGTGAGCTTCCGGCCATAGCCGGTGCTGCTCCGGAAGTTCACCTGGAGCACCGCGTATCCGCGGTTGGCGAGCCACTGCGCGTAGGGGTCCAGCTTCCAGGCATCACGCCCCCATGGCCCGCCGTGGACGAAGAGGACCATCGGGCCCGCGGACGATGCCCCCACCGGTCGGGTCAGGTAGCCGTGGAGGGGGAGCCCGTCGCGAGCCGCGAAGGCCACCGGCTTCCGCTCCGGCAGGGGAACGCCTTCCAGCTTCGGCTGGTCGACGAAGAGGAGCTTCCCCTGCAGTGACGTGCGATCGAACGTGAAGTACCGCGTGGGCCCCTGCGCGTCGCGGAAGGACACCACCCAGGTGCGGTCGGCGCGGTCGCGAGAGACGACCTGGGGGAATCCACGCGCGAGGTGCGCGAAGACGTCGAAGTCCTTCTTCACCGTCGGGTCGAGAAGGGTCCAGGCCGGGAGCCCAGGCTCGAACGCGACTCCCTCGACCACGTGGCGGGTGGGGTGGACCGAGACGTCGAGCGGATCGACCTCGGGGTTCGAGGCCAGGAGCTTCTCCGGACCGCCGGAGAGCGCGCGCTGCACCACTCTGGCGGTCGGGCCACCCGCGCTGGTCACGTAGAGCACGGACTTGCCGTCGGCGGTGAGGTCGAGCAGCCCGATCGTGTCGTCCGGACCTCCCCGGGTCAGCGTCCGCCACGCTCCCTTGGCCGAGTCACGGACCAGGAGCTCCTCGCCGCCATCGGCCCGCGTGGCGGCGCCGGCCTTGACCACCAGGTCGTCGGTTGCGGCCCAGGTCGTCACGGTTCCGGGGTTCTTCGTGTCGAGGGTGACCGCGCCGCTCCTCAGGTCGATGCGGTGAACGTCCATCCGCGCGCGGTCCTGGAGGTTCAGCGCCACCAGGATCTCCGAGGGGCGGCGCGGGCTGTCGGCGACGAGCTCGGCGTGCACTCCGTCGAAGGGAGTCAGGTCACGGACCTGCTTCGACTCGAGGTCCACCCCGTACACGTGCCAGTCCTCGTTCCCCTTCACGTCCTGGATGTAGAGGACTGTCCGGCTGTCCTGACCCCACTGGAAGGTCCGGATCGGGCGTTCCCGGTCGGCGCTGACGGGCGCGGCGTCGTCCTTCCCCACGGTCCGTACCCAGACCTGGAGGATGCCCTGGTCCGGCTGGAGCCAGGCGAGGCGCTTCCCATCGGGCGAGATGGCCGGCCGGGTGCGCTCGGGATTGCCGAAGAGCACCTCGCGCGGGATGAGCGGCGTCTCGGCGCGGGCGGTGAGGACGACCAGCAGGACGGCAAGGGCGAACCGACGCAGGGGGGGCCTGGCCATGGAGGCCACGTTCTAGCGCAAGAGCGCCCACTGGCGCGGTCTGCTGGTTCGTGGCAAGCGGCATGCAGCGCGTGCGCTCCGAAGCCTTCCGATGGTGGCCGGCGTGGGTCCTCGTCGCCGGGGGTCTCCTCGCGCTCGGCTCGCGGTTCGTGGACCGGGAGCTCGAGTCCTACGTCCTCGACGAGCCCCAGCTCCAGGACGTGGCCGCTCGCGACGCGGCCGTTGGGCACTGGGCCTCGATCTCCGCGCTCCGGGGGACGCGGGGGCTCCGTTACGGGCCGACGGCCCTCTGGTTCTACACCGCGGTGCACCGGGTGGCCGGTCCGCGGCCCGAGGCGGGCATCGTCGCGGCGGGACTGTTCCTGACCGGCGCGGCGTGCGTGCTGGCCTGGGTGCTCGCTCGCCGGTCGCAGGCGCCTCCGCTGGTGCTCGCGGTGGGGCTGTGGATCGCCGCGGCCTCGCCGTTCGCGTTCCTCTGGAGCCGCCAGGGCTGGGACAACCCGCTGCTGGCGGGGTTCGCCGCCCTGACCGTGGCTGCGCTCGCGAGACCCGGGCCGCTGCATCCCTGGGCGCTGGTGCTCGCCGGCGTCGGGGTGGGGCTGGGGGTCGGAACGCACTTGATGGCGGTACCCCTGGCCGTCGCGGTGGTCCTGGTGGTCATCGGCGAGGGGACCGGATGGCGCTCGCGGCTCGTCGCGCTCGGGGCGTTCGTGCTCGCGGCCACCGTCGTGCTGCTGCCGTACCTGTGGGCACTGCTTCACGAGGCAGCCGTTGCTGCGCCCGCCGCGGGCATCGGGGTCGCGGGCCGACTGGGTCGCGCAGTCGAGGCGCTGGTGACGCCATTCGCGCAGGTCGCCGGTCTCGGACTCGGGTACTTCTTCGACGGCGAGTGGCCGCGGTTCACGGCGGAGCGGACGGCGGGCGGGATGCTGGGCGTCGTCGGCCCGCTCGTCGCGACGGTCGTCGGGGTGGGCACGCTGCTCGGCCTGGTGCTCGGGCTCCGGGCGCCCTCCCCCGCGCATCGACGGGTGGCGCGCCTGGCGCTGTGGACGTGGGGGCTCCACGCCGCCTTCCTCGGCCTGCTCGCGCTCCCGCCCGAGCCCCACTACCAGCAGCCGGTGCTCTGGATCCCGCTGGCCGCCTGGGCCATCGGTGCCGCGACGCTGTGGCCGCGACGACCGAGGGGGGCGGCCGTGCTCGCCGGGGTGGCGGTCGCCGTCGGGCTGTGGGGCGTCGGGCTGCAGCGCTCCTGGATGGGATGGATCCGCGAGAACGGGGGAACCCGGGGCACCCACTACGGCCTTCCGATCGGAGCGCAGCGCCAGGCGCTCGCCGAGGCCTGCTCCGCCACCACACCCGGCGTCGCGCTGGAGCCCCAGGTCATCGTCTTTCCGGCGAGCCTCCGCTCGCTGGCGCGCACCGAGCCCGCCTGCCGCGAGCACCGGGTGGAGGTCTGCGGAGGCCGGTGTCCCCCGCTGCCCCCGGGCTGGAGTGTGGCGTCCCTCCGCTACGCCGGGCCTGGCGCGCGGCTGTCACCCGTCGTTCCTCGAGGACCCTGAAGCCTCGTTGCGCCGGCGGCCGCGTCTCGTCTAGGGACGGGGGGACCGATGAGAGTCCATGCCTTTCTCGCAAGCCCGACCGAGCTTCCGGCGCTCCTCGCCCAGGGGACCGCCCCCACCACCAGCGCCGTGCTCACCGGCGTGGACCCGGTGAACCTGGCGTCGCTGGTGGAGATCGTGACCGGCGGGAGCGTCAGCGCAGAGGAGGCGAGCGCGACGCTCGGGAATCCGGTGGTCGGGACCGGCGCCCACGGACCATCGATCCACCTCCTCCCCGAGGCCGCGACCATCGCGCTCGGCAATGCAGATCCCTCCGAGCGCGCGCACTGGGTGGCGGAGTGGAGCGGGGGAAACGTGCGACTGGACGAGGGGCCGGAGAAGACCGTCGAGACGCTGGCTCAGCTCGCGGCGCGCCGGACGTCCGACCAGGGTCTCCATCTCTGGGTGGCCAATGGACGGTAAGCGCCGTTGCGGCTGGGTGGGGGACGAGCCGCTGTACATCCGGTATCACGACGAGGAGTGGGGCCGGCCGGTGCACGACGACCGGACGCACTTCGAGTTCCTCATCCTCGAGGGGGCGCAGGCCGGCCTGTCCTGGATCACGGTGCTCCGGAAGCGGGAGGCGTACCGGAAGGCCTTCGAGGGGTTCGATCCGGCGCGGGTGGCCCGCTTTCGACCCGCGCGCATCCAGGCGCTGCTGCGGGACCCGGGCATCATCCGGAACCGGGCGAAGGTGGCATCGGCGGTGGAAAACGCGCGGCTGTTCCTGGAGGTCCGGCGCGAGCACGGCTCCTTCGACGCGTTCGCCTGGAGCTTCGTCGGAGGCAAGCCCATCCGGCGGCGACGACGGTCCCTGAAGGACGTCCCGGCGACGACGCCGGAGTCGGACGCCTTCAGCAAGGCACTCCGGGCGCGCGGCTTCCGCTTCGTCGGCTCCACCATCTGCTACGCGCACATGCAGGCCTGCGGGCTGGTGGATGACCACGTGCAGAGCTGCTTCCTGGCCAAGCGACGCTGAGGCGGCGCCTCGAGGCCGGTGGCAGCCCGATCCCCGGTCTCAGCACGTAACGAGGTGTCTGGCACCTCGAGGCCCGGCATCTCGCGGCCGGTAACGAGGTGTCTGGCACCTCGAGGGCCCCGTAACGAGGTGTCTGGCACCTCGCGGCCCGGTCCCGCTCTCAGCGCCGGACGAGTCGGGCGAGGAACTCCACGGCCTGGGCCTCTGCCCAGAAGCGCGGTCGCAGCAGGCTGCCGGTGAGGAAACCGACGTGGCCACCCTGGTGGGTGCGGAGCAGCTGGACCGACGGATTGGGGATCGACGCGGGCAGTGTCTCCACCGGCACCATCGGATCGTCCTCTGCGCTGATGCAGAGCACCGGACGGCGAATCCGATCCAGCAGCGGCCCGGACGAGGCGCGCGCGTAGTAGTCGTCGGCGTCGCGGTAGCCGTTGCTCGGCGCGGTGAACGCGTCGTCGAAGGCGTGGAAGGTCTGGGACCGGCGCACCGCGTCCGCCGAGAGCCCGCAGGCTGGGTGCTCGCGCAGCTTTCGCAGCGCCTTCCGCCGGAGCGTGCGCAGGAACTCCCGCCGGTACAGGGCGCCGCTCCCCCAGGGCGCATCGAGCGCACGCGCGCAGGCGGCGAGGTCGAAGGGCGTGCTGACCGCCACCCCTGCGTCGATCGGCGAGTCGTCGCCGGTGTCGGCGAGCAGCTTCAGCAGCGCGTTCCCTCCCAGCGAGAAGCCGATCACGAAGAGCGGTCCCCGGATGCCCGCCTCCCGGATTCGCCCGCAGACGAAGCGCGGGTCCTCCGTCTCTCCCGAGCAGTAGGTCCGGAGCGCGCGATTCGACTCGCCGCCGCAGCTCCGCCAGGCCATGGCCACTGCGCCCCAGCCCCTGCGCGCGATCTCGTTGAGCGTGGCCCGCATGTAGCCGGAGCCCGGGGTCCCTTCCAGCCCATGGAGCACCAGCACGTGGGGCAGCTCCGGCGCAGCGTCGAGCCACTCGAGGTCGAGGAAGTCCCCGTCGTGCGTGTCGACACGCTCGGGCCGCAGCGTCGGCGGCCGCGGGCGCCGGAGCACGTGCGCCAGGAGCGTCTGGCGCTGGGGACCCGAGGCGCCCCAGGCCGGGAGGAACGGCTCGGTCGGCGTGAACGGCCCGATGCTTGCTCGCGCCGGCCCCTTGGCTCCGGTCGGCGCATCCGTCCACCGGGCATCCTGGCCCGGAAGCGACGGCGTTCCGGGAGACGTCATCCGCGCTCCGGGACGCGCGCGTCGGGAACCGACGGCGGCGGCGCAGGCACCGCACCCGCATCGACCGTCTGGACCGACTCGAGGGCACCGGCCACAGCGGAGACCTCGCCGGAGAGCGTGTCCAGACTCTGCCGGAGCCGCTCGGCCGCCCCCTGCTCCTGCCCGGCCTCGGCGGTGGAGCGAACCGCGAGCACCTGGGTGTGAAGACCCTCGAGGGTGTAGAGCAGTCGCGTGCGTTCCGCCTCGAGGCGCGACGCGGCGGTGATCAGCGACGCCCGCTGGCTGCGCTGCTGGTCCAGCGCCTCCAGCGCCTGTCCGAGCCGTTGTCGGGTCACCGCATCCTGCTCGGCCGTCAGCCGGCGCTGGAGGGACTCCCGCTCCGACTGGAGCCTGGCGTCGTCCTCGGGTCGGGCGAGCGAGCGGATCTCCCGCTCACGGCGCTCGAGGGCGTGAACGCCGTCCCGGAGCGCCTGCACCGATTCCTCGGGACGCTGGACGATCTCCCGGAGGACCGCGGGGCCGCTCCGGATGTCGGCGAGGAGCTGATCGCACAGCTCGTCCACCCGGGCCAGTCGCGCGTCCACGCCGGTGTCCTCGCGAACCACCTCCCCCTCCACGTCCGGCGCGCGGCGACCGATGAGCCTCCGGAGACCCTCGAAGAACATCCAGGCGGCGAGGAACAGCAGCCAGAACGGCGCTCCGTCGATCACGATGGCCGCGATCGCCGAGCCACCGATGAGCAGCCCGATCCCGCTGCCGGGCCTTCGACGGCGCGCACCTCTCCTCGCCGCGCGCCGTTCACGCCGCTCGTCACGTCGGACCTGGCGGCGCGCACGGCGGTCGTCCTCGGCGGCCAGGGCACGCCGCATTCGCTGTACGTCCGCATCGAACCGGTCGCTCACGTCGGGTCCTCGTCTCGAGCGGAGGAATCTGCCGGTCCCGCGGCCGCAACGCCACCCTCAAGCGTCGATCCACCCCGCGGCGTGACGGGTCTCGTTCACCCGGCGCCGTTCAGTGGGCGTGCCGGTGATGGGCATCCGAGACGTGGGCGTGGGCGTGGGTGAGCGGCCGGGTCGGGCTCACCGCCTCCGGAGCCGCCGCGCGCGCCCGAGGCGGATGCCATCCTTTCGCGCCGGCCGCGGTGCCGGCGGGCCGATCGGATCGGGACACACCGAGCGCAGGCGGCACCGGGCGCACTCCGCCCCCGACCACACCGACTCGAACAGAGCGGTCACCCGGTCCACGGTGTCGAAGTCCTCGGTCACCAGCCCGAGCTCGAAGTTCCGGCCGTCGGGGTGCTTCGCGCCGAGCCCTGCCCCGGTGAGGTTGGCGCTCCCCAGGTAGACCCACGCACCGTCCACGCGCACGCACTTGAAATGGACCCGGGGGCAGATCTTCAGCTGGAGCCCACCCTCGACCAGGGTCCTCGAGCGATCGAACGCGGCCCGGAACGGCCGGCTCGGTAGCTCGGCGTGGAGCAGTCGCAGCTCCACCCCACGCCGGGCGAGGGTCCGGAACAGGCCAAGCACCGGGGCGAAGCGCCCGCCCTGCTCCACCATCATCGCCTTCACGTTGGCAGTCGCGATCCACACCGACTCCCGGGCTGCGGCCATCTTCTCCAGGACCACGGTCCGGTAGAGCTCGGGTCCGCTGAGCAGCTCGGCGTGGATCGGATGTCCGGCCACGACCGTCCTGGCTAGCACGGAACCCTGATGGGTCCAGGCGGCCGCCGGGCGGAAGGCGTACGCTCCGGCCGCCGTGGAGCTCTCCGTCGCCCCTCACCCCCTGCTCGTGCTGCGCGCCTTCGTGACGGAGTTTCCGTCGCCGCTGGGCAAGCTGCCGCGTGACACCTATCGCGACCTGCTCGCGCCCGGGGTCCGTGCGCCGGTGCGAGGGACCGAGGAGGTCCGGACGGTCATCCGGGATCTCCTCCGCCACGGCGGGTACAAGCCCACGGGCCGGGGAAAGCCCGCCTCGGAATATCTGGTCCGGGCCTCGGCCGAGGGAAAGCTCGCACCGATCAACGCCGCGGTGGACGTGGGCAACGTGGTCTCGCTCCACTCGGGCCTTCCCATCAGCGTGGTCGACGTGGACCGGCTCCGCGCCCCGGTGCGGGTGGACGTCGCGCCGGCGGGGTCTCGCTACGTCTTCAACGCCTCGGGACAGGAGATCGACCTCGAGGGGCTGCTCTGCCTCTTCGACGCCGAGGGCCCGTGCGCCAACGCGGTGAAGGACTCGGGCCGGACGAAGACCTCGGACGAGACCACCACGACGCTCACCCTCATCTGGGGCGCGGTCGAGGCCGGGGATCTGGTGGAGGAGGCTCTCGGGTGGGCGTGGGAGCTGCTGGGCAGGGTGAGCGCCAGCATCGACTCGGTGGACGTCACACCCACCGGCAAGCCCTGAGCGCGCGACGGCTCAGTACATCTCGCTCAGCTCGACCGGCCTGGTGTCCTTGAAGCGCTGCTCGAGGCGCGCGAGCACCCGCCGCTCGCGGGCCGCGACCCGGAAGAGCGTCGCGTCGAGCACCTCGATGCGCATCACCAGCTCGCCCGGAGCGTCCCCGGCCTTCGGGGCGCGGGCCCAGCCGTCGAGCCGGACGTCCACCGGCGCGCGGAGCGCCGCGGCGAGCGCCCCGAGCTGCTCCCAGGGGAGCTCCAGCCCGAACTTGTGGGCCGAGGCCTGGGCCTCGAGGTCCTTGAGACCCGCGGGCCAGGCGCCGCTCACGTCGTCGCGGGCCTCGATGTACCGAAGCGTCCACACCAGCCGGGAGGCGGGCGGATCTGCCAGACGGAGGATCTCCGCGAGGCTTCCTCCCAGCTTCCCGTGCTCGTCGGTGTCGAAGATCTCGAGGGCGCGCATCTGGTTGCGGCCACAAGGTTACGCGCAAAACGTCGGAAGCCAGCGTGGACGGCGTCCGAGGTTGAACTCACACCTGCGCGCACCTGGCCTGCAGTCGCGGGTCAGCCGCCGGGATCCGCAGGATGCCCGTGAGAGCGCGCCGGGCGCTTCGGCCTCCAGGCTCAGAAGTTCACCGATCCGCGCACGTACACGCTTCGACCTGGCGCCCAGTGGCTCCCGTTGAAGCCGTTGAAGAGCCGGTAGGCGTACTGGGCATCGAACAGGTTCACGACGTCGATGGCCAAGGTCGGACGAAGCGGAAGACTCAGGAAATCGTGTGCGAGCGTCAGGTCCACCCTCACCCACCCCGGTACGTGGCTCGCGTTGTCCGTTCCGGTTCGGAGACCGCTTCCGTAGGCCAGGAGCACCGTGACCAGCGTCGGGCCATCCCGGTAGTTCGCGCCGGCGTTCGCGGTCCAGGTCTGCGAGTGGTCGAGCGTCTGCCAGTCCTTGTTGTTCAGGTCGGCCTGGTCGAACAGGTACTGCGCGGTTGCAATGCCCTTCCCCTGCGCGGTGCCGAAGCTCACGTTCCCGAACGCCGTCAACCTCTGGGTGATGACCCAGTCGACGGTGGCCTCGATGCCTCCCGCCCGGCCCTCCTCGAAGTTGTACGGAGTCGTGATGCCGGTGTTACCGATCTCCGTCTCGTCGAGCTGATCCGTCGAAAGCCGTCCCCAGAGCGTGAGCCCGAGCGTCAGCGCCGGGATCACCCGGGCCCGGAGCCCCACCTCGGCGTAGCGGTCCTTCTCCGGCCGCAGGTCGTACGGGATCGGCTCGCCCGGCGTGAGGTTGCCTTTGAGCCTCGCACCTGCGGCGGCGTCGGTGACCGAAGGCGGAATCCACAGCAGCCCGAAGAAGGCATGGGCCACCAGGTCCGGGGTGAAGGCCCATGCCGCGCCGAGGCGGGGGCTCACGCCGACGTCGGTCTTGCGGTCGGCTCCCGCCCCCGGTGTGGCAGTCTGGAAGTCGGCCCTGAGGCCTCCGGTGAGGGTGAGCTTTCCCGCGGTGAAACGGTCCTGGGCGTACGCGCCGCCGGTCGTGGCGGTCGGCTGATCGGCGCCCTGGCCCGTTCGCACGAAATCCGGAGGCGGCATGTCGACGCGCTGGTAGGCGTCGTAGGCGGTGTTGCCCCAGAGCTGGTCCAGACTCAGGCCGAACTTCAGCGTGTGCCGGTCCCCGAGGCGCTGCAGGTAGTCCGTCACGAGCCCGACGTGGTCGGCGCGGCGGTTCACGTTGCTCACCCCGGGGCAATCGCCCTCGATGCAGACCTGGGTGGACCCGAGCGCGTGTTCCGGGTCTCCGAAGAACTTCGCCGCCGAGTGTCGTGCATAGCCCGCGATCCGGAGCGACTTCGAGGCATCGAAATCGTGCCGGTAGGAGAGGATGCCGAAGACGTCGTTCTCGGTCTCGGTTTGCTGGGTGTCGGACGGGAAGTACGGAGAGGGCGGGTTCCCGAACTCGTCCTGTGTCTGGTCGCCCGGGATCAGCGTGGGGTCGATCGGAATCTGGAACCGGTCGTGCGAGTAGCTGAGGAACGTGGACAGGTGATCGCGGTCGTTCAGGTCCACGTCCACCTTCCCGAACACCCGCCCCTGCTGCGCCTTGTTGTTCAGGTAGGTGGTGGGGTTCGGCGGATCGAGCCCGCGGTCGGTCCAGTTCAGGCTGCCGCCGACCAGGTAGGTGACCGGGCCGAGCCTCTGTCCCCAGTACCCGCCGGGACTCACCGTGTTGAAGCTCCCGTAGAGGAGATCGAGCCGCCCCTCCCCTCCCGGCGCGGGACGCCGGGAGTTGAGGTTCACCACCGCGGAGAGCCGCTGTCCGTACTCGGCCGGAAGCCCGCCGGTGATGACCTCCATGTTCTCCAGGAGCCGCGCGGTCAGGAACTGTCCGAAGAGCCCGGACACGGTGTCCGGCAGCGGCACGCCGTCGAGCTGGTACTGGACGTTGGCGTGGTTGCCGCGCACGTAGATCTGCCCCAGGGCGTCGAAGACGAAGCCCGGCTGGGTGGCGAGGATCTCGTTCACCGAGGCGCTGTCTCCGCGCGGGCGCGACTCGATGTCCTCCCGCTGGACCTGGGTGGCCGAACCGGTCGTGGTCGTCGGACGCGGTGCTTCCCGCTTCGGCGCCACAACGGTCACCGTCTCCTCCAGCGTCGGGAGCGTGACGTCCAGCTCCAGCACGTCACCCGAGGCGATGAGCACCTCGCGGTCGTCCATCCGACCGTCGGGGGCGGAGAACGTGACCCGGTACTTCCCGAAGGGCACCTGCTCGAACTCGAAGTGCCCCGTCGCATCGGCGGGATGGGTGTCGAGCTGCTGGTTCCCCCGGAGCAGGCTCACCTGGGTGCCCGGGATGGGCTTCCCGCCCTCGTCGTGAACCGAGCCATGGACGATGCCCAGGTTGGCGGCGAGGGCGGGAGCGCTCCAGCCCGCGAGGAAGGTGATCAGAACGGCGCGTCTTGCAGAGGACGACGAAAGCTGGGTGGGTACGGACATGCAGAACATCCCGGGAGGACGACGGCGTAGAACGGCTCGGTCACGCCACGACCGCAACGGCCAGGGCGCGACAACTCACTCTGGGGACCGAGGTCAGACCGGTGGTGACTGCTTCGGCGCGCGATGAAGCGCCCATCGGGCGGGCCGAGGAGCGTCTTTCCCGGCCACGACCACGACCGGATGGTCCGAACGCGCGAGCACCGGCGCCGCGCCGGAGGGCTCCGGCCTGGCCTGGCGGAGGATCCACAACGCGGGGCAGTGCGGATCCCGATCCGGAAGAATCTGCGGCACCCCCGCTCGCGAAAGGCCCTCGGGAGCGGCGTGCGCCCTGACACTCGCTGGCGCGGCATCGAGCTCCACCACGACGCCGTGCTCCCAGCAGATCCCGTGAGGCGCCGCCGCGAGGTGGACCATGCCCCCGAGCTGCAGGAGCGCCAGCACGGCCGCGCAGAGCGAGAGCCAGCGCGGTAATGTCCGTTCTGCCCGCATCGAGACCGAGGAGGTCGGGGTCCTAGCGCACGGCCCGTCCGGCCGCAACGAAGCCGCGGAGAGTTCCGCGAGCGGGCCGGGCGCTCCGGACGAATGAGCGAAGCTCAGGGGGCGGCCGGAGCTTCGTCCCGACCGCGAAGGAGGGCCGAGGTACCGACCGGGAGCCGCACCTCGAACCTGCTCCCGCGACCCGGCGTGCTCTCCGCCCACATCACGCCCCCGTGGGCCTCGACGATTCTCCTCGAGATGTACAGGCCCAGGCCCTTGCCCCGCGCCTTGGGATCCGCCTGCCAGCCGCGGTCGAACACGCGCTCGAGCTCCGCCGCAGCGAGACCGTTTCCGGAGTCCTGGACCCAGATCCGGATCTCCTCGGCCTCCCGGCATGCACCGACCTCGATGCGTCCTCCTGGAGGGGTGAACTTCACGGCGTTGTTCAGGAGGTTGAAGACCACCTGGACGATGCGTTCCTGGTCGAATTCCAGCGGAAGCTCGGACGGCCACGCTTGCACGATCCGGACTCGCCGCTCGTCTGCGTCCATCTGCTGGAGAAGGCATGCCGACTCGAGCACCTGCGAGAGGTTCCCGGGCTGGAGCTGAACCGTCACCCCGCCGCCGGCCACGTCGAGCATGGTCCTCACCAGTCCGAGGAGCCACTGCGAGCCTCGAGCAACCACCGAGAGTGCCCGCTGGGCGTGTTCCCCGCCGCGCGACTGTCCTCGCTGCGCATGGAGCCGGAAGGAGAACAGGGCGTTGGACAGATCGTGCGCGAGCATCGCCATGATCTCGTCTCGCGATCGAGTTGCCTCCTCTGCGCGCCGGTAGAGCGCGTCGTTCTCCAGGACCATGGAGGCGCGCCGGGCGAACTCTTCCGTCAGCGCACGGGCCGCCTCCTCCCGGTCCGGTGGAATGGGCTGGAAGAGCGTGACCGTTCCCTCGACCTTGCCCTGCGCGAGGAGCGGCGCCGTCACCCAGGTCCTGACCGACTGCCAGGTCGACGCGAGGCCCAGCTCCTCCGTCCACCGTCCGCGCTGGGCACTTCCAGTGGCCCGGGTCTCTCGGATGGTGGAGGCGATCTGGACGCCGAGCGACGCGAGGTGCTCACCGACCATCCTGCGCCGCAGCGGCTCGGTGCGCCAGGCCACGCTCTCCACGCCATTCATCTCCACCCAGCAGCCGTCCACGGACCCGGAGGCTCCTGCCGCGGCGACCTCGTCCAGGAGCTGAGGAGCGCCGAGGCCGATGCGGTTCAGCCGCGCTCCGGACTGGTTGAGGAAGGCCAGGTTCTGCTCGGCGGTCGCCCGTGCCGTGACGTCGTGGACTGCCAGCCGGATCTCCCCCTGGCGACCCCTGACCGGGGCCGCGAGCGCCTCGACGACCAGCACCTGCTGGGCCACCGTGCGAAAGGTCAGCTCCGCCCGCCCCACGGTGCCCTGGTCGGCAACGGCCCGGAGCAGGCTTCGAAAGACGAGGGGCTCCGTCAATCCGACCACGGTCTGCAGCCGGCGGCCGAGGAGCAGAGAGCGCTCCTGACCAAACATCTCCGAGGCGGCGAGGTTGGCCTCCAGGACGCGCCCGTCGCTCTCCACGGTGAGGTAGGCCATCGGCGCGGACTCGAACAGCTCGACGAAACGCTGGCGGGAGGAGTCGAGCTCGTCCTGGGCCTCGCGGAGCGCCCGGTTCTGGATCTCGAGCTCGATCTGATGGATCTGCAGCTCGTGCAGAAGGCGCTCCGTCTCGGTGAGCGCGGTGCGGACGGTCGTCAGCTCCTCCGTCTGCAAGCCGAGCCTTCCGCCGTTGCCGCGATGGTCGGACCCACTCACGGCCTTCTCCCGAAGCCCTCGAGCACCAGCAGCACCTGGGAGCTGCCCTCGCCGGTCCGGGGGAGCCGAGCTCCATGGAGGCGACGCTCGTTTCCGAGTGAAAGCTCACGGAACGACACTCCCTCGCGGAAGGTCCGCTCCACGGCCTCCCGTACCCGCGGGTCGGCGAGCTCTCCGGACCCGACCCGCTCGAGCAGGACCCCGGACAGGGTCGAAGCCGGGCCGAGCACGTCGGCTGCGGCGGCACTTGCGATGACCACTCGCAGATCCTGATTCAGGACCAGTACAGGCAACGGGAGCCCCGCCACCTGCACGCTCTCTCCCGGGACCGGGCCGGAGACGACCGGAGCGAGGCTGAGCACCGCTCCCCCGATGACGTGGTCCGCCGTCCGGTAGGGCCGGAGCCGCAGCTCGAACTTTCGACCGTCCGAGGCGTGAACCTCTTCTTGCACCGGCGTCAGCCGGTCGATCACCGTCCGGCAGAGCCGCTCCAGCTCCACGTGTGGAAGGAAGGGTCTGAGGATGGAGACCGGTCGGTTGAGATCCTCGGTCGACAGACCGAACAGCTTCTCGGCGGACTCCGTCAGCCGCCGCAGACGAAGGTCCATGCCCACCATCACCACCGGCGGGGCGACGGTGGCAAGGAGGTTCATGAGATCGTCGTTGCTGACCGAGAGATCCTCCATCCGGTTCTGCAGCTCGTCGTTGACGGTGCTCAGCTCCTCGTTGCTGCTCTGCAGCTCTTCCTTCGAGGTCTCCAGCTCCTCGTTCGTGCTCTGCAGCTCCTCGTTGGAGGACTGGAGCTCCTCGTTCGCGCTCTTGAGCTCCTCGTTCGAGGTCTCCAGCTCCTCGATCGCGGACTGGAGGTATGCCTTCGTGCCTGCCAGCTCGCGCTCCAGCTCCTCCACTCGGCCGTCGCCCGGGTTGGCCGGTGCCGTGGGAGGAGGATTCTCGGGCACCCTGGTCTCGTCCTCCTCCCGGAAGAGGACGAGGAGACTGCGGGCTCCGCTCTCCGCATCCCGGATGGGGTGAACCTCGATCGAGACGGAGTGAAGGTCGTCTCCGATCCGGAGCCCCACGTGCCGGGCCGTGGTGGCGACGTTCTCGGCCAGCGACCGCTGGGTGACCGAACGGAGCTCGACGTGCAGCTCGGGACGCGCGAGGCGCAGGAGATTGAGGGTCGCGGTGCCGGGCTGCGGCTCCAGATAGGGACCGGTACGACCCCGGAACTGCAGCACCTCCAGGTTCTCGTTGACCAGCACTCCGGCGGGACCGAACCTCTCCAGGATCTTTCGATCCGCCAGCTGCTGCAGGTTGGCCAGCGGTCGGAGTGGGTCCGGAGGCTCGTTCCGGGGACTGCGGTTCATGCGCAGCGCCATGCCGTCGAGCTCTGGGAGGCCCGAGTTGCCGATGCTGCGCTTCATGTAGATCCGGTGCTTCTTGTCGAAGACCGAGAACAGCTCCGGCGCGTCCCCCACCGTCTCGCTGTTCCCCAGCACCAGGAATCCGTCCGGGAGGAGTGCGTAGTTCAGCACCTTGAGCGCGCGCTTCTGAAGCGGGCCCTGCAGGTAGATGAAGAGATTCCGGCAGCTGCAGAGGTCGAGCCGGGAGAACGGCGCATCCCGGGTCAGATCGTGGTTGGCGAAGACCACCAGCTCGCGAAGGCGCCGACCCACCTCGAACCCGTTCTCCCGCGGGGTGAAGAACCGGCGAAGCCGCTCGGGGGAGACGTCCGTCCCGATGGTCGACGGGTATTGCCCCAGCCGGGCCCGGGCGATGGCCTCTCCGTCGAGGTCGGTGGCGAAGAGCTGGATCCGGAACTCCTGTGCCCGGTCGCCCAGCGCCTCGAGCAGGCAGATGCCGATGGAGTACGCCTCCTCCCCGGTGGAGCACGCAGGGACCCAGATCCGGATGCTCTCACCCGGCTTCTTCCGGTCGATGATCCGGGGGAAGACGACGTCGCGAAGGATCTCGAACGGCTCGACGTCACGAAAGAAGCTGGTCACATTGATCAGCAGATCCCGGTAGAGCGTCTTCATCTCCCCCGGATGCGCCTGGACGAGCCGGATGTAGTCCTCGAGCCGTTCGATCTTGTTGAGCGCCATCCGCCGCTCGATCCGGCGTCGCACCGTGGCGTACTTGTAGAACGAGAGATCCGTTCCGTAAGCCGAGCGGATCACGAGGAAGAGCTTCTTGAGCACATCCTCCTGCTCGGGCCGGATCGCGCCCCGGATCAGATAGGGGTGACGGCTGATCCGTGCCAGCTCGTCGGCGATTGCCTCCGGGGCGAGGACTGCGTCCGCGCCCGCGGCGGCGGAGCTGGGCATGGCCGAGAAGCGTGCTGTCGCCGGGTCCTGGGCAAAGGTGAGCCCCCCGGCGTCGCGGATCTCTTGAAGGCCACGCGTCCCATCCAGCCCGGTGCCCGAGAGGACCACCCCCATGCAGCGCCCGCTGCATTCCCTGGCGAGCGAGGAGAAGAAGAAGTCGACCGGGAGCATCGGCTCTCCACTGGGCGCGGTCGGAACGTTCATCAGGTGGAGCTTGCCCTGGAACATCGCGAGGTTGGCGCCAGGGGGAATGACGTAGACGTGGTCTGGTTCGACGGTCAGTCCATCGGTCGCCTGGATGACCGGAAGCCGGGTGGATCGGGAGAGGATCTGCGGGAGGTGGCTCTCCTTCCCCGGAGCGAGGTGCTGGATCACCACGAAGGCCATTCCGGTCGAAGGCAACCGGCCGAGAAACGCCTCGAGCGGCTCGAGACCACCGGCCGACGCACCCACGCCGACGACGGGGAACACCCTCGCGGTGTCGGGGAACGCTGCTTCCGCCGCCTCGAGAGCCGCTGCTTCGTCTCCGTCGTCCGGGCTCGCCGGCAGAAGCTCGTCCGCCTGGGGAACGCCATCGGCACCCGACGGCACCGTGCCTTCGGGAGAGTTCGGCGCGGGCTTGCTCGAATCGGTCACCGGGACTCCCATCCAGAGGGATCGCGGGTCTGCACTGCGAAGTCAAACGCCCGGCCGACTGCTGTCCAATCCCGGAACCGGCCATACCTTCCCGGCATGTCCTCCGCCGTGCAGAGGGAAACGCATCGTGACATCGTCGTGATTGGAACCTCCGCTGGAGGCCTCGCCGCGCTCCGGGAGCTGACCGGCGGGCTCCCCGCGGACCTCCCGGCAGCGATCTTCGTCGTGATGCACTCCTCCCCGGAGTTCGGCACCAGGCTGGCAGAGCTTGTGTCTCGATGGGGCCCGCTGCCCGCCCACATCGCTGTCCACGGTGAACGGATCCGCCCGGGACAGATCTACGTCGCCCCGAACGACAACCACATGACGTTGCAGCGAGATTTCGTCCGGGTGACCCGGGGGCCCAAAGAGAACGGGCACCGCCCCGCCGTCGATCCGCTCTTTCGAACCGCCGCCAGGATGTTCGGGCACCGGGTGGTGGGCGTGGTCCTCAGCGGGAACCTCAGCTGTGGCACCGAGGGCCTGATGGCGGTGAAGGCCAACGGCGGGGTTGCGGTGGTGCAGTCCGACGCCGAATTCCCGGGCATGTCCTCGAGCGCCCTGGCGCACGTCGAGGTGGACAGCGTGGTTCCCATCGCCGAGATGGCGGACATCCTCCGCTCGCTGATCACCGAGCCCATCGCCGAGGAAACGCAGTCGGAGGCGGGAGGGCGGCACACGGTCGCAGCGCAGTCGTCCCAGATCGTCTGCCCCGCCTGCCAGGGCGCGATGACGGAAACGGTGGAGAACGGCCTGCTCCGGTTCCGGTGCCACGTCGGCCACGCCTTCAGCGTCGACAGTTTGCTGGCCGAGCAGACCGAGTCGCTCGAGGCGGCGCTGTGGGCCTCCGTCCGGGCGCTGGAGGAGAGCGCGCAGCTCGCGGACCGGCTCGCGAGCTCCAGCGATCGCGGCCTCTCGCCGAGGTTCCGGGACAAGGCCGCGGCGCTCCGCCACCACGCGGCGCTGATCCAGGACGTGCTCCTCCACGGCACGACGCTGGACGCCGGGGACAGCGCGGCGCTCGGCGAGAGTACGCTCGAGTCGTGACCACGCCTGCCAACACGATCCTGCTGGTGGAGGACGCCCAGGACCTCGGCCCCCTGCTCAGGGAGACCCTGGAGGAATGGAGTCACCGGGCGGTGCTGGCACAGACCGGCGCCGAGGCGATGGAGGCGCTCGCCCGGGAGCCGGTGGGCCTCGTGCTGCTGGACCACGAGCTCCCGGACATGACCGCCCCCGAGCTGCTGGGGGCGCTTCGCGACCAGCGCCGCGTCATCCCCCGGGTGGTCCTGATGACCGCCTGGCCGCGCCCCGAGAGCGAGGAGGACTGGCCGGAGATCGTCGACGTGCTCCACAAGCCGTTCGACCTCTCCGCCCTGGCAGCGGTGCTGAAGCGTCACCTTCCCGACCGCTGACGGCACGGGAACGGCCGCTGGCGGCAGATCCGTGCACGACGCAGCACAGCACAGCACAGCTGCTGATCAGCAGGTGCCAGACGGAACTGTGCTGGTCGTCCGCCTCGGCTCCCTGTAGGTAGCAATCCTCATCCGCCACCCGAGGAGTTCCTCATGGCCGTCGCCCGCGCTCACAAACCGCTCCTCTTCGAGCAGGTGGCTGCGCGCATGCGCGATGCCATCCACGCGGGCATCCTCGCCGCGGGCGATCGGCTCCCCTCGGTGCGAGAGCTCAGCCAGCAGGAGAGGGTGAGCATCTCCACCGTGCTCCAGGCGTACCAGCAGCTGGAGGCCTGGGACCTGGTGGAGGCCCGGCCGCAGTCGGGGCACTACGTTCGACTCCTCCGCAGGCCACCGCCCCAGGAGCCTCCGGTGAGCCGGCCCCCGGCCTCGGCGCGCGAGCCGAGCGTGGTGGAGCTGGTGCGGCGCATGTACATGGCCGCCGGGAACGAGCGAATCGTCAACCTCGGCTCGGCCCGTCCCAGCTCGAAGCTGCTCCCCACCCGCAAGCTCTCCCGGCTCATCGCCGCCCTGGCGCGCGAGGCCGGCGGCGTCGGCATCGAGTACGACATGCCCCCGGGCTGGCCGGCGCTCCGGCAGCAGCTCGCCCGCCGGTCCCTGGCCTGGGGCTGCCAGCTCGGGCCGGACGACTTCGTCACCACCATCGGCGCCGCCGAGGCGGTCCACCTGTCTCTCCTCGCCACCTGCTGCCGCGGGGACATCGTCGCGGTGGAGTCGCCGGCCTACTACGGCACGCTCCAGGCGCTGGAAATGCTCGAGCTGCGAGCGCTGGAGATGCCTACCCACCCGCGGGAGGGCATGCAGCTCGATGCGCTCGAGACGGCGTTGAAGAAGCAGCAGATCAAGGCCGTGCTGGTGGTGACCAACTTCTCCAACCCGCTCGGCGGTTGCATGCCGGACGAGAAGAAGGAGGCGCTGGTCCGCATCTGCGAGCGCGCGGGGGTTCCGCTCATCGAGGACGACATCTACGGCGACCTCTACTTCGGCCCCGCCCGTCCCCGGGCGGCAAAGAGCTTCGACCGCACCGGCAACGTTCTGTACTGCTCGAGCTTCTCCAAGACGCTCGCCGCCGGGTTCCGTGTCGGCTGGGCCGCGCCCGGGCGGTTCCGGGAGCGGTTCGAGCTGCTCAAGTTCGCGCAGACGGTGGCAACGCCCACGCTGCCGCAGATGGCGATCGCCGAGTTCCTGCAGCAGGGCGGGTACGACCGCTTCCTGCGGACGCTGAGGCGCGAGCTGTCGAAGCAGATGGAACACGTGCGCGGCGTCGTCTGCTCGAGCTTCCCCGAGGGCACGCGCATGACCAGGCCCGAGGGCGGCGCGATCCTGTGGGTGCAGATGCCGGCGAGCGTCGATGCACTCAAGCTGCACGAGGAGGCGCTCCGCCGCGGCATCAGCGTGGCGCCCGGCCCCATCTTCTCCTCCACCGGCCGCTACCGGAGCTGCATCCGGCTCAACACCGGAAACCCAGATCTCGAAGTAGTCGAGGTCGCGGTGCGGACGCTGGGACAGATCGCCCACCGGCTGGCGGAGTCCGCCCCCCGTCTCCAGAAGAGCGCCTGAGCTCGCGCAGTCCTCGGAGTCCGGGCACCGCAGACTCCGCCCGGCTAGGCTTCCGCGCATGAGCGATCCCCGAGTCCGAGGGTGACCGTCCAGACGGGCCAGGCGGGGATCCACGCTCCCGCGGCGTTCTGGAGCCCGCGGCGGGCGCTGGGGCGATTGCTCCTCGCGATCGTCGCGGGCGGGATGACCGCCGCCGTCCTTCCTGGGCAGGTGGGCGGTCCGCTCCGGACGGTCGCCGGCTGGGATGTGGGGGGTGTCGTGCTCCTGGTCCTGGTGTGGAGGATCATCTTTCGCGCGAACTCGGAGGAGACCGCCCGGCGGGCCGCGGCCGAGGACGTGGGCCGGAGCTTCGTCTGGGCGGTGGTGGTGCTGGGGAGCACCGTCAGCCTCTTCGCCGCGACGGTGGCGCTCCGGAACGCGCGCAGCATGGCGCCGCAGGCCGAGCGCGAGCTGGCTCTGCTGTGCCTGCTGGCGGTGGTGACGGCGTGGCTCCTCTGCCACACGACGTACACCGTCCGGTACGCGCACCTGTACTACCGAGACGACGGCGACCTCGGGGGCCTCGCCTTCCCCGGCACGGAGATGCCGTGCCTGCTGGACTTCGCCTATTACGCCTTCAACATCGGGATGTGCTTCCAGGTGTCGGACGTCACCATCACCCAGCACCGGATGCGTCAGGCGACGCTCGGGCACGCGCTGCTCTCCTTCGTGTTCAACACCCTGGTGCTGGCGCTGACGCTGAGCCTGCTCTTCGGGCACCTGACGCCGGCCTGATCCGCCCGCTTGCCGGGCGTGCGGCAGTGGCGGTACCCGTCCGCAGCAGGCCGTCGCTCATCCGCGGCGAATGGTGCAATGGTGGCGGCCAGCTCGCTGTTCGACGTGGAGACCCATGACTGCCCTCCTCGCGAGCCTGCTGCTCGCCGCCTCCCCGCCCCTGGTCCAGCTCGAGACCTACACCCTCCCCAACGGGCTCACGGTCATCCTCAGCCCCGACCACCGGCTCCCGACCGTGGGGGTGAACCTCTGGTACCACGTGGGAGGCGCGAACGAGGCGCCGGGCCGCACCGGGTTCGCGCACCTGTTCGAGCACCTGATGTTCCAGGGCTCGAGGCACCGGCCCGGGAACGAGCAGGACCTGGCCGGGCTGCTCCAGGCCGCGGGCAGCTCGGACCTCAACGCAAGCACCTGGAACGACCGGACCAACTACTACGTGACGCTCCCCGCCAACCGGCTCGAGCTCGCGCTGTGGCTGGAGAGCGAGCGGATGGCTTTCCTGCTCGATGGGCTCGACCAGGCGAAGCTCGACACCCAGCGAGACGTGGTCCGCAACGAGCGCCGGCAGAGCGTGGAGAACACTCCGTACGGGAAGGCGGAGGTCCGCCTCGTCGAGCTGCTCTACCCGAAGCCTCACCCCTACTTCGGCGCCGTCATCGGCTCCCACGCAGATCTCCAGGCGGCGACGCTCGAGGACGTGAAGTCCTTCTTCCGCACCTACTACGTCCCGGCCAACGCCTCGCTGGTCATCGTCGGTGACTTCGATCCGGCACAGGCGCGTGCCCTGGTGGAGAAGTACTTCGGCCCCATCCCTCGCTCTCCGCGGCCGCCGGCACCGGCGGTCGTGACCCAGCCGGTCACCCGGCAGGTTCGCGAGACCCTCACCGACGACGTGCAGCTGCCGCGCATCTTCGTGGGGGTCATCGCTCCGTCCGCCTGGAGCGACGAGGGGTACGCCTTCGACGTCCTCCAGGAGATCCTCGCCGGGGGGAAGACCAGCCGCCTCTACCGAGCGCTGATCTTCGACCGGGAGCTGGCCCAGGAGGTGGACATGGCCACCGACAAGGCCACCTTCGGAAGCGAGGCGGAGATCCGGGTCACGGTCAAGCCGGGGCACCTTCCGGCCGAGGCGGAGGCGGTGCTCGACGCGGAGCTGGATCGGCTCGCTCGCACACCACCCTCCGATGCCGAGCTCCGCCGCGCCCAGCGAAACCTCGAGGCACGGCTCTACCGCGGGCTGGAGCGGCTGAACGGGAACGGCGGCCGGGCCGACATCCTGAACGCGATGCAGATGTGGAAGGGTGACCCGAATTTCGTCAATCAGCTGGTGGGCCGCTACCGCGCGGTGACCGCGGCCCAGGTGCAGGAGAGCGCGCGCCGATTCCTGGCCCCTGATTCGCGCGTGGTGATCATCGTCAACCCCGCAGCCCGCACGGCCTCGGCCCGATGAGGAGGACGACCGCCATGGAACGCCTCGCCCCCCTCGCGCTGCTCTCTCCTGCTCTCCTCCTCGCCTGCGCGACCTCGGGGAAGCCCGCTCCGGCCGCCGCACCGGCCGTCGCCGCGAAGGCAGACGCCGCGGTGTCCGAGACCGGAACGCCCGACGCTCCGTTCCGCAAGACCCTCCCCGAGCCCGGGGCGCCGGTGGTGTTCAAGGCGCCGATTCCGACGGTGAAGACCCTCAAGAACGGGCTTGCGGTGTGGATCGTCGAGCAGCACGAGGTCCCGCTCACCACGGTGGAGCTGGTGGTCCGCGCCGGGGAGGACACCGACCCTTCCGGCAAGCCGGGCACGGCGAGCTTCGTCGCGGACATGCTCGACGAGGGCACCTCCCTCCGCGATCCGCCCACCATCGCGGCCGCCTTCGAGGACCAGGCCGCGCTCTTCCGGGCCCAGGCGGACAAGGACTCGCTCCTCGCGGCGGTCTCCTTCCCCTCCGCCTCGCTCTCTCCGGTGCTCGACGTCTTCAGCGACTGCGTGCTCCGACCGGCGTTCAAGAAGGCCGATCTCGAGCGCGTGCGTGCGCTCCGGCTCGGCGACCTGGCGCAGCTGGAGGCGGACCCGGCCCAGATCGGCAAGACGGTGCTCAACCGGACCGTCTTCGGCGAGGGGCATCCCTGGGCCTTCCCGATCACCGGAACCGTCGCCTCGACCCGCGCTGCCCGCGGGGACCAGCTCGCCGCCTGGCACCGCACCTGGGTCCGCCCCAACAACGCGGTCCTGGTGGTGGTCGGTGACGTGAATTCCACCACCCTCCTGCCCGAGCTCGAGCGCAGGTTCGGCGGATGGAAGCCCGCAGCGCTCCCCAAGCGGCGCTCGCTCGCCCCGGTGTCGCGAAAGGGCCCGCGGGTGGTGACCGTGGTCGACCGCCCCGGCGCGGCGCAGAGTCAGCTCTGGGTGGGGGAGCTCGGCCTCGGCGCCGGCAGCGCGGACCTCTACGCCGCCCAGGTCGCCTCCACGGTGCTGGGGGGCGGGTTCAAGTCGCGCCTCAACGCCAACCTCCGCTCGGGGAAGGGCTACACCTACGGAGCGTTCAGCGCCTTCGACGTGCGGCGCGAGCCCGGGCTGTTCACGGCCGTCGCACCGGTGGTGGCGGAGAAGACGCCCGAGGCGCTCAAGGAGCTGCTGGGCGAGATCGACCGGCTCCGCGAGGGAGGGATCGACGCCTCGGAGCTCGCCGAGGCCAAGTCGGGTCTCATCGAGAGCTTGCCTGCGGAGTTCGGGTCCACCACCAGCACCGCGCTGGCCTTCGGGAAGCTGGTGGCCCTGGGGCGCCCCCCCGACTACTTCGCGAGCTACGTGCAGAAGCTGGAGGCGGTCAGCCGCGAGGACGTCGCACGCTCCGCCCGCGCACGGTTCGACACCAAGTCGCTGGCCATCGTGGTGGTGGGTCCGCTCGCCGAGCTGCGGCCGCGTCTCGAGGCCCTCGGCCTCGGGAGCATCGCCCTGCGCGACGCGACCGGCGAGGCCGTGAAGGCGGCGCGCGCGGTCAAGACCGGAACCAACTGACGCCGGCCGTTTGCCGGAGCGTGGCGCCTCGCGTCAAGCGTCCCGGCGACATGTCCATCCTCGCTTGACTTCCGAATCGGCCATGACCTGATGCGCCACGGACAGGGGCCTCAGGGAGGGGTCGTCACATGAAGAGAGTCGTCTGGGCCGCAGCCGCCGTCTCCGCGGCGCTGCTGGCCGGGTGCAACAGCCCGCACATCGCGCTGGGTCAGCCCAACGCCGTGACGGTGCCGGTCGGGACGTCGTTCGCGTTCAACGGTCTGGTCCAGGATTCGGACGGAACCATCCTCTGGAAGCTGGATGGGCCAGGCTCGCTGTCCAACACGTCGGGACAGGCGACCATCTACACCGCACCGTCCACCTTCGACCCGAGCAACGCCACGGCAACGCTCACCGCGTCGATCAGCAACGCGGTGGACCAGAAGCAGGTGGTCGGAATCACCATCAGCAAGCCCTCGACCAGCGTGAGCGGGATTCCCGGCCTCGTCTCGGCGGTGACCGTGACCTACGACGAGCGGGACATCCCGACCATCAACTGCACCAAGTCGGTGGACTGCTACGCCGTGCTCGGCTTCATCCATGCGCGAGATCGGCTCTTCCAGATGGACTTCTTCCGTCGGGCCGCCACCGGGCGTCTCTCCGAGCTGGTGGGGGACGCGGCGCTCGAGCAGGACGAGGCGATCCGCACGTTCTTCACCAACCGGCTGGGGGAGTCCGTGCCCGCGGCGTTCGCCGCCCACACCCTCGCGGATCCCGATTTCGGCCCACGGCTCGGCGCGTATGCCGCCGGGATCAACGCCTTCATCGGCCAGGTCCGTGCCGATCCCTCCAGGCTTCCTGCCGCCTACAAGCAGCTGCAGTACGTCATCAATCCGGCGAGCGCCGACGATCTCCCCGACTGGACCAACGAGGACACGGCCGCGGTGGCGCGGCTCTTCCAGTTCCAGCTTTCCGAGACGGCGGAGCAGGAGGGCGACTACGGCAGGTGGGCCGCCACCTGGAGCGCGCTCATCCAGGGCGGGGTCGCGAACGATCCGGGACAGCTCACCATCGGGCTCTGGATGCAGGCGAAGTCGCCGATCGAGGCGTTCACCCTCGCAGGGAGCGGCGCAGACAACGCTCCGAGCCTGGTGGCGACTCCATCGACGCTCGACTCGATCCGGGCCGCGGGCCCGGCGCTCGACTCGGCGAGTCGCAAGCTCGACTCCATCCGCCAGCTCCGGGCCCTGATGGGATCGCCGCCGGGCTCGAACAACTGGGTCGTCGACGGAGACCACACAGACACCCATGCTGCGTTCATCGCGAACGACCCTCACCTTCCGCTGAACTACCCGTCCAACTTCCACCTCTCCCATCTGATCGGGACCGAGGATTCGCTCAACGTCCAGGGCGCGATCTTCCCCGGGGAGCCGGCGACGCTGATCGGCCGCGGCGCGCACGTGGGCTGGGGGGTGACGGTGGTCGGCTACGACGTCACTGACCTCTACGTGGATCTGGTGACCCCGGCTCCGGATGGAGGCCTGACCGTCAACTTCCAGGGACAGCAGCTCGACGTGCTGCAGATCTCGCAGACGTACAAGTTCCGCACGGCCACCGGCCTCGCCACGGCGACCGAGTCGCCGAAGGTGCAGGTCTCTCCGAAGCACGGCCCCATCCTCTCGGCCGGGCCCGCCGCCGGCACGGTCATCAGCGTCCGCTGGACGGGACAGGAGACGCAGACCGACGACGTGCGCGCCTTCTTCCGCCTGAACAACGCGGCGAGCGTGGAGGACGCGAGGCTCGCGCTCGAGGGCGATCCGAAGCCGGACGGTGGCTCCTACACCGGCTACTACACCGGCGCTCAGAACTTCGTCCTCGCCGACGACCAGGGAAAGATCGGCTACATCCCGCACGCCTGCGTGCCGCAGCGCCCCTGGGCCAGCAGCACGGCCGTCTACCCGAGGCCGATCATCCCCATGGACGGGTGGACCGGTGCCTACGAGTGGGCCGCCGCGGGTGACGGCACCCTCCTCTGCGTGCCCAACGACAAGCTGCCCCGCGCGTACCCGATCGCCGGCGCCGAGTCCGGCTCGGCCAAGGGGTACCTGGCCACGGCGAACGCGGATCCGCTGGGCGTCTCGGCGGACAACAACCCCTACGCGAACAATCCCGGCGGCGTGCCCTACCTGAGCTTCGAGTGGGACGACCAGGGCTACCGGGCCTCACGCATCCAGCAGGTTCTGGACGCCAAGCTGGCGGATGGCGGAACGGTCACGCTGGCCGACATGCAGGCGCTCCAGGCCGACCACTACGTCACCGTGGCGGGCCCGTTCATGGCCTACCTCCAGGCGATCGCCCCGCAGATCGCCCCGGGCACGAACGCCGCCGCCGCGGCGCTCATCCTGAGCGAGTGGGCCAACCCGAGCGGCAGCGCTCCGCTCGACTGCCCCACGGGACTGGTGGCCGGAGCGCTCGATCCGGCGACGGCTCCGAACGACCCGGATGCGACCCGGAGCGCGAACTCGAAGGCCTGCCTGCTGTTCCACACCTTCCTGCGGCGGGTCCTCGAACAGACCTTCTCCGACGAGGAGGCGGTGGCCGGCGTGGGCCGGGATCCGGGCAACGAGGTCCGTGCGCTGATCACCCTGCTCGTCGGTGGAGTGCCGAACCCCAACAACGTCTTCTGCCGGGACGTCGCGAAGTCGGGGGCGCCCTCGAACAACAAGACCTGCCAGACGCAGGTGGTGGACGCCCTCGGCTACGCCTACGCCCAGCTGAAGGGCGCGTACGGCGACGAGAGCAACTGGCGGTGGGGGCGGGTGCACACCATCACCATGCAGTTCATCGTGCCGGGATATCCGCTGATCGATCCCGGCTTCCGGCCCGGTCCGTTTCCGCGCCCCGGTGGGGCCTGGACGGTGGACGTCGGCGCTCCGACCGGCCTGAGCTCGAGCCTCCTCACCTTCCCCTACGGCTCGGGAGGCAACGTGCGCTGGCTCGCGGCGATGGACGGAACGGTCGACCACACCTTCATGCAGCTGCCGGGCGTGGAGAACGGCGGTCCGTACCCGTCCGGCCAGTCCACGATGCTGACCGACTGGGTCCAGAACCAGTACTTCAACTGGCCGCACAACGCGGCCGACGTGACCTCGGTCCGGACCGAGACCTTCAACCCCTGAGTTGATCCTCGCTGGCCGCGGCGGAGCGACCCTGCGTCGACCCGCCGCAGGCACGGCCCTCCCGGCCGGAGTAGAAGACCGGGAGGTCGTCATGCAGCCCGTCGACGTCTCCTGGCTGGTCCGGCTCCGCTGGGCCGCCGCCGTCCTGTTCCTGCTCCTCGCGCTCGCGGCGCGGTCGGTGTTCCACATCCCGGTTCCGCCGCTGGCGGTGGGCCTGGTCTGGGGCGTCCAGATCCTCAGCAACGTGGCGCTCGCGCTCCGGGTCCGAACCCACCGGACGGTGCGCACCTTCACCGTGGCGGCGCTCATGGCGCTGGACACGCTCCTGCTCACGGTGCTGCTCGCGCTGAGCGGGGGCCCCAGCAACCCCTTCAGCGTGCTCTACCTGGTGGACGTGGCCCTCGGCGCCGTCGTCCTCACCCCGGCGCTGACCTGGACCTTGCTCGGCCTGGTGCTGTTCTGCTTCGGCGCGCTCTTCCTTCCCATGCCCTGGAGCCCGGGTGCCTCGCTGGGGCACGCGGATCTCATGCGACTCCACCTCCGGGGGATGTGGGTCGCCTTCGCGCTCGCCGGAGGCACCCTGGTCGCCTTCGTGCTCCGCGTCCGCCGCGCCCTGGCCGATCGCGAGGCCGAGCTCTCCCGGGAGCGCGAGCGGGCCCAGCGGCGTGAGCGTCTCGCCTCGCTGGCCACCCTCGCCGCGGGCACCGCGCACGCCCTCGGCTCGCCGCTGTCCACCATCGCCGTCGCGGCCCACGAGCTGGAACGCCGGCTGCGCTCTCTTCCCGAGGCCGCGGCCGACGCCCGGCTCATCCGCGAGCAGGTTGCCCGTTGCCGCGAGGCACTTGCCCGGATGTCGACCGAGGCCGGCCAGTCGCCGGGTGAGATGCTCCATCCGCGCCCGGTGTCGCTCCTCCTCGACGAGGCGCTCGAGGGACTTCCCGAGCGTGACCGCGTCCTCGTCGAGCTCCAGGACGGGGTGCGCGACGCGACCGCGGCGCTCCCCATCCGCGCGGTGGGTCAGACCGTCCAGGCCCTGGTTCGCAACGCGCTCCAGGCCTCCCCCGCGGGGCGGCCGGTGCTCCTGCGGCTCGGTCTCGAGCAGGACCGGCTGCGGGTGGAGGTGGAGGACGAGGGAGAGGGAATGGCGCCCGACGTCCTGGCCCGGGCCGGCGAGCCGTTCTTCAGCACCCGCGGCTCGGGCCACGGGCTCGGGCTGGGGCTGTTCGTGGCCCGGAGCCTCGCCGAGCAGCTCGGAGGAGACCTGCACCTCGACTCCGCCCCCGCGCAGGGGACCCGTGCCTGCTTCACCGTCCCCCTGGTGCCGGCGACATGACCTCGCTCTCCATCCTGCTCGTCGACGACGACGAGAACTTCCGCGAGCGGATGGCGCGGGCGCTCCGGGACCGGGGCCACGAGGTGCGCACCGCAGGGGGCCCCGATGACGCCATCCGGGTGGCCTCCGAGGACTCGCCGGAGTGCGCGGTGGTCGACCTGCGCATGCCGGGCGGCAGCGGGCTGGAGGTGGTGTCCGCGCTGAGGACGATCGACCCCGCGACCACGGTGGTCGTCCTCACCGGCTACGGCAGCATCGCGACCGCCATGGAGGCGGTGCGCCGCGGCGCCCTCCACTATCTCCAGAAGCCGGTGGACGCGGACGAGCTGCTCGCTGCCTTCGCCCGCGGCGGCGTGCTGCCCCCGGCGGAGGTGCCCGAGGAGCCCGCAGCTCCGTCCCTGGCCCGCGCCGAGTGGGAGCACATCCAGCGAGTGCTGGCCGACGCGGGGGGTAACGTCTCCGAGGCCGCGCGCCGGCTGGGGCTGCACCGCAAGTCGCTGCAGCGGAAGCTGCAGAAGCACCCGCCGAGGCGGTGAGCGGCGGCCAGCGGCCAGACCTGCCTCAGTTCAGCACGAACTGGAGGCTGGCCGACGCGGTGACCCCGACCGTCTGCTCACCGAAGAGATGCGTGGCGAACGGAATCTGGACCTGAGCCAGGAGCCAGATGGGACCACTGACGTTCCAGGCCAGACCGGGGACGGCGGAGACGACGAGGCCGCCGGTGTTCTCCTGGAGGACGCCCGCCGAGCGGTCGCGCGCGGCGTAGCGCCCGTCGATGCCGGCCTGGAGCGCGAGTGGCTCGATGACCCGGAATCGCAGCTGCGCGCTCCAGAGCACCGCGTCTCCGTAGCGGTACTGGAAGCTGTTCGTGGTCCGGAACCGTCCGGTGACAGAGAGGAAGAAGTTCCACGGGTCCTGGTGGAAGGCGTACAGCGCACCCACGTAGGGACCCCACGCGCCGGTGCCGAGCTGGGCGTGCTGATCGATCCGCTCGCCGTCCGCCGTCGTGGCGTCGTCCCGCCCGGTGGGGAAGGAGGTCCCGGCGGTGAGCGCGAGATTCTGCCGCCGCTGGGACTGGATGCTGGTCGCCTCCCAGAGGAAGACCCGGATGCCGAGGTCGAGGTCGCCCAGGCCGAGCGGCACCGCGGTCTCGCCTGGCTCGGTCGGCGTCGGCGAGAGCGCCCAGTCCTTCCGGACCAGGGGCACCTGGAGGACGACGTTGACCCGCGAGAAGGGGCTGTAGACCACCACCGGACGCAGCGTCATCTGGTTCAGCGTCTCGGTTCGCTCGGGGTCGTCGTCGCTGCGGGCGGTCGCCGAGAGGTACTCGTACTCCAGAGCGAAACGCAGCGTGTTCGCGACGGGCATCGAGTCGCCGGCGAGGACCAGCGGGTCGCCGCAGCCGCAGACGGAGCAGGCGCGCGCGACCGCCGGAGCGAGGGACACCGAGGCGACGAGGACCGCAGCGGCGAGACGGAGCATGCGCCGGCGGATCTACGGCCGCGCCGGTGGGGGGCGCCTGCGGCAAAGGGCCGCATGGCGCAATTCGACGCAGGATGCCGCCTACGCACGCCCCGCGTCTGTCGGCGAGGCGACGGTCCTTCAGCGCTCGTGGCGGTTCAGCACCCGGAGCACGGCCCCGACCAGGTCCACCGAGTCGACGGGCCGCGTCAGCTCGGTGTCGTAGCCCTCACGCCGGGCGCGGGCGCGCTCGGCGGGGCGAGAGCCGTCCACCAGCGCCACCGCACGCAGGTTGAGGCCGGATTCGCGCCGGACCTGCGCGAGCAGCCCCCGCGTCGGGTCCCCGAAACCCATCTGTCCGCTCACCAGTACGTCGGGTCGTGCGGCGCGGGCGTGGAAGACGGCTTGCCCCGGATCGCAGAGGTCCACGTCCGCTCCGGCGCGCGCGAGGGCGGTGGCCATCAGCTGACCGGCCGTGCGCTCCTCGGGCACGAGCAGCACCCGCACCCCGGCCAGTGGCAGCTGCGCGGCGACGGCCGCCATCGCCGGGGCGCCCTCCTGCGCCGGCGCCGGGATCGAGAGGCGGAAGGTGGCGCCCTGTCCCAGCGGACTCTCCACCAGGAGCGTCCCCCCGTGCAGCGCGCTCAGGCGGCGAGCGATGGACAGCCCGAGGCCGAGCCCGCTTCCGCGCTGCTCGTTCTCCTCGCCCTTCCAGAACGGCTCGAAGACGTGCGGCAGCGCCTCGTTCGAGATGCCAGGTCCGGCGTCGCTCACGTCGAGCGCCACCCCGCCGTCCACTCGCCGCATGCGCACCATCACCGTGGAGCCGGGCGGAGAGAACTTCAACGCGTTGGACAGGAGGTTCCAGATCACCTGCATCAGCCGGCCAGGGTCGCCGTAGAGCGCCGGGAGGTCCGAGGCCGCCTCCACGTCGAGGAAGACCTCGCGGTCCTCCGCCTCGGGCTGCACGGTCTCCACCGCGTCACGCAGCACGGCGCCAGGGTTCACCCACTCGCGCTTCAGGACCAGCTTGCCGCGGGCCATCCGCTCGGCGTCGAGCAGGTCGTCCACCAGTCGCGCCTGCGCTCGCGCGTTGCGGAGGATGGCGGTGATCGCCCGCTCCACGGTGTCCGGGTCCGAGCGCCGGGCCTGCAGCGACCGCGCCCACCCGAGGATAGCGGTGAGCGGAGTCTTGAGGTCATGGGCCACCGCGGCGACGGCGAGGTTGCCGCGGAGCGCGCCCTCGGCCTGATCGCGCGAGGCCTGCGCCTCTGCCAGCTCCTCGAGCTGCGCCCGCTCCGTCATCCGGCGGGTGGTGATGTCGAGGATCAGCGCCGCGAGCCCCCGCGCGCGCCCCGCCGAGTCCACCAGCGGTCGGCCGTACCACGCGTGCCAGCGGAGCGCGCCGTCGAGGTGGATGCAGGGGTACTCGAAGTCGTGGATTCCGCGGTCGGAGAGCGCACGCCAGAGCGTGTTCCAGACTCGCTCGCGCTCCTCGGCCTGCACGTGCTCGAGGAACGCATCCACGGTGCGCGGCACCGTCCCGAACAGTGACTCCGCGCGGTCCGTCCAGTTGAAGCGCCCGCTCTGGAAGTCGTACTCGCAGCTGGCGAACACGGCCGCAGTCGGCAGCGGTCCCGTCTCGATTCGCTCGCTGTCCGACGGGTTCACGGGAAAAGCACCTCTTGACTGCAACACCCAGGCGCCACCCCGCGACCAAGACCACCCGTGAAGTCGGCGGCCGGCGCGTGCCGCCTCCGAGTCACCCTACCCCGCGGCTCGCGCGGCGCGCCATGCCGGGTCCCACACGCCCCGTCTGTGTGGGTGCACGAGTCCCCGGGCACCGGTGGCGAGTCCGGGCGACCTCGCCACCGAGCCCCGTCGTGAATTCCTTGGCTTACGCCTTCGGCTTCTCGAGGATGACCTCGACCCGGCGGTTCTTCGCCCGGCCGGCCGAGGTCTTGTTGTCGGCGATGGGCCGGTCCTGACCGATGCCCTGGGCGCGGATCTGGTCGGCCGGGATGCCGCCGTCGATGAGGTACTTCCGCACCGTCTCCGCCCGGGCCTGGCTCAGCTTCATGTTCGTCTCGGGCTTGCCGGTGCTGTCGGTGTGGCCCTCGACGAGGATGGTCCGCTGGGTCCCCTTGAGCGCCTCGGCCACGATCTTCAGGCGGTCGACGGCAACCGCCTGGAGATCTGCCTTGCCGGTCTTGAAGGGAATGCCGCCGGCGAGGGTGATGATGGTGCCGCGCTCGTCCTCCTTCACGTCGGCGAACTTCTGCAGGCGCTTCCGGGCCTCCTCGGCCTCGCGGGCCGCGCGCTCTGCCTCGGCGCGGGCAGCGGCGTCGTTGGTGGCTGCACCCTTCTGGTCCCACTCCGCCTGGAGCCCGGCGAGCTCCCACTCCTTCGCCCGGCGATCGGCGTCTGCCTTGGCAGCGGCGGAGGCGTTGTCGGCGACCTCGGCGCGGTAGAGGGCCTCCTTGGACAGGTAGCGCTCGCGCGACGGATCCTTTCCGTACTCGAAGGCGGCCTGCGCGTCCTGCGCCGACTGCGCGGCGCCGATGGCCTTCTTCGCGTCGTCGAACTCCTTCGGGAACTGCTCCTGCCCGCCGCCCTTCACCGCGTGCGCGTAGGTGTCCTTCGCCTTCGCGAGGTCGGGATAGGTGAACGGCTTGGAGCAGCCGGCGCCGGCGAGGGCCAGGGCAACGGTGAGCTTGATCGATCGCATGGTCATCATCCCTGTCCCTTTCACTTGCCCAGCTTCGCCTTCAGGTCGGCGATCTGCGCGTCGAGCTCCTTGGCCTTGGCCAGGTTGGAGCCCTCGGTCGCCTTCATCTTCGCGTCATCGGCTGCCGCGCTGGCCAGCGAGAGCTGCTGCAGCGCCGCTGCCGGATTGCCGTCCTTGATCAGGCCCTGCGCGGTGGCCAGGTACTTCTCCGCCTGGGCGAGGAGGTCGGGGGCATAGGTCGCAGCGCCCGTGGCCTTCGCGGCCTCGATGGCGGAGGTGGCCGCCTTCAGCTTGGGAGCGGGGTCCACGGTGGAGCAGCCCACGGCGGCCGCCCCCAACGCGATCACGGCAACGATTCGACGCATGGGGAAGTCCTCGAAACTGCGGGTTGTGCGTGCCCGGAGCGGCGCCCCGCATACTGGAGCGGTCGCAGCGCCGGGTGACGGTTGTGAAACGACGACGGTTGCGCCAGCACCGGTCGCATCAGACATCGCTCGTGCAGTACTTGCAGCGGGTGGCGGCCGTGGGGAGCGCTTCGGTGCAGCGCGGACAGTTCTTCGTCGGCGCGGGCGGCGGGGTCCTGATCAGCGCCTTGGTGACGAAGAACACCACCAGCGCGACGATCGCGAAGTCGACGATGCGTCCGAGCAGGTCGCCGTACTTGAGGGCGTTGGTCACCTTGCCCGCCGCATCGTGCGTCAGCGGCAGCTCCCAGTTCCGCCACTCACCGCCCGGGATCAGGATCCCCACGACCGGCATGATGATGTCGTCGACGATCGCGCTGACGACCTTGCCGACCGCGGCGCCGATCACGACACCGACTGCCAGTGCGAGGGCGTTCTGTTTCAGCAAGAACTCGCGAAAGTCCTTCGCCAGGCTCATCGCGGCTTCCCCTCCGGTGCAGCGACGTCCCGTCCTGCCCTTGTCTCGCGCGAAACGCAACAGGAACCGTACCTAGGGCCGATTGACCGTTGGTGCGGCGGCACGCAAGGTCGTAAACAGAGTGACGACTGGAGGGACTCCGCGATGCCCGACGACGAGCCGGATTTCTCCGACGTGCAGGGGGGCAGCTCCAGCATCTCGACCGACGAGCAGGTCGACCGGACCTACACCGTCCGGCCCGGCGACAGCCTGAGCAAGATTGCGAAGGCACTCATGGGCGATGCCAAGAAGTGGCGCGTCCTCTACGAGGCGAACAAGGACGTGGTGGGCGGCAACCCCGATCTCATCCACCCGGGCCAGGTCCTGAAGATCCCGAAGGCCTGAGCCCGAGCAACCTCACCCCTCACACCCGAGGAACACCGATGCTCCGAAAGGCTGCCCTGTTCGGTCTGTCGTTGCTCGTCCTCTCCGGCTGCAAGAAGGAGGAGCCACCTCCGCCGCCGCCTCCGCCGCCGGTCGCTCAGCCGCCTCCGCCTCCGCCACCGGCCCCGTTCCGGGTCACCGGGGTCCAGCTGGGCAAGGGCATCCAGCCCGACAACACGGTCCAGACGGCCACGACCACCTTCGGCCCGAAGGACACCATCTACCTCTCGGTGACCAGCGAGGGGATGGCGGCCCAGCCGAAGACGCTCGCCACCCGCTGGACCTTCGGCCCGAAGGACGTGCTGGTCCACGAGGAGAGCAGGCCGGTGAGCACGCCGTCCGAGAAGCCCACCCGCACCGAGTTCCACATCTCCAAGCCCTCGACGTGGCCGGCCGGGGACTACAAGGTGGTGCTCACCGTGGACGGACAGCCGGCGCAGACGCAGACCTTCACCGTCTCGAAGGCGTCCGGGAAGCACTAGCACCGCGGCCCGCGTTCAGCGGCGCACCACCTCGGTCCCGGCGACGGCCGCGGGCATGTCGCTGCGCCGGTAGGCATGGGCGAGACAGCGGGTCGAGTGGGCGAGCCCCACCTCTCCCCGCCGATCGAGCACGATCAGCCCGGCCCGACCCTGGACCGACCTCTCGAGGACGGCCAGCGCCTCCGCGGCAGCCTCGCTCGCCGGGGCCCCGCGCTCCATCGCGACGAGGGCCCGGGTGGCGAGCCCCACCCGCAGGATGTGCTCTCCCCATCCGGTACAGGCGACTCCACCGGTGCGCGAGTCCGCGACGTAGCCCACGCCCGGCACCGGCGCGTCTCCCACCCGACCAGGGAGGCTGAAGGCGACTCCGCCGGTGCTGTTCCCCGCTGCAAGCTGCCCGCTCGCGTCGAGCGCCACCGCGCCCACGGTGTCGTGGGCGAAGTCGTCCTCCGTGCCGAGTCGGCCGGCGAGGAAATCGGCGTACCTCCGGCGTTCGCGCTCGACCACGAAGCTGTCCGGGTCCACCAGCGCGAAGCCCTGTTCCCGGGCGAACCGCTCGGCCCCCTCGCCCACCAGCAGGTGGTGCCCCGAGCGCTCGAGGACTGCCCGGGCGAGCCGGATGGGGTGGGCGACCCGGTGCACGTTGGCCACGGCGCCGACGTGCAGGGTGCGTCCGTCCATCAGCCCGGCGTCCAGCTGCACGCGCCCCTCCGCGGACAGCACCGAGCCCCGACCGGCGTCGAAGGTCGGATCGTCCTCGAGGAGCTCGACCGCGGCCACCACCGCGTCCAGCGCCGTGCCGCCCGCCGCGAGCACCCCGAAGCCCTGCTCGGCCGCCGCGAGGCAGCCTGCCACATGGGCCTCCCGGGCCTCGGGCGGGATGCTCCAGGCCCCTCCGTGCACCACAATGGCCGTCATCCGTTCGCTCATGAACGGGCAGACCCTACGTCACCCGGCCGGCACACGCGCTACGCAGACGGTTTCACTGAACCGGGGGGCATGCCTACCGTGGGTCCCGTCATGCCATCCCCCTTCCAGAAGCGCTGGGTCCGCGTCCTCTCCATCGTGGTCGCGGCCCTGGTGGCCGTGGTCTTCGTCCTCTCACTGGTCCTGGATTCGATCCTCACCAAGCGGGCCCAGGCCGAGGCGGCCACGCTCTCGCAGCAGCTCGGACGCCCCATCTCCATCGGCCGGGTCTCGACCAGCTTCCTCACCGGGCTGGGGGCCACCGTCTCGAGCGTCGAGGTGGGCGCGGCGGCGGGTGAGGGAGTCCCGCTGGCCCAGGTGAAGGAGGTGGCGGTCAAGGTCGGCGCCCTCCGGGCGCTGTTCTCGCTGGGCAAGGACATCGTGATCCGCTCGGTCGAGGTGACCGAGCCGATGGTCAACGTCGTCCGCCTCCAGGACGGCACGACCAACCTCGAGCGACTGCAGGCGCGGCTCGCGGAGCAGGAGAAGGCGAAGCCGGCCGAGCCCCCGAGCAACGAGCCGAAGGACCTCTCCGCCGTCCGCGTCGACCACGCGGAGATCACCGACGGTCGGGTTCGCCTGGTGGACCACAGCACCGGGAAGACTCGCGAGCTGGGCATCTCGGATCTCGACGTCACCATCGACGATCTCCGGGCCGGAAAGCCGCTCGACGTGGTGGTGAAGGCTGCCCTCCTGACCGAGAAGCAGAACCTCGAGCTGCGGCTGCACACCGCTCCGCTCCCCAACAGTCTCCAGCCCACGCCGGAGAAGGTGGTGCTCAAGGTCCAGCCGGTCGATCTCGCTCCGCTCGGCCCGTTCCTCCCGAAGGACGCGCGGCTCGAGGCCGGAAAGCTCGACGCGGACTGGACCGCCGAGCTGGGCGCTGCCGTGCCCGGCGGGAAGGGGCCCACCAAGGCCAAGGGCGGCATCCATGCGCGTGGGCTCCGCTTCGCCGGTACCACCGCCGCGCCGGTGGACCTGATGCTGGACACCGACCTGGACGGCAACGCCGAGAGCGGCGACCTCGACATCCGCACGCTCGCCTTCGCCCTCGGGCAGGCCGGCATCACCGGACACGGACGGGTGCGCAACCTGGCCAGCGAGAAGCCGAGCATCGAGAACTTCGAGATCGTCGGTCACGACCTCGACCCGGCGGTCATCGGGCGCTCGTTCCCCGCGGTCGCGAAGGCGGTGAAGGGACAGGTCGCCGGCCCCATCGGGCTCACCGTCCGTGGCTCGGGAACGCAGGCCGCGCCCACCCTCGCCATCACCCTGGACTTCACGCCGGTGCGGCTGGCCATCCCCGAGCAGCTGGCGAAGGCAGCCGGCGCGCCGATGACCCTGGTCACGCAGCTGCACGGTGCCGGGAAGAACACCTACCGCTTCGACGCCAACCTCGACCTCGCCGGCGCCGACCTGCGACCGGGGCAGCTCCTCGACAAGCCGCCGGGCCGACCCATGGCCCTGTCGCTGAAGGGCATGGCGAGCCGCGGCGCGGAGACGCGGGTGAAGCTCGACCAGTGGACGCTCCGCGTGCTCGACGACACTCTCAGCGGCACGGCCTCGCTGGAGATGGCGGGCGAGGGCAAGCGTGCCACCACGACCTTCGCGCTCGATGCGCGCGCTCCGAAGCTCGATGCCGATGCGCTCCTCCTGCAGTCCGAGGCATCCAAGCCCCCACCGCCTCCTCCCGCGGATCCTCATCGCTTCGACGGGTACCGGGGGAAGGTCCACGCCGAGGTCGCCTCGCTCGTCTTCCACAAGGTGCCCTGGAAGAACCTCCTGCTCGACGCGACGATGCAGGACGACCTGGTGAAGGTCGACCGGCTCAGCATCGACGCCGCCGGCGGACAGGTGCGACTCGATGGGACGTCGGTGAGGCTCGGCCCCGTGGACAAGCCCTGGGACCTCAAGCTCGGGGTGAAGAGCCTCGACCTCGCGCAGGCGCTGACGTTCGGCGGCAAGGGGAAGGCGTTCGCCGGCATCTTCGACGGAAACATCGCCCTGGCCGGCAAGGGCACCACGCTCACGGCGGTGGAGAAGACGCTGGACGGGAAGATCGACGGCAACCTCAAGAACGGCGCCTTCCTCGGTGCGGATCTGGTCTCGACGGTGGCAGGGCCACTCGCCAAGGCGCTGCCCTTCGCCACCAAGTCGCTCGGTGAGTCGGGGCGCACGCCGCTGGGCGAGAACATCGGGATCGCGCTCGCCGTCGACAACGGGATGGCGAAGCTCACCAAGCCGCTCGAGGTCAAGCTGCCCCAGGCCGACATCAACCTGGGCGGCGCCGTGGGGCTGTCCGGGACGCTGGCCCTGGCAGGGACGGTCGCGCTGACGCCCGAGACCATCAAGTCGCTCACCGGCGGCAAGGTGACGCCGCCGGAGGCGATTCCCGTGGCGCTCAGCCTCGGCGGACAGGCCTGGTCGCCGCAGGTCACGGGTCTGGACATCAAGCCCGCGGCCTTGACCATCGCCAAGCTGGCAGGGACGAGCGCCCTCAAGGGCCTCCTCGGGGAGTCGGACATCGGCAAGACCGCGGGCGGCCTGCTGGGAGGTGCGCTGGGTGGCTCGGGCAGCGCGGGCACCGACCAGCCCGCGACGGCGGGGGAGCAGAAGGCCCAGTCAGACGCCGAGAAGATGCGTCAGCAGGCCGCGGAAGAGGCCCGGAAGCGCCTGCAGGGCCTGTTCGGAAAGTAGGGGCGTCCAGGTGGGTTGAACTTCCGCCCCCTGGGGAACCCGGAGCCGTCCGGGGAACAGGACCGCATCCTCGAGCACGCTCGCTCGGGAACGGTGGCGGGGGGATCCCCCCTGGTGGCGGGGCCACATTCGGAGTGTCATGCGTCGCCGGCGGGATGAATATCCTGCCGACGGGGCCGTCCGACGGTCTCCGGCCGGAACGTAGAGGAGGGTCTTCCCCGTGACTGCGCGCCGCTCACCCATCGTCCAGCAGGCGGTGGCAACCCTGCTCGTCGCCGCGCTCGGGGGATACCCCGTCAGGGCCCTGGCCGATCAAGGTGCACCCGCGCAGGGCGTCCCCATCCAGTCGATTCCCCCGGCGCCGGCGTATGCCCCTGCCCCGCCCGCTCCGCAGCAAGCTCAACCCGCGCCGCAGCAGAGCTACGCACCTGCGCCCCAGCAGCAGACCTACGCGCCCGCGCCGCAGCAGACCCAACCCGCGCCGCAGCAGGGCTACGCACCGGCGCCCCAGCAACAGACCTACGCGCCCGCGCCTCAGCAACAGCAGCCGTACGCTCCGGCTCCACAGCAAGGTCAGGCGCCTGCGCCCCAGCAGGGCTATGCGCCACCGCAGCAGGCCGCAACTCAGGGTTACGTTCAGCAGCCCGCGCCCGCACCGCAGCAGGCTCCGACGTACGCTCCGCCCGCCGCTGCCGGCGCAGCCACGGGTGCGGCGGTCGCGGCCCCGGCAGCGCAACCGCCCGCCGCCGCTCCACAGACCCAGGCGCCCGCGCCTCAGCAGCAGCCCGTTTACACGCCTCCGGCCTACGCCGCGCCGGCCGCAGGCGCCGCTGCCGGCGCCGCAGTCGCGGCCCCACCGGCGCAGGCTCCGGCTGCCGGGACCCAGGGGGCAGCTCCCTCGGCCGCGCCTGCGCCGGTCTACGCTCCTCCTCCCGCGGCCGCGGGCCAGAGCGCCGCGCCGCCGCAGACCGCGCCGGCTGCGCCGGCGGCCGGAGCGGCCGCTGCCGGTGCCGCGGGCATCGGAAGCCAGGCTCCGGCGGTGCAGGACGTCCCCACCGCCCCGAAGCTCCCGCCGGGAGCGGTTCCGGTTCCGCAGGCTGGTTCCGCCGCGCCCGCCGTCGGAGGTGAGGCAGACCTCGGCTCCGCCCCTCCCCCGCCCGCACCTCCGGCGAAGGTGAAGAAGGCGAGGCCGTCCCCGCCGACCGCACAGGTGGACGACCGGCTGATCCGTCTCGAGTGGCGACCGCAGCACGTGGAGGGCAACCGCGGCTGGGGGCCGATGGTGCAGGTCCCGGTCATGGGTCCGGACAAGCGGCCGCTCCAGGGTCGCTCGCTCTACCTCGCGCTGGGCCGCACCGACCTGGCCGAGGAGTACGAGCGCCGCCTGGCAGCGAAGCGGATGATGGGCGTGGGAAGCGCACTCCTCCTGGTCTCCGGCATCGCCGTGGGCATCAGCGCCTTCACCATCCACGGCTGTCCCCAGGGCGATACTCACTGCTGGGACGACCGCGACGCGCAGCTGCGCTCGCGGTTCTACTGGTCCGGAGGACTGGTGCTCGGCGGCGCCGCGCTGGGCATCGCCTCGAGCGCGTACAGCGCGCATCCGGTCTCGCGCGACGACCTGATCGGCCTGATCCGCGAGCACAATGCACAGATCCGCAGCCAGCCCGGCGTCCGGCTCGGGGCCACGATGCTCCCGGGCGGCGGGGCGCTCAGCCTCGCAGGGAACTTCTAGGCTCGAGCCCGTCTAGCCCGTCGCGAGTCCCGAGGCGCGCCGCAGCGCTGCGACCAGCGAATCGAGATCGAAGGGCTTGCTGAGCACAGCGGCCACCTGATCGCCCATCGCGACGTCGGTGGCCGATCGGTCCGCGGTCGAGAGGATGACCGGGAACTCCCTGCCTCGTGGCAGCTCGCGGAGCCGGGCGAGGAACTCGGAGCCGTCGACCACCGGCATCCGCCAGTCGAGCAGGATGGGACACGGCTCGGTCTGCTCGGCTGCGAGCCGCAGACCGCCGTGCCCGTCCGGGGCGGACACCACCTCGTAGCCGAGACCCGCCAGCACCTCGTCCAGGGCCTCGCGAATCGCGGCGTCGTCCTCGACCAGAAGGATGCGCCGCGCCGAAGCGAGCTCGTTCATACGCCCACCCAGTGCAGCGCGAGTCGAAGCACGCCCCCGGCGGCGACGACCCACGCCGGGTTGAAATCGTAGCGGACGAGGGTGAGCGCCGAGGCCCCGGCGATCGCCAGGCTCACCGGTCCATGGAAGCTCCCGCCGAGAACGACCGCGGCCGAGCCCATCAGCCCCACCACCGCGGGGAGCAGCCCGTTTGCCGCCGCCTGGACGAAGGGATGCTCGCGAACGCGCGCGAGCCATCCGCCGGCGAGCTGCACCAGCGCCCACGGCGCGGCCAGGAGCGCCAGCGTGGATGCGGCGGCACCGGACCAGCCGTGATGCACGTACCCGGCGAAGGTCGCGAGGAGCAGCACTGGCCCGGGCGTGAGGAGCGCGACCGAGACGCCGTCCGCGAGCTGACGACGGGTGAGCCAGTCGAGCGCGTCCAGCCGCTCGCTGAGGTGGGGAATGATGGCCACCCCTCCGCCGTAGGACCCGAGGCCGGTGCGGAAGTAGAGCACCAGGGCCTGGACCACCTGACCGTCGAGGCCGGTGAGATGCATCGCGGCGAGCACCGGAAGCGCGGCGAGAGCCACCGAGCGCACGGTGCTCGCGCCCTCGGTGGGCGGCGGAGGAACGGTCGGGCCTCCGGAACGCCGGCGCCGGAACCCGAGCTCGACGGCGAGGCCCGTCGCGGCGCCGAGCAGCACCACCTCGGTGGGCGAGGCCTTCCCGGCAACCGTGAGCAGGAGGGCGCCGCCCGCGACCGCCATCTGCCAGCGGGAGTGAACCGCGCCCCGGACCCGCCGCAAGGTGAGCGCGAGGATGGCTCCGACGGCCGCGCCCCCGAAGCCACGGAAGAGCGGCTCCAGCCGGGTCCCGAGGTCGAACTGGACGTAGAGCCACGCCACGGCCGCCGTCACCAGCACGCCTGGCAGCACGAAGCCGAGGTAGCCGAGCAGCGAGCAGGTCCAGCCCCCGAGGCGCTGGCCGACCAGGGCCAGGGTGTTGGCGGAGGGGGCGCCCGGAAAGAGATCGAGGACGCGCAGCAAGGCCGCGTGCTCTTCCTCGGTCACCCAGCGGCGCTCCCGGACCAGGGCCGCCCCGAGGGGTGCCTGCATCCGCTGGCTGCTGCCGAAGGCGGTCAGTCCGAGCCGCAGCGCGGCACGAAAAAATGCCAGTCGGCCCGGTGCCGGAGGGGTGGGCTGTGCGGTCTGCTCCACGGCCCAGTCTCTAAGCCAAAGCCCGTCCGGAGCCCACCCCCCTGTCGTGTCCATCCGCCTGGGCGGAAACACCCGAGATCGGGGGGGTGCGTGACGGTGGACAGCCCACCGGGCTCGAGGTCACTCGAGGGCGTGGACCTCCGCGTCCAGCACGGCGTGCAGATGCTCCGGGGGCACCGGCTTGTGGAGGGCGGCCGAGACGTGGTCGTGGACCTCGCGGCGCTGCACGTCGCGGTTGGCGGAGATCACGATGATGCGAAAGGGTCGCTCTGGAGGATGGCGCGAGACCTCGGCCAGGAGCGCGTCGCCGTCCATGACGGGCATCTGAAGGTCGAGAAGCATGAGCACGGGCCCCTGCTCGGCACGGAGACGTTCGAGCGCCTCCCGCCCGTCGCGAGCGGTGCTGACCCGGTAGCCCCAGATGGAGAGGAGCTCGACGAGGGCGATCCGGAGGTCCGTCTCGTCTTCCACCACCAGCACCTGGGCGCCCACGTCCCGTCCTCCTCTCGACACTCGTTGGCCGTCCAATGGAGAGCATTTGCACGAGGGCAAACGGGGGGAACCCGTGTAGCGCGCTGTGCGCAAGGGGGGCCCTCTTGGCTGGCCGGTCTGCGGCGTGGCCAGGTGGGTTGGCTGCATCCGTTGCACCAAAGCGGCCCAGGTTCGGGCAGACTGCGTCGTCGAGGGGGGACCTGGCGCCGGGGCGGGCCATCCCCGGGCGAAGGCGCTCTTCCTTGTTTCACGAGCGGCGTGCGCTGGACGTGGCGCGCAAGGCGCACCCGGCGTTCCACCTGACCCTCCCCGATTTCGTTCGTTTCCTCTCGCGACGCCGGCCCGCGCTCGATCCCGAGGGCGTGCCGGTCCACGTGGCGGACCTCTACCTCGTGGCAGCGGCCCTGGAAGGACGGGGCGCCGCGCTGGAGATGCTGGATGCGCGACTGCGGTCGCTCCTTCCCCGCGCGCTGCGCAGGCTCCGGCCCGACGACGAGCTGCGGGGCGAGGTGCTGCAGCGCACCCGCGAGCGGCTGCTGGTGGGGCCGCGGATGCCGAAGCTGGCCGAGTACCAGGGACGTGGCGGGCTCGACCCGTTCCTCCGCTCGGTGCTGCTGCGCGTGGCGCTGAACCTGCTGGAGGCGATGCCCCAGCGCGAGGACGAGATGCGGGTGCTGGCCGAGCTCGCCGCGCCCGGGCCCGACCCCGAGCTGTCGCTGCTGCGGCGATCGGAACAGGCCGCGGTGCAGGCGGCGCTGGTCGAGGCGCTCGCCACGCTCGATCCGCGGACTCGCCAGTTCCTGGCGCTCTACGTTCTGGAGGGGCTCACGCTCGAGGAGATCGGCCGGCGGGTCGGGACCCACAAGTCGACGGTGTCACGGGCGCTGAGCGCTGCCCGCGCCCGGGTGGTGACTGCCCTCCGGCGCCGCTTCCGGGGAATCGAGGGGGATCTCGACTCGATGCTCGCCCTGCTCGGCGAGGCAGGCGCGGATCTTCCCTGGGTGGTGCTGCTCACCGGGGTCGACGGGAGCTAGGGCGGCGGCCGGGTGGAGCGCCCCGTGGCCCGGGGACGGGGGCCCCTCGCGTCGACTGGCTGCTCGCACCGGCTGGGCGTCGACGGCCGCCGAGCTCCGAACGGAGAAGCGGCCCATGGCAGGACGGGCTCACCGGGATGCATGCGCCCTGCCACGACGGCCCTGGTCTCGTCCCGATGGTGGCGGGTTGCAACAGATGGGGACGGTCGAGCCCCCAGGGCGCCTCGGCACCTGGAGATCGGCTCCAGGTGCAATACCGGTCGCCGAGCCCCCGAAGGCGACGCAGCCTCGAATGGTTAAGGAACTTCCTTAACCATTTCACCCAAACTAGTTAATTAACTTCCTTAACTATTTCTGGCCCCGATCTTGCCCGGCGCGGGGGGCGAGCGGCTTCGCTGCCGAGTTTGCCCGGGAGGGGGGCTGTCGAAGCCTCGCAGGCCGCCCGTGTCCGGAAGGCGCCGTGGCGTCGATTGATGGTGGAAGCTTCTTGCCGGCGCGGGGGCGCGGCGTCGCTGCCGGGTCTGCCCGGGAGATGGAGCGGTCGAAGCCTCGCAGGCCGCCCGTGTGAGGTACGGCCCCGGACGTCCCGCATGCCTCGCCCTCCGCAGGGGCCTGACGTGCGAACCGTGGTTCAGCGGACGCGGCGTCGCTGCCGAGTCTGCCCCCCGCACGTGTGAGGTACGGCCCGGACGCCCCGCCTGCCTCGCCCTCCGCAGGGGTCTGACGTGCGACCGTCCTCGGATCGGCGGTCGCGCACTCCCGGACGGCTCCTCTTCAGCCGAGCTCCGCCAGCCTGCGCTCGAGAAGTCTTCGCTCGGCAGGGTGTCGCACCAGCGCCAGCGCACGCTGATAGGCGAGGCGGGCCTCGTCAGTCCGTCCCAGCCGCCGGAGCAGATCCGCCTGCGCAGCGGGGAGCAGGTGATAGCCCTCGAGCGCACCGGACTGCTCGAGCCGCTCCATCCAGGCGAGCCCTGCCGCCGGGCCGTGGGCCATCGCGACCGCCGCTGCCGCGTTCAGCTCGACGATGGGGCCGGGCGTGGTCCGGAGCAGCGCTCCGTAGAGCGCGGCGATCTGTGGCCAGTCGGTCTCCCCGGGGTGCGCGGCACGGCCGTGCAGGGCGGCGATGGCGGCCTGCACCTGGTACGGCCCCGGGTTCCCGCGGGCCACCGCGCGATCCAGCACGGCCGTCCCCTCGTCGATGAGCGCGTGGTCCCAGACCGTGCGGTCCTGCTCCTCCAGCGGCACGACCGTCCCGTCGGGCGCGGTGCGAGCCGGCCGGCGGGCGTCGTGGAGCAGCATCAGTGCCAGGAGCCCCTCCGCCTCGGGCTCCCCCGGCAGCAGCTCCACCACCAGCCTCCCCAGGCGAATCGCCTCGGCGCACAGGTCGGCGCGGATCCACGACTCGCCCTCGGTGGCCGAGAACCCCTCGTTGAACACCAGGTAGATGGTGGAGAGCACTCCTTCCAGACGCTCGGTGAGCCGGTCCGCCGGCGGAACCTCGTAAGGGATGCGCGCCTCGGCGATCTTCCGCTTCGCCCGGACCAGCCGCTGCGCGGTGGTGGGCTCGGGCTCCAGGTAGGCCCGGGCGATCTCCGCGGTGGTCAGCCCGCACAGCGTTCGCAGAGCGAGGCCGATCTGGGCCGCCGGGGCGAGCGCCGGGTGGCACACGGTGAACAGAAGCCGCAGCCGATCATCCGCCACCTCCGGAACCGAGTCCGACTCCGCCTCGTCGGCCGCGAGCGCCTCGAGCAGCTCCGGCTCGAGCGGGACGTCGGGGCGGCGGCGCCTCATCAGATCGACCGCCCGCCGGCGGGCAACGGTGGTGAGCCAGGCGCCGGGACGGCGGGGAAGCCCGCGCTGCGTCCACGCCTCCAGCGCCTGGGTGCAGGCGGCCTGGAACGCCTCCTCCGCGAGGTCGAAGTCCCCGCTCCAGCGGATGAGCCCCGCGAGGACTCGCGGGCCCTCACGACGCACCAGCTGGTCAATCGCGCGGGCGAGCATCGACCGGAATCCCCGCCGGGGCTACATGCTCGGAGCGAGCGGGCGCACCTCGATCGAGCCGTCCCGCGCCCCGGGGCACCGCGATGCCCAGTCCAGAGCGGATTCGAGGTTGGGAACCTCGATGAGGTAGTAGCCGCCGAGCTGCTCCTTCGTCTCGGCGAACGGGCCATCGGTCACTTGCCGCTTGCCGCCGCGCACGCGCACTGTGGTGGCGGTGCTGGTGGGCTTGAGCTCGCTCCCGCCCCGCATCACTCCGGCCTTCACCAGCTCCTCGCTGTACTTCCGGTACTCGGCGTACATCTGCTCGGCCTCGGGCTTCGACAACGAGGTCCAGCCCTTCTCGCTTCCATAGATGAGGACGATGTACTGCATGGCGGTCTCGCTCCTTCTTGGGACTCCAACCGTACCCGGTCCATCCGGGGACTCCCTCACGTCGCGCGGACCCACCGCAGATCGACACGCCGCCGCTCACATCGGGCCGATCGAGCGAATCCAGCGGTTTTTCCTCGGGAAGTGGGGCCGCGGGTGCCGGTTTTCGAGACATGAAGCTCGAGCTCCGCGTCCGACATTTCGCCCTCCGTCCCAGCCTCCGGGAGCTGTGTGAGCGGCAGCTGCTCTTCTCGCTCGGAAGATTCGAGGAACACGTCCGACGGGTGCAGCTCTGGATCGAGGACGTGAACGGCCCGCGCGGCGGACGTGACCTCCGGTGTGTCGTGCGGCTCGGGCTCCGTCACGGAGGCGAGCTCGCCGTGGAATGCACCGACGAGCGACCCCAGCTGGCGGTGGGCCAGGCATTCGACCGCGCTCGAGCGGCGTTGCTTCGCATCGTCCAGCGACGGCGCTCGGCGCCGGTGCGTCGCCATCTCCGGCTCCTTCCGCGCTGAGGGACTCGTTCCCGTCGTCGCCGGGCGGTGCGTGAACCGCGAAACCACCCGTATCGACTGGCCCTCGCAGGTCCTCGCGGCTGATCTCCGCGTCGCTCTTCGTCACGTGGCGACGGCCGCGCTCGGTCGTCGCTCCGCGACCTCAGCCCCGATTCCGGCGCGACCATCCGGTCAATACGGGTGGTCTCGGTGTTAGTGTCCGCCGCCCATGCGCGAACACACCCGGATGCTGCTCGGGCTCGTCGTCGGCGCGGGGCTGGGCCTCGTCGCCAGGGCCGTCGCCGGCGACGCGGCCTGGCTCCAGTGGATCCTGACCAACGTCACCGGGCCCATCGGACAGATCTTCCTCCGCCTGCTCTTCATGCTGGTGGTGCCGATGATCTTCTCGGCGCTGGTGATGGGCGTGGCGGACCTCGAGCTCCGGCACCTCGGGCGCCTCGGCGTCCGCGCGCTCGGTTACACCGTGGTCATCTCCAGCATCGCGGTGCTCATCGGGCTGGTCCTGGTCAACGTCTTCCGGCCCGGCGAGGGAATGAGCGACGAGGTCCGGGCGCTCGCCCGCCACAGCATCGTGCCCAAGGCCGCCGCCGCGCCCGGCGACACCTCGCCCGCCGCGCTGCTGGTCTCCATCGTCCCCGACAATCCGGTGAAGGCGGCGGCGAACGGCGACTACCTGGGGCTCATCTTCTTCGCCCTGGTGTTCGGCATCGCTCTGGGCTTGACCAAGGCCCCCGCGGCACAGCGACTCAAGGAGGTCATCGCCGGGCTGTACGAGGTCACCCTGGTGCTCATCGACGGGGTGCTGAAGGTCGCGCCGTTCGGCGTGGCCGCCCTGCTCTTTGGCCTGACGGCCCGACTGGGTTTCGACGTGCTCCGCCAGCTCGCGGCCTACGTCGGCGTGGTGCTGCTGGGGCTCGCGCTCCACATGTTCGTCGTCTACTCCCTGTCGGTGCGCTTCTTCGGGGGGCGGAATCCGGTGCAGTTCTTCCGCGACGTGCGGATGGCGGCGATCACCGCGTTCTCCACCGCTTCCTCCAACGCCACGCTCCCCACCGCGCTCAAGGTGGCCGAGGAGCAGCTGCGGCTCCCGCCCAACGTCGCGCGCTTCGTGCTCACCGCCGGCGCGTCGATGAACCAGAACGGGACCGCGCTCTTCGAGGGGGTGACGGTGCTCTTCATTGCCCAGCTCTTCGGGGTGCACCTCAGCCTGCAGGAGCAAGTGGTGGTCATGTTCATCTGCGTGCTGGGGGGCGTCGGGACGGCGGGGGTGCCGGCCGGCTCGCTGCCGGTCATCGCGATGATCCTCGGGATGTTCCGGATCCCTCCCGAGGGGCTCGGGCTCATTCTCGGGGTGGACCGGCTGCTCGACATGTGCCGGACGACGCTGAACGTCGTCGGTGACCTCGCGGCGGCGGTCTACGTCGCGCGGGGAGAGCCGGTGGAGGAGCCCTCGGCGGCCCCCGCCCCCTGATCGCGAAGCACGGCGATCGCGCAGGCCGCCATCCAGGCGACGGAGACCAGCAGCGCGATCCGCTGCACGGCCGGAACCGCCAGCGGGACGTGGGTCGCGCCGAAGCGCTCGTGGAAGCCGAGGAAGAGCCCGAGCTCCAGCGCGGAGAGACCGAGCGATGCCGCCCCCAGCCGCGCCAGCGCCGGCCGGTGTCGCAGGCCGCGCAGCACCAGCAGCGTCGCGGCGAATCCCGGCCCCGCACCCGCGACCAGCGCCACCGCGTGAGGGACGCCGGAGGTGATCGGGACCAGCAGCAGACCCAGCGTGGCCACGGCGCCGAGCAGCCTGATGGTCCAGCGGCGGCGCCGGGGCTCGACCAGCGCGGGCGCGACCCAGAAGAAGAGGCCCAGGGCCACGATCAGCGCCCACTCGGCCATCCGACCCCAGGCCGCGGCCGGGTGAGGACGGCCGTCGAGCGCACGATCGCGCGCGATGTCGCAGAGGAAGTTTCCCCAGAAGGAGTGCCCCACGGTGGCTCGATCCATCCAGGTGCCACCCGGATAGCGTGCCGCGGCCACCACGGAGGCGAGCGCGCCCGCCGCCAGCAGCGCCAGCAGCAGGGCGGCGATTGCGCGGTCCCACCCCGTCTCACCTGAGGAGGGGTTCCCCATCGTCCGGGAACTCCAGCACGAACCGGCTGAAAGGTGGTGCCTTCGGCTGTGGGGGAGTCCTCCCCCCGCCTGGGGTGGTTGTTCCCCCTTCCGTTTGCCTGGGAAGGAAGTCCCCTCCGGCCGGAGGGACCTCCCATGCGCGCGCATCTCCGACGACTGGCCTGCGCTTTCTCGGTCGCGCTCGCGCTCAGCGGGTGCGAGGGCAAGCTCACGGGAAAGACCGGTGAGCCCCCGCCCGGCGGCGGCACGCCCGAGACGCCCGAGGTGCCGCAGACGCCCTGGGAGGCAGTGGCGGCGCCGGTTTACCTCGCGAAGGTGAAGAACCTCCTGACCGGCGTGCCGCCCACGCCCGCCGAGCTGGCCGCGGTGACCGCCGACCCCGCGGCGCTCGAGGGAATGGTGGACGGGTGGATCGCCTCTCCCGAGGGGCAGGCCAAGCTCCGCGTCTTCTTCATGCAGGCGTTCCAGCAGACGCAGATCACCCGGAACGAGCTGGTGGATCAGATCGGCAACGGGGACAGCCTGGACGGAAACGGGACCGCCCAGACCAATCTCGTCACCAACATCAAGGAGAGCGTCGCCCGGACGGCGCTGGCCTGGACTGCTGCCGGCAAGCCGTTCAACGAGCTGGCCCGGACCCGGAAGCTGCAGCTCACCACCGCGCTGATGAGCTACCTGGCGTTCGTGGATGGCCGCGGAGTCACCGACCGCGGCTCGGTGAACGACCGCTACCACCTGTCACTCCCCGCCGTGGAACGGCCCGACGCGGGCTTCACCGTCCAGCTCGGCGTCCCCACCGGCACCATCGACCCGAAGAACCTCCAGACCCAGGTCTGGGGCGTGGCGCCAGCCACGGCGGACGCCGGGACGTTCCCCGGCTGCGCCACCGCGCCGAACAGCACCACCCGCGCCCTCAAGCCTCGAGGGAACTTCTCGCGCGACCTGTTCAACCTCCTGCTGGGTCACGTTCCGGACGACCCGAGCTTCACCGGGACCGGGACGCTCCCCTGCCGCGCCTTCAACACCGCGCCGCAGTTCCTGGACACCGACTTCACCGATTGGCGCGAGGTCAACATGCGCCCACCGGGGTCGGGCGAGTCGCCCACCGCATTCTGGGACCTGCCGAAGCTCCGGGCCAGCAGCGAGGTCGTGGTCACGCTTCCCCGGGCCGGCTTCTTCACCACCCCGGCGTTCTTCGCCAACTGGCAGACCAACGGCAGCAACCAGGACCGGGTGACGATGAACCAGACCCTCATCGTCGCCCTGGGCAAGAGCTTCGACGGAACCGGGAGCACGGTCCCGGTCAGCGAGAACGGGGTGGACGAGGAGCACGCCTCCGACCCGGCCTGCTACGCCTGCCACCGCACGCTGGACCCGATGCGGCAGTTCTTCCGGCAGTCGTTCACCATCCAGTACGGGATGCAGACCGACGCCGGGGTCATCGCCCAGAACGGCGAGTTCGCCTTCGACGGCGTGACCGGCACCGGAACCGGAAGGGGTGTGCTCGACCTCGCGGACCTGCTGGCCACCCATCCGAGGTTCGCGGCTGCCTGGGCGCAGAAGATGTGCACCTGGGCGGATTCGGCGCCCTGCAGCGAGGACGACCCGGAGTTTCTCCGGGTGACGAACGCCTTCCGCGACTCCGGCCACGACTTCCGGGTGCTCGCCCGGAAGATGCTGTCCTCGCCGCTGGTCACCGGGACGGCGGGTACCAAGACCTTCACCGACCGCGGCTACGTTGTGTCCATCTCCCGGGCCGATCACCTCTGCGCCGCGCTGAGCAACCGCCTCGGGCTGACCGGTGCCTGCCAGGTGAACGGAACGGCGCGGAGCCTCTCGGGGACGCTCCCCGCCGACGCCTACAGCCGCGGCTCCGAGGCTCCGGTGCTGACCGCGGACACCAGCCTGTTCTATCGCTCGATCACCGAGAATCTCTGCCGCACCCTCGCCGATCAGGTCGTGGACGTGGGGGCCACGCCGCGCTTCTCCAGCAAGACTCCCACCGCGGCCGTGGACGACATGGTCCGCACGGTCATGGCGCTGGTGGACGGCGATGCACGCCAGGCCGGCGCCGCCACCATCCTCAACGAGCACTACGCCGCGGCGCTGAAGACCGGAGCCAGCGCCCGCGACGCGCTCAAGTCCACCTTCGTCCTCGCCTGCAGCTCGCCCACCGCGGTGAGCGTGGGGCTCTAGGAGAACGCCATGGAGCTGAGTCGACGGCAGGCGCTTCTCGGGACGCTGTTCGGGGCGGGGTGGATCGGCCTGCGCTCGCTGGCCACCGGCCTGCCGGTCTCCTTCCTCCTGAACCCGCGGGCGGCGGTGGCGGCCGCGGCCAGCGCAGGTCCAGCCCAGTTCCTCATCCTCTCCACCTCCGGCGCGGGCGACCCGATGGGCTGCAACGTGCCGGGCACGTACCCGGACGCGTACAGCGCGACCAACAAGATTGCTCATCCCCCGGCAGTGCCGGGCGACGACACCCTGGACATGGCTCCCACGGCGGTGACGGTGGGCGGCAAGAGCTGGCAGGCAGCGAAACCGTGGAGCACGCTGGATGCGGCCGCGCTCGGCCGTACCTGCTTCTTCCACCACACCACCCTCACCAACAATCACACCAACGAGGGGAAGGTCCTGAAGCTGATGGGCGCCATCAAGCGCCAGGAGATGCTGGTCTCGCTCTGCGCCAAGTCGCTCGCCCCGACGCTGGGCACCATCCAGAAGGAGCCGGTGGCGGTGGGCAGCGAGACGCTCCAGTACGAGGGGCGCTCGCTTCCCAGGCTCACTCCCACCGGACTGAAGGCCGCGCTGGCCAATCCCGCGGGCCCGCTCACCAACCTCCAGGCGCTGCGCGACGCGGACCTCGACCGACTCAACGCCTTCCTGAAGACGAACGGCACCACGGCCGAGAAGCAGTTCCTGGACCGGATGGCGCAATCGCAGGTCGAGGCCCGCAACATCTCGCAGGGCCTGCTGGACAACCTCAACGGCATCGCCAACGACGGTCAGGACAACCAGATCGTCGCCGCGGTCACGCTCATCGCGATGAAGGTCTCGCCGGTCGTCGCCATCCGGCTGGACTTCGGCGGTGACAACCACACCGACACCGCCCTGCAGAACGAGGCGAAGCGGACCATCACCGCGGTGAAGTCCATCAACCTCCTCTTCACCAAGCTCGACGAGCTGGGGCTGCGAGACAGCGTGACCTTCGCGGCGATGAACGTCTTCGGCCGCACCCTGGCGTTCAAGGGAACCGCTGCCGACAGCGCCGGGCGCGATCACCTGGCGAACCACCACTGCACGGTGCTCATCGGCAAGGGCGTGAAGGCCGGCGTCGTCGGCGGCATCGAGGCCAACGGCAACGACTTCAAGGCCATGGCCCTGAGCTCGACCAGCGGTCAGGGAGTGCCCAAGGACCAGGCCTCGAGCGCGGACATCGCGTTCGGCGACACGCTCGGCGCGGTGGGGAAGACGCTCGGCGCGGCCCTCGGGGTTCCCGCTCAGGCCCTGGAGGACAACATCACCCAGGGGAAGGTCGTCAGCGCGGCGCTCGCCTAGGTCGCGGGCGCGGGCAGCTCCCCGCCCACCTCGAACTGCGCGCGGGGAAACGACAGCCGCCGGCGGTCGAACCAGTCGAGCTTCTGCATCTCCACCCGCTCGCGGCTCGCCACGCAGCGCCAGGTCTCGAACGCCCGCGGCTGCGGCGCACGGCGGGCCAGGGCTCGCGGGGTGAAGAGCGCCACGTTGGGCGCGCCGGAGGCGTCGCGAGCGCTGGGGTAGCGCACGAGCTCCACCCCGTCGGCGCGCATCTCCGCTCCCAGCCGCTGGGTCGCCTCGTAGCGGCTCCTCGAGGCGAGCACGCGGTGATGGGCATCGAACGGAGGCCGGGTGAGGTCCACCGCCGCCCTGGTGCGCACGTCGGCCCGGAAGGCGCTGAGCTCCACGGTGATCGGAGAGATCGCGGCGGCCGTTCCTTCGAGGAACAGCAGGCGGTAGTACGCCGTCTCGGCCATCGCCGTCTCCAGGGCCTCGCTGCCGTAGAAGAGCGACCGTTCGGCCCGGGTGCCGAACCGCGAGCCGTGCGGCAGCGGTGGGTGGCGGAACGGCGTGAAGAGCAAGTAGTGCAGGCCCTCGAACTCCGGACCCGAGGGAACCGGCGGCTTCACCCGGTCGATGAGGGACTCCAGCAGCTCCTGCTCGGCGTCCGAATCGACCAGGCGCCGGGTGGCGTTGCGGTGCTGGGCCTCGACCACCCGCCAGACGGGCCCCTCGTAGAGGCGGAGGTTACGTTTTCCCCCGCACTGCATCCAGATACTCGTCGACACGTACCAGGCCCGCCACGCTCTGGATGCACTCTAGGGGGACGGCTGACAGGTGCGCGTTCGGAGCCCGGAGCCAGGCCCGCGCCTTCTCCCCCTCTCCTCCCACCAGCGCGTCGAGACTGCGGAAGAGACGGAGGAAGAGCAGCGCGAGCTCGCCTTCCTTGCTGGACGGGTCGACCGTGCGCTGACCTGCTGCCAGCCGCGACCAGGAGGCGCCGCTCACTCCGACCACCCGGGCCATGGTCTGACCATTGAGGCCCAGCGCGGCAGCGGCGCGGAGCAGAGCGCGAGAGAGCACGGTCGCCGCATCGGGCGCGCGCACCGAGGCTGAAGCTCGACGGGCCATGTTTTCAGATGAAATCATAAGCAGCTTGGCATCCAGATGCAAGACCGGTGCTAGCGGCCTCCGAGCAGCCAGCCGGCCCAGGTCGCGGCCACCACTGCCAGCTGACCGGCGATGAGCCGCAGGAGATACGGCCGGGGACCGGAGGTGACTGCGAGCACCCCCTTGGTCACGGCGTTGGTGCTGATCGCGGCCAGCACGGCGAGGCCAGCTTCCGGTAGCGGGATGGCCGAGCGAGCCGCCAGCGCGCCGACGGAACCGGAGGCCGCGTGGACATCGGCGAATCCGCTCACCGCCGCGGTGAGGAAGACGCCGGCGGTCCCGAACCGTCGCTGCACCACCGCCGCGACGAGGGAGATGGCGGTGACCGCCAGGGCAAACACCACGGCATCGACGATGCGAAAGGCCGCTCCCGAGCGGACCGGCGGCGCCTCGGTCTTCGCCGCGCGTCGGGCGAACAGCGCAGCCAGCACCAGGGCGGTGCCACCACCGGCGAGCAGTGGGATGGCCATCGCCCCGAGCAGCTGGGGTCCGGTGGCGGCGAGCAGCAACGCGAGCTGCACGAAGGTGGCGACCGAGGAGGCCGTCGCACCGGAGACCGCCGCCGGCAAGGCCTTCGGCTCCGTGGAGGCCAGCCGCCCCATGCTGGCGACGGTCGCGGCGCTGGACACGAAGCCCGAGGCCAGACCGGCGATGGTCAGCCCCACCCGCGGTCGCACGATGCGCTGGGCGAGCGCTCCGAGAGCGCCCACCCCCATCACCACCACCACCAGCTTCCAGACGTCGAAGGGGCTGATGGCCCCGAAGGGATCCACCGGACGATCGGGAAGGAGCGGGAGCACCAGCACCGCGGAGACGCCCAGGACCAGCGCGTTCTGCAGCTCGCGGTCGCTGAAGAGCTTCCGGGCGAGCCCGTGAAGACGTGCCCGCAGCGCGAGGAGGGCTGCGGTGGCGAGCGCCGCGCCGAATGCCAGCGCCGGGGCCTCCTGGGAGAGGACACCGAGAGCGAAGGTGAGGACCAGGGAGACCTCGGTGGTGAGGCCCGGATCGGGCTCCTCCGCTCGCCACGCCAGGAGCAGCGCCAGCAGGACCACCGCCGTTCCGGCGACGGCCAGCACCACGGGGCTGCCGGTCTGCAGCGCGACGCCACCGAGCAGCGACGTGAGACCGAACGTGCGCAGCCCGGCCCAGCGTCGAGGGCGCTCGGCGTCGCGTGCCCGCTCGCGCTCGAGGCCCACCACGAGGCCCACGCCGAGCGCCACCAGCAGCCGCCATTCGGGCCGGTCGTCGAAGCCCATCGACGGCGTGAGTTACCTCGATGACGTCTCGCAGGGAAAGCGCAGACGACGAAGGAGCTGGACGTTAGGGTCCGGATCAGGAGGTTTCATGCCGTGAAAGCGGTGTCGGACCCGGTGACCTTTGCGCCCACGCCACTGGCGGGACCGGAGCCGGTGCTCGATGCCGAGGAGCAGGGGGCCGAACGGGACCTCGCTCACCGAGCGGAACGGCTACGGACCGGTGGCCTGAAGGTCGACATCCTGGTCCGGGTGGGTTCTGCGCCCGAAGTGGTGGCTGAAGTCGCCGATGCGGTCGGGGCCGACCTGGTGGTTGCCGGGAACACCGGGAAGGGCACCCTCGAGCGCGCCGTTCTGGGAAGTGTCACCACCCGGCTGCTCCACGTGCATCGCCGACCGCGCTCGTCGTTCCCTGATTCCCTTTACCCGCGCGCCCTGTAAGGTCCGCAACCAATGTCTACCTGGACTTTCCTGACCAACCACGCCCACGTCCTTCTCTGCGTCTGGGAGGACTCCGAGGCCCGGGTCCGCGACATCGCGACCCGCGTCGGGATCACCGAGCGAGCCGTTCAGCGCATCCTGCAGGAGCTCGAGTCCGAGCAATACCTCGTCCGCGAGCGCGTGGGGCGACGCAACCGCTATCGCATCCGGGCCGACCGGCCCTTCCGCCACCCGGTGGAGGACCACCGCCCGGTCTCGCTGCTGCTCGACGCCGTCACCAAGCGGAAGACGGCGCGCAGCTCCGGCCGCGCACCGGCTCGCCGGAGCACCCGCGCGCGCACGACCCGCGCCCGGGCTCGCTAGTCCTCAGGGCGGCGGCGTCCAGGTCCAGTCGCGCACCTCCGGCATGTCCTCGAGGTGCTCGTCGACGTAGGCCCGGTGCTTCCGCAGCTGCGCGGTGAAGTGCTCGACCAGCGCCGGCGAGTTCTCCGGGATGCGCCGGGCGCGCCGCAGCGCCTCGATCGCCAGGTGATAGCGGCTGATGCCGTTGAGCACCACCATGTCGAAGGGAGTGGTGGTGGTGCCCTGCTCGCGGAACCCGCGCACGTGGAACCGCTCCGGCTCGGGTCTCCCGTGCAGCGTGTGGTGGATGCCGAGCGGGTACCCGTGGAAGGCGAACACGACGTGGCGGTCACGGGTGAAGAGGTCCACGAAGCGCTGCTCGTCCATCCCGTGCGGATGCTCCTCCGGCGTGAACATCGCCATCAGGTCCACCACGTTCACCACCCGGATCCGGAGGCCGGGGGCCTCGGTCCGCAGCAGCCAGGTCGCGGCGACCGCCTCCATGGTGGGGATGTCGCCCGCGCAGGCCATGACGATGTCCGGGTCGCCCTCGTCGTTGCTCGCCCACTCCCAGACCGACGCGCCTCTCTGGCAATGGCCCTTCGCGGCCTGGAGGTCGAGGTACTGGAGCTGCGGCTGCTTGTCGATGACGATGACGTTCACGTGGTTCGAGGTGCGGAAGCAGTGGTCCGCCGTCCAGAGCAGGCAGTTCGCGTCGGGTGGCAAGTAGATGCGCGAGACCGTCGGCTTCCTGGTGAGCATCGTGTCGATGAAGCCGGGGCCCTGGTGGCTGAAGCCGTTGTGGTCGTTCCGCCAGCAGGTCGAGGTGAGGAGGATGTTCAGCGCCGGGACCGGCTTGCGCCACTCCAGCTTCAGTGACTCGTCCAGCCACTTGCTGTGCTGGACGGCCATCGACGCCATCACCATCGCGAAGGACTCGTAGGTGGCGAGGAGCCCGTGGCGGCCGGTGAGCGCGTAGCCCTCCATCCAGCCCTCGCAGTTGTGCTCGCTGAGCACCTCCATCACCCGGCCCTCGGGCCCGATGGCGTCGTCGGTCGGCAGCACCGGGAGCATGAATGCCCGGGGCGTGGCCTCGAACACCGCGCCGAGGCGGTTGCTGTTGGTCTCGTCGGGGCAGAAGAAGCGGAAGCGGCGGGGGTTCTCGCGATAGAGGTCCCGCATCATCTGGCCGAGGCGGCGAGTGGACTCCTCTCGCGTCGAGGCCGGGGCGTCGACCTTCATCGCGTACGGATCGAGCGCCGGGATCTTGAGCGGCGCGCAGGTCTCTCCATTCGTGCGCGGATTGGCGCTCATCCGGAGCTCGCGTGGTGGAGCGAGCGCTCGGAGCTCGGGGGCCAGCGCCCCGTGGGAGTCGAAGAGCTGCTCGGGCAGGTAGCTCCGCATCCAGGCCTCGAGGCGCGAGAGGTGCTCGGGGTTGTCCTTCACCGCCGCGAGCGGGACCTGGTGGGCGCGGAACGTCCCCTCCACCTGGATCCCGTCCACCACGTCCGGTCCGGTCCACCCCTTGGGCGTGCGGAGGACCAGCACCGGCCAGCGCGGGCGCCCCTTCAGCCCGGTGGAGCGCGCCTCGCTCTGGATGCGCCGGATGCGCTCCAGGCACCCATCGAGCGCGGCGGCGAGCGCCTGGTGCACCCGGGGAGGATCGTCGCCCTCGACGAACAGGACCTCGTACCCCATCGCCTCGAGGTAGCCGCGGATCTGGGCGTCGCTGGACCGACCCCAGACGGTGGGCCCGGAGATCTTGTACCCGTTGAGGTGGAGGATCGGGAGCACGGCGCCGTCATGCACCGGGTTGAGGAAGGTGATGCCCTTCCAGCTGCCTTCCAGCGGACCGGTCTCGGCCTCGCCGTCACCCACCACCGCGACGGCGATGAGCTCCGGGTCGTCGAACACCGCACCGAAGGCATGGGTCAGCACGTAGCCCAGCTCGCCACCCTCGTGGATCGAGCCCGGCGTCGGCGCGCTGACGTGGCTGGGGATACCGCCCGGCGTGGAGAACTGCCGGAACAGTCGCCGCATCCCGGCCCCGTCCGGGGTCACTCGCGGGTAGATCTCGCTGTAGGTGCCCTCGAGGTAGGTGCACGCCACGACTGCGGGTCCACCGTGCCCGGGCCCGGCGAGATAGATCGCCGGGAACTTGTCGCGCCGGATGAGCCGGTTCACGTGCGCGTAGATCAGGCTCAGCCCAGGGCTCGTGCCCCAGTGCCCCAGCAGCCGCGGCTTGATGTGCTCGGGCCGGAGCGGCTCGCGGAGCAGCGGGTTCTCCTGAAGGTAGATCTGGCCGACGGTGAGGTAGTTCGCGGCGCGCCACCAGGCATCGAGGAGGCGCAATTCTTCCGGGCTCAGTGGGTCGGGCATGGGTCCTCTCCGGTCAGTCGTGGGCCCTTCTACGCCCCTCGGGCACCGTCGGCAGGCTGAACGCAGGGCATGGCGTTTCTGCGACGCCCGGCGCCGGGGATCGGCTGGCCGCACGCCGGGCCTCGCGGTTCACTGCCCGACGCAAGAAACAAAGTGCCGCGCAGGTGTCGCGCTAGGTACGCGCCCGCCGCGAGCAGGCGATGCCGGAGCGCCCGGGACCGCCGCCAGCCGCGCGATGGCCGCTGCGTGGGCCGAGCGGAACCGGATGGGCTAGGCTTCGTGGACCATGCCCCGGGCGGCTCCTCTCCTCTGCCTGCTCCTCCTGGCCGGACCCGTCCGCGCCCAGCCGGCGATGCAGGTCGAGCTGCAGGTCGGAAAGACCGCCAAGGTCGACGTGGGCCTCTCCCAGGGTCTGAACTGCGACGACCTCACCGTCGTGGACGCGAAGCTCGTCTCGTCCAAGGACAAGAAGCACCTCGTGCTGGTCCTGAAGGGCAAGGTCGCGGGCGAGACCTACTGCCGCGCCGGAACGGGGCTCGGGCCCACGGTGCTGGTCCACATCACGGTCGTCGACCCGCCGCTCTGACGTCCCGCCTCACCCTCGCCCGGGCGCGTCCTCCACGTTGGTGGTCGCCCAGGGCAGCGCCTCCAGGCGGGCCACGGGGATCGGCTCGCCGGTGACGTCGCTGAGGCCGTAGGACCCGTCGGCCAGCTTCGCCAGCGCACGGTTGACCTGCGCGAGCTGGGCACGCTCGCTCTCGGTGAGGGTGTTCCGGGTCGATCGCTCCACCTGCACCTCGGCCACGTCTGCGGCGTCGCCCGGATCGGCCAGGCCGGGCATGTCCGAGGGCGCGTCCGGTCGGGTGTTCCCGAGCAGCCGGGCGCGCTCGCGCTGCAGCCGCTCCTCGAAACGGGCCAGCTGGTTCCGTGACAGGTGTGCGGTGGAGTCCATGATGGGCGGACCCTAGCACCCCTCCCAGGCCGCGGCGGACGCGCCGACCGTTGTAAACGCCTTCCCGTGAGCACCTTCCGCGCTCTCTTCGGGGCCGAGCCCGACGTCACCGCCGAGGCACCCGGCCGGGCGAACCTCATCGGGGAGCACACCGACTACTCCGGCGGGTTCGTGCTTCCCGTCCCCCTCCCCCGGCGGACGCGGGTCGAGCTGCGTCCCCGCCGGGACGAGATGGTGCAGGTGCACTCCGAGCAGCTCCAGCGAACCGAGACCTTTCGCATCGGGGCCGAGGCTCCCCGCCGAGACTGGGTGGACCATGTGCAGGGAGTGACGGCCCTGGCGCGGGGGCGGACGCTCGGCGGATTCGAGGCACGCATCGACTCCGACGTGCCCCTGGGGAGCGGACTCGCCTCGAGCGCGGCACTGGAGGTCGCCCTGCTCCGTGCGTTGCGACGGGCCTTCGCCTGGGAGCTGGACGACGTGCAGCTCGCGCTGCTCGCCCAGAGGGTCGAGGTGGAGTTCGTCGGAGCGCCGGTCGGGGTGATGGATCCGATGGCGTCGAGCCTGGGAAGCGCGGGCGAGGCCCTGTTCATCGACACGCAGTCGCTCCACACCGAGCGGGTACCGCTGCCCGCGGGACTGAGCCTCGCGGTGGTGCACTCCGGCATCTCGCACGACAACGCGAGCGGTGACTACCGGGTGCGGCGCCGGGAATGCGAGGAGGCCACGCGGGCGCTGGGCGTCCCGAATCTCAGGGCGCTCACGGTCGACGACCTTCATCGGGTCGAGGCGCTCCCCTCGCCGCTGGACCGGCGCGCGCGGCACGTGGTGAGCGAGAACGCCCGGGTGCTCGCCGCGGTGGAGGCCCTCCGCTCGGACGCGCCGGAGCGGCTCGGCACCCTGCTGGCCGCTTCGCACCGGTCGCTCCGCGACGACTTCCAGGTGAGCGTTCCTGACCTGGACCGGCTGGTGGCGCTCGCGGCCGAAGCCCCCGGCGTCTTCGGCGCCAGGCTCACCGGGGGTGGATTCGGAGGCGCGATCGTCGTGGCCGCACGCCCCGAGGGGCTGCGCGAGTCGATGGAGCGTGTCGTCGAGAGGTACGGGCAGCAGACCGGGCGCACTGCCTCGGTGCTCGTGCCTGGCTGAGCGGGGGATTCGCCCGGCGCAGCTCGGAGGCGTCTCCCCGCGCTCGAGCGGCCGCGTTCACCCACGAGGTGGGATGGCGGAGCCGATGAAGGAGGCTGGAGGAGCAGGTATGTAGCGGGTTCCCTCTGGTCGTGGCTGCCAGTCGACCGCTGGACACCGAGCGGAGCCGGCTTCTTTCCAGCCCGGTCGCGGCCGGTGCAGTCTTGATGACGAGGAGCGCTGCCATCCCTGCCGCCCGTGTCGGCGCGGAGTTCACCTTCGAACGACGTGGCGGAGGGTGGCCGGAGGAATCTTTGTCCGTTGTCGGCGTGCAGATAGACGCGGCGAGCATGGAACCGGGAAGCGTCCTGCTCGTCGAGGACGACGCGGACATCCGTGAGGCGCTGACCGACGTGCTCCAGATGGAGCGCTGGACCGTCGAGCCGGCGGCGAACGGCCGGGTCGCCCTGGACCGTCTGCAGGCCGGACCTCCGCCGGATCTCATGCTCCTGGATTTGATGATGCCGGTCATGGACGGCTTCGAGCTGCTGGAGCACCTGCGTGGAGCTCCGGGTCCGACCACGGTGGTGCTCTCGGCGAGCCGCGAGGTCCACCGGGTTCGCGAGCATCCACTGGTGCGCGCCACCCTCGGCAAGCCGGTCGAGGTGGGAGTTCTCCTCGGGCTGCTGGACGACCTGCGGCGGATGGTCCGGCACGGACCGACGAACGGCGGCGGCGCGACCTGACCCGTGCTCGGGGCTCGATCCCGGTCGGGAGACGGCGTCAGACTCGCGTTCCTCCGGAGGAGGTGCCCCGCGTGCTGAAGCTCTTCGGTCACGACGCCTCGCCGTACGTGCGCCGGGTGCGCGTCGTCCTGGCGGAGCTGCGGATCCCGTTCGAGCGGGACACCCACGGGTGGCAGGACCCCGCCGCCGAGTTCGTCGCCGCCTCGCCCATCCAGCGGGTGCCCATGCTCGACCTCGGCCCGGACGCTCCGGTGCGCCACGTCTTCGAGTCCCGGGTCATCACCGCGCTGCTCTACTCGCTCCCCCATCCCCGCCCGGAAGGCGACCCGCCCTTCCAGGACGGGCTGCTCGACCCGTCGCTCGCGCTGCTCGACCAGAACACGATCTCGGTGGCGGATGCCGCCCAGGACAGCCTGGTGAACGTCTTCCTCCTCGAGGGAGACGGCGTCCGCCCGGAGCACGCGCCTTACCTGCAGCGCCAGCTGACGCGAGGCCGAGGGTGCCTGGACTGGCTGGAGCGGACTTACCGCGGGAAGCGCACCCTGGCGCCCGGGCGGCTGGCGTACGCCGACGTGGCTGTGATGTGCCTGCTGGGGTGGATCCGGTTCCGGAAACGCCTCGACCTCGCGCCGTGGCCGGAGTTGCTGGCGCTGGAGGCGGCGCACTCGGCACGTCCGAGCATCGCCTCGACCCGGCCGGCGTAGACCTCGAGGGCACACCCCGTGCCGAGGGCGAGCCCCGAGCCCCGGGGAACAAGGCTCAGACCGGGGGTGTTCGACGCACCGCAGGGCAGCGGAGCACCGCCATGCCGGGCGGGGTTGGCCGCGACATCCAGCCGGGCCTCGACGGCCGTAACCTGTCCGGACGCTCCCCCGTACCCCTGTCCAAGCATTCCCGTGAACGCCGACGCGACCGAGACCAAGGACCTCCGGCAGTGGGCCACCGACCGCAGGCCGGAGGCAGCTCGCTGCTTCGCTGGGGCGCAACCCGACGGAATTCGGGTGTCCTTTGCTGTCGTGGCCGAGGGTACGCTGCTCGCCTCGCCCCCTGGATGTTCCGCTCGCCCCCGCGCGGGCGGAGACGACGTGCCGTGCCCGACGCGGCCGACCACCCGCAGTCTCGAAGAGAGGAAGTGTCGAACATGAACGCAAAGAGTGTGAAGGCAGCCTTCATCGCCTCGGCCGTGTGCACGATGTTCGCGACCGCTGCCCATGCAGCGGACAAGGCCGCGGGACACGACAAGGCCGGCGGTGAGGTGAAGTGTGCCGGGATCAACTCCTGCAAGGGCACCGGTTCCTGCGCCGGCGGCGGCCACGGCTGTGGCGGCCAGAACGGCTGCAAGGGCCAGGGCTGGACCGCGACCAAGACCGAGAAGGAGTGCACCGACAAGGGCGGGAAGATCGTCACCGCCAAGAAGTAGTCGACGTCTCGTCACGCCGGAGCCGGATCGCGCCTGCTGGACGCGCGACCCCGGCTCCGGTGTGCTTTTCTGACCCGGGCACCATGGTTCCCTTCCTCGGACACGGCATCGGCCTGCGCACGAAGCACTTCCCGGACCTCCTCGAGCAGGGACGGCGCGCCGACTGGTTCGAGGTCATCAGCGAGAACTTTCTGAACGTCGGAGGACGGCCCCGGGCGGTGCTGGAGGCCGTGCGCCAGGACCGACCGGTGGTGCTCCACGGGGTCTCGCTCTCGGTGGGCTCGGTCGATCCCCTCGACACCGACTATCTCCGCGACCTTCGCGCGCTCGCCGACGCGGTGGAGCCGGCCTGGGTGTCGGACCACCTGTGCTGGGGCACGTTCGGCCGGCACAACGCGCACGACCTGCTGCCCTTGCCCTTCACCGAGGAGTCCCTGGCACACGTGGTCTCGCGCGTGGCCGAGGTGCAGGAGCGGCTCGGCCGCCGGATCCTGCTGGAGAACGTCTCCAGCTATTTGACCTACGCATCCTCGACGCTCTCCGAGTGGGACTTCCTGGCCGAGGTCGCGCGCCGCGCTGACTGCCTCCTCCTGCTCGACGTGAACAACGTCCACGTGAGCGCCACCAACCACGGCTTCGACCCGGCGGACTACCTGCGCGGCATCCCGGTGGACAGGGTGGGGCAGCTCCACCTGGCAGGGCACCAGGACCTCGGGACACACCTCCTCGACACGCACGACGCCGCCGTGCCCGACCCGGTGTGGGCGCTGTACCGCGACGCCGTGCGGCGCTTCGGCCGGGTGAGCACGCTCGTCGAGTGGGACGATCACATCCCACCGCTGGACGAGGTCCTCGCGGAGGCAGAGAAGGCGCGGACCTTCGAGAAGGCGGTGCTCGAGGAGAGCCGACCGTGACGCTGGCCGAGCTCCAGGCGCTCCTCCACGGGCGCATCACGGGGATGGTGCCGGGGCGCGAGGACGAGGTTCGCGAGCAGGTCCTGGCCCGCCCTCCTCTCGATGCGCTGGGCAGGGTGGAGATCTACTCTGGCATGTACCTCCACCGGCTGGTGGACGCGGTCGCCGAGGACGTCCCTCACACCTCGCGGGTGATCGGGCACGACGCGTTCGTCGAGCTGATCCGCGCCTACCTCCACGAGCACCCCAGCCGGTCGCCGGACATCGGCCAGGCCGGCCGGCACTTCGGTGCCTGGCTCCGGACGTACCAGGGCATCCGTGCCGACCTGCCGGACCTGGCCCTGCTCGAGCGAGCGCGGTCGGAGGTCCGCACCGCGCTGGATGCGCCGGTGGCGAAGGCGGAGGAGCTTCAGTCGCTCAACCCGGAGGCCCTCCCGGGAGCGCGCTTCCTCTTCTCGCCCTCGCTGCGCGTGCTCCGGCTCCAGCACGACGTGCGAAGGCTGTGGGACGTCCTCGAGGCAGACGCCGGCGAGGTGCCCGACCCGGTTCCCGCGCCGACGACCTTCGCCGTGTGGCGGCAGGAGCTGAAGGTCTTCCACTCCGGGCTCTCGGAGCCGGAGGCGCGCGCCCTGATGGTCGCCCGGGAAGGCGGCACCCTGGAGGAGATCTGCGCCACCTTCGCCGGTGAGCCCGACCCGGCCCACGCCGCGTTCAAGACGGTGCTGAGCTGGTTCGCCGACGACTGGGTCGCCGCGGTCACCTCGCAGCGGGCCTGAGCGACGACTCAGGGCTCGATCGCGATCGTCCGTCCCTTGCTCGGCTGCACCGGACGGGCGTTCTTCGGGTACTTCGCCTGGAAGGCTGCGATCTCCGCCTTCGACACCGGGTCCTCGCCGAGCATCACGATCCACTGAACGTCCTCGCTGCAGGGCGGTGTGGTGAGCGAGCCCGAATAGGCAAAGTGGCGCGTGGACTTCGGCAGCATCGCCGGCAGGTCCACCTCGACGCTCTTCTTCTCGCCGGGGGCCGGGAGGTCGTTCAGCTCCGGCGCGAAGGCCGACGGAGCGGGCCCCTGCTTCAGGAGAATACCCACCACCGCCAGCTTCCCGTCCGCAGACTTGTGGACGAAGTGAGCCTCCATCGGGGCGTGCTTCCCATCGATGGTGTGCTCCGACGGCGCGTGGAAGTGGAACTGCTGCAGCTCGTACTTCGTCCCCCCGTAGGTGATGGAGCTCCCGGGCGGGAGGTTGACCTGATCGCTGTGCCCCGTGTCGACGAGCTCACCGGTCGATCTCGACCAGGAGATCTCCAGCGGCTGCCCGGGGGATTTCGCCTTCGCTTGCTTCGTCGAGAGGGCAACCGGGCTCTGGTGGGCTCCCGAGGCGCAGGTGGGCGAGACCTCGCCCCACCTGGACGGGGTGATGCCGTGCTCGTAGCTCCAGTGCTTCTCGCCCTCGGCCTTCTTCGGCTCCTCCGCGCCGGCGGGGAGCGCGGCAGCCAGCATCACGATGGCGAGGGTCCGGATGGTCCACATCGGCGAGTCCTCCCGTGGCGAGGCCGGACAGCTGACCGCCCCCGGGCCGACCGCAGCAATGCCCCCAAGGGACTACGCGGGGTTTCAGAAGCCGGACGATGGCAAGAGGCTACTTGTGGATCGACAGGCTCACCGGGCCGGAGCGGCGGACCACGTCCACGCCAGCGGCGCCGTCCGCGTAGCGGTGGACGCGGAGATCCACGCGGGACCGTCCGACGCGGAGCCCCTCGATGTGCACCACGTCGAGGAAGGCCGGGAGCATCGGGTTGCTGAAGGTGACCTGCTCCCGCACTCCATCGACGTCGAGACCGAGCACCGCCCGCAGCATCATCAGCACCGCCCCGGAAGCCCAGGCCTGCGGCGAGCACGCCACCGGGTAGAGCGTGGGGCCCGATCCGGGACGGCGCGGAAATCCACAGAACAGCTCCGGCATCCGCCGCAGCTCGAAGGACAGGCTGGCGAGGAAGAAGTGCTCCAGGACCGCGAGAGCAGCCGCCTTGAGCCCGTACTGGGCGAACCCCAGCGCGGCCAGGGCATTGTCGTGCGGCCACACCGAGCCGTCGTGGTACGACATGGGGTTGAAGCGGGCCTCACCCATCGCGACGGTGCGGATTCCCCAGCCGGAGAAGAAGGCGTCCTCGGTCAGCGTGGTCGCCACCTGGTGCGCCCGCTCGGGCCTGACCAGCCGCATCGCCAGGCAGTGACCGGGGTTCGAGGTCCGGACCCGGCACGGCCTCTTCTCCCCATCCAGCGCCAGCGCGTAGGTCGCGAGCTCCTCGCACCAGAACGCCGCCTCGAATCGGCGGCGCAGCTCCTCGGCCCGATCCGCCTGGCCGCGGGCGAGACTCTCGTCCCCCAGGGCCCTCGCCATCTCCGCCATCGCCCGGTGGGCGGCGAAGACGTAGGCCTGGACCTCGCAGAGCGCGATGGGACCTTCGGCGAGGCGGCCGTCGGCGTGGAAGACGGCGTCGAAGGAGTCCTTCCATCCCTGGTTGCTGAGCCCGGTCCGCGAGCGCCGGGCGTACTCGACGAACCCGTCCCCGTCGCGGTCGCCGTGCGTCTCGATCCAGGCCAGGGCCGCCTGGAAGCTGGGCCAGAGATGGCGGATGAGCTCGAGGTCGCCGGTGGCGTGGAGGTACTCGCCGGCGAGGGCCAGGAAGAGCGGCGTCGTGTCCACTGCCCCGTAGTACCGTCCGAAGGGCACCTCGCGGAGCGCCGCCATCTCGCCGTGGCGCATCTCGTGGACGATCTTCCCCGGCTCGGCGTCCTCCTCCGCCGAGGAATGCGTCGCCTGTGTCGCGGCGAGGAAGCGCAGGACGCCGGCGGCCACCTCCGGCTGGGTCCAGAGCATCTGCAGCGCGGTGATGATTCCGTCGCGGCCGAATGGCGTGCTGTACCAGGGCACGCCGGCGTACGGATACAGCCCGTGGTTCGTCCGGGTGAGGAGCATCCGCAGATCGGACTGCGACCGGTGCAGCCAGCCGTCGAAGAGACCGCTGGAGGAATGGACGTGCGCCTCGTGAAGGCGGAGCGCCTCCTGCTCGGCATCCCTGCGGCTCGCCACGTCTCCGTACGGCGGCGACGGCTCGTCGACCGCACCCTCGGTGCAGGCGACCTCGAAGGAGAGCTCACGCTCCTCGCGGGGGGCGAGGGCGAGCTGGAAGCGCACCTCCTTCGGCAGCACCTGCGCCGGCGCCGGCCGGCACCGGAGACGGGTCCGGCGAAGGACCCCGTCCAGCCCCCGGTAGACGATGGCGATGCCGTCGGGGTGTTCCTCCGGGGGCTCCTGCTTTCCGCGGCGGCTGCGCGGGGTGCCTCGCACCTCGAAGACGTCCGCGAAGTCCGCCTCGAGCCGGATGCGAAGCTCGAACGAGACCTCGCTCGCCGAGAAGTTGTGGACCCGCAGCCGCTGGTGACACAGGCCGTTCTCCACCACGCAGCCGCGGTAGAGATGAATCGTCCCGTGGGGGACGGCGACCACGCCGTTCCGTGACAGATCGGGGTTGGTGAGGTCCACGGCGAGCAGCGCGTTGTCACGGACGACGCTCGAGCTGAGCGTCATCGGCCGCTCCCCGTCGATGCGCAGATCCAGCCGCGACACGTAGCGAGTCCCCCGGTGGTAGACGCCCTGCTCCTGCCGCGCGTCCGCGGAGATCGCCCCGGCGCGATCGAAGACCGCGAAGGTGTCCTGGTGCATCAGCACCCGGGCGAGCTCGTCGTGGCCCTCGGTGACCCGCGTCTCAGCCATTCGAAGCCGCTCCGGCGCTCCAACCGGACGCGGCGACACTCCGTGGGGAATCCATCACCCGTTCGTAGACCCGAACGTAGTCGCGCGCCATCCGGCGAACGGAGAACCGTCGCTCGAACTCCTCCCGACACTTCCCCCGGTCGAGCGCGAGCACGGCTGGCAGCGCTGACACCGCCTGGTCGACCGTGTCCACGATCATCCCCGTCAGCCCGTCCTGGAGGATCTCCTCCACGGCGCCGCCCCGGAAGGCGAGCACCGGGGTCGCCGAGGCCATCGCCTCGACCATCACCAGCCCGAAGGGTTCGGGCCAGTCGATGGGAAAGAGCAAGGCGAGCGCGTCGGCGAGGAGGTCCCTCTTCTGCCGGTCGTCCACCTCACCGAGAAGCACGACCCCCGGCGCGCTGAGCAGCGGCTCGATCTCCCGCTCGAAGTACCCCCGGTCGGCGGGGTCGACCTTCGCGCCGACGTGGAGCGGCAGCCCCGCCCGCCGGGCAATCTCGATCGCCCGGTCCAGCCGCTTCTCCGGCGAGATGCGACCGATGAAGGCGAGATAGCCGCCGGCTCCGGCTCCAGGCCGATAGAGCCCCGGCGGCAGCCCGTGTGGCACCGTCGCCACCCATTCCGCGTCGGGGAGTGGTGCGCGCTGCGCGTCGGAGATCGACACCACCGGAACGTGGGCGAACGCGCGGTGCAGAGGCTCCAGGCCGGGGATGTCCAGCCTGCCGTGCAGCGTGGTCACCGCCGGGACGTCGAGGTACCGGAGCAGCGGGTAGTGCAGCTGGTCGGTGTGAAAGTGGAGGACGTCGAAGTCGCCCGACCGTTCCAGGACGTGCTCCAGCTGGATCAGCGCGTGGGACATCCAGTGCGGGTCTCCGCGCAGGGGCCGATCGACGATCGGCACCAGCTCCGCCGAGGTCCGCGAGTCCGCGGTGGCGAAGAGCGTCACGCGGTGCCCCTGCCGGACCAGCTCCTCGGTCAGGTACGAGACCACGCGCTCCGTTCCGCCGTAGCGCCTCGGAGGAACACTCTCGAACAGCGGGGCCACCTGCGCGACGCGCACACGTCCTCCTCTCGTTTCGTCGGGATGAACGATTGAAGGTAGGGCGCGTCGTCGCACGTGGCACCCCGGCCTCCGTCCGCGGTCCAGGTCCCATGCGCCTGGGCGCCTGGAGAGCGAGGGAGACGATCCCGCTCAGCCGTCTGCGGTGCGGACCAGGACTCTCAGCACCTCGGCCACGCTCCACGCCTGCGCGGGCGCCCCCACCGCGCGAAAGGGAGGCTCGGGCTCGAAACATTCGGGGAGCTGTCCGAGACAGCCCGTCTCCATCCGCTCCAGCAGCGACCCGATCGCCGCGCGCGCCCGGCGGCGGGTCCCGGCCGAGTCGCCGTGCACCGTGAACAGGGCGTCCACGTAGGGACCGACGAGCCAGGGCCACACCAGCCCCTGGTGGTAGGCCGCGTCTCGCTCGGCCGGACCGCCCCGGTAAGAGGAGCGGTAGCCCGGGTCGCCGCTGGCCAGCGTGCGCAGTCCCACCGGCGTGACCAGCGCGGACTCCACCGCCTGCAGCACCATCGCTCGCCGCGGTTCGTCGAGCAGCGGGAACGGGAGGCCGACCGCGAAGAGCTGGTTGGGCCGGAGCCGCGCGTCTGGACCCTCGGGGAGGATGACGTCGAAGCAGCAACGGCGGGCGTCATTCCAGAAGGCGCGGTCGAACGCACCGGCGACCCGGTCCGCCTCGCGACCGAAGGAGAGTGCGCGCGGGCCGTCACCGAGCCCCTGGGCCCAGCGCTCGGAGAGGCGGAGCGCGTTGTACCAGAGCGCGTTCACCTCGACCGGCTTGCCGTGCCGAGGAGTGACCGGCACGCCGTCCACGCGGGCATCCATCCAGGTCAGGTTGGTGCCCGGCCCTCCGGCGACGAGGAGCCCATCGGCCGGGTCCACGTGGATGCCATCGTGCGTTCCGCGCAGGTGAGCGTCCACGATGGTGCGGGCCGCCGGGTAGAACACGTCGCGGACGAACGCAGGCGAGCCGCCTGAGCGTTCCCAGGCGTGCACGGCCTGGAACATGAACAGGGTGGCGTCCACGGTGTTGTACTCGGCGGGTCCGGCGGCGTCGGGGAACCGGTTGGGGACCAGCCCCCCGTCGAGGTGGGCGAGAAAGCCTTCCAGCACCTCGCGCGCGAGCGCCAGCAGTCCCCGCGCGACGAGCAGCCCCGGAAGGGCGATCATCGTGTCGCGCCCCCAGTCGGTGAACCAGGGGTAGCCGGCGATGATCGTGGCCGAGCCATCGGCGCGGCGCACCGGGAACGAATCCGCCGCACGCTCGAGCCTGGCGCGCGCCTCGTCGAGCGCACCGGTCCCGCGACCGGCCCGGGACGTTCGAGGGAGCCGGGCGCCGGCGCGGAAGAAGCGCGACGCGAGGGCGTCGAGGTCGAGCACGAGAGTCGGCTCCACCGTGGCCGCCACCAGCTGCGGCCTCTCCGGGGAGAGCTCGAGCTCGAAGCTCCCCGGGAGCAAAAGGTCCTCCCGGAAGTCCAGCCCTCGCTCCAGCTCCTCGAGGTACTCGACGTTCTCGTGCCAGGTGGGCGCCCCGACGAAGGCGCCGCCCCGGTGAGCCAGACGGAGCGAGGGGAGCCTCGCATACGGCTGGAAGCGCACCTCGCGACCGTCTCCGACGGTCCGTTCCTCGAAGCCGGTCCACGCTTCAGGGTTGCGATGGGTGAGCGCGTGGTAATCGCGAAAGGCGAGCAGCGGCTCGATCCGCAGTCGCACCGGGGCGGTGGCCGCGTACCGCACCAGCACCGTCTGCTGCCCGGGGACGAGCAGCACGCGCCGCTCCACCTCGACGCTGCCCACCGACCAGGTCCACGCGGGGCCGTCGTCGAGCCTGAAGCCGGCGAGCCGCGTGTACCCATCGGGATGGAGCGTGTTCGGGTACTGGTTGACCGTGAGCGGAACAGCCCCCCGGGGAGTCAGCGCCGTCTCCTCGAGACGGGCGAGCGTCACCATCCGCTCGACCGGAGGATGGAGGCTGGCCACCAGCAGGCCGTGGTACCGCCGGGTGCTGGAGCCGGCGACGGTTCCCATGGCGAAGCCACCGGTACCGTTGGTGAGGAGCCACTCCAGACGCGAGGAGCGCGGGTACAGCCAGCACTCCTCCCGGGACAGATCGATCGGCGCTGGCGTGAAGTGGGCGGGCACCGCCCGGGAGCATGGGCCAGTTGCCGGGGCGGCGCACGGACCGAGTGCCCGCGGGGGCGGGCCCGGCCTACTCCTCCGGGTCGTACTCCGCGCGGGTCCGAGGAGCCCCGGGAAGCTCCCGGTCCAGTGATTCGCGGTAACGGACACAGCCGCGGAGGAACTGCGGCCACTCGGGAACGACCGGGACCGGATCGGTGCGTTCGGGCAGCAGTCCCCAGAGCTGCGGGTGGTGCCAGCAGAGCTCCTGCGCGCTCGAGTCCCGATGTGCCCGGATCCCGGCGCGCAGCCGCCCGACCTCCGCGAGCAGCTGCTCGCGCGTCATCGTCGCGAGGTCCTCGTCCATGGTCGGGCCATCGCCCGGTCCGACGGCGATGGCCAGACGTGGGTCATCCGACTGTCGACCCACGGTCAGCGAGGGAGGTGGCCAGTTCAGAAGCCGGCGCTGTTCCCCGCTCCCGGACCCGTGGAGGCCACGCTCGAGCGGTCGTTCCGAACCACGAGGCCGCCCTTCATGACGAAGAAGAGCTTCTCCATCACCGCGATGTCTCGCGAAGGGTCTCCGGGCACCGCGACGAGGTCCGCCAGCTTCCCGACCTCCAGCGTTCCCCGGTCGGGAAGACCGAGGAGCGCCGCGTCGACCGAGGTCGCGGTGCGGATTGCCGCCAGTGGCTTCATCCCCGATCGCACGAAGATCTCGAACTGGTTCAGCTGGGTCCCATGGGGACACACCGCGGCGTCGCTGCCGAAGGCGATGCGGGCGTTCTTCGCAATGGCGTGCTTGAGGGTGTCCTGCGCCTTGGCGTCGGCGGCGGCCGCCTTCTGGATGATGTTCGCTGGCGCTTTCGCGGTGCGCAGGCGCTGCATGATGCAGGGCAGCGGCGTGGGGACGAAGTAGGTCCCCTTCTTTCGCATCAGCTCGAAGGCCTCGTCGTCGAGGAAGGATCCGTGCTCGATGGAGTCGATGCCCGCGCGGATCGCTCGCTTCGCGCCCTCCGCGCCGTGGGCGTGCGCCGCCGTCTTCCTTCCCAGGGCATGGGCCTCGTCCACCAGCGCATCGAGCTCCGCCTGGGTGAGCTGCGGCGAGTCGACCTTGTCTGACTCCGACAGCACGCCTCCCGTCGCGCAGGTCTTGATCACGTCCGCGCCGTGCTTGGTGTCGAAGCGCACGGCAGCACGGACCTCGTCCGGTCCGTTGACCACGCCCTGCTCCGGCCCGGGTTCCTTCAGCAGCTCCGGCCGGAAGCCGCCGGTCGGGTCGCAGTGCCCGCCCCGCGATCCAATCGCATTCACCGCCACGAGCATCCTCGGGCCGGGTACCTTCCCGGAGTCGATGGCGTTCCGGAGCCCGACGTCGATCAGGTCGCTCGAGCCCACGTCGCGAACGGTGGTGAAGCCAGCCATCAGCGTGCGCCGCGCGTACTCGGTGGCGATGATCGCCTGCTCGGGGATTGGCTTCTTCAGCGAGTCCAGCTGGTCCTGCTTCCAGTCGAGGCTGGACTCGAAGCTCAGGTGCGTGTGGGCGTCCATCAGGCCCGGCAAGAGGGTCGCATCGCCGAGATCCACGACTCGCGCGCCGGTGGGGACCTGGGGATTCGAGCCGGCGGCGACGATCCGGCCTTCGGAGACCACGACCACGCCTGGGGCCACCACTGCATCGGCCTTGCCGTCGTAGAGGCGCGCGGCGCGGACGACGGTCACCGGCTCGGCCGCGGAGGCGGACAGGGCGACCCCCAGGACGACGGGCGCGGCAATCGGGACGAGACGATCGAGGATCATCCCCCTGTCATCGCACCTTCACCTCTGCGCCGCCTGGCAGAAGTTGCGAGCGGGGTCCCCGGACGGGTGGACGGCAACGCCGTCGAGTCACTGCCCCAGGCGTTGCTGGAGAGGCCCTCGGCGACGGACCACGCGCTGCGGCGTGGGCATCTGGACGTCAGGAGGCGCACCCTCGTGGACCGAGCCAGTAACCGTCTCGCCACGCCCGCCGTACCTTGCACGTCTACCCAGGAGCCGGACGATGAACCTCGAAGCCCTCCGTGGCCGCGCCCTCACCCTCTTCGATCGCTGGTCGTGGATCGGGCCACTCGCCCTCCGGCTCTCGCTCGGGGCCGTGTTCCTCGGTACCGGTTGGGGGAAGCTCCACAACCTCGGGCAAGTGACGGGCTTCTTCACCGAGCTGGGCATCCCCTTCCCCGCAGTGCAGGCTCCGATGGTCTCCTGCATCGAGCTCGTGGGCGGAGCGCTGATCCTCCTCGGCCTCTTCACCCGCCTCGCCACCCTCCCCCTGATGGCGATCATGGCGTGCGCGATCCTCACCGCGAAGCGCCCGGAGATCGACGGCGTCCGGACGCTGCTGGCCTTCGACGAGTTCACCTACCTCGCGGGCTTCCTGTGGTTGTTCGTCGCCGGCGCCGGGAAGGCCTCGCTGGACGCGCTGCTCTTCGGCCGGAAGAACGGGCTTCGTCGAGCGGTCCCCGGTCCGGGTCAGCTCCCCGCCGAGCAGCGGTGATCCGTCAGGAGGCCTGGAGCGACGCACGAACCCGCGCCGCGTCGCTCACCAGCCAGCGGACGATCTCCGCGGCCGGAGCACGACGTGCGAGGCGTGCAGCCTGTCCCGCCCAGAGCGAGAGCAGCTCGGCCCGGCCGGCGCGGTTCGCCGCCGCGCGCATCGGACGGGTCAGCGCGTTCTGCAGCGGATAGGGGAGGATGACCCCCGGCCTCTCCTCGACGGCGGTGAGGAAGCGGGTCACCAGGCCACGAGCCGCCCTCCCCGAGTAGGCGCGGGTGACGGTCGTTCCGTCGTCCGTCGCCGCGAGCACCGCGTCCTTGTAACCGGGGATGCTCCCGCACTCGTCGGCGGCGAGAAACGCCGTGCCCAGCTGCACGCCGGCTGCGCCGAGGGCCTCCGCCGCGACCCACCCCCGCCCGTCCATGATTCCGCCCGCCGCCACCACAGGGACCCGAACCGCGTCGACGACCTGGGGAACGAGCGCCATCGTACCGACCAGCCCCCGCTCGGCGGTGCCGACGAAGGTCGCCCGGTGCCCACCGGCCTCGCTTCCCTGGGCGATCACCGACTCGAATCCCGCACCCTCGATCCGCCGCGCTTCCTCGACCGTGTTGGCCGTTCCCATCGTCACCAGCCCGGCGCGCTTCAGACGCTCGAGCTGCACCGGCGAGAGGAGACCGAAGGTGACGCTGAACACCGCCGCGCCGCTCTCGATGACCGCGTCGATCTGCGCGTCCAGCATGCCCGGGCTCGGCGTGGGGGCCTCGGGCGGAGGCAGACCCAGCTCGCTGTGGATGGGGCGCAGCAGCTCCAGCATCGGCGCCGGATCGACCGGGGGACCGGCCGGGACCTCGGCGAAGAGGTTGATACCGAAGGACCGGTCGGTCCGCGCGCGCACCTCGCGGCTCGACTGGAGGATCTGCTCGGGGGTCGAGTACGCGCAGCCGAGGAAGCCCAGGCCGCCGGCGCGCGACACCTCCGCGGCGAGCGCCGGCGTGCTCGGGCCCCCGGCCATGGGAGCGCCGATCAACGCATGCTCGATCTGGAGCAGGGAACGCAGCTTCTCGGGCGCACTCATCGGAACCTCCGCGGCGAGACCAGCGCGGAAAGGTAGAGCCTGGCCGGGTGATCCTTCCACGCCGGCCCTGGCCTCCTCCTACTCGTCTCCAGCAGGCCCGCGCTCCACCGTCTCCGCGATGAACGGTCCCATGAGCGGTGATGAACTCCGGCGCTTCGCGACGCCGCGCGTCGTCGCTCCGCCGGCAGCCCGGGTTCAGGCCTTCGCGGGCGCGGCGCGGCCGAACGGCCAGAACGTCCGGTCGGACGACGGCACCAGCGAGAAGACGAAGACCAGCGTCCCGCCGACGAGCCCGATGTAGATGTGCGGAACGACCGGGTAGACCATGCCGGAGAAGAACATCCACAGCCCGAGCGCGGTGCACAGGTAATTCACCCCGCGCACTCCCATGGCCACCACGGATGCAGCCGCGATCGCCAGTCCCACCACCACGTCGTGCAATGCCACATCGCGCGGCTCCCACACCGACGTGCCGGCAATGGTGAGGCCCAGCAGCAGAGTCACGACGCGAGCAATCATCCGTGCACCTCCTGGAAGGAGTGGGGAACGTCGAACGGAGCGCGCCGAGGTTCCAGCGACGCTCCGTCTCAGTGCGCGCCTGCCGGGGCCTCTCCTGGCCGATTCTTCCGGAGGAAGAGGAGGATCAACGGAACGAAGATGGCCGTGATCACCGCCAGGTCCTCGATGATCCGCACGTAGGCGAGCACCGCCGCCTGCTGCTGGACCGTCATGTAGATCATCCCGTAGGCCCGGCGCATCGCGTCGCCCGGACCGGCCGAGGTGAAGAGCTGCTGCAGGTGGTCCAGCCGATCCTGGAGGACCGGGTTGGAGGTGGTGAGCCGGTCCACCAGCTGGTTCTGGTAGACCTGCGAGCGGCGAGCAAGCGTCGTGACGAAGAAGGAGATGCCCACGCTCCCGCCGATGTTCCGCGCCAGGTTCATCAGCCCCGAGACCTGGTTGTTCTGCTCGCGGGGGACCCCCAGGTAGGCCACGGTGTTGATGGGAACGAAGAGGAACGCGAGCGAGGAGGCCTGGAAGATCCGGTAGAGCGTCGCCGTCGTGGGATCGATCCCCAGGTTGATGCTGCTCATGTGGAAGAGCGACAGGGCCAGCGCGGCGAACCCGAAGGTGATGAGGTACTTCGCGGCCACCCGTGAGACCAGGAACCCCACCAGCGGCATCATGGCCATGGTGAAGAGGGCTCCCGGCGAGAGGACCATTCCTGCCCGCTCGGCGCTGTACCCCATGAGCGTCTGGACGAACTGGGGGATGAGCACCGTGCTCCCGTAGAGAACGCCCCCGAGCGTGAACATCAGGGCGGCGCTGGTGGCGAAGTTCCGGTTCAGGAACAGCCGGACGTTGACGATCGGGTTGGGGTGGACCCGTTCCCAGACCACCGTCCCGACCAGGCAGATGACGGTCAGCATGGTGAAGACGACGATGAGCGGCGAGCTGAACCAGTCGTCCTGCTGGCCCTTGTCGAGTACGACTTGAAGACACCCGAAGCCCACCGCGACGAGCGCGAGCCCCAGCCAGTCCACCCTCACACCCCGGGAGTCCTTCTTCTCCTGCTCCAGCCAGGGGGGATCCTCGACCATGATCCCGCTCAGGAAGAGCGAGAGGATGCCCACCGGAACGTTGATGTAGAAGATCCACCGCCAGCTGGCGTGGTCCACGATGTAGCCACCCAGCGTCGGCCCGATCGCCGGGGCGAACACCACCGCCAGGCCGTACATCGCGAAACCCATCCCGCGCTGCCGGGGCTCGAAGGTGTCGGCGAGGATTCCCTGCTCGCTCGGTGCGAGGCCACCGCCTCCGATTCCCTGGAGCACCCGGAAGAAGATCAGCGAGTGGAGGTTCGGCGCGAACCCGCACAGGAAGCTGCTGACGGTGAAGAGCACCACGCAGGACATGTAGAAGCGCTTTCGTCCCACCCGGCTCGAGATCCATGCGCTGATCGGCAGCACCACCGCGTTGGACACCAGGTACGAGGTCAGCACCCAGGTGGACTCGTCGAGGCTCGCCGAGAGCCCTCCGGCAATGTGCGGCAGGGCCACGTTCGCGATGCTGGTGTCCAGCACCTCCATGAACGTCGCCAGGGTGACCGTCAGCCCCACCAGCCAGGGGCTGTGGCGGGGACGCCAGCTCGTCTCCGGGTGAGCCTCGGCCGGCATCCGGTCACCGGGCCGTGGTCGCGCGATCCAGGGCGACCCTGGCAATCGCCCGGTCGTACTGGGCGCGCGCGAGGTTCGCCTTGGCGGTCGTCAGCGCCGACTGCGCGTCGAGCAGATCGGTGGTGGTTGCCGTGCCCGCGGAGACCTGGGCGGTGGTCACCCGGTACGCCTCCTCGGCGCTCGCGATTGCCGTCTCGGCGACCTGGACGGCCACGAACTGTGCCTCCAGCTGCGCGGCCTTGCTCGCCACGTCGTAGGCGACCTGCTTCCGGGTGTTCTCCAGCAGCGAGGCCGAGGCATCGGCTTGCCGCTGCGCGCTCTGTGCCGCGTACCACCGGGTTCCCCAGGTGAAGAACGGCCAGCTGCTCACGATTCCGATGAAGGAGCTGTTCTCCGGCTGGAAGATCTGCCCCCGCACGTTGCTGTACGCCGCCTGGACGTCCACCTCGGGGAGCAGCTCGAACATCCGGGCCTGCCCGTTGGCCCTGGCCGCCTCGGCGTCCTTCTGCGCGCGGGCGACCTCCGGTCGATTCTTCAGCGCCCGGTTGATCAGCTCGTCGTTGGACTCCGGGGGGCGGACCGCGGCCTGCTTCTCGAGGTCGAGCGGCTCGACGAACTCGATGGTCGGATCCTCGGGGTTCCGGGCGAGGAAGGTCAGCAGCAGCTGGCGCGACGTCTGGGCCAGCGTCTGCTGCTGGATCAGCTGCTGCTGGGCGTTGGCCACCGCCGTCTGGAAGCGGAGCAGGTCGGCCTTGGTGATGGTTCCCGCGTTGTACCGGGCCTGCGCGTCCTGCACCTGCTTCTGCAGCTGCTCGATGCTGGCCAGGGCGATGGCCACTCCGGCCCTGGCGCCGAACAGGCGGAGATACGTGGTCCGGACCTGCTCGGCGATCTGAGCCCGAGCGTCCGCCTCGTCGGCCCGGCTGGCGTCGGCCGAGGCGCTCGCCGATCGGAGGTCTCGCTCACGGTGGAGGAGACCCAGGATGGGCTGCTGCGCGGCCACGGTGAAGGTGTTGGTGTTGATGTTTCGGGCCACCACACTCGAGCTGGGCGTCCCCGGAGGAGCGAGCGAGATCGCGAAGGGCCCGTCCCAGTGCTGCCAGGTGTCGCTGGCGCTGAGAGCAGGGAGCAGCCGCCCGCGGGCACTCCGGGCCGTGTCCTCGGCGCCCTCGGCGCGAAAGCGCACCGCTCGCAGCTGGTCGTTGACCTGCATCGCCTCGTTGACGGCGTCGTCGATGGTGAGCGTCTGCGGGCCCTCGGCCAGCGCTGCCACGGGGGCGAGGAGCGCGGCGGCAATGAGCGGTCGTATCAAGGACGTACCTCCGGACCTGTCGTTCACTTGTTCACGTGCACGGTCACCACCACCGACTGGCCGGCGCGGAGAACCATGCCTTGCGGGACGGCATCCAGCGCGATCCGCACTGGAACCCGCTGGGACACCTTCACGAAGTTGCCCGTGGCGTTGTCGGGCGGGAACAGCGAGAAGCGTGCGCCGGTGCCGCCGGAAAGGCTCTCCACTTTCCCGTGCAGCGACTTGCCGTAGGTGTCGACGTCGACGTCCGCCGGCTGACCGGGATGCATCTTCCCGATCTGCGTCTCCTTGAAGTTGGCGGTGACGTACTTCCGGACCGGGACGAACTGGGCCACCGTCTGCCCCTGCGACAGCAGCGCACCGGGGTGCGCGGTGATCCGGCTCACCGTCCCCTCGTCCGGAGCCGTGATGCGAGTCCACTCGAGGTTGAGCTGGGCGAGCGACAGCGACGCCTCGGAGCTCTTCACCCGCGCGTGCTGGTAGGAAGCGTTGGCCGCGGCGACGGCGATGTTCGCGTCGACCGGACGGGTCACCACCACCCGGCCCTCGGCCTCGTTGACCTGCGCCTCCGAGCGCCGGAGCTGATCCGACGCGGCGCTGACGGCCGCCTGAGCGGCGTTCACCCCGGCCTGGGCGGAGGTGAACTGCGCCTGCCACTGGTCGAATTGCTGCTGCGGGATCGCGTTCGCCTTCTGCAGCTCGCGAGCCCGGTCGATGTTGGATTGAGCGAGCTTGAGGTCCGCGTGGCGGCTGGCGAGCGTGGCCCTGGCCTGCTCCAGCTGGGCGCGAGAGCTGGACACCGAGCGATTGCTGCCGATGAGGTTCGCCTCGGCCTGGGTCAGCGTGCCGCGCGCAGCGGCCTCGGCGATCGAGACCTGCGCATCGGCCGCCTGGGCCTGGGCCCGGACGCTCTCCAGCTCGGCCTGGGCCTGGGAGAGACGGGCCTGGTAGTCGCGGTCGTCGATCTGAAGGAGCACGTCGCCCTTCTTCACCGTCTGGTTCTCGGAGACCGGGACGGCTGCCACCTGTCCGCCCACGTGCGGGGCGAGCGGCACGACATCCGCGTCGACCTGGGCATCGTCGGTGCTCTCTTTTCCGACGGTGAACACCAGATACAGGAGCCCTCCGAGCATCACGACGGCGGCCACTCCTCCGATGATCATGAGGGCACGCCGCTTCTTCGCGGCGGTGTCCGCTGCGGTCGTTCCGTTGTTCCCCTTGGCGTCCCGCGCCTGGGCTGGCGCCCGTTCCACCGCGGTATCGGCCATGTGCCTGTCTCCCTCGAACCCACGACTGCGCGTGCGCTCGATAATGGCCATCACGCGATGTGGCAAGCAGGTCCTACGTAACTTAACTATCCCGTGCTGTCGGCTTGCAGGAAGCTGACTGCTCGAACGGATTCGTCATTTTGGCCCTCCCCCGTCGTCCACCATCGCTCGAGCGCTACGAGGCTGCTCGTCGTCTGGTATCTCGCGTGCCGGGGGCTGATCCCGGCGCCATCGATACCTGCCTGTGCCTCTGGCGGTTCTCCGAGGAGATGTCGGCCTCGTGGGAGGCGTTCTACGCCGCACACCGGCTGTCCAGCGCGCGCGGGCATGTGCTTGCACAGCTGCTCGAGGCGGAGCAAGGGCTCACGCCGGCCCAGCTCGCCGAGCGCGCCGGCACCACCCCCCCGAGCATGACCGGCGTCCTACGCTCGCTCGAGCGCGAGGGTCTCGTACGACGGAGGGCGATGTCCGATGACCGGCGGTCCCAGCGCGTGCTTCTCACACCGGCCGGGCGCCGCAAGGTCGAGGCGCTGCTCCCGCTGATGGCGAGGCGCCTGGCCGACCTGGCCGGTACGCTCCGCCCCTCCGAGCGGCGCGCGATGATCTCCGGCTCGCGGAAGCTGTGGGAGCGGGCGCGGGCGCTCTCCGCGCTCCTGCGAGCCCCGGACGCCGCGCAGCGCGATGCTCGGGTGCGGAACGGTCATCGACGGCGCCGGCGCGCCTAGGATCGAGTACAGGGGGGCCCCACCCCACGGAGGGTTCCCCCGTGCTCGACCCCGTACAGATCCGCCCGCTCCTCGCCGCCGGAGTCCTGCTCTCGACCGCGCTCACCGATGCGGTCTACGTGCTCTTCACCTCCGCGGTCGCGGCCCGACGCCGCCTGGCCGCGGCGACCTGGAGCAGCTGCTGGTACCTGCTCTCGGCGTTCGCGGTGATCAGCTACACCCACTCCTGGATCTACGTGGTCTTCGCAGCGGCCGGTTCCTGGCTCGGCGCCTACGCCTCGCTGACCTGGCTGCGCTTTCGCGATTCCGGGGCTCCCCCACCGGCTCCGACGAGCCGCGCCTAGGTCGACTGAACACCTCGCCCTGGCGGCCCACGCGGCTGGAGCCAAGCTTCAACACCCCAGGACAATTGCCCGCGAGGGCGCGCAGGTGCATTTGTCACCTGCGGGGGTCGGCGGGCCGTGCGCGCGTCTCTCGCGGTGGAGGCGGCGTTGGGGCGTGGGGCGTGGATGGGGGCGGTGGCCCTCTTCATCGTGGCGTGCGGTGGGACCAGCGGGGGCCGTGCCAGCGGCTCCGCCGGCGGTGGACACCCGAGCTCTCCCGGGGTCTCTCCCATGGACGCCGGACCCACCTCCCGCCCGGAGGACGCCGGGCCCCTGGATGCCGGTCCGCAGGATGCAGGCGCCATGGATGCTGGCTCCGGAGACGCCGGTCCGAGCGGTGGAACCGACGCCGGGACGGCGGGAGCTGACGCAAGCGTGGGCGATGCCGGCGCTTCCGACGCAGGCCAGGGACCCGATGGTGGCAGCGTCCCCGATGGTGGCGTGGCGAGCTGCGAGCCGACTCCGCAACCTCCGCTGGCCTCGTGTTCCGAGCTGATGCCTCCGCAGCCGCTCGGCCCACCGGTGAGATACCTCGGTCCCACTCCGTCGTCGCCCGCCGATCCGGTCTGCCTGCCGGGCGCCTTCAGCGGTGACCGCGAAGGCTTCCTCGGGGTGATGCGAACCCTCGCCCTGGACCAGAACCGACGGGTCAGCCGCCTCGAGCTCGACCTCCTCGCCCCGGACGGAGGAACGCTGCGCGGCCCGGCCGAGGACACCCGCTTCACGTTCCTCACCGTCCCGCTCGCCGAAGGCGCCGGGGTCGTTCGCTTCGACGGAGACGCCGGGGGGACGCTGGTCCGGATCGACCGGAGCGGGACGACCTCCGAGCTCGCGGTGGGCGTGGCCCGTTCGTTCGCCTCGATGCCCGGCGGAGGGAACGTCGTGGCGGAGGGAGGGACGTTCTACGGGCCGGATGGGCAGCTCCTGAGCTCTCCCCTCCGGATCACACGGCGGGATGAGACGGACACCGTCCTCTGGTCCACGCCGATCCCCGCCTCCATCGCGCCGGACCCGAGCGACGCACAGGTCTATCCCAACGGAGCGGGGCATGTCCTGGCCGTGGTCTCGCTCGACGCCTTCCAGGTGCGGATCGTCTGGCTCGACGAGCAGGGTCAGGTCGTGAGCAGCGGCGACACGCAGGGTGTCTTCTCCAGCCGGGCAGCGGCCGGGCCGAGCCTCGAGCTACCGGATCATTCGCTGGCCTTCGACATCTCCCCGGCGCACTCCAGCGGAGGATGGGTCGTCGTCCACGACCTGGAAGCGACGCTCGACTCGCCGCCGTGCTGGCTGGAGCAGCGGAAGGAGACGCACGTCATCCCCATCCACGGCGGCCGCGGCTACGCGGTGTTCCACGCCACCACCTTCCTCGGGAACCCGACCCGACGGGGACTGGAGATCGTGACCTCGAGCGGGGAGTCCTGCGGCTGGATCGATGCGACCTGCGGAGATCCGACGCCGGGAGCCTGCGATCTCGAGTTCGCGAGCGTCGGGCTGGACGGGACGCTCTACCTGGGCGGGATCAGCGACCGCGCTCCCGAGCAGTGCCTGGTCGAGGCCTGGCCCGCCCTGTTCCGGTGACGCTGGTGGGTCACCGGTTCGGCGCCGGGGCCCTGCGGACGGCCAGGCGCCCACCGGGGGTCGTCAGCGATCTCCGCCGCCGCCGCTCGAGAGGAGCGAGAGGATGAGCAGCGCCGTCGCGAGCACTGCTGCGACCGTCCGCACGTGGTTCCACCCGGTCCACCCGGACAGGTAGCCGGTCCAGGCGGCCACCGCGTGCATCGAGTCAGGATCGAGGGCGGCCAGCGCGTCGTTCCGCGGAACGTTCGCCCCCAGGGTGACGCCGAAGCATCCCAGCAGATAGGCCAGGCCGCCCGCGAGACGGAACGCCGCGCCCGGCTGACCCCAGCCGAGGATGGCCTGCAGTGACAGGGCCGCGCAGGCGAGCGCGGTGCCGACGAGCGTGGCCAGGAACAGGCCGGTGGGCGCCCAGACGTTCATCGCCTGCATCGCCCGGACCGCCTGCGCTGGCGGCAGCGTCCCCAGCGCCTTCATCACGAAGGTGGAGAAGGCGAAGAACGCGCCGGCGATGAGCGCGCACCCGAGCGCGGTCCCGAAAGTGCCGAGGCACAGAACGCGAGGCATCATCGGACCCACGCCCCGGCGGCCGCAGCATCGCGTGCGTAGTCGCGGAAGTCGCGCGGTGGACGTCCGAGCGCGCGCTGGACCCCGCGACGCCCCGTCTTTCCGCTCCCGCCGACGATCAACGTGCTCCTCGGTGTCTTCATCGAAGGTCTCCTTGCCTTTCGAACAGGAGAGTTACGACGTGCAGATTTGCCTCGCTACAGGCATTCCTGCCGGTCATCATTGCATTCATGCAATGGGACGACGTGCGGCTGTTCCTGGCCCTTCACCGGGCACGAACCATCGGGGCGGCGGCACGCGCGCTCGCCGTGGACCCCTCGACGGTGTCGCGGCGCCTTGGAGCCCTCGAGGAGGCACTGGCGGCGACGCTGTTCGATCGTGGCCGGGAGGGCATCGCACCGACCGAGGCCGCCGAGAGGCTCCTGCCGGTCGCCGAGGAGATGGAGGCGGCGATGACCCGCTTCACCACCGCCGCCGAGGGTCTCGAGCGCGAGGTCTCGGGCCGGGTACGGATCGCCTGTCCGGCCGACGTGGCCGAGGTGGTGCTGGTGCCGCTCGTCCCGCCCCTCCTCGACCGCCACCCGGCTCTGTCCCTGGAGATCGACCCGGGCGAGACCACCGTCGACCTGACCCGCCGCGAGGCCGACCTCGCGCTCCGGACCGTGCGTCCGGTCCGCGGCGATCTGGTGGTCACCCGTCTCCGGGACGTGGCCTGGGTGGCGGCCGCTGCTCCGGCGCTGGCACGGGAGCTCGGGACCCTGCGGCGGTGGACGGACGCGCCGTGGATCGGCTGGGGCGAGCGTCTGGCGAGCATCGCTCCTGCGCGCTGGCTGACTCGCAACGTCTCACGCGAGCCGGTGCTCAGCTCGGACAGCCTTCGAGTGCAGGTCGCGGCGGTCGTGGCGGGCGTGGGGGTCGGGCTGGTTCCCGAGCCGAGCCTCGCCCACTTCGGCCTGGTTCCGGTGCGGCTCGCCGCCGGGCTGCGTGACGCCGCCTCCGAGCTACCGACCGACGTCCTCTACCTCGTCACGCACCGGG
>Ga0081540_1000084_pt1 | contig 100067 bp, 101 predicted proteins | sample TabmetS2T1R1_FD_71024 | JGI IMG/M metagenome (GOLD analysis project Ga0081540, IMG submission 71024) | Tabebuia heterophylla rhizosphere microbial communities from the University of Puerto Rico - S2T1R1 | ecosystem: Host-associated > Plants > Roots > Rhizosphere ...
CCGCCTGGGAGGGTGCGGGGGCAGGGGGGGGGCGCGCGCGGGGGGTGGTTGAGAAAGAACGGCGGGGAGCGCCCCCCCCACGAGCCGATCTCGAGCACGCGCAGCGGCTTGTCGCGCAGCGGCGCGAGCCATTTTGCCCAGTTGGGAAAGTGCCACGAGGTCCAGTCGGTGGCGAAAGTCTTGCCTTCGAACCAGCGCGCCGAATCCTCGGCGGAAAACTTCGCCCCGCGCGCGCGGGGACCCGGCCGCGACGCAATCTTGCGCTTGCGCATGTCCTTTTCGGAAAATCGCGTCCCGCTTTTGCGGGACACGCGCGCTTTCGAGGTGGCGCGCGGCGGCGACCTACGCGCCCGACTTGATCTGCGCAATCGCCCGCTCCATCAGCTCGTCCATGGTGCGGCGAATCTGATGATCGGACTGAGCGACGCCCTTGGCATCGAAATCCCTGCGCACCTTGCGGAACACGTCCTCGTCACCAGCTTCTTCGAGATCCGCCACGACGACTTCCTTCGCGTAAGCCTCGGCTTCGGCGCCGGAAAGGCCGAGCTTGTCCGCCGCCCACAGGCCGAGCAGCTTGTTGCGGCGTGCGTTCGCCTTGAAGCGCAGCTCCTCGTCGTGCGCGAACTTCTTCTCGAAACCTTCTTCGCGCTTGTCGAACGTCGTCATGGCGGGCCCCAAGAGTTGGTACAAGTACTGGTAGATCTGTGTTCGTAGGTCTGCGTTCGTAGGGTCTAGGCTCATGTCTCTATGACATCACTGATACCATAGTGATCTCGGATGTCATTTTCATGGGGCCCGCGGCAGGTGTGCAATGTCGTCACAGGCGCGGCAACCCTTGCCGCCTTGCATATCGGGGTGACGAGGTCAAGGCAACAGCAGGGTGGCTGAAAATATCCTCGTTGCGATCAAGGGCGTGCGGGTCTATGTCAATTGTACTCCACGCCCCGTTCGGCTAGCCTTTCAGGCGTGGAGGAGCAGCCGCCCGCGTTAACGTGTTGGGCCGCTCACCTCCGCCGCCGCGGATCTTTGTAGCAAGCTTTGGAGCCACGGCATCTGATGGACTTCACCAAGCCACGGTATATCCCGATGAGCCGCCGCCGCCGCATCTACGAAGGCAAGGCGAAGGTCCTCTATGAGGGACCGGAGCCTGGAACGCTGATCCAGCACTTCAAGGACGATGCAACCGCCTTCAATGCGAAGAAGCATCAAGTCATCGAAGGCAAGGGCGTCCTCAACAACCGAATCTCCGAATACGTCTTCCAGCACCTGAACGACATCGGCGTGCCGACGCATTTCATCCGCCGCCTCAATATGCGCGAGCAGCTGATTCGCGAGGTGGAGATCATCCCGCTCGAAGTGGTGGTCCGCAACGTCGCCGCCGGCTCGCTGTCGCAGCGCCTCGGCATCGAGGAAGGCACGCAGCTGCCGCGCTCGATCATCGAGTTCTATTACAAGAACGACGCGCTCGGCGACCCGATGGTCTCGGAGGAGCACATCACCGCATTCGGCTGGGCGACGCCCCAGGAGATCGACGACATCATGGCGCTCGCCATCCGCGTCAATGATTTCCTCTCCGGCGTGTTCCTCGGCGTCGGCATCCGCCTGGTCGACTTCAAGATGGAATGCGGCCGGCTGTGGGAAAACGAGATGATGCGGATCGTCGTCGCCGACGAGATCTCGCCCGATTCGTGCCGGTTGTGGGACATCAAGTCGAACGAGAAGCTCGACAAGGACCGCTTCCGCCGCGATCTCGGCGGCCTGCTCGAAGCCTATACCGAGGTGGCAAAGCGCCTCGGCATCATGAGCGAGGGCGAGCGTCCGCAGGGCACCGGGCCGATCCTGGTCAAGGGCTGACGCCTCCCGCGCGCGCAAGGAGAAGCGCGTGCTCTCGACACTGCTGGTGCGCGCGATCGGCGGCCTGATGGCGCTCGCTGTCGGCGCGGGCGCCTGGGCCCAGGATTATCCATCGCGGCCGGTGAAAATCGTCGTGCCCTATGTGGCCGGCGGCGGCACCGATGCGATCGCGCGCATCCTCGCGAAGGGCCTCGAGCAGCGCCTCGGGCAGCCCTTCATCGTCGAGAATCGCGGCGGCTCCGGCACCACGCTCGGCGGCGCCATGGTCGCGCGCGCGGAGCCCGACGGCTATACGCTGCTGATGGCGACGTCGTCGACGCTCGCGGTCGCGCCCGGCCTGTACAAGAAGCTGCCCTACGACGCCGCCAGGGACTTTTCCGCGATCTCGATGATTGCGACGGTGCCGTTCGTGCTGATCGTGCATCCGTCGCTCGGCGTCGCGACGGCGAAGCAGCTGATCGACCTCGTCAGGAGCAAGCCGGGCGAGTTCGGCTACGCCTCCGGCGGCGTCGGCTCGCCGCATCACATCTACGCGGCGCTGTTCATGCATATGACGGGCACCGACATGAGGAACGTGCCCTATCGCGGCGGCGGGCCGGCGCTGACCGACGTCGCCGCAGGACACGTGAAGATCATGTTCGCCGACGCGGCGCAGGCGCTCGAGCTCGTGCGCGACGGCCGCGTCAAGGCGCTCGGCGTCACCACCGGACGCCGGCTGGAGACCATGCCCGACGTGCCGACGCTCAACGAGGCCGGCGTGACCGGCTACGAGGCGAACTCCTGGCAATGCGTGGTTGCGCCGGCCCGTCTGCCGGCACCGATCGTCGCGAAGCTCAACGCGGCGCTGGTCGACATCATGGCGACGCCCGACATCCGCGCGCACTTCCTCAACATCGGCTGGCAGCCGCTGTCGAGCACGCCGGAGCACGCGGCGGACTATGTCCGCGCCGAGATCGAGCGCTGGACCAAGCTGATCGGCGCAACCGGCATGAGCGCCGAGTGATATCCGCCGGCTGGACCTCCGCAAACGGGCCCGTGCAGGGCAGGCTTTCACCCGGAAAATGTTCTACACTCCCGGCGGCAAAGGCCGGGAGGCGGCAAATCTCATGCGCGACAACGTTACGATCGGGCTCGTCGTCCCGTTTGCGACCGACAAGGTGCCAGACGAAGGTCCGCTGATGTATCCGGGCGTGCGCTTCATTCCGAAGGGTGTCGGCGTGCGCGCGCTCACGCCGGCGGGCTACGATGCCGCGGTCGACGGCATCCTGCCAGCGGCGGAGGAACTCGTCGCGAAGGACGTCGACGCCATCATGGTGATCGGCACCTCGCTCACGTTCTACCGCGGCTATGACTTTCACGAGCAGCTGCTCGAGAAGCTCCGCACGACCACCGGCCTCCCGGTCTCGACCATGAGTGCAGCCGTGGTCGAAGGGCTGCGCGTGATGGGCGCACGCCGCATCGGTGTCGCGACCGCCTATGCCGACGAGGTCAACGATCGCTTGCGCGATTTTCTCGTGGCTTCGGGTTTCGACGTGCTCGCCCTCAAGGGGTTCGGCCTGTTCGGGTTCGGCGAGCCGGGCAAGAAGTCCGAGCAGGAGATCATCGACCTCGGATCACAGGTTTGCGAGGCCGCTACGGCTGCCGAGGGACTGCTGATCTCGTGCGGCGGGCTCCTCACGCTCCGCTGCGCCAAGCCGATCGAGGACCGCTATGGAGTGCCGGTCGTGACCTCGACCCAGGCGGCGTTCTGGCTGGCGTTGCGGCTCGCCGGCGAAACCGGATTCGTCGCCAGCTGTGGGCGAATGCTCGAACAATCACAGGCAGTTATGCCTGTTCATTAGTTTGGCTTGTCGGCGCGGCGATTCACCGATATCGAACGGGTGAACGGCAGCGGAGTGGCCATGAAAGCGCGCGTCACGGTGACGCTGAAGTCCGGCGTTCTCGACCCGCAAGGCAAGGCGATCGAGGGGGCGTTGCGCTCGCTCGGCCTGGCCGGCGTCGCCAGCGTCCGCCAGGGCAAGGTGTTCGACATCGAGATCGAGGGCACCGACAAGGGCAAAGCGGAAGCGTTGCTCAAGGAGGCCGCCGAGAAATTGCTCGCGAACACCGTGATCGAGAACTACCGGGTCGAGGTGACCTGAATGATGCGCCTGTGCCGCCTGATGACGGCCGTTACGATTTGTCTCGGAATTCTGACGCCGCGCCTTGCGTCTGCAGGGGAAGAGACGGAGTGCTCTGTCTTGCGCGTGCATCCGGCGGGACTGCTTTTGAACTGTGGCCGCGTCATCAAGTCCATCGTCCTCGAGTTCGACGGGATGCGTCGGCAGATGCGAAACGACATGAACGGCGTGCTCCATTTTGTGTGTCCGATTGAGCAGATGTGCGCCACGGAGCCACGCGTCTCCGGCTGGATGATCGATCACGCTCGCTGGTGGAACACGACACACGACGAGGCTTCCATATTTGAATTGCTGGGCCGGCCCCCGGTGATCCTGGGCGGTATGGCCAGACCGCTGGAAAGCGCCGGAGAACGGCCGACGTCCGCATGCGGGGTCTTGGAGCTCGAAATTGCGGGGCTGCCGGCGAAGGCGGTGTGCTACGACTTCCCGGAACGCAAGTCGGCGACTGTCGTCGCTGTTGCGTCCGATGCCGAGATCGGCTTTCTCCTGCTGTTCAACCAGCAGGATATTGACGCGGCAGGATTGCGCGAAAAATTTCAGGATATCGCCCTGCGCTTCAAGATCGAGCGGGCGAGCGGCGACGCCAACCTCTTGAGGTGGGTGCGATGAAATCCGCCGTTCTCGTCTTTCCGGGCATCAATCGCGAGCGCGACATGGCGCGTGCCCTGACGCTGGTCTCGGGCCACGCGCCGGCCATGGTGTGGCACACCGACACCGAGCTGCCCGCGGGCACTGATTTGGTGCTGATCCCGGGCGGCTTCTCCTATGGCGACTACCTGCGCTGTGGCGCCATCGCCTCGCGTGCACCGATCATGGACGCGGTGCGTGCCCACACCGGCAAGGGTGGCCTCGTGCTCGCGATCTGCAATGGCTTCCAGATTGCCTGCGAATCCGGCCTGTTGCCGGGCGTGCTGATGCGCAACGCGGCGCTGAAGTTCATCTGCAAGGATGTCTATCTGCGGGTCGAGCGCTCCGACACGCCGTTCACGCGCGGCTACAATGCCGGCCAGGTGATCCGCGTGCCGGTCGCGCATGGCGAGGGCAACTACGTCGCCGACGCGGAGACGATCAAGCGGCTCGAAGGCGAGGGGCGGGTGCTCTACCGCTACGTCTCGCCGGAGGGGCAGCTCGATCCGGCGTGGAACTTCAACGGCGCCACCAACGCCATCTGCGGCATCACGAACGAGCGTGGCAACGTGTTCGGCATGATGCCGCACCCGGAGAACCACGTGGAGGCCACGATGGGCTGCACCGACGGGCGTGGCCTGTTTGCCGGCCTGGTCGAGCACGTTGGCGGTGCGCAGCCGGCGGCGGCGGACAAATCTCCGCGCCGCTGGTCGATCTTCGGCCGTCTCGCCCGCGCCTGAGGACGGCTGTTTCCCGCGTCGACACACGAAGCGGTTGTGCGGTAGTATTTGCCTCTGCAAGGGGCGGGGTCGTGAACCGTTTCGGGTTGATCGTCGTTCTGGCGTTGGCGCCGGCGATGGCCGGCTGCGTGACCGCGAACGCGCCGCCGTCGCCGGAGCGGCCGGGAACGCGGGTGACGCTCACCAATCCGAATCCGCAAAAATGGACCCGCGCCCAATTGAACGCCCGGCCGCGCCCGGCTGATCCCAGCATCTATATCTGCAAGCCGCTCGCCTGCGGCGGCGCGGCCATCGTCGCCGTCCAAACGTCCGCCAGCCCGACCCGCAATCCCGACCGCGCGGCGCTGGAAAAGGCGGCGAAGCTGCTTCCCACCCAGGCGAAGGCGCAGGACCTGATGATGGAAGCGGCGTCGGAAGGCGACGAGCGGCTCAGCTCGCTGTCCAGCAAGGTGACGGAAGCCCGCGGCTACCCTGCGATCATCGCCGAAACCAAGCGCACGTCACGCGGCAAGGCGAGCTTCATCATGCGCGGCGACCTGTTCATCGGCCGCCTGCTGGTGAAGATCGCCTCGCAATCGACGACGCGGGACGAGGCCAAGCGCAATTTCGATGAATTCGTCGCCAACCTGGAAATCATAGACTTCGAGGCGCCGGCCCCGGGAGCCGCCCCGGTCGAGCCGGCCGTCGCGCTGGACCAGCCGCCCGAACCGCCTGTGTCGCCGCCGGGACCGGGCGGAGTGACGCAATAGCTCTGGAGACTTTGCCCGAGCTTGACGCAATCCCATATTGCGCCCAATCAGCTGTGGAACATGGCCGCCGCACATTGCCGCGCTGCGCCCGGCAATGACATTTTGGGTGGCCGGCCAATCAGCCGCGGGAAAGAACGTACCTCGTGAGCCGCAACGAACCGAACATCACGCCGGAGCTGGTCGCCGAGCACGGCCTCAAGCCCGACGAATATCAGCGCATTCTCAAGCTGATCGGCCGCACGCCGACGTTCACCGAGCTCGGCATCTTCTCGGCGATGTGGAACGAGCACTGCTCGTACAAGTCCTCCAGGGTCCATCTGCGCGGGCTGCCGACCAAGGCGCCGTGGGTGATCCAGGGCCCTGGCGAGAACGCCGGGGTCATCGACATCGGTGACGGGCTCGCGGTGGTGTTCAAGATGGAGAGCCACAACCACCCGAGCTATATCGAGCCGTACCAGGGCGCGGCGACCGGCGTCGGCGGCATCCTGCGCGACGTCTTCACGATGGGCGCGCGGCCGATCGCCTGCCTCAATGCATTGTCGTTCGGCGATCCGAAGCACCCGAAGACGCGGCATCTCGTGTCCGGCGTCGTCGCCGGGATCGGCGGCTACGGCAACTCGTTCGGCGTTCCGACCGTCGGCGGCCAGGTGCGCTTCCACACGCGCTATGACGGCAATTGCCTGGTCAATGCGATGGCGGTCGGGCTCGCCGAGACCGACAAGATCTTTTACGCGGCGGCCTCGGGCGTCGGCATGCCGATCGTCTATCTCGGATCGAAGACCGGCCGCGACGGCATCCACGGCGCCACCATGGCGTCGGCGGAGTTCGGCGAGGACTCCGAGGAGAAGCGCCCGACCGTTCAGGTCGGCGATCCGTTCTCCGAGAAGCTGCTGCTCGAAGCCTGTCTCGAGATCATGGCCAAGGATTGCGTCATCGCCATCCAAGACATGGGCGCGGCCGGACTTACCTGCTCGGCGGTCGAGATGGGCGCCAAGGGCGACCTCGGCGTCGATCTCGAGCTCGACAAGGTGCCGTGCCGCGAGACCGGCATGTCGGCCTACGAGATGATGCTGTCGGAGAGCCAGGAGCGCATGCTCATGGTGCTCAAGCCGGAGAAGGAGCAGGAGGCCGAGGCGATCTTCCGCAAGTGGGGTCTCGACTTCGCGGTGGTCGGCACGACGACGCCGTCGAAGCGGTTCGTCGTCAAGCACGGTGGCGACGTCATGGCGGACCTGCCCATCAAGGAGCTCGGCGACGAGGCGCCGGTCTACAATCGTCCGTATGTGGAGACGCCGAAGCGCTCGGTCATCAAGGCCAAGACGGTGGCGCCGCCGATCGGAGAGGGCGAGGCGTTGCTCAAGCTGATCGGGTCGCCCGATCTCTGCTCGCGGCGCTGGGTGTGGGAGCAGTACGACCACGTCATTCTCGGCAACACCGTGCAGCGGCCCGGCGGCGATGCGGCGGTGGTGCGCGTCAACGACGGCCCGAAGGCGCTGGCGCTGACGGCCGACGTCACGCCGCGCTACTGCGAGGCCGATCCGTTCGAGGGCGGCAAGCAGGCAGTCGCCGAGGCGTGGCGCAACATCACGGCGGTGGGCGGACGACCGCTCGCGCTCACCGACAATCTCAACTTCGGCAATCCCGAGCGGCCGGAAATCATGGGCCAGTTCGTCGGCTGCATCCGCGGCATCGCCGCGGCCTGCAAGGCGCTCGAGTTTCCCGTCGTGTCGGGCAATGTCTCGCTCTACAACGAGACCAACGGACGCGGCATCCTGCCGACGCCGTCGATCGGCGGCGTCGGCCTGCTCGACGATTTCACCAGGTCGGCGACCGTCGCATTCAAGCGCGACGGTGAGGTCATTGTGCTCGTCGGCGAGACGGTCGGCTGGCTCGGCCAGTCGCTCTATCTGCGCGACATCTGCGGCCGCGAGGACGGCGCGCCGCCGCCGGTCGACCTGACCGAGGAGCGCGAGAACGGCGACTTCGTCCGCGCGCTGATCAAGGACGGGCTCGTGACGGCGGTGCACGATGTTTCGGACGGCGGCCTGCTCATCGCGCTCGCCGAGATGGCGATGGCGGGCCGCATCGGCGCCACGCTCGACGCCGCGCCGACGGACACGCCGGCCCATGCGTTCTGGTTCGGCGAGGACCAGGGCCGCTATGTGGTCACGGTGAAGGCGTCCGACGTCGACGCGGTGATCGCGCGCGCCGACGAGGCGAGCGTGCCGGCGCAGCGGCTCGGCACGACCGGCGGCGACACGCTTGCGCTGGCTGGCGAGGCGCCGATTGCGGTGAAAGCGTTGATCGAGCGCTTCGAAGGCTGGCTGCCGGCCTACATGGCCGGCAGCGCGAGCTAGCCTCTATTTCGTCAGACTAATCTCTGGTTCGTCAGAACTGCCGGGCGCGCGCCAGCGCCATCTGACAGGACGGCGATACCTGCGGCTGGTTCTGCGCCAGACAGTTGATCAGGCGCCCGCCGCCGGGTGGGACACCGTTGCAGAACATCTGCAGGTCGGGGCGGCAGCTGCGCACCACCATCAGCTCGACGCGCGGCGGCAATATCGGCATCGGCGCGGCGGCTGCCGTCGCGGCCGGGGGCGGCGCTGCCGCGGCCGCCGGCGCAGCTGCATCGCCTGCGATGGCAGCGACAGCGCTCTGGCACGCCGGCGACAGCTGCGCGGAATTGCGCTGCAGGCACTGCAGCGCCGCGGCGCCGCCTGGCTGTACTCCGCGGCAATTGCGCATGAAGTCGGAACGGCAGGCTTGCTGGATGGCGCTGCGCTGGGCGGCGCTCGGGGCCGCTGCTGCCGGAGGAGGCGCCGCCGCGGGCGCGGTGGCGCGCGCCGCTGGCGCGGCGGCAGGTGCAGCCGGCGGCGGCGGAGCGGTTGCGGCTGGTGCCGGCGCTGGCGCGGCCTGCGCGGGCGCAGCTTGAGCCGGTGCCGCCGGCCCGGGCGCGGCAGGCGGCGAGATCGCGGCGATGGCGCCGCGACAGCCCGGCGAGAGTTTTGCCGCGTTGCTTTGCAGGCACTGCAGCGCCTCGCGGCCGCCCGGCTGAACGCCGGAGCAATTGGCCATGAAATCGGAGCGGCAGTTTGCACGGATGGCGCTCTGCTGCTCGGCTGTCGGCTGCTGCGCGGCGGCCGGCCCGGCGAGGGCCGCGAGCCACAGGCTCGTCAGCACGGCGGTGCGATAGGCGATCATTGCAAGGCCCTCCCAAAAAAGGCCGCGCGGCCACCCGGCGGCCGCGATACGGTCCTATGACTTCAGTCTGCATAGCCCGTTCGCCGGATTTGCGCGAAGTGGAGAAAATTGAGGGCGATTCCATTCAAATTCCCCACGGTCGCGAGCGACTCTGGTAAAGCGCCACAACAGGCGCTAGGACAGGGGCGGTGGTCAGTTCACGGGGTCGGGCGCGGAGGCAGGGAGACGGCATGCCATGCCGATGGATGCGAACGACATCGAACGCTTGATCAAGCTCCGGATTCCCGACGCGCAAGTGACGATCCGCGACCTCGCCGGCGACGGCGACCACTACGCAGCCACCGTCCTGGCGGAGTCCTTCCGCGGCAAGTCGCGCGTCCAGCAGCACCAGCTGGTCTACGAGGCCCTCAAGGCCGAGATGGGCGGCAAGCTGCATGCCTTGGCCCTGCAGACCGGCACCCCCGAGCGCTGACGCCCGTTGATGCGGCCTGAACGGGTTCCTATGCTGATGCCCAGGCATCTGTTCAGCCTTCGGGGGGTGGCATCATGCGCAATGTCGTCGCGGTCCTGGTGGTCCTGCTCATGAGCGGTGCGGTCACCGCCCAATCACCGAACGGCGTGAAGACGCTGTCGCCGGCCGGCGCGATCAAGCCGACCGGCACCTGGAATCTCGGGACGCGCGCCGGCGATTTCGTGTTCATCGCGGGCATGCGCGGCATCGATCCGGTAACCAACACGCTCGTCACCGGGGACGAGGCCCGCATCAAGCAGGCCTTCCTCAACATGAAGCTGATCGCCGAGTCGGAAGGCGCGACGCTGAAGGACGCCGTGCGCATCGTCGTCTACGTCACCGACATGTTCCGTTTCAGGCCGCTGGTGAACAAGGTCCAGGAGGAGCTGTGGGGGCAGGGGCCCTATCCGCCGCGCACCATCATCGAGGTGCACCGGCTCAATCAGGACGACATCTTCGAGGTCGAGGGGACCTTCTACGCACCTGTCAAAAAGTGACGGCAAAAAGTGACGGTTCCGGCCCTGGGATGCAGCCGCCACATGGGCTACATATATGGGCAAAGGCGCCCGGAATCGCGTCCTAGCGCATATCCCGGAAAAGTGGACGCCGGTTTTCCGTTAGGATATGCGCCGTGATAGATAGGGCCGGCATAACGAGGATTGGACCATGGCAATCGAGCAGTTCATCGACAACGAAGTGAAGGGCAACGACGTGGTGCTGTTCATGAAGGGCACGCCGCAGTTCCCGATGTGCGGCTTCTCGGGCCAGGTCGTCCAGATCCTCGACTATCTCGGCGTGTCCTATAAGGGGCTCAACGTCCTCGAGAACGACGACCTCCGCAACGGCATCAAGGTCTATTCCAACTGGCCGACCATCCCGCAGCTCTACGTCAAGGGCGAGTTCGTCGGCGGCTGCGACATCATCCGCGAGATGTTCCAGGCTGGCGAGCTGCAGACCCTGCTGAAGGAGAAGGGGCTGCCGGTGAAGGAGACCGCCGGCGCCTGATCGCCACGCTCATCCATTTTGAGAGCGCCTCCGGATTGTCCCCGGAGGCGCTTTTGTTTTCAGCAAGTCTCGTTCAGGCCGGCACGAACCTGTACGCCCCGTCCTTGCGCTCGACGGTGCCGACGCCGGGATAGGGCAGGTGGAAGCCGATCAGCCGCGTCTTATCGGTGGCGAGGCGATCGAGCAACCGCTTGCGCGTCGCGCCGGCGCGCTCCGGCTCATGGTCGGCCGCGGGGCGCCACTGCGGATATTGGAACGAGATCACGGGGTGGGTGAGCGCGTCGCCGACGACGATGAGTCCGTCGCCGCCCGCGATCTCGAGCGAGACATGGCCCTGCGTGTGGCCGTGCGTCTCGATGACGCGAATGCCGGTGATGATGTCGTCGCCCGGCTTGACCATGCGCACCTTGTCCTTGAGCCGCGCAAAATTCCGGCGTGCGCCAGTGACGAAGCCGACGCGTTCGGCCGGCAGGCCGCGCGGCGCGTCGTCGCCGGTCCAGAAATCCCACTCCGGCGCAGCGACGACGGTGCTCGCCTTGGGAAACGTCAGGTCATCGAGGTCGTCCACCAGGCCCCACAAGTGGTCCGGATGGCCGTGGGTGAACACCACCGTCTTGATCTGCTCGCGCGCAATGCCGGCCGCCTCCAGGTTCTCGGCCAGCTTGCCGGCCGTCGGCATGAAATGCGACCCGGATCCGGCATCGACGAGGATCAGATCGGAGCCGGCGCGGATCAGCGTGCAGTTGGTCGGTGAGGAGATCTGCGCGCCGCTCTGCCCGGCGACGGCGAGCGCCGCCTGGCGCTCCGCCGCGGGCGCGTCAGGCGCGAGGAAGCTCGCTGGCAGCACCAGATGTCCGTCACTCACCACCATGATCTCGAAGGCGCCATGGGCAAAGCGATGCGGGAGGGTTGCCGCTGCCGCGGTGCCGAGCGCCGCTGAAGCAACGCCGGCTGCGCCGGCGAGGATCAGCTCGCGACGGTTCACGTCCCAACGGCTTGCACGCATGGATGCTGTCTCCGGCGCCGAAGGTAGCGCGGAGACGCAGGAAGTCGAGGGTGGAAATGGTCGGGGCTACGAGGCCGCCGGCGGCGTCTTCATGCGCTGCATGACGAACACGATCAGCGCCAGCACGATGGCGATGCCGACCAGCGCCTGCGGCTGCACGCCGTTCGCGAACTTCAGCACGTTGTCGGCGACCGACTGGACGAAAACGCCCGAGTTCGGGCCGAGGATCAGGTGGATCAGGATGATCGCCAGCACGCTCAGGAATGCGAGCTCGACGAACAGCCACAAGTAACGCTTTGCCTTGTCGAGGAACTCGATCATCACGCGCCCCCGCAGAATGGGCGGGGACATTCACCGTGATCGCGTCAATGATCCGGCAACGCCCCCGCAGTACTCGTCCGGCTCAGGCCATCTGGCGCTTCGAGAACAGCCAGAGGATGAAGCCGAGGGTGATCAGGCCGATCAATCCGCCGTCGCCCAGGCCTTTCACGAATGCCATGATGTTCTTGGCCACGTCGCCGAAGAACGGCAGCGTCGGGCTCACCAGCAACGACAGTACAATCGCGAGCCCCAGCAGCATCAGCGCGAGCTCCGTCAACGCGCCGACCCATCCCTTAATCGCATTGATCCAGTCCATAGCAGTCTCCCCGTGTGTGGTACCCGAATCTCACACCGCCCTACTACATGCGGCACACTGTCGCCAAGGCGCTACAATATCAAGCGGTTGGCGGGGCACTTGCGCCGCAGCACGCCGGCCGATCGACGTGATGCTCCGCGGTAAGCGCCGCAAAAATAGGCAGAAAAAACCCGCCGCTCGTCGCGGCGGGTTCCTGCATTTTGGCGGTGCAATGTGTGGACGGCGGGGCGCCGAATCCCCTTGCACTCAGCGTGAGTAATACTCGACGACCAGGTGCGGCTCCATCTGGACCGGATAGGGCACGTCCGACAATCCCGGCACGCGCGCCAGCTTCGCGGTCATCTTGGAGTGATCCACCTCGACGTAATCCGGCACGTCGCGCTCGCCGAGCGCGGTCGCCTCGATCACGAGCGCCAGCTGCTTCGACTTGTCCTTCACCTCGATCGTGTCGCCGACCTTGAGGCGCATGCTGGCGATATTGGCGCGCCGCCCGTTCACCTTGACGTGGCCGTGGTTGATGAACTGGCGCGCCGCGAACATCGTCGGCACGAACTTGGCGCGGTAGACGATGGCGTCGAGCCGGCGCTCCAGCAGGCCGATCAGGTTGGCACCGGAGTCGCCCTTGATGCGGATGGCTTCCGCGTAGATGCCGCGGAACTGCCGCTCGGAAATGTTGGCGTAGTAGCCCTTGAGCTTCTGCTTGGCGCGCAGCTGCACGCCGTAGTCGGAGAGCTTGCCTTTGCGGCGCTGGCCGTGCTGGCCGGGGCCGTACTCGCGCTTGTTGACGGGGCTCTTCGGGCGGCCCCAGACATTCTGGCCCATACGGCGGTCGATCTTGTACTTCGCCTCGTGGCGCTTGGTCATCGCGTCCTCATGGTGTGTTTCAGGTTTGAGGATCGCGCCCTCCTTTGCTCCGGGATGAACCCGGAACCGACAGGCGGGACCTCGAAAGCGCAAGGTCCGGCCGCGGGTCGCGAAACGTCTCGCGGGCCCAAGGGCCCGCGAGGTGCGAGTTTTTAGGCGGAAATCGCAGGGGAAGTCAAATCCAGGCCGAATGGCGCCAAGCCCCGCGTCAGGGGCTCGGACGGCGGACGCCCCGAGGTAAAGAGCATCCGGGCGGGTGCCGGTGGTTCACAGGCGGCGCCCGGCCCGAGCAGCTCGACGACGCGGCGTGCGATGGCCGGCGCCGGGTCGATCCAGTCGACCGGCCATGGCGCCAGCGCGGCCAGCCGATCGAGCAGCAGCGGATAGTGCGTGCAGGCGAGCACCACCGTGTCGGTGCGCCGGCCGTCGCCGTCGACGAAACACGGCGCGATCTCCGCGGCGATCTCACCGTCATCGAGCGGCTCGGCGCGCAGCGCGGCTTCGGCGATGGCGGCCAGCCGCGCCGCACCGACGAGTCTCACGTCGCAATCCATGGCAAAGTCGCGGATCAGCGCCTGGGTATATTCGCGCTTCACCGTGGCGACGGTGCCGAGCACGGCAACGCGTTTCGAGCGCGATGCCGCGCAGGCCGGCTTGATCGCCGGCACCGTGCCGACGAACGGCACCGCGTAGCGCGCGCGCAGATGCGACAGCACCAGCGTCGAGGCCGTATTGCAGGCGATCACCACGAGGTCGGGTGCGTGATCCGCGATCAGCTGGCCCATGAGCTCGACGACGCGACCGACGAGCTCGGTTTCGGCGTGCATCGCGTAAGGGAAGAAGGCGTCGTCCGCGACGTAGACATAATGCGCGTCGGGGCGCGCCTTCACCGTCTCGCGAAAGACCGTGAGCCCGCCCAGGCCGGAATCGAACACGAGAATGGTGGGTGCAGCCGCCACGCCGGTAAAATCGACGCGGCGCGGCGAAATGTAAAGCAGCTTCCGTAACGAGAAGCGATCATGGTTCATGGGCCGCAGCGCTTGCACCGCGTCGGTTGGCAACTACACTCGCCGCCCGCCACAATGTCGACACACGGGCCGGAGGGACGAGATGATCAAACCGAAGCTGGTGCTCCTTGTCGGCGCGGCGCTCGCGCTTTCACTCGAGCGCGCCGCCGCCGATCCGGCACTGGCGGTCTCCGATCTCAACATCCGCAGCGGCCCGGGCGCGCAATATCCGCTGGCCGGCCGCATTCCCGGCGGCAGCACGGTCGAGGCGTCCAATTGCGGCGGCGGCTGGTGCACGGTCCGGTGGGGGCGCCGCTCCGGCTACGTCAATCAATCATTTCTCGATTTCGGCGGCGACGTGCCGCCGGGCGTTGCCATTCCGGTGGCACCGCCCGGGTCCTATCCGTCGTCGCGCTACTATTCGCCGCCGGCGGACTACGTCCCGCCGCCTCCGGTCTATCGCGAGCCCTACGGTTATCCGCCGCCTGATGATGCGCCGCCTGACTACGGCCCCGGACCCGGCGGTCCTGCCTATCGCGATGCGCCGGCCGCACCGCGCGGCTACCCACGGACGCCCGACGGGCAACGGTCGCACGGCGCGCCGCAGCGCCAGCAGCAGCGCGCGCAGCCGGCGCAACAGCAGCAGTCGGCGCCGGCCAAGCAGGAGCCGGGGCAACCGCCGCAGCAGCGGCAGCGTCCGGCGTCGCCGCCGCAGGGCCAGGCGCAGCCGGCGCAGGCGCCGCGCTCGGCTCCACCACCTGCATCGCCACCGCCCGCGGCCGCGCCACCGCCGCCGGCACAGGGTCAAACCAAGTCATCCGCGCCGCCCGCCGCGCCGGCCAAGCAGCCGGATCAACCTGTGGCGGCGACTCCGCAGAACGCACCGGCTGACAAGAATTAGCGGAGTCTTGGTGGCGTATGTCCTTATTCGGACCCGCCTTCGCCTGCCGAAGCATCGAGCCACACGGCAACCCGGTGCCAGGGCTTCGCGCAGGCGGGAAACCGGCGTCCACTTTTCCGGGACATGCGCAGTTCAGGCGGCGCCGAACACGCGCTTGAAGATCGTGTCCACGTGCTTCATGTGGTGACTGAGATCGAAGTTCTGCTCGATCTCCTGCGCCGACATGTGCGCGGCCACATCCTTGTCGGCCTTGAGCAGCGTGAGGAAGTCACCCTTGCCCTGCCATGCCTGCATGGCGTTCCGCTGCACCAGCCGGTAGGCGTCCTCGCGCGCGACGCCCTTGTTGGTGAGCGCGATCAGCACGCGCTGCGAATGCACCAGGCCGCCGAGGCGGTCGAGGTTCGCCGCCATGTTGTCCGGATAGATGACCAGCTTGTCGATCACACCGGCGAGGCGGTTGAGCGCGAAGTCGAGCGTCACGGTGGCATCGGGGCCGATCATCCGTTCGACCGATGAGTGCGAGATGTCGCGCTCGTGCCACAGCGCGACGTTCTCCATCGCCGGCGTGACATAGGCTCGCACCATGCGTGCGAGCCCGACCAGATTCTCGGAGAGCACCGGGTTGCGCTTGTGCGGCATCGCCGAGGAGCCCTTCTGACCCTCGGAGAAGAATTCCTCGGCCTCGAGCACCTCGGTGCGCTGCAGGTGACGGATCTCGGTCGCCAGCCGCTCGACCGATGACGCGACGACGCCGAGCGTCGCGAAGAACATGGCGTGCCGGTCACGCGGGATGACCTGGGTCGAGATCGGCTCGACGGTGAGGCCCATGGCCCTGGCCACGTGCGCTTCGACCCGCGGATCGATCTGCGCGAAGGTGCCGACCGCCCCGGAGATCGCGCAGGTCGCGACCTCGGTCTTCGCCGCGACGAGCCTGGCGCGGGCGCGCGTAAACTCCGCGTAGGCAAAGGCGAGCTTGAGGCCGAACGTGGTCGGCTCGGCATGGATGCCGTGCGAGCGGCCGATGGTCGGCGTCATCTTGTGCTCGAAGGCGCGGCGCTTGATGGCCGCCATGAGCTTGTCGACGTCGGCGATCAGGATGTCGGCCGCGCGCGTCAGCTGCACGTTGAGGCAGGTGTCGAGCACGTCCGACGAGGTCATGCCCTGGTGCACGAACCGCGCGTCGGGACCGACGAACTCGGCGAGATGGGTGAGGAACGCGATGACGTCGTGCTTCACCTCGCGCTCGATCTCGTCGATGCGGGCAATGTCGAATCTTGCCTTGCCGCCCTTGTCCCAGATCGTTTTCGCCGCTGACTTCGGGATCAGGCCGAGCTCCGCCATGGCGTCCGCCGCATGCGCCTCGATCTCGAACCAGATGCGGAAACGCGTCTCGGGCGACCAGATGGCGGCCATTTCCGGCCGTGAGTAGCGCGGGATCATCCAGAACCTCGTGGAAACGCCCGGCTCTATCAGACGCCTGCCGGGGCGGCAATCAGCGCCGGGGCGGTCTCAACAGCCGCGCAAAACATTGGCGCAATGTCGCGGCGTGGCCCGTCCAGCCCCATGCGGAAGCTCGCTCGAGTGCTGAAGTTGCCGTAAGGTCAATTACTTACGTGACGTTGGTTACCGTGACTTTACCAATAACCAATAGAAATAAGGAAATTCGGTTCGTTCTGGGGGGAGCCATGTTGAATCGGCTGTCGGTCAATTCGCTGTTGAAGGTCGTCATCGCAATGCTGAGCGTGGCGGTCATGGCCATGCTGGCGTTCGGGGCCTGGGGACAATGGACACGACTGACCGCCGTCAATCGCATCGCCGCCGTCGCCGACGTGTCGGCGCATCTGTTCACGGCGCTGCATAATCTGCGCGTCGACCGCGCCTCGACCTTTCGCGATCTCAATGCCGACCGGCAGCACACGGGCATGGCGCCGCAGATCAAGGCGGCGCGCGACGGCGAAGTTCCCGCGCTGAAGGCGGCGCTCGTGTCGTTGGAGGCGGTGGATTTCCCCGGGCAGAAGGAAGCGATCGCCGATCTCGATCGGCGCGTCAAGAAACTGCTGGCGCTGCAGGAGGAATCCGCCGCGGCCTTCGTCAAGCCGAAGGCGGAGCGGCGAGCCGGCCTTGCACAGGAATACTCCAACGAGGCGAACGCACTGCTCGACACGCTGGACAAGCTGTCGTCGCGCCTCACCCGCCTGGTGAAGCTCGAGGACGCGCTCATCGATCAGCTGCTGGAGCTCAAGCAGCTCGCCTGGGTGGTGCGCAACGCCGGCGGTGACGCGTCGCTGTTGATCTCGAACGGGCTCGGCGGGCTGCCGGTGCCGGCCGACGCACTGATGAAGTACACCGCCCATGTCAGCAAGGCCGAGACGGCCTGGGCGTCGCTCGAGGATGTCGCCGCCGGGCTGAGCTTGCCGGCGAAATTCACCGAGAGCGTCGAGCGGGCCAAGAAGGAGTTTTTCGGCGCCGATTTCCTCGAGCTGCGCGCGAACATGATCAAGTCGGTGGTCGCCGGCGAGAAGCCCAAGCTCGATATCGCGCAGTGGACGGCGATCACGGTGCCGAAGCTCGCCTTCGTGCTCGCCGTCGCCGACGCGGCGCTCGACGTCGCCAAGGCCCACGCCGCGCAACAGCATGCCATCGCCATGCGCGCGCTCATGCTGGAAGCGGGCCTGCTGGTGTTTGCCGGCCTGTTCGCCGTCGGCCTCATGCTGGTGATCTCGCGCCGCGTCACCGGGCCGCTGCACACGATCCAGTCTGCGATGCTGAAGCTCGCCGGCGGCGACCTCACCGCGGAAGTCGCGTTTGCCGGCCGCAAGGACGAGATCGGCGCGCTCGGCGGCGCCATGCAGGCCTTCAAGGCCAGCATGGTCGAGGCCGACCGCCTGCGGACGGAGCAGAAGGACAACGAGGGACGCGCCGCGGCCCAGCGCAGGGCCGACATGCAGAAGCTCGCCGACGAGTTCCAGGCGGCGGTCGGCAATATCGTCGACACGGTATCCACGGCATCGACCCAGCTCGAAGCCGCGGCCGGCACGCTGACCAAGACCGCCGAGACCACGCAGCAGCTCTCCGGCGTGGTTGCGTCGGCGTCGGAAGAGGCGTCCGCCAATGTCGAGTCGGTCGCCAGCGCCGCCGAGGAGATGACCGGATCGGTCAACGAGATCGCGCGGCAGGTCCAGGAATCGAGCAAGATCGCCGGCGAGGCCGTGAAGCAGGCCGGCAAGACCGACGCCCGCATCACCGAGTTGTCGGCCGCGGCGAGCCGCATCGGCGACGTGGTCAAGCTCATCACCGCGATCGCCGAGCAGACCAACCTGCTGGCGCTCAACGCGACCATCGAGGCGGCGCGCGCCGGCGAGGCCGGCAAGGGCTTTGCCGTCGTCGCCCAGGAGGTGAAGGCGCTTGCCTCGCAGACCGCCAAAGCGACCGACGAGATCGGCGCGCAGATCGCCGCGATGCAATCGGCCACCCAGGACTCGGTTGGTGCCATCAAGGAGATCAGTGGCACGATCGGCCGCATCGCCGAGATCGCGTCGACCATCGCCGCAGCGGTCGAGGAGCAGGGTGCGGCGACTGCGGAGATCGCCCGCAACGTCCAGCAGGCCGCCCAGGGCACCGGCAAGGTCGCGACCAACATCACCGACGTGAACCGCGGCGCGTCGGAGACCGGTTCGGCGTCGTCGCAGGTGCTCGGCTCGGCGCAGTCGCTCGCCCGCGAGAGCGGCCGGCTCAAGAGCGAGGTCGAGAAATTCGTGCAGATGGTGCGCGCCGCCTGATCGCGGCGCGATCTACGTGACATTACGCATGCGCATCGCGGCGTCGCGCGACGCGGCGTTTACCGACTGACGATAGAAATCCGTACCCCAATCGCGCTTGGAGACTGACGTGGTCAATCGGCTTTCGGTCAATCTGCTTCTGAAATCCGTCATTGCCATGCTGGCGGCGGTGGTGGTGGTCGTGCTCGCGACCGGTGCCTGGCAGTCCTGGACGCGACTCCAGTCGGTGAACCGGATCACCGCCGCGACCGACGCGTCTGCGTTCATCTTCACGGCGCTGCACAACCTGCGGCTCGACCGCACCATGACGTCGCGCGCGCTGAACGCCGACCAGCAATTCACCGCGGTCAGTCCCGACATCCAGAAGTCCTGGAGCGCCGAGATGCCGGCCTTGGCGTCGGCGCTTGCAGCGCTGAACACGATCGACTTCCCGGAACGCCAGGCTATGGCGGCCGATCTCGAGGCTGCCACCAAGAAAGTGGCGGCGCTTCAGCAGGAAGCGGCGGCGGCGCTGCTGCAGCCGAAAGCCTCGCGCCGGACGACCCTGGCGCAGGACTACGTCGCCGCAACCACCGCCATGATCGAATTGCTCGACCGGATTTCGACGCGGCTGACGCGTCTGGTCAAGCTCGACGACGCGCTGATTGACCAGCTGATGGAGCTCAAGCAGCTCGCCTGGGTGGTCCGCAACGTCGCCGGCGACGTCTCGGTGATGGTGTCGAGCCCGCTCGCCGGCCAGCCGGTGCCGCCCGACGCGCTGGTCAAATACACCGCCGGCGTCAGCAAGATCGAAGGCACCTGGGCGGTGCTCGAGGAGATCGCGGCCGGCCTGCCGCTGTCAGCGCGCTTCAACGACGCGGTGACCAAGGCAAAGACCGAGTTCTTCGCGCCCGATTTCACGGCGCTGCGGCTCAAGACCTTGATGGCGTCGATCGAAGGCAAGCCGACCGGTTTCACCGTCGCGACCTGGACGCCGATGGCGGTCGGCAAGCTGACGGCGCTGCTCGGCGTCGCCGAGGCGGCGCTCGACGCGGCCAAGGACCACGCGGCTGCGCAGCACGCGCTCGCGATGCGGGCGCTCATGATCGAGCTCGGTGTGCTCATCGCCGCGATCCTGTTCGCCGCGGCACTGATGATCGCGGTGTCGCGTCGCGTCATCGGACCGCTGCTGAAGCTCCAGCAGGCGATGCTCAAGCTCGCCGGCGGCGACCTGACGGCGGAGGTCGCGTTTGCCGGCCGCAAGGACGAGATCGGCGCGCTCGGCGGCGCCATGCAGACCTTCAAGGCCAGCATGGTCGAGACCGAGCGCCTGCGCAGCGAGCAGAAGGAAACCGAAGCCAGGGCGGTCGCCCAGCGCAAGGCGGACATGGAGAAGCTCGCCGACGACTTCCGGGCGGCGGTCGGCAATATCGTCGACACCGTGTCGTCCGCATCGACCGAGCTCGAGGCGGCGGCCGGGACGCTGACCAAGACCGCGGAGACGACGCAACGGTTGTCCGGGGTGGTGGCGTCGGCGTCCGAGGACGCGTCAACCAACGTGCAATCGGTCGCGAGCGCGACCGAGGAGATGACCGGATCGGTCAACGAGATCGCGCGCCAGGTGCAGGAGTCGAGCAAGATCGCCGGCCAGGCGGTCGAGCAGGCGAGCCGGACCGACGCCCGCATCACCGAGCTTTCCTCTGCGGCGAGCCGCATCGGCGACGTGGTCAAGCTGATCACCGCGATCGCAGAGCAGACCAACCTGCTGGCGCTCAACGCGACCATCGAGGCGGCGCGCGCCGGCGAGGCCGGCAAGGGCTTCGCGGTCGTCGCGCAGGAGGTCAAGGCGCTCGCCTCGCAGACCGCCAAGGCGACCGACGAGATCGGCGCGCAGATCGCCGCCATGCAATCGGCGACCCAGGACTCCGTCGCCGCCATCAAGGAGATCGGCGGCACGATCGGCCGCATTGCGGAGATCGCGTCGACCATTGCCGCGGCGGTCGAGGAGCAGGGCGCGGCGACGGCCGAGATCGCCCGCAACGTCCAGCAGGCGTCGCAGGGCACCGCCCAGGTCGCGAGCAACATCACCGACGTCAATCGCGGCGCGTCGGAGACGGGCTCCGCGTCGTCGCAGGTGCTGCACTCGGCGCAGTCGCTGGCGCGCGAGAGCGGGCATCTCAAGAGCGAGGTCGAGAAGTTCGTGCAGATGGTGCGCGCCGCCTGACGCGCTTCGCCCGAAGCGCATGAGCGCCTGCGCGTTCGACGCGCCCCGTCCGACTATTCGCCGGCCGGCAGCACGGTAGCCAGCCGTTTGGCCGATGCCGACAGCTCCTTGAGCGCGGTCTGACGCTGCTTGTCGCCGAAGCGATTGATCAGTCCGGAAATCGACAGGGCGCCCTTGAAATGGGTCGCGCCGTCGAACACCGGCACCGCTACCGCCGCGACGTCCGGATCGCGCTCGCCGAGCGAGATCGCATAGCCGAGATCCCGCACGGTCCTCGTCTTCGGGCCGAACTTGGCGCCCTTGGACGAGCCGAACGCGAGCAGCACATGGGCGCTGGCACCGGTCGTCATCGACAGGTGGGCGCCTTCATCGAGATGATGGCGCGCCGCGTGCAGCGAATTGTGGCGGAACAGGCAGATGCGGGCGTCCTTGTCACGCACGTAGAACGACGCCGTCTCGCCGGTCGCCTCGACCAGCCGCCGCAACTCCGGGCGGATGGCGGCGCCGAGGTCGAGATTGTTGCGATAGATCGATCCGAGCCGCCACAGCGCCGGCCCGAGCCGGTACAAGGCCTGCTCGCCACGGACCAGGAATCCGAATTTCTCGAGCGACACGGCGAGCCGCAGGATCGTGCTCTTGTAGAGACCGGTCCGCGCCGCGAGCTGCGCCAATGTCAATTCACTGTCGTCAGCGGTGAATGCGCCCAGGATCGAAAGCGCCCGCTCCACCGCGTCAACACCCTTTCTCGGCATTGCCTACCCCCTTTGCTTCCCCGCTTGCCATCGTCGACGGCGGAGATCATACTGTCAAATAGAATATTGTTCTATTACGTAGAACGATTTGACCGCGACCACCGGACTCGGGAGATTCCATGGCGGGATTGCTTGCAGGCGTGCGCGTGCTCGACTTGACCAATGTGCTGGCCGGGCCGTTCTGCGGCTATCAGCTCGCGCTGCTCGGCGCCGACGTGATCAAGGTCGAGGTGCCCGGCACCGGTGACCTCGCGCGCCAGCTCGGTGCTGCGCCGGCGCTGAACCAGCGTTTGATGGGCGCCTCGTTCCTGGCACAGAACGCCGGCAAGCGCTCGATCACGATCGACCTCAAGAGCGCGCGCGGCGCCGACGTGTTCCGCCGGCTGGTCGCGACCGCCGATGTGGTGCTGGAGAACTTCCGGCCGGGGGTGATGGAGCGTCTCGGCTTCGGCTTCGCGGCGCTGCAGGCGATCAAGCCCGACATCGTCTATTGCGCGATCTCCGGCTTCGGCCAGGACGGCCCGCTCAAGGACAATCCGGCCTACGACCAGATCGTGCAGGGTCTGTCCGGGGTGATGAGCTGCACCGGCGACGACGCCAGCGCCCCGCTGCGCGTCGGCTATCCGATCGCCGACACGATCGGCGGCCTCACCGCGGCCTTCGCCATCACCGCCGCGCTGTTCCGGCGTTCGCGCGAGGGGCGCGGCGATTATATCGACGTGTCCATGCTGGAAGCGACGCTCGTGACCATGGGCTGGCAGGTGTCGAACTGGCTGATCGCCGGCGTGACGCCGCGGCCGATGGGCAACGAGAACATGACCGCCGCGCCGTCCGGAGCGTTCCGGACCGGCGACGGGCTTCTCAATATCGCGGCCAACAAGCAGGAGCAGTTCGAGCGACTTGCCGAGCTGATCGGCCGCAACGACCTCGTCACTGATCCGCGCTTCGCCGAACGCGAGGCCCGCAAGCGCAATCGCTTCGCGCTCAATCGCGAGATCGAGGCGGGCCTCGGAGGCGCATCCGCCGCGCATTGGGCGGCGCTGCTCAACCAGAACGGCGTGCCGGCCGGCGAGGTTCTTTCGGTGCCGGCGATCCTCGATCATCCGCAGATCAAGGAGCGCGCATTGGTCAAGACCTTCGACAACGTGCCGAACGTCGACGCTCCGGTCGCGGTGGTGCGCTCCGGCTTCCGGCTCGCGAGCGGTGATCCCGGCCCGGCCATGCCGCCGCCGGCGCTCGGCGCGCACACGAACGAGATCCTCGCGTCGCTCGGCTATGGTCCTGACGACGTCGACATGCTCAGGGAGACGCGCGCGATATGAGCCGCAATGAGAAGGCGAGGCGGCAAGTCGACATCACGTGAGCCAACAACACCATCAGGGAGAACGTCAATGAGAGGGGGTCCGGACCGGCGGGCTGTCTGCGCCGCTGCCGGTGCAGCGGTGCTGAGTATGATGTTGCCGAGGATCGCGACCGCGCAGGCCTGGCCGCAGCGTCCGCTGCGGCTGATCGTGCCGTTTCCCGCCGGCGGCGGCACCGACGCGATCTCGCGGCACTTGGCCGAGCGGATCAGCCAGAACGCCGGCTTCACCATCGTGGTCGAGAATCGCGCCGGCGCCGGCGGCAATATCGGCCTCGACGCGGTCGCGAAGGCGCCGCCCGACGGCTACACGATCGGCATGGGGCAGACCTCGAACCTGGCGATCAATCCCGCGCTCTATCCGAAGATGCCCTACGACCCGCTCAAGGACTTCGTGCCCATCTCCTCGGTCGCGTCACAGTCGCTGGTGGTCGTGGTGTCGGGCAAGTCCGAGGTGAAGACGCTCGCCGACCTGGTCGCGCTGGCGAAGCAAAAGCCCAATGCCGTGTCGCTCGCCCACGCCGGCAACGGCACCGTCGGCCATCTCGGCGGCGAGATGTTCGCGCGGCGCGCCGGCATAAAGCTGCTGATCGTGCCCTACAAGGGCATCGCGCCCGCGATCACCGACGTGCTGGGCGGGCAGGTCGACACGCTGTTCGGCAATCCGCTCGCGGTCATGTCACTCGTCGGCGCCGGCAACCTGCGCGCGCTCGCGGTGACGGGTCCGCGCCGCATGCAGGCGCTTCCCGATGTGCCGACGGTGGCGGAGTCCGGTTACGCCGGTTTCGAGGCCGTGACCTGGAGCGGGCTCGTTGCGCCGGCAAGCACGCCCGAGGCCATCGTTGCCCGTCTCAATGCGGAAACCGCCGCGGCGCTGCGCCGGCCCGACATGCTCGACAAGCTCGCCATGGACGGCAGCGAGCCGTTTGCCGGCACGCCTGCCGAGTTCGCGGCGTTCGTGCGCGATGAGCACGCCAAGTGGGGCGTGATCGTGCGCGATGCCGGGATCAAGCTCGACTGATCGAGCATCCCTGATCTGAGCCTCGCGCGCGTCGGCGTGGAACCATGCTGTGGGTCGGGTGTTGAGCCCTGATATCGCATTGCGGAAGGTGACCGATGGATCAGATCGCCACCTGGCTCGAACAGCATCATGTCAATGTGACAACGGTCGTCGTGACGCTCGCGCTGCTGATCGGCGCGTCCATCGTCATATTGAAGCTCAGTCAGCTCCTGCGCCGCTGGGCCGGCTATGTCGAGACACGATTCCATCTGCCCTACGAGACCGTGATGACGATCGCCCGCGTGATCACGGTCGCGCTTTGGCTCCTCGTCGGCACGATCGTATTGGATATCTGGGGTGTCGGCGTCGGCGGGATCTGGACCGTGCTGGTCAGCGCGGCGACGGTGATCGGCGTCGGCTTCCTCGCCACCTGGACCATGGTCAGCAACGTCACCGCAAACTTCTTTATGACATTGTGGCGGCCGTTTCGTCACGGCGACACGGTCGAGCTGCTGCCCGAGAAACTGCGCGGCCGGCTGATCGACCGCAATCTCATGTTCACGGTGCTGCGCGAGGAGAGCGGCAGCCTGATCCACGTGCCGAACAATCTGTTCTTCCAGAAGATGTTCCGGGTGATCGACGGCGATGAACGATCGCTGTTCGAGACGCTCGAGCAACGACCGACCACGGCGCCGCGCATGCGCGAGCAGCTCGGCACCGCGATGCGCTGAACTACGCTGCTTCGCCGCGCGCGAGGGCGGCCGCGTTGCGGATCGCCGAGATGTTGGCGCGGTAGGCGGACGGGCCGCCCTTGAACACGGCGGAGCCCGCGACCAGCACGTTGGCGCCGGCGCGCACGATGTCCGGCGCCGTCTCGGCCGTCACGCCGCCATCGACCTCGATATCGATCGGCCGCACGCCGACCATGGCGCGCAGGCGCGCCACCTTGTCGATCGCCGCCGGGATGAACTTCTGGCCGCCGAAGCCGGGATTGACCGACATCACCAGGATCAGGTCGACCAGGTCGATCACGTTCTCGATCGTCTCGACCGGCGTGCCGGGATTGAGCGTCACACCAGCCTTCTTGCCGAGCGCGCGGATCGCCTGCAATGAGCGATGCACATGCGGGCCCGCTTCGACATGCACGGTGATGATGTCGGAGCCCGCCTTGGCGAAGGCTTCGAGATAGGGATCGCAGGGCGCGATCATCAGGTGCACGTCGAACGTCCGCTGCGTGTGCGGCCGCAGCGCCTTCACGACGTCGGGCCCAATGGTGATGTTGGGGACGAAGTGCCCGTCCATGACGTCGACATGGATCCAGTCGGCGCCGGCCTCGATCACCGCGCGCACCTCCTCGCCGAGCTTGGCGAAATCCGACGCCAGGATGGAGGGGGCAATCAGCAGCGGACGGGCCATCGAGTCCTCCAAGTCTGTCTCGGCCTAACATGGGTCCCGGGGAGGGGGCAACGCGCGCCTTCAAAGCCGGTGGATGCCCGGCAAAATCTTCCCGCCCTGTCCCCAATCGGCAGGTCTTGCCGGGGCGCCACATCCGCAAACCCGGCAATTTCGCAGGTTTTCGTGGTTCGGCGCGGCGGCACGCCGCTTGCAGAACCCGATACAGGTTTCGTGACGACTGGCGCCGGACGTCTCCGCGCAGGGCAGGAGTTGAGGCCATGTACACGTTTGCTGCGGGTGCGGCGACCAGCGCGATCGGCGCGCTTGCGTCGCTCAAGGACCTGTTCAAGTCCTCGTCCGGTTCGCCGAGCGACGCTCAGGCGGGAACGGCGCCGTTTGTGGTTGGACAGGCGCCCGCCGGTTCGACGCCTCCGGCCACCGGCACCAACTGGAAATTCATGACCACCGAGACCATGAGCATGATGATCTCGGTGCAGAGCGAGGCGGCGGCTGCAGGCACGCAAGCGCACGGCGGTGGCCGCGCGTCGCAGTATTTCGCGATGCTCGACACCAACGGCGATGGTTCGGTCAGCAAGGACGAGCTGTCGGCGGCACTGACTCCGAGCGGCAATGGCGACAAGACCGACGCGCTGTTCTCCAAGCTCGATACCGACAATGACGGCTCGGTCAGCCTTGAGGAGCTGCGGTCGGCGATCCGCGAGAGCCATCGCCACCATCGTATTCAGGCGCGCAACGAGGAGGCGTCGAACGACATCGACAATCCGCCGCAGGGATCGAACAGCAAGACCGTCACCAATACGGATGGCTCGACCACCACAACCGTCAGCTATCCGGACGGCTCCTCGGTGTCGATGACGAGGCCCGCTGCGGCGGCCGCCGATGCCAACGGGTTCAACAACAATATCCTCGAGCGATTGATCCAGCGTCAGGCGCAGGCCCTGGCAGCGAGCACGTCCGGGCAGGCTTTGTCGGTCAGCGCGTAACTATCCTGAGCCGCCGAACCGCGCTGTGATCTGCTTGATCATGTGCGGCATCAGGTAGATCGGAATCTGCGCCAGCGCCAGGTACAGCCAGGCGAGGTCCGGCAGCGCGCCGGCGGCCGCCGCGAACAGCAGTCCCATGTTGCGGCTTCCCGCGCCGAAGCCGAGCGCCAGCGCCGACGGCAGGCCGGTCCGCGCGAACAGCAGCGTGGTCACGGCGGTCAGGCCGAACGACAGCGCGAAGGCGAGGGCGGTCAGCCCGAGCACCAGCTTCGGGTCGGCGATCGCGTTGGCGGCGACGCCGTCCATCAGCGCCACCACGAAGATGAACAGCAGAATGACGTTGGTGCCGTCGATCCGGGCGGCCTGGCGCGCGATCGCCTCGTCGCCGGCAAGGCGGCGCACCAGGGCAGCAACGAGCGCGGCGCCGGCCAGCATGGCGATCAGCTTGAAGCCGAGCGCGCCGGGCGTGATCGGCAGGGAAGGGCCGATGAACAGCGCGGCGAAAAATGTGGCCGTCAGCGGCGTGATGGTCGTGGAAATCACCAGAGTGACGAGCGAGAGCGCCGCGTCGGTGCCCATCAACGCCGCGAGCGCGGCTGACGAGATCAGCGGCGGCGCCGCGACCTGAAACAGCAAGGCGGCGTGCAGGCCGGGCGCACGCTCGTGGACGCCGGTGAACAAGAGTGCCGCTCCGGCGAGCGCCGGCACGATGAGCATCACCCAGACGGTCGCCACGATCGCCAGGCCGGGCCGCGCGATGCGCGCCCGCACCTCGCGTGGATCGACGCGCAGGAAGGCAAGGCACATCAGCAGGAACAGCGACGGCACGAACAGCGGCCTGCACCACGCCGCGAGCGGGGGCAGGGCGATGCCGACCAGCAGCGAGATCGCCACGGCGCGGGTGCCGTGACGCCCCAACCAACCGAGCAAGGCGAGCGCCCGCGCAGCAGCCCCGATATTTTCCATTGATGTTTTCTGATCCGGCGGGATGTCGTACAGACATTCCCATATTAGATGACGCTGCTGCACTTCACAGGAGATCCCCCGCATGGCCCGGACGGACGCGCTGGTGCTCGGCGCCGGCATCGTCGGCACGTCGATCGCGCTGCACCTCGTCAAGCGAGGGCTGTCGGTCGCGCTGATCGACCGCCGCGGCCCGGGCCAGGAGACGAGCTACGGCAACGCCGGCGTGATCGAGAGCAACACATTGTTTCCGCACCCTTTTCCGCAAGGCTTCGGGGCGCTGTTGCGGATCGCGCTGAAGCAGGCGCCGGAAGCCAATTATCACCTGTCGTTCCTGCCGCGGGTCGCGCCATGGTTGCTGGCCTATCGCGCGAACTCGCAGCCGGAGCGCCGGGTCGAATTCGCGGCGGCGATGCGTCCCCTCTATGCCTGCGCCGTGCCCGAGCACGAGCTGCTGATGGCGGAGTCGGGGGCCGAGCGCTATCTGCGCCGCGACGGCTGGATGAAGGTGTACCGGTCGGACGCGGCCTTCGCGGCCACCGCCCGCGAGCGCGATCTTGCGAATGAGCTCGGCCAGACGCACCGCGTGCTCGATACCGAAGGGGCGCGCGCGCTCGAGCCGTCGCTCGCGCCGGTGTTTGCGCATGCGATCCATTGGCCGGAGGCCGCCACCGTCTCCAATCCGCTCGCGGTGACCGCCGCCTATGCCGCGCGATTCACGGCGCTCGGGGGCTTGGTTTTGAACGGCGATGCGCGCTCGCTGCACCGGAGTGGTGACCGCTGGCGCGTGGAAACCGACGAGGGACCGGTCGATGCAGCGCAGGCGGTGGTCGCGCTCGGCCCGTGGGCGCCGGATCTGCTGGAGCCGCTCGGCATCCGACTGCCGATGCAGGTCAAACGCGGCTATCACCTGCATTTCCGCGCGCAAGGCAATGCCGGCCTGACGCGGCCGGTGGTCGACACCGAGAACGGCTACTGCATGGCGCCGATGGAGCAGGGCATCCGCATCACCACGGGCGCCGAATTTGCCCACCGCGATGCCAAGCCGACGCCGGTGCAGTTCGAGCGCCTGTTGCCGGCCGCCAAGGGGCTGTTTCCGTTGGGTGAGGCGATCGAGCAGGAGCCGTGGCTCGGCCGGCGGCCTTGCTTTGCCGATTCGCGGCCGGTGATCGGTCGTGCGCCGGGTCAGGCCGGCCTGTGGCTCGCCATCGGCCACGCGCACTGGGGCCTGACGCTCGGACCCGCGACCGGACGGCTCCTCGCGGAGATGATCACCGGGCAGACGCCATTCTGTGATCCGGCGCCCTATCGCGCCGAGCGTTTCGCATAACAAAACGGGCCCCGCAGAGCGGGGCCCGTTTCATAGCAAAGCGCCAAACTGCCTTACTGCGTGACTTCCTTGATCACGCTCGACGTCGGCCGCGTGCTGACGGTCGGCAGCTTCTGATCCTTGATGACCATTTCGTCGTATTGCGGCAACGTCTTGACGGGTGCCGCGGCGCGCAGGTGAACGACCTTGTAGCCCTTGGCCTGCAACTGTCGGAGCAACTCCGGAACGGCCTCGGCGGTGTGGCCCTGGAAGTCATGCATCAGCACGATGCCTTTGCCGTGCTTCTCGAGCTTGGTCATGACCGACTTGATGACGGCCTCGGACCGCCGCATCGTGAAGTCGAACGAATCCATGTCGGTCGAGAACATCGCGATATTACGCGTGCCGAGATAGGTCACCATCTCCGGCGGATGCTTGAGTGCCGGGAAACGGAAGAACGGCGCGCCCGGCTTGCCCAGCGCCATGGCCACGGCGCTGATGCCCTTCTCGATCTCGGTCTTCGCCGCTTCGAGGTCGGTATCGAACGGCTTGCGCGACAGATCCTTGTGCGACCAGGTGTGGCTGCCGACCGAATGACCGGCCGCGTCGACCTGCTTGAGGATCTCCGGATAGTAGGTGGCGTGCAGGCCGATGGCGAAGAACGTCGCCTTGGTGCACTGCTCAGCCAGCGCCTTGAGCACGGCGGGGGTGTGGTTCAGCCACGGACCGTCGTCGAAGGTCAGGACGACTTCGTTGTTCTTCAGAAAGTCATGCTGGCGAAAGTGCTCGAAGCCGAAACCCGGCCCGCCCGTGGTGTCGATCTCGAGGGTGCGGGCGACGCCAAGGGCGCCGGGCGGACAAGCCGCCGTCGCAGCGCTTGGGGCCGCTGCGGGCGCGGGACGCTGCGCCGGCGCCTGGGCCAGAGCGATCCCGATGCCGGCCAGCGACACGGAAATTGCGAGCGAATACGCTAGCGACAGCCGCATTTGGTCCTCCATGCCTGTACGGCCACGGCTTCCCCCATGACCGAACGCGGTGAATCCCTTACTGCTTGACTGGGCCCAATCCGATTGCGTGTCAAGGAAAGGGCCGGACTTCACAGGCTGATACGTATTTAAGGTTAGTGCGGCAGGAGCGAGGAGGCCACTGTTTCCAAAGCTTTGAACAGGAACCCGCTCCTCATTCAGCACCGAAACGGTCTCGGTAACCCGGTAATGCCCCTGCGACATTGAGCGCACGCGCCTCGTAGACCCCGCGGGCGATGGCCCGTGCCACCACGTTGGCCGCCGCCGTGCCGAGTTGCATCAGGGCGAACACCGGATCGGAGAGCGGCAACGCGCCGGTCGCGGCGGCGAACACCACGTCGCCGTCGAGCGGCGTGTGCACGGGAAAGATCGCGCGCGCGACGCCATCCTGCGCCATGACGGCGAGGCGGCGCGCCTGCGCCTTGGTGAGGTGCGCGTCGGTCGCGACGACCACCAGCGTGGTGCTGGTCATCACCGAGCCTTTGGTGTGCGGCGACAGCGCGTCGGGCGGCATCGGGGCCGGCAGACCGAGCCCGCCGAACTCGTGGCCGACCTCGTAGGGCGCCGCCCAGAAGTGGGGGCCGTCGCCGACCACGACGCTGCCCGCTGCGTTGACGGCGGCGAGCGCCGCGACGGTGATGCCGTCGACCACCGCCGACGCCGAGCCGATGCCACCCTTGAGATTGACCGTGGTCGCACCGAGTCCGGCGCCGACGCTGCCGAGCTGGAACTTGTCGCTCGCCGCGCTCGCGGCTGCCTCGTAGCCGAGCTCGCGATAGGGTGGATAACGGCCCCAATCCTTGTCGCCGCCGTTGAGGAGATCGAACAGGATGGCGCCCGGCACGATCGGCACGCGCGCCGTGCGCACCGCATAGCCGCGTCCCTGTTCGCGGAGCCGGGCCTGCACGCCCGACGCCGCATCGAGGCCGAATGCCGAGCCGCCCGACAGCACGATGGCGTCGACGGTCGGCACGGTCATCGCCGGGTCGAGCAGGTCGGTCTCGCGCGTGCCGGGTCCGCCGCCGCGCACGTCGATCGCCCCGACGGTCGGCTGATCGAACACGATCGCGGTCACGCCGGACGCGAGTGCGGCGCCGCCGGCGTGGCCGACGCGAAGCCCCGCGACGTCGGTGAGAAGGTTAGCCGGCCCGACGGTCACGATGAGGCTCGCTGGTCGACGACGATCCACGCAACAGCAGCAGGCGGCGCAGCTCCTGTTCCGCCTGCGCGCCGGTTTCGACATGCACGAACAGCTCGCGCAGATCGGCGGCGAATTCCTCGCGCGGGCCGACCAGGATGGCGCGTCGCTGCTCGCGCGGTCGCTGCAACTCGTCGCGATAGATCGCCGTCATTTCGATTTCATTGCGGGTCCCGACACTGCCCGGCAACGCCACGACGAAGTCCGCCGTGAGCACGTTGACGTGGTTGCGCCCGGGCATGGTTTGCCAGTCGGCAACCCGCGCCGGCAACGGTGTGAATATCGCGATTTCGGTGTGCGGATTGGGATAGGCCTCGCCGGCATCGCTGCGCGCGGGCTGGTCGAATCCGCCGTCGGCGCGGCGCGGAATGATGCCGATCGACAGGCCGGCGCGGTCGTCGACCGCGACGAAACCCTCGGCTGCCGCGGCCATCACGCCATACCCGCCGCCGGTGAGGAGATGCCCGCCGAGCCGCGCGACCATGGCGCCGACCGCGCGCGCCATGGCGGCACGCTCATCCGGCAGCGGCGCACCGCTTCCGAACACGGCGATGATCGGCAGTTTCCGTAACATGGAGATCCTCAGGTTGAGTCCGACCGGGAGTGCAAGGCGAGCGCGGATTCGGAACAGTAGCCTCTTCAAGTGGTTTTCACATCCCGGCGACGCCGCCGTCAAAGGCTTGCGTCAGCAACGGCTTTTGGCGCATCTACGGCGCATGGGAGCCGATGTCACGCTTGCCGCCGCATTACTGGCGGGAATCCTCAGTTTCTTGTCGCCGTGCGTGCTGCCGCTGGTGCCGCCTTATATCGTCTATCTGACCGGCGCCTCGCTCGAGCGGCTCGCGGACAAGGAACCCGAGCCGCGGGTCAAGCGCGAGACGGTGGTGGCGGCGCTTTTGTTCGTCGCCGGATTTTCGACCGTGTTCGTCGCGCTCGGCGCCAGCGCGAGCGCGATCGGCGCGCTGGTGCAGGCCTATTCGCGCGAGTTCGCGATCCTCGCCGGCATCGTCATCATCGTCATGGGCCTGCATTTTCTCGGCCTCACGCGCCTCTCCGTGCTGATGCGCGAGAAACGCGCGCCGATGGCCAAGCCGGTCGGCTTGTGGGGCGCCTATGTGATGGGGCTCGCCTTCGCGTTCGGCTGGACGCCTTGCATCGGGCCGATCCTTGCCGCGATCCTGGCGGTCGCGGCCTCGAAAGAGACGGTCGCCAAGGGCGCCGGTCTGTTGGCGGTCTATTCGGCGGGATTGGGAATTCCGTTCATTGCCGCGGCGCTGGCGATCGAGCCCTGCGCGGCGTTCATCGCCCGCTTTCGCGCCCATCTCGCGACCGTCGAGAAGGCGATGGGTGGCCTGCTCGTGCTCACCGGCATCGCCTTTTTGACTGGTTTCGTCAGCGAAGCGAGTTTCTGGCTGCTCGAGTGGTTCCCGATCCTCGGCAAGATCGGATAACGCCACAAAAAGAAACAAGCCCGCCGATCGGGCGGGCTTGTTCCGAAACGGAGAGCCGGATCACTCGATCTCGGTGTATGTGATCTTGCCGTCGGCGTTCTTCTTCCAGACGTAGATGACATAGTCGAGGCGGGTGACGTCGCCCTTCTTGTCGAAGGAGATGTCGCCGATCACGGTCTTGAACTTCTTGCCGGAATGCATGACGTCCGACACCTTCTTGGGGTCGAGCGACTTCGCGTCGGCCGCCGCCTGCTGGACGATCTGCACCATCGCGTAGCTGTAGAGCGTGTAGGCCTCCGGCTCGAATTTCTTCGAGGTGCGGAATTTCTCGACCACCGACTTCGCCTCGGGCTTCTTGCGCGGGTCGGGGCCATAGGTCATCAGCGTGCCTTCGGTGCCGGGACCGCCGATCGCGGCGAACTCGTCCGAGGTGATGCCGTCACCGCCCATCAGCGGCGCCTTGATGCCCTGGTCACGCATCTGCCGCACCAGCAGGCCGCCCTCGGTCACCACGCCGCCGAAATAGACGAGGTCGGCGCCCGCCGCCTTGATCTTCGAGACCAGCGCCGAGAAGTCCTTTTCGCCGATGTTGATGCCTTCGTAGAGCACCTCCTTCATGCCGCCGGAGGTGATCTTCTTCTTCGCCTCGTCGGCAAGGCCCTGGCCATACGTCGTCTTGTCGTGGACGATGGCGATCTTCTTGCCCTTGTAATTCTTCAGGATGTAATCGCCGGCGACGAGGCCCTGCTGGTCGTCGCGGCCGCACACGCGGAACATGTTCCACAGGCCGCGGTCCGTCACTTTCGGGTTGGTGGCGGACGGTGTGATCAGGAGCGCGCCGTTCTCCTGGTAGACCTCCGAGGACGGGATGGTCACGCCGGAGTTGAACGGGCCGAACACGAACTTGATGCCCTCGGCGGCGAATTTGTTGGCAATCGAGACGCCCTGCTTCGGATCAGACACGTCGTCGCCGTAGCTGAGCGTGATCTTCTGGCCGTTGATGCCGCCGTTTGCATTGATGTCGGCGACCGCTTGCTCGACGCCGTTCTTGATCTGCGCCCCGAACGAGGCATTGGGGCCGGTGAACGGGCCGGTCACCCCAAACTTGATTTGCGCCTGCGCGGTGCCCGCGACGGCCATCGCGGCCACGAGCGCAAGGGCGAGTTTCGCTGTCTTCATCATCCGTTCTCCCCTCATGAAAAAGTTGGGTGACCGTGCCGGCAAATCATGGTCACCGTTCGACCGATTCAACCGCCAAATGCGGCAAAAGTCACTCCGCCCGGCGGGCTTTTTCCCTACTCTGTGACAGTTGGCCCTAACCAGAGGGACGGGCGCTCAAACCAAGATCTAAGGCTCGCGGGTGCGGAACCCGTACTGGACCGCCATCTGCCGCTGCCGGGTGAGGCGATATCCGGCCAGGCCGATGACGATCGCGATCAGCGTATCGACCAGATAATAGTGAAGCGATACCAGCGTTCCGGAAAACAACGAGAAGTGGATGAAGCGCACCGAAGCGCCGAGAATCAGCATGTAGAGCACCACGTGCCACCACGGCCGCCACGTCAGCGCGATGGCACGCCCGGCGAGCCAGGCCGCGCCGCCGCCGAGGATGACGGTGATCAGGACGAACACCAGGAAATAGTCTTCCTCGTAGAGCAGCCAGTGCAGCATGTTTCACCGTCCGCCTTCGAGATAGGCAGATCGCACTTCCGGCCGTTCCAGCAACTCTTTCCCACTGCCGGACAGGGTGATCAGGCCGTTGACCATCACATAGGCGCGGTGCGCAAGCTTCAGCGCGTGATAGGCGTTCTGCTCGACCAGGAACACGGTCAGCTGCTCGCGCCTGTTGAGCTCGTTGATGATCTCGAAGATCTGCTGCGCGATCAATGGTGCGAGGCCGAGCGACGGCTCGTCGAGCAGGAGGAGGCGCGGGCGCGCCATCAGCGCGCGGCCGATCGCGAGCATCTGCTGCTCGCCGCCGGACAACGTGCCGCCGCGCTGGCGCAACCGCTCGCGCAGCCGCGGAAACAACGTGCAGACCCGCTCGAGGTCGGCGGCAACGTGCTCGCTGCCGGTCGCCGCCGCGCCCATCTGCAGGTTTTCCAGCACCGTCATGCGCGGGAAGATGCGGCGGCCCTCCGGCGACTGCGCGACGCCGCGCCGCGCGATCTCGTGGGTCGGCAGACGGGTGATGTCCTGCCCGGCATATTCGATGTTGCCTTCATAGGCCTGCGGCTTGCCGAAGATCGTCATCATCAGGGTCGACTTGCCGGCGCCATTGGCGCCGATCAGCGTGACGATCTCGCCTTCGTTCACGTCGAGGTCGATGCCGTGCAGCGCGACGATCGAGCCATAGCGCGCCTTGACCCCGCGGATCGAGAGCAGCCGGCTCATGGCGCCACCCCCGCTTCCGCCTCGGCGACCTCGGTCTCCTCGACGCCCAGATAGGCCGCGATCACCTTCGGATCGTTGCGCACCTGCTCGGGCGTGCCGTCGGCGATCTTGACGCCGTAGTCGAGCACGATGACGTGGTCGGAAATCCCCATCACCAGCGACATGTCGTGCTCGATCAGCAGGACCGACGTCGCGTGGTCGGCGCGGATCGACAGGACCAGCTCGGCGAGCTCGTGCTTTTCGCGCGGGTTGAGCCCGGCCGCCGGCTCGTCGAGGCACAGCAGCACCGGGTCGACGCACATCGCGCGCGCGATCTCGAGGCGGCGCTGCGCGCCGTAGGCGAGCTCGCCCGCCGGGTCGTCCGCGCGCGCGGTCAGGCCGATACGGTCGAGCCAATGGCGCGCCTTGTCCAGCGCCGCGCGCTCGGCATGCACATAGGTGGCGAAGCCGAGCAAGCCGAGGATCGTGTAGCCGGACGCGAGCATCAGCGCGTGGTGCTGTGCGACCAGCAGATTCTCCAGCACGGTCATGCCCGGAAACAGTCGGATGTTCTGGAACGTGCGCGCCACCTTGGCGTGCTGCGTGATCAGGTAGTCGGGCATGCGCTCGAGCAGGAACAGGGCGCCGTTGTGCAGCTTGACGCTGCGGTCGCCGCGCCCGGTCAGCCGCTCGAGCTCGCCGAACACGCTCGCATCGCCGTGCCGGAGCGCGATGCGTCCCTCGGTCGGCTTGTAGAAGCCGGTGATGCAGTTGAAGACGGTGGTCTTGCCGGCGCCGTTCGGGCCGATCAGTGCCGTGATGGCGCCGCGCGCGGCGGTCAGCGACAGGTCGTCGACTGCGATCAGCCCGCCGAAGCGCATGGTGAGGTGCTCGACGACGAGCAGCGGATCGTCTGCGCCGCGCGTCATCCGCGGCCTTCCTTGACGAACTCCGCGCTGATCGTCTTGCGCTCGGCGAGGAAGGCCGACGGCTCGCGCGTCTCGATCAGGCCGCGCGGCTTCCAGATCATGATCGCGACCATGCCGAAGCCGAAGATCAGCATGCGGTATTGGGTCGGATCGAACTCGTCGCCGAAGATCGATCTGAGGAAGTCGAAATCGCGCAGGATTTCCGTGCCGCCGATCATGGCGATGGCGGCGATCGCGACGCCGATCTGGCTGCCCATGCCGCCGAGCACGACGATTGCCAGGATCATCGCCGATTCCATGAAGGTGAAGGATTCCGGCGAGATGAAGCCCTGGCGTGCCGCGAAGAACGAGCCCGCGAAGCCGGCGAACATCGCGCCGGTGGCGAACGCGGTCAGTTTGGTGGTCGTCGTGTTGATGCCGAGCGAGCGGCAGGCGATCTCGTCCTCGCGCAACGCCTCCCAGGCGCGGCCGATCGGCATGCGGCGCAGCCGCGCTGTGACCGCGACGGTGAGGAGCGTCAGGCCGAGGATCAGGTAATAGAGAAACACCGCGCGGTGGACCGGGTGGAACTCGAGGCCGAACGTGGCGGCAAAGCCCTGCTCGGTGGCGTTGAACGGAATCCCGAACAGGGTCGGCCGCGGCACGCCGCTGATGCCCGCATAGCCGTTGGTGACCGGCACCCAGTTGATCAGGATGAGCCGGACGATCTCGCCGAACGCGAGGGTGACGATGGCGAGATAGTCGCCGCGCAGCCGCAGCACCGGAAAGCCGAGCAGGATGCCCCAGAACGCTGCAAGGATGCCGGCGAGCGGCAGCAGGAGCCAGAACGACAGGCCGAAGGTCTTGGCCAGCAGCGCATAGGAATACGCACCCACGGCGTAGAAGGCGACGTAGCCGAGGTCGAGCAGGCCGGCGAGACCGACGACGATGTTGAGGCCGAGACCGAGCATCACGTAGATCAGGATCTGGATGCCGAAATTGTCGATCCATTTGACCGCGCCGCCGGAGCCGGTGATCGAAAGGACGATCACCGGATAGACGACGACGAAGCCGATCGCGAACGGCAGAAACCAGCGCGCCAAAACACTGCGCAGTGGCGATGCCTTTGCGCTCGGGACGTGCTTCAACGCGCGCGCTTGGCGCCAGGGCGTCACGACGAGCGAGCCGAACAGGTGCGCTGCTGCGACGATCGCGACGAAGGTGAAGAGGAGAGGCCAGCGGGTCTCGAGGGCGAGCTCGTTGCGGATGTCCTGCTCGGTCTTGAAGCCGATCAGTGGCAGGAACAGGCCGAAGGCGAGCAGGGCGGCGATGGCGGCGTTCTTCACTGCGCCCGTCACGTCGACGCCCGCGGAGACCATCCGCGCCCGGTCCGCCATCTCACACCTTCTCGACGTCGGGCCGGCCGAGGATACCCTGCGGCAGGAAGATCAGGGTGATCGCGAGAATCGAGAAGGCCGCGACGTTCTTGTAGTCGATCGAGAAATAGGCGCCCCAGAGCGTCTCGACGAGACCGATCAGCAGCCCGCCGAGGACCGCGCCGGGAAGCGAGCCGATGCCGCCGAGCACGGCTGCGGTGAAGGCCATGATGCCCGGATTGAATCCGTCGGAGAAGCTCACGACGCCGTAGTGGACGAGGTACATGGCGCCGGCGACGGCGGCGAGGGCGGCGCCCATGATGAAGGTGATGGAAATGGTGCGGTCGACGTCGATGCCGAGCAGCGCCGCCATCTTCTGGTCCTGCTCGCAGGCGCGCTGGGCGCGGCCGAGCGGCGTCTTGGCCACCACGAACCAGAAGGCGAGCAGCAGCACGGCGGTGGTCATCCAGATGAGCAGCTGCTTGTAGCTCAGCGTCACCGGGTAGGTGTCCTCGCCGAACAGGACGATGTCGCCGCGCACGATCGGCGCGATCGACTTGTTGCGTGGGCCTTGCGTCACCTGCACGAAGTTCGAGAGGAAGATCGACATGCCGATCGCCGAGATCAGCGGCGCCAGGCGGAACGAACCGCGCAACGGACGATAGGCGAACCGTTCGATGGTCCACGCCACCAGCGAGGTCAGCGTCATGCCGACCACCAGCACGATCAGCATGGCGAGCGCGATCGAGCCGATCCCGAGGATCGCGGTGATGACCAGGTAGGTGATCAGCGCGATGAAGGCCGAGACCATGAACACGTCGCCATGGGCGAAGTTCACCATCCCGATAATGCCGAACACCATCGTGTAGCCGATGGCGATGAGGCCGTAGATGGAGCCGAGCGTGATGGCGTTGATCAGCTGCTGGGCGAAAACTTCCATGCGTCCGCCGCACCTCTTTAGCGAGGCTTCCCCTCTGCGATTCCGGCCGCCGGCGATGGCCGCGCAACCAGGCTTCCCCGCGCGAACCCGCACCGATTGGCAAGTCTTAACAGGGGGGGCAGCAGGCATCAACTTCGCGTGCGTGCTTACCAATTCGGCACGCACACCTTAAATGTTGTGGTGTATGGCCGCAGCCACGGGCGCCCCATGAGCCTCGACGACCTTCCCTGGGAACCGATCATCCGCCTGGTCGGGTTTGCCTGCGTATTCGCGCCGATGGCGCTCTGGGAGTTTTGGGCGCCGCGGCGGAAGCTCAACGTCGGCCGGGGCCGCCGCTGGCCCAACAATCTCGCCATCGTGGTCATCGACACGGTGCTGGTGCGGCTGCTGATCCCGACCGCCGCGGTCGGCGTCGCGCTGATAGCAAGCGGTTATGGATTCGGGCTGTTCAACCAGACGTCGTGGCCGCTCACGGTCGAGGCGTTGCTCGGCTTCCTGATCCTCGATCTGGTGATCTGGGGCCAGCACGTGATGTTCCACCGGGTCCCGTGGCTGTGGCGACTGCATCGCATGCATCACGCCGACCTCGATATCGACGTCACGACCGGCCTGCGTTTCCACCCGATCGAGATCCTGCTGTCGATGCTGATCAAGATGGCGACGGTCGCGCTGTTCGGCATTCCCGCGGTCGCCGTCATCCTGTTCGAGGTGGTGCTCAACGCCACCTCCATGTTCAGCCATTCGAATGCACGGATGCCCGCCTGGCTCGACCGCGTGCTGCGCCTTGTCGTGGTGACGCCGGACATGCATCGGGTGCACCACTCGATCGATCCGTCCGAGACCAACAGCAATTACGGGTTCAACATGCCGTGGTGGGACTGGCTGTTCGGGACCTACCGGGCGGCGCCGAAGGCCGGCCACGACGGCATGACGATCGGCCTCCCGATCTTTCGCGACCCGGGCGAGCTGCGTGTCGACCGGCTGCTGACGCAGCCGTTCCGGAACGATCGAACGAAGCCGTAGCCGCGTGTCAGTTTCGTGCCATTGATCCCCGGTTTCGTGCCTTCCCGTAGCCGGCCGGCCGGGCCAATTTCCGCCACAAGACGGGATAATCCGGCCGCAGCGCATATCCTGGAAAACTGGAGACCGGTTTTCCGAATAGGATATGCGCCACTCAAGAATGTTGGCGTGCCGGTCCGATTTGACTTGGGAGGAATACTATGACCGCGGCGAAACCCGAGGACGTCATCGCCGGCAAACGGCGGCCCTTCACCGGCAAGGAATATCTCGAGAGCCTGCGCGACGGCCGCGAGGTCTATGTCTACGGCGAGCGCGTCGCCGACGTCACCACGCATCCGGCGTTCCGCAATGCGGCGCGCACCCTCGCGCGGCTCTACGACGCGCTGCACGACGAGAAATCCAAGGACATCCTGACCTGCCCAACCGATACCGGCTCGGGCGGCTTCACCCACAAATTCTTCCGCGTTGCGAAGTCACGCGAGGAGCTGATCGCGCAGCGCGAGGCGATCGCCTACTGGGCGCGCATGTCCTACGGCTGGATGGGGCGCACGCCGGACTACAAGGCGTCGCTGATGAACACGCTCGGCGCCAATTTCGCCTTCTACAACAAGTTTGCCGACAACGCGAAGCGCTGGTACGCGCGCGCGCAGGACCACGTCCTGTTCATGAACCACGCCATCGTCAATCCGCCGGTCGACCGCGGCAAGGCGGCCGAGCAGGTCAAGGACGTGTTCATCACCATCCAGAAGGAGACCGACGCCGGCATCTACGTCTCGGGCGCCAAGGTGGTGGCGACGTCGTCGGCGCTGACGCACTACAACTTCCTCGGCCAGAACGCGGCGATGCCGATCAACGACTCGGATCTCGCGGTCATGTTCATCGCCCCGATGAATGCACCGGGCGTCAAGCTGTTCTGCCGCGCCTCCTACGAGATGACCGCGAGCGTGATGGGCACGCCGTACGACTATCCGCTGTCGTCGCGCTTCGACGAGAACGACGCGATCTTCGTGTTCGACAACGTGCTGATCCCCTGGGAGAACGTTCTGCTCCACCGCGACATCGACAAGATCAAGGTCTTCTATCCGAAGTCAGGCTTCCTCAACGGCTATCAGTTCCAGGGCTGCACCCGGCTCGCGGTCAAGCTCGACTTCATGGTGGGGATCATCGCCAAGGCGCTGCGGGCGACCGGCGCCGACGAGTTCCGCGGCAACCAGGCGATGCTCGGCGAGGTGATCGCCTGGCGCAACCTGTTCTGGGCGATTTCTGACGCCATGGCGATGCATCCGGTGCCATGGGTCGGTGACACCGTGCTGCCGAACGCGCAATCGGGCTCGAGCTATCGGGTGTTTGCCGGCGAGGCCTATGGCCGAATCAAGGAGATCGTCGAGAAGATCGTCGCCTCGGCGCTGATCTACCTGCCGTCGTCGGCGCTCGATTTCAAGAACCCGGACATCGACAAATATCTTGCCCGCTTCGTGCGCGGCTCGAACGGAATCGACTACAAGGAGCGCATCAAGATCATGAAGCTCCTGTGGGACGCGATCGGCACCGAGTTCGGCGGACGCCACGAGCTCTACGAGATGAACTATGCCGGCAACCACGAGGACATCCGCATCCAGGCGATGTGGAACGCGCGCGGGTCCGGCGCGCTCGATCAGATGATCGGTCTCGTCGACACCTGCCTCGCCGACTATGACGAGGACGGCTGGACCGATCCCGCTTGGATGGACCCGGACGACGTCAGCTATTTCGGTTCTGGCCGAGCTCGCGCGGCTGAGTAGCGTTTCTACGCATAGGTGCCTGCCCACAGTGCGGTGTTTGCTTGCCCACCATGCGGTGTATGCTGGTGGGAAGGAGCAAAGCACCTGCATGAGCTGGATCGATCAGCGGCCCGACGATGCCATGGCCGGCGCCTTCGACGTCATCGTGCCGGAGCACGTGCACACCGTCGAGCCGGCGATCTTTCGCGATGCCATGAGCCGGCTCGGCGCGGCGGTGCATGTGGTGACGACGGCGGGCCCGGCCGGCAAGTCGGGCTTCACCGCCACGGCCGTGTGCTCCGTGTCCGATGCGCCGCCGACCCTGCTCGTATGTCTCAACCGCCGCAGCCAGAACGCGCCCCTGCTGCAGCAGAACCGCGTCCTCTGCGTCAACACGCTCAGCGCAGACCACGAAGATATCGCCAACGTCTTCGCCGGGCGCACGGGGGCTTTCCTCGAGGATCGCTTCCAGACCGGGGCATGGAGCACGCTGGCGACCGGCGCACCCGCGCTGGACAGCGCGGTGGTGGCGTTCGATTGCCGCGTCATCGAGATCAAGCAGGTGGCGAGCCACAACGTGATCTTCGCGGCGGTCGAGGCGGTCCGTGTCGGTCCAGCCGGCGCGGCGCTGGTCTATCACGACCGCGCCTACAAGCAGGTGTGACGACCGGCCAAGGACCAAAGTCCCGTCAAACAGTGTGTTGATGGCGCGCTTCGCCGCGTTTCCCGTTGGCCTCGGCCGGCCTATTCTGTGAGCATGCCGACCGCGACCGCGCTGCCGCTGTTCCACCTTTACGGCGATCCGCCGGACGACCAGGCGTTCGACTTCATCCATGTCGAGACCATCTCGTCGCGCTCGTCGATCCACGACTGGACCATCCGCGCGCACCGCCATCGCAACCTGTTCCAGATCCTGCTGATCGCGCGCGGCGGCGGCGACATGAATTACGAAGCGTCAACCCTGACGTTCGAGGCGCCGGCTGCGATCCTGGTGCCGGCGACGGTGGCGCATGGCTTCCATTTCCGGCCCAACGAGACCGAAGGCTGGGTGGTCAGCTTCACCGAGGACGTCGCCGAAGCGCTGGGCGATCGCTCGGGCGCCGCGCTTGCGCGCCTGAAATCGGTCGCCGCGACACCGATCGTGCCGCTCGCGGATGCCGCCGAGGTCGAGCGGCTGTCATCGCTGTGTCGCGACCTGCATGAGGAGCGGTTCCTGGCGCGCGAGGGGTTTCGCATCGCCATGCGCGGTCTCCTTGCGCTGATCGCGATCGAGGTGGTGCGCCTCGCGGTCAGCCGCGCACGCTCCGGCATGGTCACGCTCAAGCCGGCCGATCCGGTGGTCGAAGCGCTGCGGCACCTGGTCGAGGAGCATTTCCGCAAGGAGCGCATGCTCGGCTTCTATGCCGAGAAGCTCAACATGACGCCCGACCGTCTCAATGACCACGTCAAGCGCGCGACCGGCGTCACCGCCGGCCACCTGATCCGCCAGCGCGTGCTGACGGAGGCGAAGCGCCAGCTGGTCTTCACGTCGCAGGCGATCCACGAGATCGCCTACGATCTCGCGTTCTCAGATCCGTCGCACTTCGCGCGGTTCTTCCGCAAGCAGACCGGCACCACACCGCACGAGTTTCGCGAGGGGCGGGCAGGCTGATTATTTTTTTCCGAGTTCCGCCAAAATCTCGCCGGCGAGCTTGAAGGCGTGATTCGCCGCGGGCACGCCGCAATAGATCGCCTGCTGCAGCAGGATCTCCTTGATGTCATCGGCGGTGAAGCCGCCCTCGGTCAGCGCCGCGCGGGTGTGCATCTTGAACTCGTCCCACTTGTCGAGCGCGACCATGGTGCCGATCACCAGCACGCGGCGGGTGCGCTCGTCGTAATGCGGGCGCGTCCACACCTCGCTCCAGGCGCAGCGGGTGATGAAGTCCTGGAACTCCTCGTTGAAGGGCGTGCGGCCGGCGTTCGAACGGTCGACCCAGGCATTGCCGAGGACCTTGCGCCGCACCTTCATGCCGGCGTCGTAGCGTTGCTTGTCGTCCATCGCTGCGATCCTACTGCTTGAGGAAGCCGAGCACGGTCTCGGTGTACTTTGACGGCTGCTCGACATTGGAAATATGCGCGGCGTCGAGCGACACGACCTTGGCGCCCTGGATGGCGCGCGCGATCTCCTCGCCGGCGGCCGGCGGCGTCGCCGGATCCTTGGCGCCCACGATCACGAGTGTCGGCGCCGTGATGCTCGGGTTCGACGCGCGGAAATCCATGTCGCGGATCGCGCAACAGCAGCCGAGGAAACCCTCGGCCTGGGTGTCCATCAGCATGGCGCGCATGCGCGCGACCTTGTCCGGCGAGCGCTCGCGGAATTCCTTGGAGAACCAGCGCTCCATGGTGGCGTCGGCGGTCGCCGCGATGCCGCCCGTGTCCACCACCTTGATGCGGTCGTTCCACAGTGCCTTGTCCGGATAGTAGCTGTGGGTGTTGGAGAGGAGCAGCTTGTTGATGCGGTTCGGCGCATTGGCGCCGAGCCATTGGCCGACCATGCCGCCCATCGACAGGCCGAGCCAGTTCACCTTGTCGAAGCCGAGCGCGTCCATGATCGCGAGCGCATCGCGGCCGAGCTGGTCCATGCTGTAGGGCCGCTTCGGCACGCCCGATTTGCCGTGGCCGCGCCGGTCGTAGCGCACCAGGCGGAACTCCTTTGCCCAGGCGGGCGCCTGGTCGTCCCACATGTGCAGATTGGTGCCGAGCGAGTTCGACAGCATCAGCACCGGCGCGCCGGCCGGGCCTTCCACTTCGACATTGATCGGGCAATTGTCGGCCTGAATCACCGGCATGGGATTTCCTCCTCCACTCGTGTCTTGGTTGGAACTTGACGGTCAGCGCCGCAGCGGGCGGCCCTGCGCCGCCGACACCAGCCGATCGATCAGCTGCTGGGCGGCGCCTTGATAGGTCAGCGGCTCGAACAGGCGGGTGATCTCGTCGGTGGACAGATGCGCGGTGACGCGCGCGTCGTCCGCCAGCACGAGCTGCAGGTGGCGCTTCTGCTCGATCGACTTCTTGGACGCTTCCTCGATCAGCTCGTGAGCATCGGCCTTGCCGATCTTGCGGGCGAGCGCCATCGATACGGCCTCGGCCATGACCTGGCCGCGCGACGCATCGAGGTTGGCGCGCATGCGCTCGGTGTCGACCTCGAGCCCTTCGCTGATGTCGACAATGCCGGCGAGGGCGCCCGAGACGACGAGGAGCAGGGCGGGGAACGTCGGCCACTCCGCCTGCCAGCCGCCGGCGGCGCGCTCGTGCTCCTGCTGCGCCTCCGCGGCGAGAATGGTCGCCGCGAGCTGCGGCGCGATGCTCGCAGCGGCGGCCGCGGCGGCGGCCGCGGTCGGGTTGCGCTTCTGCGGCATGGTCGAGGAGCCGCCGCGCCCGGGCGCCGCCGGCTCGAACGCTTCGCCGACCTCGCTCTGCATCAACAGCGCGACGTCGCGGGCGATCTTGCCGCAGGTGCCGGACAGGAGCGCGAGCGCGGCCGCGATCTCGCCGAGCCGGTCGCGGTGGCTGTGCCACGGCGCCTCCGGCAACGACAGGCTGAGCAGCGCGCAGAGCCGATCGGCGACGTCGAGCCCGCGTTCATCGAGCGCGGCGAGCGTGCCGGCCGCGCCCCCGAACTGCAGAACCAGCGCCTCCTTGCGCAGGCGCTTGAGGCGGTCGCGCGATCGCCCGAGCGCGGCGGCATAGCCCGCGACCTTGAGGCCGAACGGCATCGGCAATGCCTGTTGCAGCCAGGTGCGCGCCACCGTCGGCGTGCGACGATAGCGGCCGGCGAGCGCGAGGAAGCCGGCGATCGCCCGGTCGATGTCCTTGAGCAGCACGTCGATGCCGTCGCGCAGCTCGAGCACCAGTGCCGTGTCGATCACGTCCTGGCTGGTGGCGCCCCAGTGCGCCCACTTGGCCGCCTCGGCGTTCGACTTGGCGACTTCGGCGGTCAGCGCCTTGACCAGCGGGATGAGGATATTTCCGGCCGCGGGTGCCGCGGCGGCAAGCGCGGCCAGGTCGTAGAGCTCGGCCTTGCAGGCGGCGGCGATCGGCTCCATCGCCTCGGTCGGGATGACGCCGACGGCGGCCTCCGCGCGCGCCAGCGCAGCCTCGAAGTCGAGCATGCGCTGCAGCCGGGCCCGATCATCGACCACGGCGCGCATGGCCGCGCTCGAAAACAGCGACGAGAACAGCGACGGTACGAGCGGCTCGGTCATGACGGAAGCACTCGGGAGCGATACTCGGACGGAAAGCAAATGGGCCGGCGCGCAAACACTTAGCCCGCGCGCCGTCGTGCGCCAATAGGCACGAGCGGGATAGGATTTGCGGGAACGGCCGATTCAGGCGTGACATTGGTGCATGGCCGGGATGCGCGGTGCCCGAAATCGCTCTTTTCAGCGACGATGCGAGGGGTTAAGTCGGGTGGTGCCCCATCCGGTGCAGGGCGTGAGGAGACTTGGCCATGGCCATGACGATGCAAGGCGAAGTTCAGTTGAACGCGCCGCGTGAGACGGTGTGGGCCAAGCTCAACGATGCGGAGGTGCTCAAAGCCTGCATCCCGGGTTGCGAGGAGCTGACCAAGACTTCCGACACCGAATTCCAGGCGGTAGCAACCGCGAAAGTCGGGCCGGTGAAGGCGAGATTCCGCGGCAAGGTCCGCCTGACCGATCTCGATCCGCCGAACGGCTACAAGATCTCGGGCGAGGGCGAGGGCGGCGTCGCCGGCTTCGCCAAGGGCGGCGCGACCGTTGCGCTGTCGCCCAAGGATGGCGGCACCTTGCTCACCTACAATGTCGAGGCGCAGATCGGCGGCAAGCTCGCTCAGTTGGGCCAGCGGCTGGTGGCCGGCGCGTCGAAGAAGATGGCGGACGAGTTCTTCGAAAAATTCGCGGGCGTGGTCAACCAGTCGGCGTAGTCGAAACAGCGAGCCCGCCTCCGATGGAGGCGGGCTCGCTTGCATCGATCGAACGGCCGTTACGGGCAGGGGTGCCGCTGCCCGTCGTAGCCCAGATAGGTACGGCTCGCCGCATCATAGGATCGGTAGCGCGCCGCACACGCGGACACGCTGTCGTCGCCGCCCTCGATCACAGCTGTGTCAACGTAGCTGTCGTCGTAGGCCGGATAATAGTCACCCGAATAGGCGTAAAGGTCGTCGTAATAGCCGTACGGATAGCCGTAGCCGAAGGCGAAGCCCACGCCCGGTCCGAATCCACGGCGGAAGTGGCGGCCGTGGCGCCAGCCGTCATTGCCCCGCCAGTTGGAGAAGTTGCCACCGACAAAGCGGTTGGTGGCGACGGCGCCGTTCGGCCGACCAGCGAAGTTTCCGCTGAAGTTCCGGCCGCCGCCCCAGGTCCCGCCGACGGCCCTGCCGCCGCTCCAATTTCCGCCGCTAAAACTGCGGCCACCGCCCGGGTTTCCGCCACCGATCGCCGCGCTCGAGCCCATGCCGCTGGTCGCCAACGACCCACCCATGGCGCGACCGCCGCCGCCGCCAAACGACATTCCGCCGCCGTGCCCACCGCCGAAGCTGGCGCCGCCGCCATGCCCGCCGCCTCTCTGCGCGGATGCGGGAAGTGTGGTCATCAGGACACTGCCGGTGAGGGCGAGCGCGATCGTGAACAGACGAGATTTGCTATGCATTTCCATTCTCCAACGGGAGTACTGCACGGTGGTTGTTGTTGAGGCGGTTGCACCCGAGAGGGTGGGCCTCGGTCGGTTAAGAGCCGCCATCCCAAGTCGTTCCGGTCGCAGGTGGGATATGCGGAAAGGGCCCGAATCTCTTGACCGGTAATGCGCCGGGGTTCAGAGTTGTTCTGGTTCCAGGGAGCAAAAACGGGTAAAAACGCCGCGATTTCGCCCCAAGAACGCACCGGCCGCCGCGGCCGGTCCCCAAATTCGGCCGTTCGGCCTTAGTTTCGAGGAGGAGCGCTATGCCCGCCGTTTCGCTGACGGTGAACGGTAAACCCGTCACCGTCGATGTCGACCCGCGCACCCTGTTGGTGCAATTGCTGCGCGAGAATCTGCGGCTCACCGGCACGCATGTCGGCTGCGACACGTCGCAGTGCGGCGCTTGCGTCGTTCACGTGAACGGCAAGGCGATCAAGTCGTGCACCATGCTGGCGCTGACCGCGGATGGCGCCAACGTGCTGACCATCGAAGGCCTCGCCCCGAGCGCGACCGAGCTGCACCCGATGCAGGCGGCGTTCCGCGAGCATCACGGGCTGCAGTGCGGCTTCTGCACGCCGGGCATGATCATGACCGCCGTCGACATGGTCAACCGCAGGGGCAACGACCTCGACGACAAGACCATCCGCAAGGAGCTGGAAGGCAATCTCTGCCGCTGCACCGGCTATCACAACATCGTCAAGGCGATCGCCGCCGGGGCGAAGTCCATGGGATCGGGCGGCGGCGCGCAACAAGCGGCCGAGTAGCACGAACCAACCAAGACAGGACGGACACAACAAAAAATCCAGGGAGGACGCCATGAGCGCGACCGGTATCGGCGCGGCGGTGCGTCGCAAGGAGGACTTCCGTTTCATCACCGGCAAGGGACAGTACACCGATGACGTGAGCCGTCCCGGCGAGACGCGTGCCGTGTTCGTGCGCTCGCCGCATGCTCACGCCAGGATCAGGTCGATCGATGCCACCGCGGCGAAATCGCTGCCCGGCGTGCTGGCGGTGCTGACCGGCGCCGAGCTCGCCGCCGACAAGATCGGCAATCTGATCTGCGGCTGGATGATCCACTCCAAGGACGGCTCGCCGATGAAGATGGCGCCGCATCCGGCGATCGCCGCCGGCAAGGCCTGTCATGTCGGCGATCCGGTGGCGGTCGTCGTCGCCGAGACACTGGCGCAGGCGCGCGACGGCGCGGAGAAGGTCGCGGTGGACTACGAGGTGCTGCCCGCGGTCGCGGATCCGGTCAAGGCGCAGGCCAAGGGCGCGCCGCAGATTCACGAGGTCGCGCCCAACAACACGATCTACCAGTGGCACCTCGGCGACGCGAAGGCGGTCGACGCGGCGATCCAATCGGCGAAGCACGTCACCCGCTTCGACGTCGTCAACAACCGCCTGGTGCCCAATGCGGTCGAGCCGCGCGCGGCGATCGGCGAGTACGACACCGGCAGCGACAGCTACGTGCTGTGGAACACGACGCAGAACCCGCACGTCGCGCGCCTCGTGATCTCGGCTTTCGTCGGCGTTGCGCCCGAGCACAAGCTGCGCGTCATCGCGCCGGACGTCGGCGGCGGCTTCGGCTCGAAGATCTTCATCTATCCGGAGGAGGTCGTGTGCCTGTGGGCCTCCAAGAAGATCGGCGGCCGGCCGGTGAAGTGGGTGTCCGAGCGCAGCGAGGCCTTCCTCGCCGACGCGCATGGCCGCGACCATGTCACCCATGCCGAGATGGCGTTCGACGCGGACGGCAAGATCACCGGCCTCAAGGTGAAGACCGTCGCCAATCTCGGCGGCTACATGTCGACCTTCTCGTCGTCGATCCCGACCTATCTCTACGCGACGCTGCTGTCGGGCCAGTACGAGATCCCGGCGATCTATTGCGAGGTCGACGCGGTCTACACCAATACCGTGCCGGTCGATGCCTATCGCGGCGCCGGACGGCCTGAGGCGACGTTCGTGGTCGAGCGGCTGGTCGAGGTCGCGGCGCGCGAGCTGGGCGCTGATCCGGCCGATCTGCGCAAGAAGAACTTCATCAAGAAGTTCCCGCATCAGACGCCGGTGATCATGAACTACGACGCCGGCGACTATCAGGCGTCGCTGAAGAAGGCGATCGAGGTCGCCAACGTGAAGGAGTTCGGCAAGCGCAAACGCGAGTCGGCGCGCAACGGCAAGCTGCGCGGCCTCGGCTACTCGGCCTATATCGAGGCCTGCGGCATCGCGCCGAGCGCCGCGGTCGGCTCGCTCGGCGCCGGCGTCGGCCTGTGGGAGTCCGCGGAGATCCGCGTCAATCCGACCGGATCGGTCGAGGTGCTCACCGGCAGCCATCAGCACGGCCAGGGGCACGAGACGACGTTCGCGCAAGTGGTGTCGGAGCGGCTCGGCATCCCGATCGAGAACGTCAGCGTCATCCATGGCGACACCGACAAGGTGCAGTTCGGCATGGGCACCTACGGCTCGCGCTCGGGCGCGGTCGGCCTCTCGGCCGTCGTCAAGGCGCTGGAGAAGGTCGAGGCCAAGGCCAAGAAGGTGGCCTCGCATCTGCTCGAAGCGGCCGAGAACGACATCGTGTTCAAGGACGGCAAGTTCACCGTCGCCGGCACCGACAAGTCGGCGGCGTGGGGCGACGTGACCCTGCATGCCTACATCGCGCACAAGTTCTCCGGCCAGGAGCTCGAGCCTGGCCTGAAGGAGGGCGCGTTCTACGATCCGGTCAACTTCACGTTCCCGGCCGGCTGCCACATCTGCGAGGTCGAGATCGATCCCGACACCGGCGTGGTGGCGGTGGTCGGCTGGACCGCGGTCGACGACTTCGGCACCGTGATCAATCCGATGATCGTCGAGGGCCAGGTGCACGGCGGCATCGCGCAGGGCGTCGGCCAGGCGCTGCTCGAAGGCGCGATCTACGACACGGACGGCCAGCTGGTGACCGGCTCGTTCATGGACTACTGCATGCCGCGCGCCGACAACCTGCCGACCTACAAGGTCGAGATGACGGTGACCAAGTGTCCGTCCAATCCGCTCGGCATCAAGGGCTGCGGCGAGGCGGGTGCGATCGCCGCGCCGGCCGCGGTGATCAACGCCATCACCGATGCGATCGGCAGCGAAGACGTTCCGATGCCCGCGACGCCGCAGGCGGTGTGGGCAGCTATCCAGAAATCGAACACCGGCCGCGAGGCGGCGTGACGGAGGTCTGACATGTATTCGTTCACTTATCATCGCGCGAGCGGGTTGCGGCAGGCGACCAACATGCTCGGCAAGCTCGAGGAGCCGAAGCTCCTTGCCGGCGGGCAGTCGCTCCTTCCGGCGATGAAGCTGCGGCTCGCGTCGCATCCCAATCTCATCGATCTCGATCGGGTCGAGGGCATGGCCGACATCGAGCTCAAGGGCCGCTCGCTGGTGATCGGCGCCATGGCGCGCCACGCTGACGTGGCGAGCTCGCCGGTGGTGCAGGAGGCGATCCCGGCCCTCGCGCATCTCGCCAATGAGATCGGCGATCCGGCGGTACGCCATCGCGGCACGCTCGGCGGCTCGATCGCCAACAACGATCCGAACGCCGACTATCCGGCCGCGGTGCTCGGCCTCGGCGCCACCGTGATCACCACCAAGCGGCGCATCGACGCCGACGAGTTCTTCAAGGGCCTGTTCGAGACCGCGCTCGAGCCGGACGAGATCATCACCAAGGTGCAGTTCCCGCTGCCGAAGAAGGCGGCCTACGTGAAGTTTCCGAACCCGGCGTCGCGCTTCGCGCTGGTCGGCGTGTTCGCGGCGAAGTTCAGCTCGGACAACCGCCTCGCCGTCACCGGCGCCGGTGCGAGCGGCGTGTTCCGCGTCAAGGCCTTCGAGGAGGCGCTCAAGAAGCGGTTCGCGCCGAAGTCGCTGGAAGGCCTCACCGTGCCGGCCGACGGCATGTCGAGCGACATCCATGGCAGCGCCGAGTACCGCGCCCACCTGATCGGCGTGCTGGCCCGCCGCGCGGTTGCCGCAGCGGTCGACTGATTGCGATCTGGCCGGTCGACGGCCATATATGAGTTGACGCCCCCGGGCTCGTCCCCGGGGGTTTACTTTAATTGGCTGCATGGCTGACCGGCCGGGACAGGATGGCCATCAGAGGTTAGATTGCCATCATGACCGCAAGCCCCGCGAAAACTGCGCCGCGCAAGCTTCCCGCCTCGATCGACGACACGCTGAAACTGTTGGCGGAGGCCGATTATCTGGCCGACCGCTCGCTCGCGACCGTGCTGTTCCTGGCGCTGAAAATGGGTCGCCCGATCTTCCTCGAAGGCGAGGCCGGCGTCGGCAAGACCGAGATCGCGAAGGTGCTGGCCGCGACGCTCGGCCGGCGGCTCATCCGCCTGCAATGCTACGAAGGCCTCGACGTCGCCGCGGCGGTCTACGAATGGAATTACGCCGGGCAGATGATCGCGATCCGCATCGCCGAGGCGGAAGGCGAGGGCGACCGCGCGCGCCTCGAGCACGACGTGTTCTCCGAGCGCTTCCTGATCAAGCGCCCGCTGCTGCAAGCCCTCGAGCCCGATCCGGCCGGCGCGCCGGTGCTGCTGATCGACGAGCTCGACCGCACCGATGAGGCGTTCGAGGCGTTCCTGCTCGAAGTGCTGGCCGACTTCCAGGTGACGATCCCGGAGATGGGCACGGTGAAGGCCGCGCATCCGCCGATCGCGGTGATCACCTCGAACCGCACCCGCGAGATCCACGACGCGCTCAAGCGCCGCTGCCTCTATCACTGGGTTGGCTATCCGACTGCGGAGCGCGAATTGTCGATCGTGCGCACCAAGGTGCCGGGCATCGGCGCGCGGCTGTCGCAGGAGGTCGTGCATTTCGTGCAGGCGCTGCGCAAGGAGGACCTGTTCAAGTCGCCCGGCGTCGCCGAGACGCTGGACTGGGCGACCGCGCTGACCGAGCTCGACGCCGTCGCGCTCGATCCGCAGACCGTCTCCGACACGCTCGGCGTGCTGCTCAAATACCAGGACGACATTTCCCGCATCGAAGGCTCGAAGGCGAAGGAGCTGATCGACCAGGTGCGCGCGGAGATGCGGGCGGCGGAGTAGGTCGCATGCGCTTGGGCGTCTGGTGCAAGGCTGCCGTGGTGCTGGCTTTGACGTATCCGATCGATCTGGCCGCAGCCCAGGGCGACGCACCGCAATCGCTCAGTGCAGCCGGTAAAGCAGCCAGCCGGGTCCACATGCACATCCAGCTGGTGCTTCGCAAGCTCTCGGCATGCGGCGACCTGGACGCCGAGAACAAATCGATATACGCGGCCGTGACCGCCGAGTACCTGGGCGACAAGACCGTCAGCGAGGCCATGGCCGGCAGCGCGAAAATTCTCGACAACGAGACGGGCGGTGCGCAACGCAAACGCGACATCGAGCAATTTGTGGTCGATGCCGACAGCCGCGAGCGCCAGGCGACCGCCGCATCTCTCGAGCATTTTCAGCAGGACTGCCGGGCCGCTACCCGCGTTTTCGCCGCGCATCAAGGGTCATTCCAGCCATTGAGGGTAATGTTTCCGCAGGACATGGCGCTGCTGGAGTCTCGGGGTAGCGGCAAATGACGACGGGCGCTGACCAGAAAAATTCCGTCGCGCCGCAGGGCCGTCTCGCCGAGAACATCGTCTACTTCGCGCGGGCATTGCGCGGCGCCGGCATTCCGGTCGGCCCGGGCGCGGTGCTCGATGCGCTCGCCGCCGTGCAGGCGGCCGGCGTCGGCACCCGCGACGATTTCTATTGGACCCTGCACGCGGTGTTCGTGAAGCGCCACGAGCATACAATTTTGTTCGACCAGGCGTTCCGTATCTTCTTCAGGAAACGCGGCTACCTCGAGCAGCTGATGGCGATGATGGCGCCGCTCGCGCCGGGCGCGCCGCCGGCGCCGCCGCCTCCCGCTGCGACCCGCGTGCAGCAGGCGCTCTACGAAGGGCTCGACGACCGGCTCAAGCCGGAGGAGCGCGAGACGGTCGACGCGCGCTTCACCGTGTCCGACCGCGAGGTGCTGCAGAAGAAAGACTTCGCGCAGATGACCGCGGCGGAGATCGCCGCCGCGCAGGCCGCGATCAAGCGGCTGGTGCTGCCGCTCAACGAGGTCAAGACGCGCCGCCTCGCGCCGCATCCGCACGGCCATGTGGTCGATATCCGCCGCACCTTGCGTGCGAGCCTCAAGGCGGGCGGGGCGGTGATCGATCTGAAATATCTCGGACCGAAGACCAAGTCGCCGCCGATCGTCGCGCTGCTCGACATTTCAGGCTCGATGAGCGAGTACACGCGGCTGTTCCTGCATTTTCTGCATGCGGTGACCGATGCGCGCAAGCGCGTGCACTCGTTCCTGTTCGGCACGCGCCTTACCAATATCACGCGCTCGCTGAAGCAGAAGGATCCGGACGAGGCGCTCAGCGCCTGCTCGGCGAGCGTGCTCGACTGGTCCGGCGGCACGCGGATCGCGACCTCGCTGCACGTCTTCAACAAGCAGTGGGCGCGGCGGGTGCTGACCCAGGGCGCGATCGTGCTCCTCATCACCGACGGCCTGGAGCGCGATCCGGACGACCGGCTCGCCTTCGAGATCGACCGCTTGCATCGCTCGTGCCGGCGGCTGATCTGGCTCAACCCGCTGCTGCGCTACGAGGGCTTCGAGGCGAAGGCCAAGGGCATCAAGGAGATCCTGCCGCACGTCGACGATTTTCGGCCGATCCACAACCTCGACTCCATGGCCGAGCTGTGCCGCGCGCTGGCCGACGACAGCGCCTCGCGCGACCCGAGGATGTGGTTGAGGAATGTCGCGTAGGGCGAAGGCGCATGGGTGCTTTCGTGCGCCGCTGAGAAATTGGATTTAAAGTATCGGGTGAAGACCGATTGGTTGCGGACTACCGGAAACTACCCGAAATCACCATCTGATCCGCACTGGATCAATGCAGGATCGGATCAACGGAGGTGCCCATGCTGGCGCGCGATGAAGACATCCTGAAGGCGGCCGAGGATTGGCGCAAGCAAGGTCGCGGGGTCGCGCTCGCGACCGTGGTCGAGACCTGGGGCTCGGCGCCGCGCCCGGTCGGCTCCAACCTGGTAATCGACGACAAGGGCAATTTCCTGGGGAGCGTGTCGGGCGGCTGCGTCGAAGGCGCGGTGGTGACTGAGGCGATCGACGTGATCGAGAGCGGCAAGCCGAAGACGCTGGAGTTCGGCGTCGCCGACGAGACGGCCTGGCAGGTCGGCCTGTCGTGCGGCGGCACGATCCGCGTTTACGTGGAGAAGGTGGATTGACGGTCCGATGAAGCTCGACATCCTCAAGGGCCTCAATGCCGAACGCGCCGCGCGGCGCGCGGTGATCGTCGTCACCAACGAGGCGAGCGGCGAGCAGCGGCTCGTCAGGGCAGCGGACGTCGCCAGGGATCCGCTCAAGGACGAGCTCGAAGCGCGATTGCGCAGCGGCAAGAGCGGCCCGGCCGACACGCCGCAGGGCAAGGTCTTTCTCACGGTGCATGTGCCGTCGCCGCGCCTGGTCATCACCGGCGCGGTGCACATCAGCCAGGCGCTGGCGCCGATCGCCTCGCTGCTTGGCTACGACGTGACGATCGTCGATCCGCGCACGGCGTTTGCCAGCGTCGAGCGGTTTCCCGACGTGAAGGTGATCGCCGAATGGCCGGACACCGCCCTGCCGCCGCTCGACATCGACAGATACACCGCGTTCGTCGCGCTGACCCATGATCCGAAGATCGACGATCCGGCCCTGACCCATGCGCTGGCGCGCGACTGCTTCTATATCGGCGCGCTCGGCTCGCGGAAGACGCATGGGCGCCGCGTCGAACGGCTCAAGGGCGTCGGCATCTCGGACGCCAACATTGCCCGTATCCACGCGCCGATCGGCTTGGACATCGGCGCGGTCTCGCCACCCGAGATCGCGCTCGCCATCATGGGCGAGATCACCGCGCGTCTGCGCCTGACCGCGGAGGGCAAGCGATGAAGTTCGGGCCGGTCAAGCCTGCCGAGGCCGAAGGCGCCATTGCGGTCCATTCGATCCGCAAGGGCGGCTTCGTCCTCAAGAAGGGCACCTTGATCGGCAAGGCGGAGATCGCCTCGCTCAACGCGGCCGGCATCAAGGAGGTCGTGGTCGCGCGGCTCGAGCCGGGCGACGTCTCCGAGGACAAGGCGGCGGCCGACATCGCCGCGACCGTGGCGGGCGAGGGGGTGCGGGTCGACCGCGCCTTCACCGGCCGCGCCAATCTGTTCGCCGATGCTGCCGGCGTGCTGGTGGTCGACCGCGACGCGATCGACCGGCTCAACGAGGTCGATCCGGACATCACCTTTGCGACCCTGAACGCGTTCGCGCCGGTGGTGCTCGGCAAGATGATCGCCACCGTGAAGATCATCCCGTTCGCCGTGTCCGGCGCCGCCCGCGACAGGGCCGTCGCAGTGGCGCGGGCGGCGAAGCCGCTCGTCCGCGTCGCGCCCTACAAGATCCGCAAGGTCGGGGTCATCTCGACGTTGCTGCCGGGCCTCGCCGACAAGGTGATCGACAAGACCCTGCGCGTCACCATGGACCGCCTCGCGCCGGCCAATGCCGCGATCGTGGCCGAGAAGCGCGTGCCGCACGAGACGCGCGCGCTCGCCAAAGCGCTCGACGAGGTGATCGCCGCCGGCGCGGAGCTGGTCGTGGTGTTCGGCGCTTCTGCGATCGCCGACCGGCGCGACGTGATCCCGGCCGCGGTCGAGACAATCGGCGGCCGCATCGAGCATTTCGGCATGCCGGTCGATCCCGGCAACCTCATGCTGGTCGGCGAGGCGCGCGGGCACACGGTGCTTGGCGCACCGGGCTGCGCGCGTTCGCCCAAGGAGAACGGCTTCGACTGGATCCTGGCGCGGCTCCTGTGCGGCCTGCCGGTCACCCGGCACGACATCACCGGGATGGGCGTCGGCGGCCTCCTCATGGAGATCGTGACCCGGCCGCAGCCGCGCGAGACGGAAAGCCCAGCCGGCCGCCGCGTCGGCGCCATCGTGCTCGCGGCCGGCCGGTCGACCCGCATGGGCGGACCGAACAAGCTTCTGGCCGAGATCGGCGGGCGGCCGCTGGTGCGGATCGCAGTCGACGAAGCGCTCGCCTCGAGCGCCAGGCCGGTCATCGTCGTGACCGGCCATCAGCGCGAGCAGGTCGAGGCGGCGCTCGCGGGTCTGCCGGTCACCGTGGTGCACAATCCGGATTTTGCGCAGGGCCTGTCGACCTCGCTCAAGGTCGGCATTGCCGCGCTGCCGGCCGAGGTCGATGGCGCGATCGTCTGCCTGGGTGACATGCCGCAGGTCGACGCGCGCCTGATCGACCGGCTGATCGGCGCCTTCGATCCGGAGCGCGGCGCCCTGGTCGTGGTGCCGACCATCGCCGGCAAGCGCGGCAATCCGGTCGTGTGGTCGCGCCGGTTCTTCGCTGACCTCGCCGGGCTCGAAGGCGACGTCGGCGCGCGGCATCTGATCGGCAGCTACGCCGAGGCCGTGGTCGAGGTGCCGGTGACCGACAAGGCGGCGCTGGTCGATGTCGACACGCCCGATGCATTCGCGGCAGTGAAAGCAGAGATCGAGCGGGCGTGATCGCGTCGGTTTTGCGGCTGCACTACGGTTTTTTTCACCAAGTGGAAACCTCTCCCGCCTAAAGTCGCACCCGATCCATCCAGGGGTAAGGGGACTTCCATGACGGGTTTCGTGCGGGGTTGCGCGCGCGTCGCCGCAGCCGTGTGCATCATGCTTGCGTTGAGTTCGAACGGCCATGCGGCAGGCGCGCTGGCGATCGGCAAGTGTGCGGCCTATGGCTACGCTTTCGATTACGCCCAGGAGCCGGTGGCGCAGAAGGAGGCGATGCGCAAATGCAGCGGCGCGAAGTGCCGGCTGGTCGCGAACATGAAGCGCTCCTGCGCCGCGTTCGCAGTCGATGGCCGCAACTTCTGCGGCGCGCAGGGTTACGCGGTCGCGCCCAAGCTCGGCCAGGCTCAGAACGTCGCGCTGCAGTCCTGCTACAAGTTCGGCGGCCGCGATTGCGTCATTCGCGCGTGGGCGTGTGACGCCAAAGGCTGAGGCCTTTGGCCATGGGCGTGTGACGCCAAAGGCTGATCGTCCGGTTCGAACAGATGTGAAAAGGGGCCGCGCCGAGCGCGGCCCCTTTTTCACTCCGGACGCCATGCCAGCCCGACGAGCCGAGCCGCGATACAGACGTAACCGTCGCGGCCTTGCAATCTCGCGCCCAATCCCGATATCTATATGACTGACCAGTCAGTCAGAGTTGATCGTCATGGCCGACGCTCAGAAAAAACCCGCGATTTCAATGCCATCGGAGCTGGCCCAGGCTCAGCCGCGAGCCCGCAAGAGCGCTGCTCGGCGGGAGGCGATCCTCGCTGCCGCGCTCGACGAATTCTCCGCCCAGGGCTTTGCCGCCACCCGCATGGACGACGTGGCGCGCCGCGCCGGCGTCGGCAAAGGCACCATTTATCTCCACTTCCAGGACAAAGAGGCGCTGTTCCAGGATCTGGTGCGCACCATGCTGGTGCCGCTGGTGGCGGGGCTCGAGATGGCGCGGCCGGGCGACCGGCCGGTGCGCGAGTTGATCGAGTCGTTCATCGAGCTGTTCGTGCGAGAGGTCTACAACACGCGGCGGCGCAACGTGCTGCGCCTCGTCCTGACGGAAGGCCAGCGGTTTCCGACCTTGGCCGAGTTCTACTATCGCGAGGTGGTCGAGCGCGCGATGGCGGCCATGCGTGCGCTGATCCAGCGCGCCGTGGCGCGCGGCGAGCTCAAGGACGACACGCTCGTCAAATTTCCGCAGTTGATCGTTGCGCCCGGCATCGTCGCGGTCATGTGGAGCGGGTTGTTCGACCGCTTCGCGCCGATCGACGTCACGGCGCTGATGCATGCGCATCTCGACCTCATCTTCGGGAAGGAGAGGGCGTCATGAGACTCTCCGCGCGCCTGATCGCTGCAGGCCTGCTGTCGGTCGCGCTCGCCGGCTGCGGCAATGGCGACACCGGCTACCAGGGCTGGGTCGAGGCCAACCTGATCTTCGTCGGGCCCGACGAAGCAGGGCGCGTCGAGACGCTCTCGGTACGCGAAGGCGATCCGATCACCAAGGACGCGCCGCTGTTCGTGCTTGAGACCGACCTGCAGCAGGCCGACGTGGCCATGCAGGAGACCGCCGTGCTCAACGCCAAGCAGGCGTTCGATCGCGCCCAGCAGCTGCTCAAGACGGCGGCCGGCACCCAGAAGAACTACGATGACGCGGAAGCCGCGCTGCGCACCGCGCAGGCGCGATTGAACTCGGCCCGCACGCGGCTGAACCGGCGCAGCATCAAGAGCCCGGTGACCGGCACGGTCCAGCAGGTCTATTTCCGGCCGGGCGAGCTCGTTCCGGCTGGCCGGCCGATCGTCGCGCTGCTCACGCCGGGCAACGTCAAGGTGCGATTCTATGTCCCTGAGGCCACGCTGCCGCGCATCGCGTATGGCGACACGGTCAAGGTCCAATGCGACGGCTGCCCGCCTGACCTGACCGCGAAGATCAGCTTTATCGCCAGGACTGCCGAGTTCACGCCGCCCGTGATCTACTCGACCGAGGAGCGCAACAAGCTGGTGTTCCTGGTCGAGGCTTGGCCCGACCAGCCCGACAAGCTGCGGGTCGGCCAGCCGCTCAATGTGACACTCGTTCCCAAGGACGCACAGGCGGGGGAGGCGCAGCCACAGGAGGCGAAGCGATGAGCGTCGCCACGGAAACCGCCCCGGCCACGGCCGCGGGCACCGACATCGTCATCGATGTGCACGGCCTGACCAAATCGTTCGACGGCCGCAAGGTGGTGCGCGACCTGTCCATGCAGGTGAAGCGCGGCACCATCTACGGCTTCCTCGGCCCGAACGGGTCCGGCAAGACGACCACGATCCGCATGCTGTGCGGGCTGCTCACGCCGGACTCCGGCCATGGCACCTGCCTCGGCTACGACATCCTGACCGAGGCCGAGAAGATCAAGCGCCACGTCGGCTACATGACGCAGCGCTTCAGCCTCTATGCCGACCTGTCGGTGCGGGAGAACCTCGAGTTCATCGGCCGCGTCTACGGGCTCCGCGATCCGGCCGGGGCTGCGCGGGCGATGATCAAGCGGCTCGGTCTCGACGGCCGCGAGGAGCAGATCGCCGGCACGTTGTCGGGCGGCTGGAAGCAGCGGCTCGCGCTCGGCGCCTGCACCTTGCCGGAACCCCAGCTGTTGCTGCTGGACGAGCCCACGGCCGGCGTCGATCCAAAAGCGCGGCGCGATTTCTGGGGCGAGATCCACAACCTCGCCGCCGAAGGCCTCACCGTGCTGGTCTCGACCCACTACATGGATGAGGCCGAGCGCTGCCATGAGATCGCTTACATCGCCTATGGCGATTTGCTCGCGCACGGCACCGTCGACGAGGTGGTCGCGCGCTCGGGCCTCGTCACCTACACGGTGAGCGGCGACAACCTGCACAAGCTTGCAGAGGAGCTCGAGAAGAATTCCGCGGTCGCCATGGTGGCGCCGTTCGGCACCAGCCTGCACGTTTCCGCCCGGGACGAGACGGCGCTCGAGGCGGCCATCGCGCCCCACCGCAACGATGCGTCGTTGCATTGGTCGCGCTCCGGGCCGTCGCTCGAGGACGTGTTCATCGACCTGATGGCGCGCACACGGGACAATTTCCAATGAGCAGCACACTCACCGCGCCGCTGTCGGGCGGCTTCTGGCGCCGGGTCGGCGCCATGGTGCTCAAGGAGTTCCTGCAGCTCCGGCGCGACCGCATCACCTTCGCCACCATGATCACCATTCCGCTCCTCCAGCTGGTGCTGTTCGGCTACGCCATCAACACCACGCCGCGCGGCCTGCCGACCGCGGTGCTGTTGCAGGAATCGAGCGATGTCGGCCGCTCGATTCTCGCCGCGATCCAGAACACCAAGTTCTTCAAGGTGACGCGTCAATTGCACGACACGGCCGAGCTCGACCGCGTGCTGGAATCGGGCGAGGTGCTGTTCGCGATCGAGATCCCGACCGGCTTCGAGCGCGCGCTGCGGCGCGGCGACAAGCCTGCCATCCTCATCGCCGCCGACGCGACCGACTCGGTTGCGACCAGCTCTGCGCTCGCCGCGCTCGGCCCCTTGGTGCAGACCGCATTGCAGAACGACCGCGCGCTGCCGGACGGATCGCAGCCGCTGTTCGAGATCCGCCAGCACAATCGCTACAACCCGGCGAGCGTGACCCAGCTCAACATCGTCCCGGGCCTGCTTGGCACCATCCTGACGCTGACCATGCTGATCTTCACGGCGCTCTCCGTCACCCGCGAGACCGAGCGCGGCACCATGGAGAGCCTGCTCGCCATGCCGATCACGCCGCTCGAGATCATGCTCGGCAAGATCATCCCCTATGTGCTGGTCGGCTTCCTGCAGGCGGCGCTGATCCTCGGCGCCGGCGTCGGCCTGTTCGGCGTGCCCGTGATCGGCAGCGTGACGCTGCTCGCGGTGCTGACCACGCTCTTCATCGCCACCAATCTGTCGTACGGCTACACGTTCTCGACGCTCGCCCAGAACCAGCTGCAGGCGGTGCAGATGGCGATGATGTTCTTCCTGCCCAACATGCTGCTGTCCGGCTTCCTGTTTCCGTTCGCCGGCATGCCGGCCTGGGCGCGCTGGATCGGCGAGTGCCTGCCGCTCACGCACTTCCTGCGCATCGTCCGCGCGATCATGCTCAAGGGCGCGACCATCGTCGAATTGCGCTACGACGCACTCGCGCTGCTCGCGCTGATGCTGGTCGCAATGGGCATCGCGGTCACGCGCTTCCGCCGGACGCTGGATTGACGCGGCAGATATCGATGGCGGAACGGTTCATTTACCAACTTTACAAACTTGACGAATTGGCTCCCGGCAATTATGTTGCCTCAAGGAAGGATTTTGGACATGGCCGTTCACCGGGCAAAGGTTTCGCGCACATCGAGGAGACGCCGCAAAGGCCGTCCGTCGCTGAAGATGAACGCGAGCGAGCTTGCGATCCAGGCAGGCTCGGTGCGTTCCAAGTCGGGCCCGAAGCTCGCCATCCCCATCAAGCCCACGGTCTTCAAGACTCTCGCCGGCAAGGCCAGCGGGGTGCGGAGCCTGCTCGAGAGGTACGGTCGAGCTTTCGTGGAAAGCGGTCAAGTCGGCCGAGCAGTCGGCTTTCGAGTCGAGGTCGACCCCCGAGGCGCGTCAACGATTACGCAGGTGGAGCCGGTGCACGCCGTTCACGCTGAGGTCGGGACGCGGCCAGCGCGACATCCCGACTTGGAGGACGCCCTGGCAGAAGCTCGGAAGCGTGGGCGGTCGCGTGTCGCGGAAATTCTCAGTGGCGAGGACATGCTCACGGCGGATGCCTTTGCGGAGCTGCTTGGTACCACGCGCATGACGATCAACACCAAACGTCAGAACCGGCAGGTCCTTGCGCTGGAAGGAGCGAAACGGGGCTTCCGCTTTCCCGAATGGCAAGTCGGGCGAGACGGGAAACCTTTCAAGGCCATTCCGGATCTGTTCGATCGGCTTGGCGGTGACCCCTGGGCAGTCTATCGCTTCCTGGTCCAGCATCACGCCGAACTCGATGGGTTGACCGGACGTGAGGCGCTTCTGCGCGGCAAGTCCAAGGACGTTGTTGAAGCGGCTGAAAGCGTTGCGCGTGCGTTCGGCTGAACCGTGAAAGTTCGGCCGACGTCTGCGTTCAAGAGCGCGCCGCTGGAAACGACGATCATCCCTCAGGGAAGACGTTTTGGCCGCATATATCTGGACCGGTATCCCGACCCGCTGGGAGTAGGAAGAACGCCAAGCCGGTTCAGTGATCCGCGGCGTCGCGTACCCAGAAATCAGTTCGGCGTTCTTTATCTCGACTCGTCGTTGAAGGTCTGCTTTCTCGAGGCATTGCTACGTGACGCGCGCGATGGGACCGTCGGTGATCTTCCCCTCGACGAACGCGAGCTGTCGACGCGTCGCTTTGCGGAAATCGAGGTCTTCCGGCCGTTGACGCTCGTCAATCTTGGCGGCGACGCTGCGGTTCGCATGGGCGTGCCGAGCGACGTCGCCCGTGCCACCAGTCAGAGTCTCGCCCGTGATTGGTCGCTGGCGTTCTACGAGCACCCGAGCGAGCCGGACGGCATTCTCTATCCCTCTCGTTTGAATGGCGAGACGAACCTTGCCGTTTATGACCGGGCCATTCCGAAGCTGCAGGTCGTTCAAGTCTAGTCGTTGCTGTCGGTGCCCGAGTTGGCGGACGTGCTCAACGACTTCAAGGTGGCGTTGGTCGGTCGGTAAGCAAGGGCGCTCCCTTGGGTCGCCGCCGCACTTTGGGGCCCCTGCTCTGCGTGCGAGGGCGAGGACAAGAGACCGATCCGTTGCTAGTGTAACGATCCGTCTGCCTGGTCGAACGACCGATTCTGGATGCCGGAAGGAGCCCAATGACCGCCGACGCCGAAACCCAGCGCGTGCGCACCATCGCCTTCCTCAATTGGGCGCATGCGCTCGATCACTACGTGATCCTGATCTTTCCGACCATCGTGATCGGGCTCCAGGCGGTCTTCGCGCGCAGCTACGCCGAGTTGATCGCCTACGGCACCGCGTCGTTCGTCGCCTTCGGCGTGTTCTCGCTGCCGGCCGGCTGGCTCGCCGACCGCTGGAGCCGCCGCAACATGATGGTGTTGTTCTATCTCGGCTGTGGGCTGTCGCTTGCGCTCGCCGCGGCGGCGCCCAACGAGTACGTGCTCGCCGCCGCACTGTTCCTGCTCGGCGTGTTCGCTGCAATCTATCATCCGGTCGGCATGCCGATGCTGATCGCCGCCGCCGTGAGCCGCGGCCGCACGCTCGCGTTCAACGGCGTGTGCGGCAACCTCGGCGCCGCGCTCGCCGCCGGCATCACTGCCGCGCTCGGCTCGTTCCTTGGCTGGCGCGCCGCATTCATCGTGCCGGCCGTGGTCTGCGTGGCAACCGGTATCGTGTTCGCGCGCATGGTCGAAGATGACGGCCATCAGGCGGCGAGCCGCAATGCGACCGCCGACGTCCCGCTCGGCCTGTGGACCGCGGTCACCATCTTGGCGCTGTTCATCGTCGTGGCGCTCACCGCCGGGCTCGTCTTCAACATCGTCTCGGTCGCGCTGCCGAAGATCGTCGATGAACGCATCGGCCAGAACATGCCGCTGATCCTGGTCGGCAGCCTCGCCACCGCGGTGTTCATGTGCGGCGCCGTCGCCCAGCTGGTGGTCGGCCGCCTGGTCGATCGCTTTCCGCCTCACATCCTGTTCGCCATCGTCGCCTTCCTTCAATTCCTCGGCATCCTGTGGGCTGCCTATGCGACCGGCGTGACGCTGCTCCTGGCGCTCGCCGTCGCCATGGCCGCGATCTACGGCCAGGTTACGGTGAACGATGTCGTGATCGCCCGCTACACCGCCGACGCGTGGCGCGGCCGTGTCTATGCGGTGCGCTATTTCCTCACTTTCGTTTCGTCGGGCGCCGCGGTATCCGCGCTCGCCTGGCTCTATTCCCGCGGCGGCTTCGACCTCGTGCTCGGCGCAACGGCGGTGATCGCGGTCGGCTTCGTCATCGCCACGGCGGCGATTGCCGTGGTTGCCGGCAGCGTCGAGCGCGAGCGGGAGAGCGCAGTCGCACCAGCGGAATAGGCCCGCCTCCGGAATTCGGGCTCAACGAGCCGCTACGCGCGTTGGGGACTGCAAGATGGTCAAGGTCCTGCTGCCGCGCCGATGATCAGTCTTTGACCCGCTCGATCAGCGCCATGGCAGCGGCCGGGGCGCGCACCTTGCCCTCGTGGATGACGTAGGCGAACACGTCGCGCGGCTTTGCCGGGGGCTTGGCCTTGGAGTCAATCAACGGCAGCTTCTCGGGCACGCCGCCGGACGCCCAGGTCTTGAACCGCTCGGCCCAGGCGTCGAGCTGCTTCTCCGGATAGGCGGTCTTGATCGTATCCTTGCCCTTCTGCAGCCGCGCGTAGACGAAGTCGCCGGTGACGTCGGCGATGGCAGGGTAGCTGGCGTGCTCGGCGAACACGGCCGGCGTCTCGTACTTGCGCAGCAGCGCGACAAAGGCCGGCGTGCAGAAACTGTCGTGGCGCACCTCGAGCACGTGACGCAGCCGCTGTCCGTTCATCTCGCGCGGGAGCAGGTCGAGGAAGGCGGCAATATCGGCTTCGTCGAACTTCTTGAACGGCGCGAGCTGCCAGAGCAGCGGGCCGAGCCGGTCGCCGAGCTCCAGCACGCCGGAATTGATGAAATGCTTGACCCCATCGCCCGCCTCCGCGAGCACCTTGCGGTTGGTCACGAAGCGATGCCCCTTGACCGAGAACACGAAGCCGTCCGGCACCTCCTTCGCCCACTTGCGGAAGCTCGCCGGCGTCTGCGTGCGGTAGAACGTGCCGTTGATCTCGATCGAGGTGAGCCGCTCGGCGGCGTAGCCGAGCTCCTTCGCGTGTGCCAGGCCCTTTGGATAGAAAACGCCGCGCCACGGCTCGAACGTCCACCCTCCGATACCGACTCGGATCGCGCCTGCCTTGCCTGTCATGTTCGTCACACTTCGTTCACTATCGTCCGGCATGATGCCTGTAAGTGATTTGGTTGGGAACGCCCTTGCGGAAACGCGACGGCCACCCCATATCAGCCCGAATGGCGATGTCGAGCCGCAAGGCTCCATCGTCTGAGACGACCACGATGAGCGGGTGACGCCGGATGTACGCGCACCTTCTTACTCGTGGTCGTTGGCGTTTTGGAGCGCCCGATTCGCGCTGTCCCGCTGAAATCACGTCGCGAAGGCGCGTCGCACGATAGGCGAGGCGACCGGCGCCGCCTGCGGCTCGGGTGCTGCCGGCGGGAGGCGCAGCGACTTGTTGTCCTCCTCCAGCGCCGAAATCGTGTTGAGCAAGCGCGCGGTCGCGAGCTTGAGGAAGTAAAAGCTGAACTGCGGATTCTGCAGGCATAGTCGCTTCAGCTCGTCATAGCTGATGACCAAGGCGTCGGTCGGTTCGACGCACTCCACCGTACGGGTGCGCACATTGTTGCTGGTCACGAGGCCGAGCTCGCCGATGACATCGCCGGCTACGAACTCGCGCGCGAGGTCGCGCAGCCGGCAGCGGCCGGACAGCAGAATGAACATCTCGCTGGCGGGGGCGCCCCGCTCGAACAGGACGTCACCCGCGTTGAACGAACGTTTGGTGGTGAAATCCCGCAGCCAGTCGAACTGCAGGTCCTTGCCGCACGCCTCGGTGACGTCGCTCAGCAAGCGCTGCATCTGGATGAGGCGATACGTGTTGAGCGGCAGCAGCATGGCGTGCAGGATCAGGGTCGGGACGACCCCGCTCATGAGCGAATAGGCGATGAACAGCACGTTGGTCGAGATCGCGGCCATGCGCAGCGGCACCATGGTCCGCATCGCATAGGCGGCGATGTTCGTCAGCACGGCGCCGACCGCGACAATGTCAACCAGCGTCATAGCCCGTTACTCCATGCTTCGACGGTGCGCGCGGGCGACGAGCCCGAACACCGCCTGGTCTCTCCATGTTCGAGAAGAGGTGAAATCAGCTCACGGGGGCGGGAATCGCGCGTGGAAAAATGCCCAGTCTCCTCTCAAGCTGAGCCAATGAATCACGAACATCATGGCTCGGCCTGTGAAACAGGTCATAGGCAGTCATCAAACTGTTTTGGCGGCGCAACAAATCCGTCGCGTCAGGTCGCGAAGGCGCCGCCGGGCTGCACGGCCGCAGGTGCCGGGCGCACGGCGCGCAACGACGTGTTGTCCGCCTCGAGCACCGAGATGGTGTTGAGCAGCCGCGCGGTCGCGAGCTTGAGGAAGTAGAAGCTGAACTGCGGGTTCTGCAGGCAGAGCTTCCTCAGCTCGTCATAGGTGATCACCAGCGCGTCTGTGGCCTCGACGCATTCGACCGTCTGCGTGCGCACGTTGTTGGTCGTGAGAAGGCCGAGCTCGCCGATCACGTCGCCGGCACTGAAGTCCTTGCCGAGATCGCGCAGCCGGCAGCGGCCGGACAGCAGGATGAACATCTCGCGCGCCGGCGCGCCCTTCTCGAACAGGACCTGGCCGGCCGTGAACGACCGCCGGATGCTGAAGTCGCGCAGCCAGTCGAACTGCAGGCCGCCGCTGCATGCGTCGGTCACGTCGCGCACCAGCCGCTGCATCTGCAGCAGCCGGTAGGTGTTGAGCGGCAGCAGGATGGCGTGGAGGATCAGCGTCGGCACGACTCCGCTCATGGCGGAATAGGCGATGAACAGCACGTTCGTCGAGATCGCCGCGATGCGCAGCGGGATCATGGTGCGCATCGCGTAGGCGGCGATATTCGTCAGCACGGCGCCCAGGGCGACCACGTCAATCATCGTCAGCACGGCAATCACTCCTGTTTCAGGACGCGCGAGGGACCCGAGGCTTTCGCCTCGCCGCCATCGATCCGCTTGTCGGAATTCGGCCCCGCCCCGGAATCATTGTTCATTCAAAATCGCCCGAAATCTTTCACACCACAGCGGGGAAGGGCACCGCAAGCGCCATCGGGTGCGGGCAAACAAAGGCTGTGGCGCCGTAACAAAAATGTCATAAGAAGGCAGTCCGACCGCCGGGGCTGCTGAAGGAAATGACCGAAAATGGCTGATATCGATGTGGATTTCGCGCTCTTGGCGTCCGCGAAGACGACCCCGCGCACGTTCAAGGCGGGCGAGACGATCTTCAGGGAAGGCGATCCGGCGACCGAACTCTACGTCATCCAGAGCGGTCGCGTCGAAATCCGGCTTGGCAACCGGCTGCTCGACACGCTGTCCGAGCGCAGCATTTTCGGCGAGATGGCGCTGATCGATGCTGCCCCGCGCAGCGCCACCGCCGTCGCCGCCACCGACGTGACGCTCATTCCGGTCGGCGAGAAGCAGTTCCTGTTCCTGGTCAGCCAGACGCCGTTCTTCGCGCTGAACGTCATGCGCGTGCTGGCGCGGCGTCTGCGCGCCATGAACCAGGCGGTGTGAGCCGGGCGCGACGCTTCAATATTTCGCGACGACCGGCGCGTGGTTGAACCGGTAGTTCAGGCCGGCACGCGCGACCCAGGCCGAGTCGTTGGCCTCGAACTGCACGTCGCGGTCCTTCAGGACGCTATGAAACGAGTCCGTGTGCCGGCGGAACTGCATGTAGAGCACCTCGCCGCTCACGCTCCAATGGTTGGCAAACGCGTACTCGGCGCCGATACCGCCGGTCCAGCCCCAGCGCGTGGTGCTGAACGAGAACTGCTCGTTCGCGCCCGGAAAATTGGCGCCGCTCGGGTCTCTGAGCGTGTAGGTGTTCTTGATCTCGGCGGCAGCGAGACCGCCGGTGAGATAAACCAGCACATTGTCGACGACGAGGCCGCCGCGCGTGCGCAGGGTCGCGAACCAGCTCATCTCGCTGCTGTTGGACATATCGAGCGTCGGATTGCCGAACAAATTGGTGGCGAGTCGCGACGTTGCTTCGGCGTTCACCCAGTTGAGATCGGCAACGACGCCGAACAGCCGATGGCCTTTCTGCCAATCCCAGCCGACCTGCCCGCCCACCGTGCCGGCGAACGTGCTGGCTGTATATTGAGAATCGCTGAGCAGATAACCGTCCTGGTCGGCGTGCAGCGCCGTATAGGACACGACGCCGGCGTTGCCGCCGATATAGAAGCCGTCAAACCGCGGCGGGCCGGCGTATCGGGCGGCCGGCGCCGGAGCGGCCGCGCCGCCGTCGTTCCAACGGTAGTTCAGGCCGAAGCGGCTGACCCAGGCCGAATCGTTGTTCTCGAAGCTGAAGTCGAACCCAAACGGGTTGCGGAACGTCACGTTGTCCTTGTTGAACTGCATGTACAGCAGCTCGGACGTCACGCTCCAGCCGCCGCCGAGCGCGAATTCGGTGCCGACGCCGCCGACGAAGCCCCAGCGGGTGTCACGGAACGAAGCGCGTTCCTCGGCGAAACCGGCAAACTGGCGCAGGAAGGTGGTGTCGATCCGGGCATAGGCGACGCCGCCGGTGACATAGATCAGCACGTCGTCGAGCGTGAGACCGGCACGCCCGCGCACCGTGCCGAACCATTTCAGCGTGCTGGACGTGAATTCCTGGTTCCCCAGGGTATTGGGAAAATGCGCGATGAAGGCTTCGGTGTTTGCCCAGTTGAAGTCGGCGACCACGCCGACCAGCTTCGCGCCGTGCTGCCAGTCCCAGCCGACCTGCAGACCACCGGTCGCGCTGGTCTTGGTGGTGGAGAAGTCTCCTGTGCTGAAGAACGCGTCCTGATCTCCGCGCAGTGCTGTGTAGCTCACGGAGCCGACATTGCCGCCGACATGGAAGCCGCCGAAGCGACCGGCGCCGCCGGCGTACGGCACCGGCGCCGCCGGGCCGGTATCGTTCCAGCGATAGTTCAGGCCGACCCGGGTGACCCAGGCCTTGTCCTGGCTCTCGAACGCGAACGGCGTGACGGCAAGGGCGGGCGCGGCGATCGTGTCCGACTGTTTCGCGAATTGCAGGTACAGCACCTCGGCATTCACGCTCCAGTGACGGGCGATCGCGTATTCGGCGCCGGCGCCGACCACGAGGCCGAGCCGCGTGTGGTCCACCGAGAACGACACTGGTGGGGCGCCGGCGACGATTCGGTTCGACGCGATGTCGATATCGGCGACCGCGAGGCCGCCGGTGACGTAGAACAGCATGTCGTCGACCGCGATACCCGCGCGACCGCGGATCGTGCTGAACCACTTGATCTGTCCGCCGAGCGTTGCGTCGATGCCCGGAGTTGTCGGGGATATTCGAAAGGCCGTATCGGTATCGGCCCAATTCCAGTCGGCGACGATGCCGAGCACCGCGTTGCACGACTGCCAGTCCCAACCGGCCTGCACGCCGGCGGTCGCGCCCAGCTTCGTATGGGTATAGTCGGTCACTGTTCCGGCAGCGAGGAACCCGTCCTGGTCCTGGCGAACGCCGGTATAGGCGATGGCGCCGACATTGCCGCCGATATAGGCGCCGGAAAATCGCGCCGGGCCGCAGCCGACGAACGGCGCGGCTTTCAGCGGCATCTTCGCGGGCAGATCGGCGGCGCCCGCGGGACATCCGACGCACGTCGCGACGGCCGCAACGCTTGAAAGAATCAATCGACGCACGAACCGGCCTCCGAACGTGATGCGGCTTGGTTGCTGTTCGGCAGTTCTGCACGGTTTCTCCGCGCGGTCTTTGCTCGCAACGCAGCTGGAGTTGAACGATTGTCGGCTCGTCCACGTTTTGAGTGAGCTGTTGCCACGGTGACACGCCTGGACACTTGGCACGGCGTGGATCATTTGAATAAAGATCAGCTTCGATTGGACGCTTGCCAGTTTTCACGTGCCTGAAATGTCAATCAAATACTCCGCGGCATCGGTGGCTTATTTCACCGAGCCGATGCGTTATTCGGAGTTCGCCTGGCGAGTCGCAGCGAAACTGGACTTGGACCCGGGGCGATGAGGAAAGTCGTTTTTTCGTCGGACGATCTGCCTGGCGACGTCGGCAATCACACGCGCTTCAAGCTGTGGCGCGACATGTACGAGGAATGGTACGGCGACGTCGACATGGCGGCGCTCAGCGATCGGCCGTTCTTTGTCCGCTCGACATTTGCAGCGATCGGCGAGCTTGGCCTGACGCAGTTCGAAGGAACGCTCAGCCGAGTCGCGCGGACCCCACGGCAGGTTGCGGCGGATGTGCGCGGGGATTTCCTCATCGGGCTCGGTCGACGGTCTCTCTTCTCGGTCGCGCAGCGCGGTCGTGAAGCGGTGCTGGAGCCGGGAGGATTGAGCGTTTGCACGAACGCGGAAATCCTCGAAAGCCGCGCGACCGGGGAGACGGCCTGGTCCGGTGTCGCCGTGCCGCGGCAGCGGCTGCTGGACGTCGTCGCTCACGCAGAGGATCTTGTTGGAACATCGTTCGACGCGTCGCGTCCGGCCGTTCGGCATCTCGCGCGATATGTCGAGTTCCTGCTCGGCTCCGACGAGATCATGGAAGACCGGCGTTTGGTCGAAAACACCGGCGCCGTTTTGCTCGACCTCGTCGTGCTGGCGCTCGGCGCCAATGGTGACGCGGCACACATTGCACGCGGCCGCGGCCTGCGCGCGGCGCGTGCCAGCGACATCGCCGCCGAGATCCAGGCGAATTTCTCCGATCCGGCCTTCTCGGCACACCACGTTGCGCTCAAGCTCGGCCTGTCACCGCGTTACGTGCAGGAGCTGATGCGCGAAACCGGCACGGGATTCACCGATCGCGTGCTCGAGCTGCGTCTTCAGAAAGCGCGCGCGATGCTGGCCAGTCCGTACCACGATCGTCTCAGAATCGGCGACATCGCGCTCGCTTGCGGTTTCAACGAGGTGAGCTACTTCAACCGCTGCTTCCGCCGGCGCTTTGGCGAGACGCCGACCCAGTATCGGGGAGGGAGCGAGAAATAAAGATTCATTTCGCAAAAGTGCGGCTGTCATTTTCGTGCGCGCGCCGGCAGGCACGCGGACATTTCATTGTTATTTGTTGCGACCCCACGCCGGCCTCTTGCGCAAAAGTTCCATTTCGATCATAAGCGCGCTCCTTCGCTTCGGCCTTGTGTGCGGGCTCGTCGAGTCCCGGCTGGCGCGGGTCACCCTGTGACTTCGTGTTCCGCTGAACGAAGGGCGGTCGCCAAAACCGACCACACTGCGAGGATAGCTCAGTTGGTAGAGCAGATGACTGTGAATCATCAGGGCTCGGGTTCGAATCCCGATCTTGCGCTCCGGTTCAGCCTGAACAGCTGACTCCATTGAAGGGGACCGGACGCGCGCTTCAGTCGCGGTCCGGCCGATTTGCCTTCGGGCTCTTCGATCGAACCTAGACACCGTGAGACCGGCTCTGCGCCGGGGCGGATACCGCCCGCGCGGACGCCAGGCTCGCCGTTCGACCCGCGCGCTTCGGCGCGCGGATGCGCTCGCGCGTGCCTGCCGTCCGGCGGACTCAAGCCCCGGCCCGCCGTTTTCCCGGGAAGCTCGCGTCCGGAACCCATGTCCTCGGATCTAAACCTGAACTGTCTGCCATGGTGGCCGACGGTCAACGACGGAGACGTGCCAATGACCCGGCATCTTCTGATGCTGCGCGTGACGGTGAAGGACGGCGAGCGTGCCCTCCTGACGCGCAACGGCCGGTTCGAGCGTGTGCTCGCGCCTGGCCGGCACCGTCTGTTCGACCCTGCCGCGGAGCTCGCGGCCGAGGTGTGCAATGTCGTGCGCGCCGAGTTACCGGCCGAGCGTTACGCCGTGCTGAAGTCGGCGCGGCCCGAGCTCGCGGACGGGCTGTTCGAGGCGGTCGAGACGAAGGCGGATGAGATCGCCATCGTCAGCCTCGACGGCCGGCCGGCGCACCTGATGGCGCCGTGGCAGACGCGCGTGTTCTGGAAGGTCGCGACCAAGGTCGATGTCGAGCGCATCGACGTGACGAGCGATCCGAAGGTCGCGCCACGCCACCTCGCGATGATCGCGCGCGAGCGCAACACGCTGGTGGCCGAGCACGTGGTCGAGAACCACGAGGCGGGCCTGCTGTTCGTCGAGGGCCGCCTGATCGAGCGGCTCGCGCCGGGCCGTCACGCGTTCTGGACGGTCGGCCGCAAGATCGAGGTGAAGCGCCTCGACCTGCGTCCGCAGGCGCTCGAGATCACGGCGCAGGAGATGCTGTCGAAGGACCGCATCGCGCTGCGCGTGACGCTCACCGCGTTCCGCCGGATCGTTGATCCGGAGCGCGCGGTGTCGACGGTGCCGGACGTGGATGCGTGGCTGTACCGTCTGGTGCAGTTCGCGATCCGCGAGGCGGTGGCTTCGCGCACGCTCGACGAGGTGCTCGCGGCCAAGAACGCGCTCGACGCGGAGCTTCGCGCCTACGTGCGCGAGCGCGTCGCGGAGACCGGCATCGAGGTGACGGAGCTCGGCGTGAAGGACGTGATCCTGCCCGGCGAGATCCGCGAGCTCGTGAACAAGGTGGTGGAGGCGGAGCGGACGGCCAAGGCCAACCTGATCCGCCGCCAGGAGGAGACCGCGGCGACGCGCTCGCTCCTGAACACCGCCAAGCTGATGGAGGACAACCCGCTCCTCCTGCGGCTCAAGGAGCTCGAGTCGATCGAGCGGCTGGTCGAGAAGGTCGGCCGGATCGATCTGCACGCCGGCGACGGCATGGGCCTCGATGCGCTGCTGCGCAAGCTCGTCCGCATCAAGGCGGATGAGCCTGCCTGACCGAGGAGGGGCCGCGTTCGCGCCGCCCCTCCTTACCTGAATTGTTGCGACGAAGGGCCGCCGGGCGACCGGCGGCCCTTGAACCGAATTCTGCTTGGGAGTGACGAACGAACGAGGGATAGTAGATGCACCCAGAACACGCGTGTCCGGGGCAGGGTGCTTTTCCAGCAGTGAATTGATCATGACGGCTTGAGCCGAGATTTCGGGGGCGAGCAGCCATGGCGTGTCGTCTCTTGGCGATCATCATGACCGCCGGTCTCGCCGGCGTGACGACGCCGTCGCTGGCGCAGGAGAGCTGCCACAATTACGGCACCCAGTTCGGCGACTTCCGCATCTGCGCGAGCTCCGTGCTCGCGCCGCAGGGCAGCAACCATTACGGCCCGGAGCATCTCAACGGCACGACCGACGGCGGCGCCTGGTGCGAAGGCGTGGCCGGCCCCGGCGCGGGCCAATCCGTGACGTTTCATCAGAACCCGGCCAACGTCGTCGGCAAGGTCATGGTCACCAACGGCTATGCCAGGACCGAGCAGACGTTCCGCGACAACGGCCGCGTCAAACGCGCCCGTATCGAGACGAGCGGCGGCACCAGGAAAGAGATCGCGCTGAAGGACCAACGCGCGCCGCAGACGATCAGCTTCTCGCCGTCCCGCGTGAGCTGGATCCGGTTGACCATCCTCGACGTCTATCCGGGTGCCAGGCACCAGGACACCTGCATCAGCCTGTTTTCACCCGACATCGAAGGGTTTGCAGTGGGGAACTAGCGCATGTTCCGGAAAAGTGGACACCGGTTTTCCGAAAAAGGACATGCGCAATCAAAGAGGCTGGAGCGCGTTCCAATTCCTTCCAATCGGGACGCGCTCTAAGCGTACCGGAATCGTCATCACCATTCGCTGGACCGCACGCGGTCGCAGCAGCAGGGGAGAGTGCAATGTACGGACGGTTGATCGTTGGTTTCCTCGGCATTCTGGCCTTTGCGGCTTTCGCCGCCGGCGAAGCTGCGGCGCAGACCAACGTCATGTTCATTTTCGATGCCTCCGGATCAATGAAGCGCTCCGCCGGAGCGGAGTCGCGCATTGTCGCCGCCAAACGCGCGTTCTCGGAGACGCTCGGCGCGATGCCTGCGAGCGTGCGCACCGGCCTGATCGCCTACGGGCACCGGCGCGCCAAGGACTGCAGCGACATCGAGGTGGTCTCGCCGATCGGCACCGACGACGCGCGCACCCAGGCGCGCATGGTGGAAGGCTTCGAGGCGCTCGGCGAGACGCCGATCGCCGAGGCCCTCAACTCCGCCGGGCAGGCGATGAAGACGCTGCGCGGCCAGAGCAACTCGATCGTGCTGGTCACCGACGGCATCGAGGAATGCCGTGGCGACCCCTGCGCGGCGGCGGCGAACCTCAAGAGCCTCGGCATCGACGTGAAGGTCCATGTGGTCGGCTTCGCGCTCGGCGCCGGCGAAAGCAGCAAGCTGCAATGCGTGGTCGAGCAGACCGGCGGCAAGTACTTCGACGCCAACGATGTCAACGCGTTGCGCCGCACGCTCGCCGAGGTGCGCACCATCGTCGCCCAGGCGCAGCCCCCGGCACCCGTGCCAGTCGCCCCGCAGGAGCCGCCGGCGCGCAAGAGCAAGGTCGTCTTCAACGATGATTTCGACGGCAAGGACCTCTCCGGCGAAAGCTGGCAGGTGCTCAACCGGAATGACGATCGCTTCATCGTCGAAAAGGGCACGCTGATGATGGTCAACCCGGCGGAGTCGAGCTTCGCCGCGCTCAACTCGACCAACATCTTCGCGCTCAAGGAGGACGTGCCGGACGGCGACTGGGACATCGTCATCGACGCCAAGCTGCAGCTGCAGACCGGCAAGGACAACTTCATCGTCGGCCTGCGCAGGGATGAGAAGAACTTCCTTAATCTGCGCGTCTACTCGGACGACGTCGGGTCGACCTGCGGCCGGCATCTGTTCCAGATCGAGCGCATGTCGGGCGGCGAGCTGACCCACGCCGAGAAGATCTTCTCCGGCCGCTCGTGCGGCTACGGCGTGTTCGGCGACGAGGACCCGGCCATGCTCCGCAAGGTGCTGCTCGACAACGGCGTGCGCATCACCATCTCCAAGCGCGACCGCAAGTACAGCGGCACGCTCGAGATCAAGGACTGGGTGGATGCCAAGAAGAACCCGCGCAAGGTCGTCACCGAGGAACTCACCTCGCTGCGCGTGCCGGGCAAGTTCTCGATGACGGTCGGCAAGTGGGACCCGAAGCGCGGCGGCGACACCATCGCGTTCATCGACAAGGTCCAGGTCATCGCCTACGAGTGACCAGCGGGTAGGGCGCAATAGCCGAAGGCGTATTGCGCCGCGGCGGCGCAGTGGCGCAATACGCTGCGCTATTGCGCCCTACGCTCCCTTGGGCGCCCGTCTCGAACCATGAGGCCGGTCGCGCCGAGAAGGAAAAGGCCCGGGCTTGCGCCCGGGCCTCGTTGTTCGTGATGTCGTTGCGACGGATCAGAAGTCCATTCCGCCACCACCCGGCATGGCGGGCGCCGGAGCCTGCTTCTTCGGAAGCTCGGCGACCATCGCCTCGGTGGTGATGAGGAGGCCCGCCACCGACGCGGCGTTCTGGATCGCGGTGCGCACGACCTTGGTCGGGTCGATGATGCCCTTCGACACCAGGTTGACGTATTCGCCCGACTGCGCGTCGAAGCCGAAGCCGTACTGATCCTTCTCGAGGATCTTGCCGACGATCACCGAGCCGTCCTCGCCCGCGTTGATGGCGATCTGGCGGGCCGGGCTCTGGATCGCCTTGCGGACGATGTCGACGCCGGTCTTCTGGTCGTCGTTCTGGGTGCGGATCCGCTTGAGCGCGTCGGTCGCACGCAGCAGCGCGACGCCGCCGCCCGGCAGGATGCCTTCCTCGACCGCGGCGCGGGTCGCGTGCATCGCGTCATCAACGCGATCCTTGCGCTCCTTCACCTCGACCTCGGTCGCGCCGCCGACGCGGATCACCGCGACGCCGCCCGCGAGCTTGGCGAGACGCTCCTGCAGCTTCTCACGGTCGTAGTCCGAGGTGGTCTCCTCGATCTGCGCCTTGATCTGCGCGATGCGCGCCTCGATGTCGGCCTTCTTGCCGGCGCCGTTGACGATCGTGGTGTTCTCCTTCTCGATCATCACCTTCTTGGCGCGGCCGAGCATGTTCAGCGTGACGTTCTCGAGCTTGATGCCGAGGTCTTCGCTGATGGCCTGGCCGCCGGTCAGGACGGCGATGTCCTGCAACATGGCCTTGCGACGGTCACCGAAGCCCGGCGCCTTCACGGCCGCGACCTTGAGGCCGCCGCGCAGCTTGTTGACGACCAGCGTGGCGAGCGCCTCGCCCTCGACGTCCTCGGCGATGATGAGCAGCGGCTTGCCGGTCTGCACCACCGCCTCGAGCAGCGGGAGGAGCTCGTTCAGGCCCGACAGCTTCTTCTCGTTGATGAGGATGTAGGGGTCGTCCATCTCGACGCGCATCTTGTCGGCATTGGTGACGAAGTACGGCGAGATGTAGCCACGATCGAACTGCATGCCCTCGACGACGTCGAGCTCGGTCTCCAGGCTCTTCGCCTCCTCGACCGTGATGACGCCCTCGTTGCCGACCTTCTTCATCGCCTCGGCGAGGAAGCGGCCGATCTCCGCGTCGCCGTTCGCCGAGATCGTGCCGACCTGGGCGATCTCCTCGTTCGAGGTGACCTTCTTCGAGTTCTTCTGCAGGTCGTCGACGATCGCCTCGACCGCGAGGTCGATGCCGCGCTTGAGGTCCATCGGGTTCATGCCGGCGGCCACCGACTTGGCGCCTTCCCGCACGATCGCCGCGGCGAGCACGGTCGCGGTAGTGGTGCCGTCACCGGCGACGTCCGACGCCTTCGAGGCCACCTCGCGCACCATCTGCGCGCCCATGTTCTCGAACTTGTCCTCGAGCTCGATCTCCTTCGCGACGGTGACGCCGTCCTTGGTGATGCGCGGCGCGCCGAACGACTTGTCGAGCACGACATTGCGGCCCTTCGGGCCGAGCGTCACCTTCACGGCGTTGGCGAGGATGTCGACGCCGCGCAGCATCTTGTCGCGCGCCTCGACCGAGAATCTCACTTCCTTGGCTGCCATCTTGCTACTCCGTTCAATTCGCTTTGGTCATTGGATGGGAATCAGGCGGCTTTCTTCTTGGCGGCGGTCTCTTCGAGCACGCCCATGATGTCGGACTCCTTCATGATCAGGAGCTCCTGGCCGTCGATCTTGACCTCGGTGCCCGACCACTTGCCGAACAGGACGCGGTCGCCGACCTTGAGGTCGATCGGGATGAGCTTGCCGCTTTCGTCGCGGCCGCCCGGGCCGACCGCGATCACTTCGCCCTGCGAGGGCTTTTCCTTGGCGGTATCGGGAATGATGATCCCGCCTGCCGTCTTCTCTTCTGCGTCGATGCGCTTGACCACGACGCGGTCGTGAAGCGGACGGAATTTCATGGATGTCCTCCTAAGCTGAAACAGGTTCGGTTTTTTGAGTGCGGCGATCCCGTCAGATGCCCCATCCGGTCTCGCTGCGGGCGACATAGGCCGCGGTTTTTTGCCCCGCAAGAGGGAGCGGAAAATTTTTTAGCACTCATCGGCGCGGAGTGCTAGCAATCTTGGAATTCCCGATGAATCAGTTGGTTAACGGCGAGAATGGCGACGCCGCGTGATCGCGCCGAGAGCCTTTGCCCGGCTTGGCAGCAGTCCATCCGTAATGCTGCTAATGCCTTGATATTAAACACATTATTCACTTTTGAGGCTTGCAATGGAACCGCGAGTCTCGAAGACTTGTTGATGTCCGCCAGAAAGGAGGACCGCCATGGCTTGCAGTGATTTCCGCCGGCAGCTCGACGGATACGGGCTGACCACCGCTCACATTCTCTACCGGCGCCCCGATCACCCCTGGCTGCTGCAGACCTATATCTGGCAGGCCTACGACCTTCACCCGAGCTTCCCAGAGCTGCAGAAGTTTCTCGAATTCTGGCAGGCCAAACTCGAAGGCGCGCTGCATTCGGTGCGGGTCGCCCATTCGCGGCTGATCGCGCCGGCCGAGATCCGGTCGGTCGGCGGCGTGTTCCGCCTGCACTGACGCTGGTCAGCTGAGCGGTTGCGACCGCGCGCGCGAGCGCGCAAGCTGTGTCCTCACCAATCCGGGAGGACACGATGGTACGGGCCAAGGCGAAGCCGCGAACCGCGTCCAAGGCGAAAGCAAAGCCGACAGCGAGCCGTCGGGCTCCGGCGCGGAAGGCCGCGCGAGCCACCCGCGCCAAGTCCGCGCGCGCCAAGTCTGCCGCGACGCGGCGACCCAAGCACAGCTTCAACGTCAGCCATCCGCGCGACGACGATTTCGAGGGCGGGCTGCGCCGCTACGCCAAATATCGCGATCTCGGCATGGCCAAGGCGACCGGCGGCATGGTGCAGGCGCATGTCATTCGTTTTGTGCCGCCATTCATCCCCGAAGAGGTCTCGAAGCTCCACTTCCACGACGTCGAGCTCCAGATGGTCTACGTGCTCAAGGGCTGGATCGAGACCGAGCTGGAAGGGCAGGGCGCGCACGTGATGCGCGCGGGCAGCTGCTGGCTGCAGCCGCCGAAGATCAAGCACAAGGTGCTCAACTACTCGGACGATTGCGAGGTGCTGGAGATCGTCCTGCCGGCGGAATTCGACACGGTGGAGCTCGAGTAGCGTCGTGGCAAAAATCCGGTTCGACTTCGGCACGCTCACGCTCGACGCCGAGCTCCTGGACACCCCGACCGCCAAGGCGGTGCTCGCGGCGCTGCCGGTCACGTCGTCGGCGCTGACCTGGGGCGAGGAGGTCTATTTCGACGTGCCGGTGAAGGTGAAACGCGAGGCAGACGCACGCGCCGTGGTGACACCGGGCGAGATCGCCTATTGGCCGGAGGGCCCGGCGATCGCGCTCGGTTTTGGCCGCACGCCGATCTCGCAGGGTAACGAGACGCGGCTGGCGTCGCCCTGCAACGTATTCGCCAAGGCCTTGGGCGACGTGAAGACGCTCGCCAAGGTGCGCGCAGGGACGAAGATCAAGGTCTCCGTTCTGGAATGATCACTCCGGCTTCACGCCGGAGTCCTTGATGACCTGCGCGTACTTTTCGCTCTCGGCCTTGGCGAAGTCAGCGAACTGATCGACCGACATCGCCCTGACGTCGGCGCCGGCATCGAACAGCTTCTGCTTGACGTCGGGCTGGGCCAGGATCGCGTTGATCTCCGAATTGAGGCGCGTGACGATTTCCTTCGGCGTATCGCGCGGCGCGAAAAAGCCCTGCCACAGGGTGAAGTCGAAGCCGGCCATGTCGGGCGCCTCGGCGACCGCCGGAATGTCCGGCGCGCCGGGCGAGCGCTTGGCCGACGACACGGCGATCACTTTCAAGGCGCCGGATTTCAGGTGCGGCACCACGGCCGGGAAGCCCGGGAAGTAGAAGTCGACATGGCCGCCGAGCAGGTCGTTGAGGGCGGGAGCGGCGCCCTTGTAGGGCACATGGGCGAGATTGCCCTTGGTCTTCAGCTTGAGCATCTCGCCGGCGAAGTGGCCGGGCGTGCCGGTGCCCGCCGACGCGAACGAGATCGGCCGCGACGACAGCATCTTGATGAACTCGGGCAGGGTGGCGACGGGCGACTTCACCGGAATGGTGAGCGCGAGCGGCACCACGCTCGCCAGCGCCACCGGCTGCAGGTCCTTGAGCGGGTCGTAGGTGAGGCCCTTGATCCAGTACTGGTTGATGGAAATTTCCGCGGTCTGGCCGAGCAGCAGCGTGTGGCCGTCCGGCGCGGCGGTAACGACGCCCTGGGTGCCGATCGAGCCGGTGGCGCCGGGGCGGTTCTCGACCACGACGGTGCGGCCGAGCGAGGCCTGCAGCTTCTCGGCGACGAGGCGCGCAACGATGTCGCCGGTGCCCCCCGGCGCGTAGGCCACCACCACATGGATGTCGCGGCTCGGAAAGTCTTGCGCTGCGGAGGGCAGGACGGTGCAGGCCATGGCGAGCGCGGCCGCGAGCGGGCGGAGGGTGGGCAGCATCAGGCGTTTCCTTGTGTTGTTGGTCCGCCCTTCTACCACACCGCTTCTGCTAGCATGGCAGACGTAAGGTCACGGGTCGGCTGGGGGATCGGATGAAGCTCTATACCTATTGGCGCTCGCAGGCCGCGTTCCGCGTCCGCATCGCGCTGCGGCTCAAGGGACTGGCCGCGGACAAGGTCACCCTCGACCTGCTCAAGGGCGACCAGTTCGACGCGACCTATCACGCGCTCAATCCCGAAGGCGTCGTGCCGACCTTGATCGACGGCGACGGCGCACCGCTGGTGCAGTCGCTCGCCATCCTCGAATATCTCGACGAGGCCTACCCCGAGCCGCCGCTTCTCCCGTCCGACATCCGTGCCCGCGCCCATGTGCGGGCGCTCGCGCAGATGGTGGCGATGGACGCGCATCCGTTCATCGTGCCGCGCGTGCGAAAGTATCTCGAGGAGAAGGTCGGCTTCGACGAGGCGGGCGTGGCGAGCTGGGTGCGGCACTGGCTCGACGCGGGGAGCCGCGCCGTCGAGGAGACCCTCACGCGCGACAAGCGCACCGGAAAGTTCTGCTGCGGCGACACGCCGACCATCGCCGACATCTGTCTGGTGGCGCATCTCGCCAGCGCCAGGCTGTTCGGCGCCGCCGATCCCTCGGTTTTTCCGACCGCCGGGAGGATCTTTGCGACCTGCATGGCGATGGATGCGTTCACGGCCGAACATCCGCTGCGCCAGCCTGACGCGCTGAAAACCTAGAAGCGCATGTCGCCGATCGAATAGACGCGGCGCTTGCCCCCTCTCAGGCGTCACCCGCGGGCTTGACCCGCGGGTCCATCTTCTTCGCAAGAAGCATTTTGCGAAGGTGATGGATTGCCGGGTCAAGCCCGGCAATGACTGAGGAGAGATATCGCCAGTCAGGGATCTATTCGATCGGGACGTGAGCTGGGTGTGGCTATTTCACGTTCTCCTGCTCCCATTTGAGCAGGACCGCCGAAATCTCCAGGTTGTTCTTCTCGAGCATCATCATGTGGCCGTTGCCGCGGATGCCGACGTCGGGCAGCCGCACGAACGTGGTCTTCACGCCGGCCTGGATCAGCCACTTGGCGGTGCAGTGGTCGTAGGGTGCGTGGTAGGACGCCTCGGCGGTCAGGATCAGCACCGGGATGCCGGCGAGCCGCGGCAGCCGCCGCGCCGGCTCCTCCTGGAGCCAGCAGCGCACCAGCCCCGGGCCGTCCGCCTCCTCCTGCCGCTCCAGCGCCAGATCCTCCGCCGACTGCGCCACGGGATCGTAGTGCATCGGTCCCCGCGTCACCCCCCACGGCCGCGTCACTGGCCCGTCCTCGAACCAGTCGGGCGCGCCCTTGGCGACGTTCTCGCGGATCGGCGGCCCGTTCGGCTCGACCGCGAGAATGCCCTTGACCAGGTTCGGCCGCTCGTCGGCGAGCGCCCAGGCGATCACCGCGGCCTGCGAGTGCGGCAGCAGCACCGCCGGACCGATGCGGTCGAGCAGCTTGGCGCCGGCCTCGCGGTTCAATTTCTCGATCATCGCGTCGTCGCCGATGTTTTCGACCTGCGTTGCGTAGAACGCATCGAAGCTCGGATCGCCCTTGCTGCCGCTGCCAGGCCATTGCGTGTGCAGCTGCGCCTGCGGCCACAGGGTCTTCTGCTTCGGTGCGGTGAAGCGCTGCATCACGTTGTCGACGTACGGCTTGCGTGTCGCGCCGTAGACGTCACCGAAAAAACCCGAGCGGCCGCGGCCGGACTGATCGACCACGTAGACCGCGTAGCCGGCGGCGAGAAAGTCGTCGGCCCAGCCGCGCCGGCCGTCCGGCGTCGACAGGAAATTCGATCCGGTCTGGCCGCCGCCGTGGATCATCACCACCGGATAGGGCCGCGTGCGGTTCTTCGGGATCTGGTACTGCACGTACATCTGCCCGACCATGATGGTGCGCTTGTCGATCTCGACGTAGCGGCCGGGAACCGAGAACACGCCCTGGTCGGCGATCTCGATCGGCTTGCGGGTGTCGGTCGGGCGGTCCTGCGACATGGCGGGCGGGGTCGTGGCGAGCACAATGGCGAGCGAGGCGGCGATCGGGAGAAGCAACAAGCAGGCTCTCGGCATCGGCGTTCCCTCGCGCGCAGCTAGGTCAGGGGTTCGTCTCGGTTCGGCATCGGCGCTTATCCGCGTCCGACGAACGGCATCTGGTTCGCCATCACGGTGAGAAACAGCACGTTGGTGTCGAGCGGCAGGCCCGCCATGTAGACCACCGCCGAGCCGACATGGTCGGCCTCCATGCGCGCTTCCTGCTTCATGCTGCCGTCGGACTGCATGACGCCCTGGCCCTGCACCATGCGGTCGGTCAGCGGCGTCGCCGCGTTGCCGATGTCGATCTGGCCGCAGCAGATGTCGAACGGCCGCCCGTCGAGCGAGGTCTGCTTGGTCAGTCCCGTGATCGCGTGCTTGGTCGACGTGTAGGCGGCCGCCATCGGCCGCGGCACGTGCGCCGAGATCGAACCGTTGTTGATGATGCGGCCGCCGCGCGGGCTCTGCGCCTTCATGATGCGGATCGCTTCCTGGGTGCAGACGAACGGCCCGGTCAGGTTGGTGTCGACGACCTTCTTCCAGGTCTCGATCGGCAGGTCCTCCATCGGCACCGCGGGTGCGCCGATGCCGGCATTGTTGAACAGAACGTCGAGCCGCCCGAACGTGTCCTTCACCTTGGCGAACAGCGCCTTGATCGAGGCCGGATCGGCGACGTCGGTCGGCACCACCAGCGACTTGCCGCCGGTGGCGGCGCTTTCCTTGGCCACTTCATCGAGCTTGTCCTTGCGCCGGCCGGCGAGCGCGACGGTGTAGCCCGCCTTCATCAAAGCGAGCGCGGCGGCCCGTCCGACGCCGGTGCCTGCGCCGGTGACGATGGCGATCTTCGCTGTTGCGGCCATGTGTTGTTCCTCCCGCGCATGTGCGCAAAATCATGTTTCTCAGGCGCATCGTGGCGAAGCGAGCGCCGCGCTGCAATGGGTTGACGAGCGAGCCGTGCAGATTTCGAGTGGCGCATGGCCTAATCGGAAAACCGGCGACCACTTTTCCGGGACATGCGCTAGTTCAGCCGCAATTCAGTGATGTGCCGTGGGTCCGGTTTCAGCTCGCCCCGCTCCACGCGGGTGACGAGCTCGGTCAGCACGGCATTGGCGCGGCACGGCAGGCCGAGCTTCTCGGCCTCGCGCACGATCAGGCCGTTGAGAAACTCGATCTCGGTGCGCCGGCCTTTCTGCATGTCCTGGCCCATCGATGGCCGTTGTCCGGAGGCGGTGCGCTGGCCCTGCCGGAAACGCTCCTCGTCGCAGACGCGCGTCGCCTCCTGGTCGCCTTCGCCGGCCCGCGCGATCGTCTCCGGCGGCAGATGATAGATCTCCTCGAGCTGATAGCCGAGCGCCTGCCCGACGCGGATCGCTTCGCTGCCCACCCGTGTCGAGAAGTGCCGGATCGCATCGTTGGCGAGCATCTCGCCGCCGGCGAGGCCGGTGCAGGCGGAGATCCCGTTGGCCATCGCGTTGGTGACCAGCTTCGACCACCGCTCGCCCCACAGATTCTCCGTCACCTTGGCGCTGTCCGACAGGGCGACCAGCCGGCAGACCTCCTCGGCGCGCGGCGTGATGCGGCCATGCACCTCGCCGGCGCGGAACACGGTGTGAGCCTTGCCGCCCTTGCCGGCGCCGCGATGGATCAGGCCGGGCTCCGGCAGGTTGACCGTGATGCTGCTGGCGATGCAGCCGAGCGTCTTGCCCCAGCCGACGATGCCGGCAATGGTCTCCTCGTTCATGCAGTTCTGCAGCGACACCACGAAGCCGTCGGGCGCCAGGTATTGCCGGATCAGCATGGTCGCCCAGGCCGTGTCGTAGGACTTCATGCAGACGAAGGCGATGTCGACCGGCGTCTCCTTGGCGAGCTGCTGGGCGTCGGTCACGTGCAGCGCGCGCACGGCGACCCGAAATTCCGGCACGTCCCGCGCGTGCGTCACGCGCAGCCCGTGCTTGCGCATGTGCTCGACATGGTCGGGCCAGGGATCGATGAACGTTACGTCCTCGCCGGCCTGCACCATGTGGGCGCCGGCGTAGCCGCCGACCGCACCCGTTCCGACAATCGCAATTTTTTTGCCCATGCGTCCTCCCAGCGCGTCCTCCCGGCGTTCGGCCGAGCCTAGCGCATGTCCCGGACAAGTGGACGGCAGTTTTCCGAAAGGCAGCCCTGCGGCGGCGATCAGCCCGCCAGCGCCTTGAGCGTCTCGTGGTCGGTCGCGCCGAACTGGTCGCCCGGCGCGGTCAGGCGGGCACTGATGTCGCCGGCCGGCATCGGCTTGCCGAACCGGTAGCCCTGCATGAAATGCACGCCGGCGGCGCGCAGGAACAGATGCTGCTCCGCCGTCTCGACGCCCTCCGCCGTGACCTTCATGCCGAGGCCGCGGCCGAGGCTGACGATGGCGTGGACGATCGCAGCGGCGTCTGGCGCGCGCTCGATCGCGTGCACGAAGCTGGTGTCGATCTTGAGCTTGTTGAACGGATAGCGCCGCAGATAGAGCAAGCTCGAATAGCCGGTGCCGAAATCGTCGAGCGCGAGCCGCACGCCCATCGCCTTGAGGCGGAACATGGCGGACTCGGCGTGCTCGACATTGCCGATCAGGGTCGACTCGGTGACCTCGAGCTCGAGCCGCTTCGGATCGAAGCCGGTCTCGGCCAGAATGCGCTCGACCACGTCGACGAAGTCGATGCGGCGGAACTGCAGCGGCGACACGTTGACGGCGACGGTCAGGCCCGGCCACGAATTGCCGTCGAGGCAAGCCCGCCGCAGGATCCATTCGCCGAGCGGCACGATCAGACCTGAATGCTCGGCGACCGGAATGAACTCGCCCGGCGAAATGCGGCCGCGCACGGGATGGGTCCAGCGTGCCAGCGCCTCGACACCGATGATGGTCTCGCCGCTCGCATTGACGACCGGCTGATAGGCGACCTCGAGCTGGTCGCCCTCGATCGCCGCGCGGAGGTCGTTCTCCATCTGCTTGCGCAGCGAGAGATCCGCGTCCATCACGTTGTCGTAGATGCAGGCGCGGCTGCGGCCCTCGTTCTTGGCGCGATAGAGCGCCATGTCCGCGTAGCGCATGATGTCGGCGGCGTTCGCGCTGCGCTGGTCAATGACCGCGATGCCAATCGAGGCGCCGATCACGATCGTGTGGCCGTTGATCGAGTAGGGCGCGCACAGGCCGGTGATGATGCGATTGGCGATGGTCTGCAGCGTCGTCTTGTCGGTGGCGCGCTGGGTGATCACCGCAAACTCGTCGCCGCCCAGGCGGGCGACCAGGTCGTCCGAGCGCATCGTGTGCGAGAGCCGCAGCGTGACGTTGCGGATCAGCTCGTCGCCGATCGGATGACCGAGCGTGTCGTTGACGTCCTTGAAATGGTCGAGGTCAATGCAGAACACCGCGGCGTCGGGGCCGCCGGCGCGGACCTGGGCGATGACGGCTTCGAGCCGCTCGCCGAAGAAGATGCGGTTCGGCAAGCCGCACAGCGGATCGTGCAACGCGAGGTGGCGCAGCCGCGTCTCGCCCGCCTTGATGGTCGCCGCGCTCCTTCGCATGTAGCTCAGCACGAAGCCGGCGAGCAGCGCGAAGCTCAACAGCGCGAGCGCGACCGGCGGCACCACGCTGTGCACGATCTCGGCGCCGGGCCGGATCGGCGTCCAGGCCACCGTGGTGATGACGCGCCCGTCCTCGCTGGTCAGCGGCAGCATGTAATCGCGGTCTGAAATGTCGTCGCTGCTCAGCCGGCGCAGGTTGCGCAGGTCGAGCCGTGCGGCGATATCGGCCAGCACCTGCGTGTCGATGAACTTGACCGAGACGGCGATCGGCGCAGCGCGGTCCTCCGCCGAGGCGGCCGGAGGATTGGTCGGCGCGACGATCACCGCGGCGACCAGCGCGGGGCGGCCGATCAGGCTCTGGAGGCGCGAGACGCGCTTGCCGTCGATGGGCGGCGCCGTGTCGGCTGCGGCCGGGGCGCGACCGCGCAACCGGTCGATCAGCGGCGCGAGCTCGGCGCGGATGATGTTGAACCAGGCACGGTCGGCGTTCTCGCGGCCGAAATGCGCATAGGGCACCTCGCCCTGCGCGTCGAGGATGAAGGTGAAGTCGTGCTCGAAGAACGTGTCGAGCCAGGCGCCGACCCGGCTGTCGATCCAGCGCGGTTCGAAACCGGCGCGGATGCGCCGGACCGCGACCTCGGAGGTGACCGCGCTTTCGAGCTCGTGCAGCACGCGGTTGCCGTGCTCGGCGATCGCCTTGGTGACGAGCTGGCGCTCGTGCGTGAGCGCGACCTCGTCGGCGCGCTGCGCCGACGTCAGCACTGCGACGATCATCGACACGATCGCCGCCAGCACGACGAGGCTGACCAGCACGACCGGACTGAGCCGTGCGCTGGCGGCTGCAGACGCACGCGACTGCTCGATAGCTTGCGCTTGCTCCAAGCCGGGCACCGTTTCCCACCCCGGGTTTCACATCGGTGATGTGTGGACAAACCTAGGGAGGATTGCTTTCCAATGACTTGCGAGCGTGCACCGCAACAGGCTCCCCGCCGGCTTTCCCGGCGTGGAGTTAATGACGGCCTAATGACATGTCAGAAATTGGTGGACGTAAGGTCAGCTTGCCGACAGATGATGAACCGGGCGTTAGCTGGCGTAGGGCGGGCGCGGAATGGCGATGTGTGCGGCGCGCAAGGCGGCCGACCAGCGCTCGCGCAGGTCGTGAAAATACGGCTCGCCCGGCTCGATCCGGTAGTCGAGCTCGGCCTCGCAGGTGTCGCGCCGGGCCACCAGCACGTCGATCGGCATGCCGACGCTGAGATTCGAGCGCATGGTCGAGTCGACCGAGATCAAGCCGATCTTGAGGGCGTCGTAGAGATCGATTCCGTAGGTGATGGCGCGGTCGAGCACCGGCTTGCCATACTTGTGCTCGCCGATCTGCAGGTAGGGCGTGTCGGTGGTGCACTCGATGAAGTTGCCGGCGGCGTAGATCATGAACAGGCGCATGCGGTCGCCGGCGATCTGGCCGCCGAACAGGAACGCCACGTCGAACTTCACGTCGGAGGCGCTCAGCGCCGCACCCTCGGTGTCGTGCAGGCGGCGGATGACGCGGCCAATCCGCTGCGCCGCCTGGAACATGGTCGGCGCGTTCATCAGCGTCTCGATCTCGCCGCTTGCCGGGTTGGGCTCGCCCTCGGTCAGCGTGCTGACCACCGTCTGGCTGAGCGAGAGATTGCCGGCGCTCGCCAGCGCCATGATGCGGTGGCCCGGGTCCTTGAACACGTGCAGCTTGCGGAAGGTCGACACGTTGTCGAGCCCGGCATTGGTGCGCGTGTCGGCGATCATCACCAGGCCTTCACGGACGAGGATACCGCAGCAATAGGTCATGGTCGGTCGCGAGTTGGTTTGCCGTTCTGGCCTGACTTATAACGACGGCCGCGCTGCCGCGGCAATGGTGAGGGGCTAATTCTGGGTCTGCCACTGCGCCTGGGCGACGCGGACGGTGACGTCAAGGGTCTCGGACCCGCCGCCGTAGCGGGCGCCGCGCACCGGCGCCGCCCCGAGATAGTCGAGCCCGACCGCGACGCGGACATGGGCATCGGTCGTGCAGATGCCGTTCGCCGCGTCGAAGGCGACCCAGCCGAGCTCCGGCACGTGGGACTCGGCCCAGGCATGGCCGGCGCCCTGCTGCGCCATGCCGTCGGCGCGGTGGAAATAGCCGCCGACATAGCGCGTCGGAATGCCGAGCGCGCGCGCGCAGGCGATGAAGATGTGGGTGAGGTCCTGGCACACGCCGCGCTTCAACCCGAAGGCCTCCGCGGCCGTCGTCGCTGCGTGGGTCGGATCCTCGTCATAGGTCATGCTGGCGTGGAGGGCCGAAAGCAGGCCGTGCAGCGCCGAGAGGACGTCGTCCTTGGCCGCGTTCCTGAATCGGTCGGCGAAGGCGACGATCGCCGCGTCGGATTGCGTCAGCGCCGTCTCGCGCAGATAGAGCGCCGGCGGAAACCGCTCGAGCGTGCCGGCGACGACGCCATGGGTGTCCTGCGTCTCGACCACGCCCTCGACGGAGACGCGCAGCTCGCCGAACGGTCCGTCGGCGGTGAACGAATGCGTGATGTTGCCGAACGCGTCCTCGTGCTGGTCGAGCCGGCAATCCTCCGAGACCGACACGCGCCAGTCGACCACGTACTGGCTGCCGTGATTGCGCGGGGTGAGGCGCAGCGTCTGGATCACGCCGGTCGCCGGCTTCTCGTAGGTGTAGAGCGTCTCGTGGGACACGCGGATACGCATGGGGGCATCATCCCGATCGAGGCGCGGTTGTCTACTGCCCCGTTACATCAAGTATTGCTCGCTGATCGTGGCCCCGAGCTTGTTGTTGTCCGAGATGAAGCCGCTGACGTATTCGTGCAGTCCGGACTGGAAGACCTCCTCGATACGGCTGTTCTCGAGCTTGGTGCGGACGCTCCGCGCATGACGCTGCGACGGACCCTGCCGGCCGTAGGCGCGGGCAATCTGGTCGAGGTGGCGGACCAGGTTCTCGTAGCAGCTCGACAGCGAGCGCGGCATCTGGTCGTTGAGGATGAGCAGGTCGGCGATCAGCCAGGGTTTGAGGTTCTCGCGATAGACCCAGTGATAGGCGGTCAGCGCCGACACTGAGCGCAGGATCGCCGACCATTGGTAATAGTCGAGCGGTCCGCCGACCGTTTCCTGCGCCGGCAGCAGCACGTGATACTTCACGTCGAGGATGCGCGCGGTGTTGTCGGCGCGTTCGATGTAGAGGCCGAGCCGGGAGAACCAGTAGGCGTCGTTGCGCAGCATGGTGCGGTAGGCGGAGCCGTCGAACAGCAGCGAGATCTCCTGCACCCAGCGCAGGAAGCGCCGGAACTCCTCGCGCGAGCTCGGGCCGTTGCCGAACTTCTTCAGCTCGAGCCAGGCGCCGTTGATGGCGTCCCACATCTCCATGGTGAGCGCGGTGCGCACCGCGCGTGCGTTGGTGCGGGCGACCTCGAAGCAGGAGCGAATGGAGGAGGGGTTGGAGGTCGAGAAGGCGAGGAAATGCGTGACGTTCTCCTCGTTGGCCTCGGGATAGTTGCCGTAGAAGGAACTGGCGCAGCCCGCCGTCGCGACCGCCGACTCCCATTCGTTCGACGAGCCGACGTAGGCGACAGGCATGGCGGTCAGCCGCAGCGTCGCCTCGAGGATGCGCGCGAGATATTCGGCGCGTTCGACATAGCGCGCGAGCCAGAACAGGTTGTCTGCGGTGCGGGAGAGCATCGCTAGTTATCCAACACCCACGTGTCTTTGGTGCCGCCGCCCTGGCTCGAATTCACCACCAGCGAGCCGGCCTTGAGCGCGACGCGTGTCAGGCCGCCCGGCACGATGCGGATCTTGTCGCGGCCGGTCAGCACGAACGGACGCAGGTCGACATGGCGTGGCGCCAGGCCCTCCGCGACGCAGGTCGGGCAGGTCGACAGCGACAAGGTGGGCTGCGCGATGAAGTTTTTAGGATCGGACTTGAGCTTGGCGCGGAATGTCGCGATCGCGGTCTTGTCGGCCTTGGGGCCGATCAGCATGCCGTAGCCGCCGGAGCCGTGCACTTCCTTGACGACCAGCTCGGGCAGATGGTCGAGCACGTAAGAGAGATGCTCGCTCTCGCGGCAGCGCCAGGTCGGCACGTTCTTCAGGATCGGCTCCTCGCCGAGATAGAACTTCACGATGTCCGGCATGTAGCTGTAGACCGCCTTGTCGTCGGCGATGCCGGTACCGACCGCGTTGGCGAGCGTGACATTGCCGGCCTGGTAGGCCGACATCAGTCCGGGCACGCCGAGCGCCGAGTCGGGACGGAAGGCGAGGGGATCGAGGAAGTCGTCGTCGATCCGGCGGTAGATCACGTCGACGCGCTTCAACCCCTCGGTCGTGCGCATGTAGACGATGTCGCCCTTGACCACGAGATCGCGGCCCTCGACCAGCTCGACGCCGAGCTTGTCGGCCAGGAAAGAGTGCTCGTAATAGGCCGAGTTGTAGACGCCCGGCGTCAACAGCACGACCGTCGGCTCCGACATCGCCGTGGTCGGCGCGACCGACTTGAGCGTGGCGAGCAACTCGTCCGGATAGTTCTCGACCGGCGCGATGCGGTGGCGCGAGAACAGGTCCGGGAACAGCCGCAGCATGATCTCGCGGTTCTCCAGCATGTAGGAGACGCCGGAGGGCGTGCGCGCATTGTCCTCGAGCACATAGAACGTATCGGCGTCGACCCGCACGATGTCGATGCCGGCGATGTGCACGTAGATGTCGTGCGGGACCTTCTGGCCGTTCATCTCGGGACGGAACACCGGGTTCTGGAACACCAGGTCGTCCGGGACGAGGCCGGCGCGCAGGATTTCGCGCCGCGAGTAGACGTCCTTGATGTAGAGATTGATCGCCCGCGACCGCTGCTCGAGGCCGCGCCGCACCGTGTCCCATTCGGCTGCCGCGAGGATGCGCGGGATGACGTCGAACGGGATCAGCCGCTCGGTCGATTCCGCCTCGCCATAGACTGCGAAGGTGATGCCGATCCGCCGGAACAGGAACTCCGCTTCGACCCGGCGGCGGTCGAGCAGGTCCGGCGGCACCTCGCCGAGCCAGCGCGACAGCTCCGCATAGGCGGGCCGCACGCCACCGTCCGTCCCCTTCATCTCGTCGAATGCGATCGACATCGTCGAGCCCCAGCTCATGCGGCGCGCCGAAAGGCGCCGCATGCCAGAAGCTTAGTAGCAAGCTTCGCGCCAACCAAATGGTGGTTGGAAACGACCGGTTCCCGGCAGAATGGTGGTGTCTGCCTATCTTTTGGGCGGCCGCTGTCCGCCCAGGTGGCTCAGGCCGGGATCGGGACCTCGCCGACGTCCTTCGGCACCTTGTAGCCTTTCTGGGTCGCCGGCCGCTTGGCGATCGACAGGTACCAGCGTTTGACGTTGGGGTACTGGTTCATGTCGATGGTCTGCCACTCGAACCGCGAGATCCACGGCCAGATCGCGATGTCGGCGATCGAGTACTCGTCGGCGACGAACTCGCGGCCCTCGAGCCGCTTGTTCAGCACGCCATAGAGCCGGTGCGCCTCTTTGAGGTAGCGCTCCTCGGCGTAGGGCGCCTTGCCCTTGTTGTACTTCACGAAGTGGTGGACCTGGCCGAGCATCGGCCCGGGGCCGCCCATCTGCCACATCAGCCACTCGATCACGCGGTAGCGCGCCTCGCCCGACTTCGGGAGGAGCTTGCCGGTCTTGTCGCCGAGATAGATCAGGATCGCGCCGGACTCCATCAGCGACATGCCGGTGTCGCGATCGATGATCGCCGGGATGCGGTTGTTGGGCGAGATCTTGAGAAACTCGGGCTTGAACTGCTCGTCCTTGCCGATGTCGACCGCATGCGCCGTGTAAGGCAGGCCCATCTCCTCGAGCGCGATGGAGATCTTGCGGCCGTTCGGGGTGGTCCAGGTGTAGAGGTCGATCACGGCTGATGTCCTTGCAGGTTGGACGGATTTGCTTGTGTGAAAAATCAGGCGAGGCGGCGATGCCGAAGACATGATTTCTATGTGGAAACGGCGGCCGCGTCGACCGCGAAAATCTATCTCGCGATGGGTTGTCGTTCGTGCACCCAAGCCCGTAACGTAGGCCGGCAAGGCGTGGCTCGAACCACGCGGCACGGACAAGGGTGGAAATCATGGTCAAGGCGTGGCGTAGGCTGGCGATTGTTGCGCTGATGGTCGTGTCGGCCATCGCGACACAAACACAGGCGCAGGCACAGTCGTTCCCGAACCGGCAGATCAAGATCGTGGTGCCGGCGACGCCGGGCGGCGCGATCGACGTGATCGCGCGAATGGTCGGCGACAAGCTCGCCATCGCCTTCGGCCAGCCGGTGGTGATCGAGAACAAGCCGGGCGCGGCCAACAATCTCGGCACCGACTTCGTCGCCAAGAGCACGCCCGACGGCTATACGCTCGTCATCGTGGCGTCGAGCCACGCGACCAACAAGTTCCTCTACAAGCAGATGCCGTTCGATCCCGTTGCCGACTTTGAGCCGGTCGTGTTCACGCACATCGTGCCGCTCCTCCTCGCGGTCAATCCGGAGGTGCCGGCGAAGACCGTTCCGGAGCTGATCGCCTGGATCAAGGCCAACCCGGACAAGGCGTCGTTCGCATCGAGCGGCAAGGGCTCGTCGCTGCACATGGCGGCCGAGCTGTTCCAGAGCATGGCCGGCGTGAAAATGCTGCACGTGCCGTACCGCGGCAGCTCGGCCGCGCATCCCGATCTGCTCGGCGGGCGCACGGCGATGATCTTCGACACCATCACAGCGATCCAGCCGCATGTGAAATCGGGCGGCGTGCGCGGCATCGCGGTGACGACGCTCAAGCGCTCTGCGGCTGCTCCTGACTTGCCGACCATCTCCGAAGCCGGCCTGCCCGGCTACGACGCCAACACCTGGGGCGGCATCCTGGCGCCGGCCGGCACGCCGAAAGACGTGGTCGCAAAGCTCAATGCCGATATCAACAAGGCGCTCGCCGCCGAGGACGTGCGCGCCAAGCTCGCCGACGCCGGCATCGACATCCAGGGTGGCCCGCCGGAGCGCTTCGCCGAGTACATCAAGGGCGAGGTCGCCAAGTGGGGCAAGGTGACGGCCGAGGCCGGCATCCAGCCCGAGTGACGCCGCACAGCGAACTGGAATGACGTCATGAATATGAGGCTCTGGTTGGCGGCGACGATAATGCTCGCCGTCGTGGATGAAGCGCCGGCACAGCAATTCACACGGCCGATCACCTTCGTCGTGCCCTATACGGCGGGCGGCAATGTCGACGTCAGCGCGCGCATCCTCCAGCAGGGCCTCGGCGACGCGCTCGGCCAGCCGATCATCATCGAGAACAAGGTGGGCGCCGGCGGCACGCTCGCCGGCCAGCACGTGGCGCGCTCGGAGCCCGACGGCCATACGCTGTTCGTCGGCTCGAACGGGCCGATCATGCTCGGCCCCATGACCATGTCGAAGCCGCCGTACCAATGGGACCAGGCCTTCGCGCCGATCTCGACGCTCGCGGTCGCGACCAACATGCTGCTGGTGCGGCCGGGCCTGCCGGTCAACTCGGTGGCGGAGCTCGTCGACTACGCCAAGAAAAATCCCGGCAAGCTCACGCTCGCCGTGTCGAGCGGCGCCAGCATCAATCATTTCATGGCCGAGCTCCTCAAGCTCAAGGCCGGCATCGCATGGACCGAGGTGCATTACCGCGGCAATGCGCCGGCCATCAACGACATGATCGCCAGCCACGTCGATCTCGGCTTCCAGCAGCTCGTCGACTCGTTGCAGCACATCCAGTCCGGCAAGCTGCGTGCGCTTGCGGTGCTTGGACCGAAGCGCGTCGCCGCGGTGCCCGACGTGCCGACCATCGCCGAGGCGGGCTTTCCCGACGTGCAGGGCATCACTTTCAACGGCCTGTTCGCGCCCAAGGGCACGCCGCAGCCGGTGGTCGAGAAGCTGTCCGTCGCAATCCGCGCGGCGTTGCAGAAGCAATCTGTCATCGATCAATTGGCAGCGCTCGGCTCCGAGGCGCGCGGCAGTACGCCCGAGGAGTTCGCAAGATTCCTCGCCGACGAGACACGCAAGTGGACCGAGGTGATGAAACAGGCCAACATCAAGGTGTCCGAGTGAACGCTCCTGCCGCCACGCGTCCGTTCTCGCCGAAAATCGACCGCCATTATCCGACGCCGAAGCTGAAGCTGCCGGCCGGCGCCTGCGACTGCCATTTTCATTTCATCGGGCCGCAGCAGCAGTTCACGCTCAAGCCCAACCACGTGTTCAGCCATCTCGAGTTCGAGGACACGCCGATCGAAGACTGGCTGAAGATGCAGGACGCGCTCGGGCTCTCGCGCGGGCTGCATGTGCTCTCGATGATGTTCGAGCACAATTACGAGATCGCGCTGCACGCGCAGTGCCGGCTCGGCGACCGCATCCGTTCGGTGATCGTGCCGTGGCCCGGGATCACCGACGGCGAGCTCGATATCCTCACCAGGTCGGGCGTGGTCGGCTATCGCGTCACCTGGCGGCTCACCAAGACCATCGATCAGAAGATGGTGGCGCGCACCGCCGAGCGCGGCTGGTCGATGCATTACCTGCACCGCGCCGACGAGCATGACATGGATGCCTGGAAGCCGCAGATCCTGGCGACCCCCGGCCGCTTCGTGCTCGAGCACATGGGTGGCGTCGATCCGTCCAAGGGCATCAACGGCGAGGGGTTCAAGTTCGTCCTGCAATGCCTCGACACGGGACGCTGCTGGGTGAAGCTGTCGCCGCGCATCTCCAAGCAGGAGGATTTCCCGTTCTCCGACACCGACCCGCTGGTGAAGAAGCTGGTCGAGCACGCGCCGTCGCGGCTCCTCTGGGGCTCCGACTGGCCGCATCCGCAGTATTTCAAGCCGATGCCGAACGACGTGCGGCTGCTCGACATGATGCTCGACTGGGTGCCGGACGAAAAAACGCGTAAGCTGATCTTCGTCGACAATCCGGCGGAGATTTTCGGGTTTCCGAAGACTTAGAATTGTGCGTGATCTTATCCGAAAACCGGTGTCACTTTTCGGGATCACGCACCCAAAGCGTGATGGGGCAGGGATGAGCAAGCTGAAGCCGGAAACCCGCGACAAGCTGAAGACGGTGAGCACCGCGACGATCTGCACCGCGCTCTACAAGCGCGGGCTGCGCAACCAGTTCATCCAGGACGTCCACCCGCTCAACCCGTCGCTCGGCAACATGGTCGGCGAGGCGTTCACGCTGCGCTACATCCCGGCGCGCGAGGACCTCAATCCGATCACCGTGTTCCAGGACCGCGGTCATCCGCAGCGCAAGGCCGTGGAGGAATGCCCGCCCGGCGCGGTGTTCGTGATCGACAGCCGCAAGGACGCGCGCGCGGCCTCGGCCGGCTCGATCCTGGTGACGCGGCTGATGAAGCGCGGCGTCGCCGGCATCGTCACCGACGGCGGCTTCCGCGACTCGCCGGAGATCGCGACGCTCGGCATTCACGCCTATCACCATCGCCCGTCGGCGCCGACCAACATCACGCTGCACCAGGCGCTCGACATCAACGTGCCGATCGGCTGCGGCGACGCGCCGGTGTGGCCGGGCGACGTGGTCGTCGGCGACGGCGAGGGCGTGGTGGTCATCCCGGCGGCGATCGCCGACGAGATCGCCGCTGAAGCGTTCGAGATGACCGCATTCGAGGATTTCGTTGCCGAGAAGGTGCAGGAAGGCCGCTCGATCCTCGGGCTCTATCCAGCCACGGAAGAGCAGACCAAGGTCGATTTCGCGGCGTGGCGAAAAGCGAACGGAAGATAACGCAAGCTGTGCGAGGGGGCGTGCGCGTGCCAAGGCTCTGCAAGGAATGCAAGGAGCAGGTGGAATGGGGCGCGCAGGCGTGTCCGTTCTGCGGCATCGACAATCCGACGGGCATGGATCGGGAGGTGTTGTGGATGCTGGGCGCTGCTGCCACGCTCCTTCCGATCGGGCTCATCGTGCTTTTCAAAACGGTGCTTCGCAACGCGATTTGAGTGTGAAATTCCGAAGCTCGCCGCACAAATGGCAGATGACGAAACGCTGAACCTCGCCGCAAGCGCCGACTCCGCCCGAGAGGCGGCGGAGGCCCTGTTCGCGGTGGTGGCATCCGAGCTCATCTCGGTCCTGCCAGCCTCGGCCGAGGTTCTGCACGTGGGTGCGACCGCCGTTCCGGGCTGCCTCACCAAGGGCGACCTCGACATCGTGGTGCGAGTCGACCGCGTGGACTTCGCAGCCTCGGAAGCCCTGCTCGCAAACCGCTTCAGCCGCAACGTGGGCTCGATCAAGACGGACGAATTCGCGGCATTCGAAGACGCAGGCCGCTCGCCCCATCTTGGCGTCCAGCTCACCATGAAGGGTGGCGCATTCGATGACTTCCACCAGTTCGTCGAGGAGTTGCGGCGAGACCCGCTGCTCGTGCACCGCTACAATGAGCTGAAGCTCTGCTTCGACGGTAAGTCGATGACGGAGTATCGAGCCGCCAAGGACGCCTTTGTCGCGGAAGTTCTGTCGAACAGCCGTAGGGCGCAATAGCGAAGCGTATTGCGCCACGGCGCTTCAGGCGGCGGAATACGCTTCGCTATTCCGCCCTACGACGCTGACCCGAGTCACACCACGATCACATCCGCATCCGCCGCTGCCGCGAACAGCCGCGCCACGTCGGCGGCGCGGCGCTCGAGCGCGAGGCGCTGGTTGATATAGCCCTTGTCGGTGATCTCGTTGGCGTCGATCGACGGCGCGTCGGTGAGCAGGATCGCGCGCACGATCCGTTCCGACGAGCCGGAATGCGCCACGTTCCACTGCGCGAGGGCGGCCCGCACGTGGTCGCGCACCTTCGGGTGGCGCGCCAGCTCGTTAAGCGCGGTCGGCGCGCCGTCGCCGATCAGGCGCTGGCAGCCCGCCGCATTGAGCCAGGCCAGGATGGCGATGAACTCGCGGTTCTCGCCGCAGATGACGGCATCCTGCAGCGCCGGCGAGCATGCGGCCAGCAGGCCGACGCGCAGCGCGCCGACATGCACCCAGGTGCCGGTGGTGAGCTTGAAATCCTCGGCGAGGCGGCCGTCGAACACGATGCCCTTGGCCGGATCGGCCACGTCGGCGAGACGCACCGCGTCGCCCGGCTTGTAGAACCCGTCCTCGTCGAACGCCGCGGCGTTGAGCTCCGGCCGCTTCCAGTAGCCCGGCGTGATGTTCGGTCCGCGCACCCGCACCTCGAGCTTCGATCCGGACGGCACCAGCTTGAGCTCGACACCCGGCACCGGCAGACCGATCACCCCGGCGCGGTCGATGATGAAATGCGCGGCGGTCGCGAGCGGCGCGGTCTCGGTCGTGCCCCACGACGAGGTCATCGGAATGCGCTCGCCGATGGTACGCGCCGCGACCGCTTCGAGCCGCGTCCAGATGTCCTGCGGCAGCGCCGCGCCGGCATAGAAGATCAGGCGCAGGTTCTTGAAGAACGAGCGTGCGAACGCCTCGTCGCGTTCGAGGAACGGCAGCAGCGCCGCATAGCCGGCCGGCACGTTGAAACAGATGGTCGGCGACACCTCGGTAAGGTTGCGCACCGTTTCGCCGATCATCGCGGGCAGAGGACGTCCCCCGTCGATATGGAGCGTGCCGGCGTGGCGCAGCACCAGGTTGAAATTGTGGTTCGCGCCAAACGTATGGCTCCACGGCAGCCAGTCGACCAGCACCAGCGGCTGCTCGGTACAGAACGGCCAGATCTGCGCGAGCGCCTGCTGGTTCGCGGTCAGCATGCCGTGCGTGTTGATGACGCCTTTGGGCAGGCCCGTCGAGCCGGAGGTGAACAGGAATTTTGCGATCGTATCGGCGTTCGTGGCGTCGACCGCGCGGTCGACAGCGGGGCCGACCGGCGTTGCCGCCATCTGCTCGAGCAGCGTGACGTTCGGCAGATTGGCGCTGTTGCGGCTGGCGACGATCTCCGCGCCGGCGCCGTCGATCGCCGCAAGCGCCTTGGCGAACGGGCCGGTGTCGCTGACATGGATCAGGCCGGGCGTGAGCAGCTCGGCGATGTGCTTGAGCTTGCCGAAGTCCTGGCTCTGCAGCGAATAGGCAACCGAGGCAGCAGCGACCGGTACGCCTGCGGTGTAGCCGGCGAGCATGAGCAGCGCGTGGTCGACCGAGTTGCCGGCGAGGATGAGGACCGGGCGCTCCGGTGACAGCCCGCGCGACAGGAGCGCGGCGGCGAGCGCATCGACCTTGGCGCGCGCCTGCTCGTAGCTGAGTGTGCGCCAGTGTCCCTCGACCCGCTCGGCCAGGAATGTCCGCTGCGGCTGGCGCTCCACGGCCGTGCGGAACAGCCGTGCGAGACTCGGGTCATAACCGTCGAGCGGGGCCGCGGTCAGGCGGATCGAGCCGTCCGCGGCCTCGGTCCTGCGGACGGACGCGGGCGCGTAGGCGATGGCGCGCAGCGGCGCCGCCCCGACAGGAGATCGCGGTTGCTCGGTCATGGATCCCCGGCTCGACAGAATTCCGGCTTCGGCAGCAGCCAATTATATGCCCTCTGCATTCGCTTCCGAAGCCTAGTTCTGCTTGGCGACCAGCGGACAGCCGCCGCTCTCCAGCGGCCGGAACGCCTTGTCGCCCTCGACCGTGGCGACGAGATTGAACACGTCCCACTCGCCCTTCGGCTCGCCTGGCGCCTTCACCTGGAGCAGGTACATCGGATGGATCTTGCGGCCGTCCGCACGGATGACGCCGCGCCCGTACAGCGGATCGTCGGTCGGCATCGCTTTCATGGCGGCGACGACGGCGGCGCCGTCGGCCGGCGAGCCGACTTTCTCGACCGCCTTGAGATAGTGCAGCGTCCCGGCATAGACGCCGGCGTGCATGTGATTGGGCATCATCTTCTTCGGATGCCGCTCCTGGAAGCGCTTCGCCCAGGCGCGGGTCTCGTCATTCGTGTCCCAATACCACGCGTTGATGGCGGTCAGTCCCTGCGCGGTCTTGAGGCCAAGCGCCGGAACGCTCTGCAGGTCGAAGATCAGCGCGACCACCTTCTGCTTGTCGCCGATCCGGAACTCGGTCGCCTGCTTGATCGAATTGACCGTGTCGCCGCCCGCATTGGCGAGCGCGATCACCTGCGCGCCGGAGGCCTGCGCCTGGAGCAGATAGGACGAGAAGTCGTTCGAGCCGATCGGATGACGCGCGGAGCCGAGCACCTTGCCGCCGCCCGCGATCACTTCCTCGCTCGCCTGCTTCTCGAGGTCGTGGCCGAACGCGTAGTCGGCGGTGATGAAGAACCAGGTCTTGCCGCCCTGTTGCAGGATGCCGCGGGCGAGGCCATGGCCCATGGCATAGGTGTCGTAGGTCCAGTGCACGGTGTTGGGCGAGCAGCTCGCGCCGGTCAGGAGCGCCGTGCCGGCGCCGGACCCGATCATCACCTTGTTCTTCTCGCGCACGATGCCGGCGACGGCGAGCGCGACCGCCGAGTTCGGCAGGTCGACGATCATGTCGACGCCGTCGGTGTCGAGCCAGCGCCGGGCGACGCCGGCGCCGATATCCGGCTTGTTCTGATGATCGGCCGCGAGGACCACGATCTTGCGCTTCGACAGCTTGTTCGATTCCTTGGCGAAATCCTCGACCGCGAGCTGCGCGGCGACCAGCGAGCCGGGCCCCTGGAAATCGGAATAGACGCTCGACATGTCGTTCAACACGCCGATGCGCAGCTCGCCGTTCATTTCCGCGCGCGCGGCTCCGGCGGTCAGGATGAGCGAGATGGCGGCGGCGCCGATGCGAAGCATGATGCAGTCCTCCCTGGGGCTCCGACCGGCCGCGGTCATTGTTGTTTTTCTCGGCCGTGCGATATAGCCGATAGCTTGCATATCGGCCGGGCGAATGTTGTCATTGACAACAATCGCAGTCAAGGTGAAAGGCGAAGGGATCGGAGCGCGCGATGGACGCAAGGGCATTGCGGAACGGGAAACCGGCCGCGGCGACGCAGCGGCAGGGACGCAAGGCGGGCAGGGCCGTGGCGGCGCCCAAGCCCTCGGCAAAGCTCGATCTTGGCGGGCTTGGCCACCATGTCGGCTATTTCCTGCGACGGCTGCAGCTCGCGATTTTCCAGGACTTCATCCGTACGCTCGAGCCGCTCGACGTCCGGCCGGCGCAGTATTCGGTTCTCCTGCTCGTCGAGGCCAATCCCGGCCGCTCGCAGGCGGCCATCGGCCAGGCCCTCAACATCGAGCGCGCGCGGCTCGCCCGCATGCTGCACGAGCTCGAGCGGCGCAATTGGGTCGAGCGGCGCGACGGCGACGGCCGCACGCATTCGCTGTTCCTGACGGGCGAGGGCGTCCAGGCGCTCGCGCGAATCAAGAAATTGGCGATGCGGCACGAGCAACAGATCGCGGATCTGATCGGCGTCAAGCGGCGAAAGCAGCTGATGGACCTGTTGCGAGAGTTCGGCTGAACCCTTCTCGCGGTTGCTGCAGCTTTCGGCTATGAATCACCGCAGCCGCAAGAGGTGAACGATCATGACCGCTGGTGCCGCCGACCCGTCCCCCATCATCACCGCCGCCGTGCTCGTCATCGGCGACGAGATCCTCTCCGGCCGCACCAAGGACAAGAACATCGGCTACATCGCCGAATACCTCACCACCATCGGCATCGACCTCAAGGAAGTGCGCGTGGTGCCCGACGAGGAGGCGGAGATCGTCGGCGCGCTCAACGCGCTGCGCAGCCGCTACACCTACGTGTTCACCACCGGCGGCATCGGCCCGACCCACGACGACATCACTGCCGACTGCGTCGCCAAGGCGTTCGGCGTGACGATCGACGTCGATCCGCGCGCCTATGCCATCATGAACGAGCGCTTCAAGGCGATGGGGACCGAGTTCAACGAGGCGCGGCTGCGCATGACGCGCATTCCGGCCGGCGCCGAGCTGGTGCTCAACAAGGTGTCCGCCGCGCCCGGCTTCTGGATCGGCAACGTGATCGTCATGGCCGGCGTGCCGACCATCATGCAGGCGATGCTCGACGAGGTCGCGCCCAAGCTGAAGACCGGCGTGAAGATGCTGTCGGAAAGCGTGCGCGCCGATGCGCGCGAGGGCGACATCGGCACTGAGCTCGGCCAGATCGCCAAGGCGCATCCGGATGTGATGATCGGCAGCTATCCGTTCCAGGACGACACGGGCCGGCCCAACACCAACGTGGTGATGCGCTCGCGCGACCCGGCGAAGCTTGCGGCGGCGAAGGCGGCGGTCGAGGAGATGCTGGTGCGCGTGCGCGGCGCGCTGGCCAAGGCGGGGTAGGGGTACTACTTCGGACGGACCCTCTGCGAGTCCACCTCTCCCCGCGTGCGGGGAGAGGTCGACGCGCGAAG
>Ga0081540_1000086_pt1 | contig 99615 bp, 80 predicted proteins | sample TabmetS2T1R1_FD_71024 | JGI IMG/M metagenome (GOLD analysis project Ga0081540, IMG submission 71024) | Tabebuia heterophylla rhizosphere microbial communities from the University of Puerto Rico - S2T1R1 | ecosystem: Host-associated > Plants > Roots > Rhizosphere ...
CCTGGCTCACGCCGGCGGCCTGGTTCTGGGGCAACGGCGACGCGGCGACCCCGCCTGCCAAAAGCGAGGTTGCAAGGCTTCACGTCGTCGACGGCGGCTATTTCGAGAATTCCGGGGTGACCACGGCGGTGGAAATCATCAACCGCCTCCAGCTCCGCGCAGAGGTCTGCTGCAAGAACGCACGCTTCCATCTCATCGTGCTGACGTCGGGCAAGTACAGCCAGGACGCATCCGGCGCCTTCAGCGAAGCCGTCTCGCCCGTCGTCGCGCTGTTCAACACCCGCACCGCACGCACCTATTCCACGCTCGACCTGGCGACCCGCGACCTCGGCGTGGTCGACCCCAGCGCCAAGGGCGTCCTCGGACGACTGAGCCGGGTGCAGAAAGCCGATTTCGGCGACTGGGTAATTCCGCTGCCACTCGGTTGGCGGCTATCGAAGATGTCGGCCACCGAAATCTTCTTCCAGACCGGCCGGGCCAAACACTGCGTGCCGGACGACAGCTTCGTGCAGACCTCGGACGTCAAGGGCTTCGGCCCGGTCGATTGCGTCCAGCTTCTGATCCTGCATCAGCTCCGGGGCGACGATCTCGATGTCGCGCTGGCGAAAGCGCAGGCGAGGCATCCGCCGGTCATCCGTACAGCACCCGCGGCAAAACCGTGACGATGCCCGGCCATAGCGTCAGCAGCAGCACGAAGCTGATCATGATGACGAGATAGGGCAACGTGACGCGCGCGATGTAGCCGAGGCCGTCCTCGGTCAGGCCCTGGATCACGAACAGGTTGAAGCCGACCGGCGGGGTGATCTGCGCCATCTCGACGGCGAGCACGAGGAAGATGCCGAACCAGATCTCGTCGAAGCCGGCGCCTTTCACGATCGGCAGCACGATCGGCAGCGTCATCACGATCATCGAGAAGCCGTCGAGGAAGCAGCCGAGGATCAGGTAGAAGACGATCAGCACCACGATCAGCATGAAGGGCGACAGGCCAAGGCCCTTGACGAAGGCCGCGACCGCCTGCGGGATGCCGAGGAACGCCGCGGCATTGCCGAGGATCGAGGCCCCTAACACGATCAGCGCGATCATCGAGCAGGTGACGACCGAGCCGATCAGCACGTCGCGCATCACCTGCTGCGACATCGAGCCTTGCGCCCAGGCAACCAGCCCGGCGCCGAGCACGCCGACGGCGGCGGCCTCCGAGGGCGTCGCGAGCCCGCCATACATCGAGCCCAGCACGCAGGCGATCAGGAACAGCGCCGGCGCGAGATCCTTCAGCGCGGCGAAGCGTTCACCCCACGGCACCTGCGAGAGCTTTGCTTCCGTCTCCGGCACCATCGAAGGCTTGAGCGAGGTGTGCAGCATCACCCAGCCCATGAAGGTGGCAGCCAGCAGAAGACCGGGCAGCACGCCGGCGGTAAAGAGCTTGAGGATGGAGACGTCGCCGAGCACGCCATAGATGATCATGATGTTGGACGGCGGGATCAGGAAGCCGAGCGTGCCGGCGCCGGCGAGCGAGCCGATCGCGATGTCACGGGAATAGCCACGGCGCAGGAGCTCGTTGAGCGACATGCGGCCGATCACCTGCGTCGTTGCCGCCGACGAGCCAGAGATCGCCGCGAAGATGGTGCAGCCGATCACGTTCACATGCAGCAGGCGGCCCGGCAGAAGGCCGGCCCAGGGCGCAAGTCCCTGGAACAGCGAGCGCGACAGGCGGGTGCGAAACAGCAATTCGCCCATCAGGATGAACAGCGGCAGCGCCAGCAGCTCCTGCGTGGTCAGGATGTTCCAGGCGTATTGCGGCAGCAGCTTGTCGAGCGGGATCGAGCGGAACATCGCGAGCAGCAGCGTCGCGGTGAGCGCGAGCGTGAGGCCGATCCAGACGCCCCCCGCCAGCAGCGCGAACAGAATCCCGAACAGGGCGACGACTTCGATGGTCATGCGATCTTGAATCCAGTGGCGAGCAAGGCGGTCATTCGACGGGGGAGGCCTTCATGCGATGATCCTCCAGCGGCAGGCCGAGCACCGCCTGGATCGTGCGCGCCAGGAACTGGAGCGTGAGCAGCAGCATGCCGAAGGTGACCATCGCCTCCGGAAACCACAGCGGCGTATCGCTCGAGGTCGAGACCTGGCCGCGCAAATAGGCGCTCCACGAGAACTTCGCCATGGACGAGGTCAGGAACGCCATGAAGGCAAAACCGGCCGCCGCCGAGAGTATCTCGATCGCCCGCTGCAGCGGGGGCGGCACGTTCTTCAAAAGCAGCACAACGCGGATGTGGCCGCCAACGCGCAAGGTCATGGCGGCTCCGAAGGTGAAGGAGGCCGCCATCAGATAAGAAGAATATTCCCACGCGATCGAGATCGTCGGCGGGAAGAACGGCAGGAAGTTCGAGAGGAAGCGGGTGGCGACCTCGCACAGCATCAAAAACGTCAGCGTCAGCAGACAGCCGCCACCGATCCAGCCGTCGAGCCGGCCGAGACGATCGATGCCGTCGAGCAGGATGCGCAGCGGCGCCGGCGCCGCCGCGTTGAGACTTTGCGGAGCCGCCGGTGAAACGCTGGTCATGAGCTCGACCTCAGCGCTTCATTTCGGCGAGATAGGCCCGCACCGGCTTGTCGGCCGCGGGCACGCGCTTGAGGAAGGCATCGAGCTGCGGCGCGGTCTTGGCGCGGATGTCCGTCATCATCGCGTCGGACACCGGCACCACCTCCATGCCGCCCTCCTTGAGGCGGTTGAGGCTGTCGACGTCGGCCTTGAGCGAGTTGGCCCAGAAGCCCGGCTCCATTTTCGCTGCGATATCGGCGACGAGCTTCTGCTGATCGGCGCTCAGCGCCTTCCAGGAGTCGAGATTGACGGTGAGCATCTGTGACGACCAGACGTGATTGGTCGGATAGATGTATTTCAGGAACTCCCAGAACTTGCCGTCGACGCCCGACACCGCCGAAGTCGACACGCCGGAGACCGCACCCGACGCCAGCGCAGGGATGGTCTCGCCCCAGGGAATCATCACCGGCGCCATGCCGACTACGGCCAGCATGTCGACCGCATTCTTGTCGGGGACGCGGATCTTGATGTTCTTCAGGCCCTCGACATCGGCGACCTTGGTCTTGAGATGCAGATACTGCGTCGGCCACGGCACGATATAGAGGATCTTCTGGTTGTTGCGCGCGGCGACCTTCTCATATTCGGGCCGCACATATTTGTGCAGCACCTTGAGCTCGTCCATCGAGCCGCACAGGAAGGGGATGCTCTCGACGCCCATGAAGGGCTCGTCGCCGACCTGCTGGATGTTGAGGACGTCGGCGAGTGGCACGAGGCCGTCGCGCACGGCGCGCAGGTGCTCGGGACCCTTGAAGCCGAGCTGGCCGCCGGGCTTCACGGTGATGGCGACCGAGCCATTGCTCTGCTTCTTCACCTCTTCCGCAAACGCCATCGCGTTCTGGGTGTGGAAATTGCCGTCGGGCCAGACCGTCGACATGTCCCAGCTTGTCGTCGCGGCCCGCGCGCGGGTCGAGATGTGCCCGGCGGCGAGCAGCGTCGCTGCGCCCGCGGTGAAGTTCCGTCGCGTAATCATCGAGCCCCTCCGATTATCAAGCGCGCCGATGCATCAGCGCGCGTACCCATAAACTGCAACCGCATTGTCGGCTGACACGAGACCGCTTTCGATATCGTCCTTGACCGCGGCGCGATCGCGCATCGTCGGCGCACCGATGCCGGCGCCCCCAGGCGTCATCACCACCAGGCGGTCGTCCGGCGGCACTTGCTGAAAGCCTTTGCCACGCAGCTTCTTGCCGGACTTGAGGCCGACATAGCCTGCCTCGCCGTTCTTGCCGCCATCGCGCCCGCGCGGCGGATGATCGATCCGGTCGAACGCCGCGAGGATGTCGAACGGCGCGTCGACGCCGCTGCCGACCTCGATGATCTGGCCGAGACCACCGCGCGTGCGCCCTGCTCCGCCTGAATCCGGGCGCAGCTCCTTGCGCCAGAAGATCAGCGGCGTCTGCGTTTCCGCGATCTCGACCGGTGTGCCGCGCACGCCGCTGGGATAGGCGGTCGCCGACAGCCCGTCCTTGCCGAAGCGCGCGCCGGTGCCGCCGTTGGAGGTCACCGCCATCGAGAATCCGTAATTGCCGCCGACGCCGGAGCGGGTCTGTCCACGCACATTGAGATTCCACAGGCAGGAGGTGCCTTCCGCCGGCACGCGTTCGGGGATGATCTGACGCAGGCAGCCGAACACCACGTCGGGCAGCATTTGGCCGATGATGTGGCGCGAGGCGACCGGCGCCGGCTTCGGCGCGTTGAGGATCGCACCCGCAGGCGCCGACACCGTCAGCGGCGAGAGCGAGCCGGCATTGTTCGGGATCTGCGAGGCGACGACGCAGCCGAGGCCGAACACGGTGTAGGCCGTGGTGTAGGACAAGGGCACGTTGATGCCGAATTTCGAGGCGACTGATGTGCCGTCGAAATCGACGTGAATGCCGTGATCCGAGATCGTCAGGGTCGCCGCCAGCGTGACCGGCGCATCATAGCCGTCGACCACCATGGTGTTGCGCCAGCTGCCCTTCGGCAGCTTTGCGATCTCGGCCAGCACGGCCTCGCGCGAGCGGTCGCAGATGTAGTCGCCGAGCTCGTCGAGCGTGTCGATGCCGAACTCGGTCATCATCTCGACCAGGCGCTCGCAGCCGACGTCGTTGCAGCCGGCGAGCGAATAGGTGTCGCCCTCGGTGTCGATCGGCAGCCGCGTGTTGGTGCGGATCATCGCCATCAGCGTCTCGTTGACGACGCCCTGGTCGATCAGCTTGAGCATCGGGATGTAGAGCCCCTCCATGAACACGTCGGTCGCATCCGGCCCGAAGCCGATGCCGCCGATGTCCATCAGGTGGCTGGTGCACGAGAACAGCGCGACCAGCTCGCCCTTGCTGTTGAAGGCCGGCGTCGTCACCACGAAATCGTTGAGATGGCCGGTGCCCATCCACGGATCGTTGGTGATGAAGGCGTCGCCCGGCTTCATCCGGTCGAGCGGGAAGTGGCGGATGAAATGCTTGACCGATTCGGCCATCGAGTTCACATGGCCCGGCGTGCCGGTCACCGCCTGCGCCAGCATGCGGCCCTTTCGGTCGAACACGCCGGCCGAGAGGTCGCCGCACTCGCGCACGATCGGCGAGAACGCGGTGCGCATCAGCACCTGGGCCTGCTCCTCGACCACGGCGATCAGCCGGTTCCACATGATCTGCAGGTCGATCAGATGCGCCGCGTCGCTCATGCCACTCTCCGCTCCATCACGATGCAGCCAGCCGCGTCGATGCGCGCATCGAAGTTTTGCGTCACGAAGGTCGAGGTCTCGTCCTCCGCGATGATCGCGGGGCCAGGAACGCGCATGCCCGCAGCGAGGCGCTCGCGCCGATAGAGCGGCACGTCGATCGTCTTGCCGGCGCGGCCGTCGAAGAATGTGCGGCTGCCTTCAGGCGCGCCGGCGCTCTGCTCGGCCGCCACGGCGACCGGTTGCGGCCGCCGCGCCTCCGTCGAGATCAGTACCGACCAGCTCAGCACTTCGATCGCCGCACCCGGAATCGGCCGGCGGAACAGCACCGCATATTCCGTCTCGAATTGCGTGCGCAGCAGCGCGGCATCGTCCGCGGTCAGGTCGCGCAGCGGCAGCGGCACCGTGATCTCGTGCCCCTGGCCGACATAGCGCATGTAAGCAAGCCGCCGCTCGTGGATCGGCGCGCCGCGCGCGCCCGGCTCGACCAGGGCTCTCGCATCCGTCGCCATCTCGGCGAGCAGCGCCGACGCTGCGGCGAAATCGAAGGCATCGAGCCGCATGTGGCGGCTCTTGACCAGCTCGTAGGAGATGGGCGCGACGAGGAAACCGACCGCCGACCCGACACCGGCGTTCGGCGGCACCACGACGCGCGGTACGCCGAGCTTTTCGGCAACGCGCGCTGCATGCAGCGGCGCCGCCCCGCCGAACGCGATCAGCGTGTGGTCGCCGACCACCTCGCCGCGCTCGACCGCGTGAACGCGGGCAGCGCTCGCCATGTTCTCGCACACCATCTCGTGCACCGCGTAGGCGGCGGTCTCGGGCGTGAGGCCGAGCGGCTCGCCGACATGGGCCGACAGCGCATCGCGCGACAGGTCGGGGGCAAGCGCCATGGTGCCGCCGGCGAATGCAGCCGGGTCGATCATGCCGAGCGCAACGTCCGCGTCGGTCACGGTCGGCCGCGTGCCGCCGCGCTGATAGCAGGCCGGGCCGGGCTCGGAACCCGCGCTTTCCGGGCCGACGGTGACGCGCTTCAATTGATCGATCTTGGCGATCGAGCCGCCGCCGGCGCCGATCTCCACCATCTCGATGACCGGAATGCGCACCGGCAGGCCGGAGCCCTTGAGGAAGCGCGCCGCGCGGTCGACCTCGTAGACGCGCGCGCTCGCCGGCTCGAAGTTCTCGATCAGGCAGATCTTTGCCGTGGTGCCGCCCATGTCGAACGACAGCACTTTCTTCTCGTTCGCGCGCGCCGCCACCTGCGAGGCGAAGATGGCGCCGCCCGCCGGGCCGGATTCGACCAGCCGGACCGGAAAGCGCCGCGCGGTCGCGATCGAGGTCAGCCCGCCGCCCGACGTCACCAGGTAGATCGCGCCGCGGAACTGCTCGTGGCGCAGCGCCTCGTCCATGCGGGCGAGGTAGCCGTCCATCAGCGGCTGCACATAGGCATTCGCAACCGCGGTCGAGGTGCGCTCGTATTCGCGGATCTCCGGACATACCTCCGACGACAGTGTGATGCTCACGTCGGGCATCGCCGCCTCGAGGATCGCGCCGGCGCGCTGCTCATGCGCCGGATTGGCATAGGAATGCATGAAGCAGATGGCGACCGCCTCGATGCCGGCCTCGCGCAGCGGTTCGACGCACCCCGCCACCGCGGCTTCGTCGAGCGCAAGCCGCACCTTGCCGTGCACGTCGACGCGCTCGGGGACGGTGAAACGCAGCGAGCGCGGCACCAGCGGCCGCAGCTTGTCGATGGTGAGATCGTACTGGTCGTAGCGGCTCTCGGTCGCAATATCGAGGACGTCGCGAAAGCCATCGGTGGCGATCAGCGCGGTGCGCGCGCCGCGGCGCTCGATGATCGCGTTGGTCGCGAGCGTCGTGCCGTGCACGAACACGTCGATGTCCGAGAAGTGCAATCTTGCGTCGCCGAGCACCAGGCGCGCGCCTTCCAGCACGCCCTCCTCCGGCCGCTGCGCGGTGGTGAGCACCTTGCGGGTCAGGCGTTCGCTGCCGCGATCCAGCACGACATCGGTGAACGTGCCGCCGATATCGACCGCCATGCGAACATCAGTGCTCATGCCGATGATTCCACCTGTGAGAACGAGACGCGGGACGTGCAAATGTTGCAAGTCCCATGCCAGCCACCACTGTCATGTTAGCGCATGTCCCGGAAAAGTGGTCACCGGTTTTCCGAACAGGACATGCGCAAATCAAGGAAATGATTGCGGCCGTCGAGCGTGGCGAGAACGAAGCCTTTACCTTACGATCGGCCCCCATTGGGGGCGCACGCTGCCAACCATACATCTACTGAATGGATGTCAGACAACCCAAAGCCACGCCGGCCACCATGCTGTCTCCAAAACGGATCGCGACCGAAGCCTTCAAAGATCCAGCGGCGGCGGTCGCCCGGCTCGCTGACATCTACGAGCGCAACGCGGCGTTCCTGCGCGATCATTTCGAGGCCTACACCAAAGGCACGGCGCCAGAGATGCGCGTGCGCGCCACCTACCCGTTCGTGCGCATCATCACCGACACCTATGCGCGGCTCGATTCACGCCTGTCCTACGGCTTCGTCTCCGGGCCGGGCGTGCACGAGACCACGGTGACGCGGCCCGATCTGTTCCGCCCGTATTTCACCGAGCAGATCGGGCTCTTGATGCAGAACCACGGCACCGTGGTGGAGGTCGGGGAATCCGACGAGCCGATCCCCATCCACTTCGCCTATCAGCGCGACGTCAACATCACGACGACCTCGCCCGGCCGCGACCGGCCCCTGCGCGACCTGTTCGACGCCCCCGATCTTGCCACCATGGACGACACCATCGTCAACGGCACGCTGGCGCTGCCGGCCGGCGCGCCGGCGCCGCTCGCGCTGTTCCGTGCCGCGCGCGTCGACTATTCGCTGCATCGGCTGTTCCACTACACCGGCACCGATCCGGAGCATGTCCAGAACTTCGTGATCTTCACCAACTATCAGTTCTACGTCGACGCATTCGCTCGCATGGGTCGCGAGCGCATGCAGGCCGGCGACACCGGCTACGATGCCTTCGTCGAGCCGGGCAACGTCGTCACGCGCAATACCCGGCTCGGCGGCGGCGCGACCGGCGCGGCGCCCGAGCGCACGCCGCAGATGCCGGCCTATCATCTGGTCGCACGCGACGGCGGCGGCATCACCATGATCAATATCGGCACCGGCCCGTCCAACGCGCGCAACATCACCGACCACGTCGCGGTGATGCGGCCGCATGCGTGGCTGATGCTCGGCCACTGCGCCGGCCTGCGCAACACCCAGGCGCTCGGCGACTACGTGCTGGCGCATGGCTATGTCCGCGAGGATCACGTGCTCGACGAGGACGTGCCGCTGTGGGTGCCGATCCCGGCGCTCGCCGAGATGCAGGTGGCGCTCGAGCAATCCGTCAGCGAGGTGACCGGGCTGACCGGCTTCGAGCTCAAGCGCATCATGCGCACCGGCACCGTCGCGAGCGTCGACAACCGCAACTGGGAGCTCAGCGACCACGCCGCCATCATCCGCCGCCTGTCGCAGTCGCGCGCCATCGCGCTGGACATGGAGTCCGCCGCCGTCGCCGCCAACGGCTTCCGCTTCCGCGTTCCCTACGGCACGCTGCTCTGCATCTCCGACAAGCCGCTGCACGGCGAGATCAAGCTTGCCGGCATGGCCGGCGAGTTCTATCGCCGGCGCGTCGGCCAGCACCTGGAGATCGGCCTCAAGGCGCTGGAGAAGCTGAAATCGCAGGAGCGCGAGCGGCTGCATTCGCGCAAGCTGCGGAGCTTCGCCGAGGTGGCGTTCCGGTGAGCGCTATCCGCGCTGCAACAGCTTTGCCTTGTTGCCAAGGTTGTCCATGGCGAACGTCCGCAGCGATTGGACGGCGTTTGTCGTGAACGCCTGCTTGGGCAGCCAGATCACACCCATCGGCCTGACGCTGAGAGTGAAGCCGAGGCTATTCTCGCGACACCAGCGAACCGAGCTCCAGGGAATGGCGAGCTCCGTGCCGGCTGCGGTCCGGGAGATGATCTTCTGCGAATCGATCTCGTAGCTGACCTGCTTCTCCTGCGGACTGGTCCGGAGATGAATGACGGTCTTGAGCACCGGCAGGAAAAGAGTGAACAGGAGGAGGCACGCCCCCACCACGACAAGGCTGACCCCGCGATCCGGAAGCGTCGAACCGGCGGCCACTGACCACGTCATCATCCCGAGTCCGAATACGGCAGCTGCTGGAATTATGACGCGATTGGGTGCAGGCATGATTCCCCATATCGCCTGCATCTGCCCCACCCAGGTGGCAACCCTGTTGCCCGTGACAGACACACTTTCCGTCATGCTCAGCCCGTTACTGTGACAGCAAATTCGCGTTCTTGAGCTCCCGGAGAAGGAAGCGCTGGGCGTGCGCCCACGAATCGTCGGTATCGCCGCGGAAGGAAATGAGTCGATCGAACAGCAGCCTGTCCGCCTGAAGGTCGACCACCTGCGCCTTCCCGTTCTGAATGAGGCTGCTCATCTTTTGAATGCCGCCATAGAGCAGAAGCTTGGCGCCGGCCGCGCGCGCTCGCTCGATCAGCTCCGTCGCTGCCAGCCGACCCGCCGTACAAGGCGGTTCCGGACACTCGAGCGCGACGACCTGATAACGCGCATCCTGCGCGAGAGCGGCGCGCAACGCGTCGACGAATGCACGCAGCCGCGCGGCATGCTCGGCCTCCTGGTTTCTCACCTCTCCCGACGTATCCACATAGTCAAAATCGGCGACAGCGATCGGAATCCGCGGCGCTGGCCCGTCTTGTCCGCTGCTGGGCGCCGATGACAGCACCATGGCCACCGCGAGACTCAGTATTACGCTCGTGACATTTCTCGCCATCGGCTTTCAACCTGGCAGCAACACCGCGAACCGTTCGCTGATCGTCAGCTGAAGGTGCTTGCTGTAGAGCGCGTGGTTGGCATCGCCCGCCACGATGCGGCCAAACGTAGGATCGGCGATGTCGCTCAACGGCAGCAACGCGATCGGTGCGGCGATCGGCGTGAGCAGGGAGCCACGGCCTGCCAGCAACGTGGTGATGATGCCGTACATCTCACCGGTGATGGTCGGGCGCGACAGGGTGATCAGCCGATGCTGACCGTTGCGATTGGTGACGAGGTAGATGTGGCCCGACTGGTTCGGCACCGCCACTTCGCCGAATTGCGCGAACGCCGTGTCGAGCCGCTGCCGTTCGCGGAAGACGAGGCACGATGCCGCGGCGTCCCAGACGATCTCGGTGCGATAGGCGTAGATCGCGTCCTTCTCTCCGAACGACGGCCGCACCGTGAGGTAATCACCTTCGATCCAGCTGACCGCGCGCCGCGAGTAGGCGCCGAGGCTGTCAGACGCGACGTCGCCATTGATGGACGCCGGCACGAGCGCCGCCTGCCCGTTGTCCTTGCGTAGCGTGACGCCGAGCGCCTCTTCCAACCGAACCGTCGTAGCCAATGTGAAGGGCCGGCGGCCGCCCAGCGCCTTTTCCAGGGTGGAGATGCTGATCTTGGCCTGCTCGGCCAGTTGCTGACGCGACATCCGCCGCCGGGCCAGCTCCTCGCGGATGGTGGCGGCAATCTGCCGGCTTTGGTCATCCGAGAGCTGCTTGTCCATCGCCAGCATGATCATCCCTTCGGCCTGGTCCTTCTGAATCTAACGGACGGACACGCCGTCACAAATCCGCACAAGGCCGCATGCGCCCCAGCGGTCCGCGACCAGCGGCGGCTGAACAATGCAGATCATCACGCTCGCGCGAACGTCCGCCCTGACGCACAGAGGACATGACGACAATCGGCCACGGGAGAGCCTCGATGAGCACGTATGTGGAAGCCCAATCATCCCGTCGAAACAGCCGGCCTGTTGCAGCACGGCAAGTTCAGGACCTGCTTCGCCGGCTGCGCAACGCGGCCGCGATTCTGGCGGGAATTGCGGCTTTTTTCGTCAGCTGGGCGGCCGCTGCGGCCGCAGGCACGGCGCCGGTCAAGCTCGACGACGTGCGCGCCGGCTCGCTGCTGCTGCGGAGCGGTGACGGCTATGCCGACGCCACACGGCTCGGCATCGACGTCGACATCACGGTGTCGGGCCCGACCATCCGCGCGCGGATCACCCAGATCTTCCGCAATCCAACACGGGACTGGGTCGAGGCGACTTACGTCTACCCGCTGCCGGAGGGCGGCGCCGTCGACACCCTGAAGATGGTGGTCGGCGACCGCATCGTCGTCGGCGAGATCAAGGAGCGGAAACAAGCCCGCGCCATCTACGAGGACGCCAAGCAGGCCGGACGAAAAGCAGCGCTGACCGAGCAGGAGCGGCCGAACATCTTCACCAATGCCGTCGCCAATATCGGGCCCGGCGAAACGGTGCTGGTGCAGATCGAATACCAGGAGCCGGTGCGGCAATCCGCAAGCGAGTTCTCGCTGCGCATCCCGATGGTGATCGGGCCGCGTTACAATCCCGCGCCGCTGGTGCAGAGCGTCGAGCTTCGTCCGGACAACGGCGGCTGGGGCGTGATGACGACAGATCCGGTTCCGGACCGCGATCGCATCTCGCCTCCGGTGCTCGATCCTGCGCAGCACGCGCCGGTCAATCCGACGTCTATCACGGTGCGCCTGCAAGCCGGCTTTCCGCTCGGCGAGGTCAAGAGTCACCACCATGCCGTCAATGTGGAGAGCCCGGACGGCGCCACGCGCGTGATCAAGCTCGCCGACGGCGCGGTGCCGGCGGATCGCGACTTCGAGCTGACCTGGAGGCCCGCAAACGAGATCGCGCCGTCGGTCGGCTTGTTCCGCGAGCATGTCGGCAGCGCCGACTATCTGCTGGCGTTCGTGGCGCCGCCGGCGATCGGCGAGGCAGAGCAGAAGCCGCTGCCGCGCGAGGTCATCTTCGTCATCGACAATTCCGGCTCGATGGGCGGCACCTCGATCGTGCAGGCCAAGGCGAGCCTGATCTACGCGCTCGGCCGCCTGCAGCCGACCGACCGGTTCAACGTGATCCGCTTCGATCACACCATGGACGTGCTGTTCGCCGACGCCGTTCCGGCCGACCGGGAGCATCTCGCGCGGGCCAAGTCATTCGTCTCGGCGTTGCAGGCGAACGGCGGCACCGAGATGGTGCCGGCGATGCGGGCGGCGCTGACCGATCGCGGCAACGGAGACGGCAAGCATGTCCGCCAGGTCGTGTTCCTGACCGACGGCGCGATCGGCAACGAGCAGCAATTGTTCGAGACCATCACCGCGATGCGCGGCCGCTCGCGGGTCTTCATGGTCGGGATCGGCTCGGCGCCGAACAGCTTCCTGATGACTCGCGCGGCCGAGCTTGGCCGCGGCACGTTCACGCATATCGGCTCGGTCGAGCAGGTCGAGGAGCGCATGCGCTCCCTGTTCGCCAAGCTGGAAAATCCGGTCGTCACCGGCCTCACCGCGACCTTCTCAGAGGCGCAGGTCGACATGACGCCGACCGTGATGCCCGACCTCTATCGCGGCGAGCCGCTGGTCCTCGCCGCGCGGCTCGACAAGCTCGCCGGCACCGTCGAGATCAAGGGCCGGATCGGCGAGCGGCCGTGGATCGTCACGCTGCCGCTCACCGGCGCCGCCGAGGGCAAGGGCCTGTCCAAGCTGTGGGCACGCCGCAAGATCGCCGATGCGGAGATTGCCGGCACGATGCGGCAGGCGACGCCCGAGGACGCCGACAAGCGCATCCTCACGCTGGCGCTCGAGCATCAGCTGGTGACGCGGCTGACGAGCCTGGTCGCGGTCGACCAGACGCCGAGCCGGCGCGAAGGTGAGACGTTGAAGCTCGCCCAACTGCCGATCAACCTGCCGGCCGGCTGGGATTTCGCCAAGCTGTTCGAGCGTCCGCGACCGCTGTCGCCGTCGCTGGAGCGGCGCGCCGAGGCGGGTGATGCAGAGGTGAAGCTTGCGGTCGCCAAGCGCCTTATCGAGCCGGCGAGCATGGCGGTGCCCGGCGCAGTCGCACTGCCGAAGACCGCCACCGACGCCGAACTGAGGATGATCGTCGGCGCGATCCTGCTGACGCTCAGCCTCATCCTGCTGATGCTCCGGCGGCGACCGCTCCGCCGACTGGTGAGCTGACTCAAGCGCATATCCCGGAAAAGTGGACGCCGGTTTTCCGAAAAGGATATGCGCCAACACACAAAGAGGGGTGCGCCCCCGCCCCTCGACGCGCGCGGGGCCTTCCGTCCCCCCCTCCCAGGCCGCGCGCGCAACTTTTCCTCGGGGACGTCAGGGACGATGCCGATGATCCGCGTCGCCGCCACCATCCTGCTTGCGTGCGCGGGGCTCCTGCTGGTCGGTCAAGGCGTCTACATCCACGCCAAGGCCTTGCTCGCGCAGCTGCTGATCGACCGCGCCTTCTCGGAAACGGCGTCGACCGGCCGGGAGGTGAAACCGTGGCCGTGGGCGGATACCTGGCCGGTGGCGCGTATCGCGGTGAAGCGGCTCAATGTCCAGGTCGTCGCGTTGGCCGGCAGCAGCGGCCAGGCGCTCGCGTTCGGACCTGGCCATGTCGAACGCACCGCACAGCCGGGCGAGCGCGGAGTGGCGCTCTACTCCGCGCATCGCGATACGCATTTCCGCTTTCTCAAGGACATCGCGATCGGCGACGAGATCGCGGTGACGCGGCGCGACGGCGCGACCTTCCGCTATCGCGTCGACGGCACATCCGTGGTGCGGTTCGATGCGTCGGGTATCGATCCATTGACCAGCGGACACGTGCTGGTGCTGTCGACCTGCTGGCCGCTCGACGCCATCACGCCGGGACCGCTGCGCTATCTCGTGCACGCGACCATGATCGAAGGCTTGCAATGATGCTCGGCTGCCAGCGTGCCGGCTCCGGTCGTGCAGGTTTTGCCTCTTGCAGACATTTTGACCCCATGCAGTCCAACTTGAGCCTGGTTTACCAGAGCTCGTCATGAACCGGCGACCGGAGCCCACCGGCATTCTCTAAAGAGGCTCCGCCTCAGACCCGCGCTATCCACACGCTTCGTCGGTCTGAGGCGCGGCCTCGTTAGAGTGCAGAGCTCGTGCTCCATGGGCCCCGGCTCAAGGCCGGGGTGACAGTGGAGGTTTGTCGAGCCGGCGCTTGCTCGAGCCAGGCTCGGGCAAGACGCGTTGGCCCTCATCACCCCTTCCCGCGCTCGATCTCCATCAGCAGGCGCTCGGCCTTGGCGTCCTCGATGCGGTTCACGAGCTTGTTGCCTTCGTCCACGTCGCGCACGGTCTTGGTGACGGTGATGCAGGACTGGATCAGCATGACGACGCCCATGGCGAAGTAGCCCTTGATCCACAGGTCCATCGGCATGAACAGGATGCCGATCGCCACCATGACGAGGGAACCGAGGAACGACGCGTAGGTGAAGCTCACCCAGGCGGAAGAATGCTTGACGGCTTGCGGGTTCATGGCAGGTCTCCGTGAGGCTGGTGTGTGTGGATGGTGGGGATCAGGCGGTCGGGGTCGGCGTCTGCCTGCGCAGGCGCTCGAGCACGCTCGCGGCGGTCGGGCGCGTCTGCTTGCCGAAGCCGGCGGCTTCGAGCTTGTCGGCAACGGTGAGGGGCGCCGTAGTCAGGTCGAAGGCGTCCATGGCGGCATCGGCCGCCTGAGCCTCGAACTGCCGCTCGCGCAGCCGGTGGAGCGTCGCTTCGGCGTCCGCGAGCGCCGCCGCGCTGCCGGCAACCGGCGAGCCGGTCTTGAGCCGGCGCACGGATTCCGCCGCATGGGCGATGCGCCGGCCGCGCTCGAGCTCCGACAGCCGCCGCGACGCGGTCGCCACCGTTACCTTCAACTTGGTCGACTCCGCCGCGAAGGCCGCCCGCCCGGCGCGGATCGAATCCCGGTCCGCCTCCACCACGGCGATAGCCTCGGCGGCTTCGCCCGCGAGGTCCTCGCGATTGGCGGCGAGGGCCGCGACCGCGCGCTCCTCGAGGTCGGCGATGCGGGTAAGCGTCGCCTCCAGCCGCTTGCCCTCGGCCTCGTCCTGGGCGATCGCGATCGCCAGCGCGCGCTTCGAGCGCTCGATCGCCGCGGCCGCGTCGCGGATCTGCTGGTCTAGGATCAGGAGCGCTGAGCGGTCGGTCACCTGCTCCTCGGCCGCCGCGGCTGCGCCGCGGATCAGGGTCACGATGGTCTTGATCATGGGGTCTCTCCGAGAGTCATGAACGTTGTTCACGGCGACTGCATAGCAGCGTTGTGAACATCGTTCAAGAAAAATCTTGAACAATGTTCATGAGAAGGGTTAAGATGCACAGGATGGCAGCCCACGCCAGCATGCCGGCCACCGGCAGGCAGTGCAGAGCGTGGCAAATGCTAGTCAGGTCAAAAGGTTATGAGTCGCGCGCCAAGCTTGATCGTCAGCCGTCTCAGGTTGCCTCCGCGCATCCCGGGACCGCGAATAACGGCAGGCCTCACATGACCGTGACGGCTCAGCGCCGCCAGAGCGTACGCAACGCGCTCATCGCCGCCGCCGAGCGCGCGGTCGCCGAGCGCGGCCTCGCCGGCTTCAAAGCGCGCGAGCTTGCCGCCGAGGCCGACTGCGCGGTCGGGGCGATCTACAACGTCTTCGAAGACCTCGACGAGCTCGTCATGGTCGTCAATGCCCGCACCCTGGCGGACCTCGAGCGGGTGCTGATCGCCGGCCAGCCGACCGGCCCGCTCGACTCGGAGGACGCGGCGATCGACCGCCTGGTCTGCCTCGGCACCTCCTATCTTCAGTTCGTGGTCTCGAATCTTCCACGATGGCGGGCCCTGTTCGACCACCGCCTGCCGCCCGGCCGCGACGTGCCGCGCTGGCTCCTCGAGGAGCAGGTGCGCCTCTTCGGTTTCATCGAGGAGCCGCTCGGCCTGCTGCAGCCGCAGGCGACCGCGCGCCGCCGCGCCCTGCTCGCCCGCTCCATGTTCTCCGCCGCCCATGGCGTCATCACCCTCGGCGTCGAGGAGAAGCTGGGCGAGCTGCCGCACCCGGTCCTGCGCGAGCAGGTCGTGTTCATAGTGACTGCGCTAGGGCGGGGGCTGCTGAGGAGCTAGAGCGTGTTCCGGCGATTCCAGTACCGCTTATCGATTTGAAGTTCCTGAACGACCTTGCTGCAGGTGGTGCGGAAACTTCAAATCGGCGGCACTAGAGATCGATCGTGATGTTGCCACCCGCATCGAGCTGCGCATGCGCGTCCGGCGGAACGACACAGGTCGAGTCGTATTCCTCGACGATCAGCGGACCGGCGCGCCGGCTCGCTAGGTCCGAGCGCCGGATCACCGGCGTCGTCATCCACCCGCGGCTGCGGCCGAAATAGGCCTCGCGCGGCGGTGAGAGTGGCGGCTCGGGGCGGCTGACGACGACACGCTCCGGCACATTGCCGCCGACGCGCAGGCCGATGCCGACGACCTGGATCGAGACGAGCTCGACCGGCTCGTCGCGCCCGGCGCGGTGGCCGTAGGTTCGCTCGTGCTCGGCGCCGAACGCCTCCTCGAGATCGGCGACCATCGCGGCGTCGAGCGGCGCGTCGCCGACCGGCACGACCAGCTCGTAGGTCTGGCCCTTGTAGTGCAGCGCTGCTGAGCGCTTGAGCTTGGTGCTCGCGCCGGCGAACCCGTCCGCCGCGAGCTGGTCGGCGGCCTGGCGCGACAGCGCGTCCCAGGCTTCGCCGATCGCCGAAACATCGGCGTCGCGCAGGATGCGGCGGAACGTGCGCGAGAAGTGATACTCGACGTCGGCATAGAGAAGCCCGAACGACGAGAACAGCCCGGCGCAGGGCGGCACGACGATCCGTTTGATGTCGAGCGCCGCGGCCATGCCCGCGGCGAACAGCGGCCCGTTGCCGCCGAACGCGAACAGCGCGAATTCGCGCGGGTCGCGGCCGCGCTCGCTCGACACGGCGCGGATCGCGCGGATCATGTTCGAGGCGGCGATCTGGTACGCGCCGTGCGCCGCGTCCTCCAGCGCCATGTTGAGCGGCTTGGCGATCGCCTCGGCGAACACCGCACGCGCCTTGTCGGCGTTGAGCTTGAGCGCGCCGCCGACCAGATGCCGCGGATTGATGTAGCCGAGCAGCACGCTGGCGTCGGTGACGGTCGGCGTGGTGCCGCCGTTGTCGTAGCAGACCGGGCCGGGCGATGCGCCGGCGCTCTCCGGCCCGATCTGCAGCGAGCCGCCCGCGTCGATCCAGATATGCGAGCCGCCGCCGGCGCCGACCTCGGCAAGATCGATGGCCGGAACCTTCAGCGTGTAGCCCGCGCCGGTGAGGAGCCGCGAGCCGATCATGATGCCGGCGCCGACCGCATATTCCTGCGCGCGCGTCACCTCGCCGTTCTCCACCATCGCCGCCTTGGCGGTGGTGCCGCCCATGTCGAAGGTGATGATCTTCGGCAGCTGCTTGGCGCGCGCGACGGCCTGCGCGCCGACCACGCCGCCGGCCGGCCCGGACTCGACGATGTTCATCGGCCGCGCCGCCGCAGCGGCGTCCGTCGTCAGCCCGCCGTTCGATTGCATCAGCAGGAGCCGCGCCGGAATGCCGGCCGCGTCGAGCCCGGCGCGCAGCGCGCGCAGGTAGGTCGCGACGATCGGCATCACATAGGCGTTGATGGTCGTGGTCGAGGTCCGCTCGTATTCCTTGATCTCGGGCAGCACCTCGAACGAGATGCTGAGCGGAATGTGCGGCGCCTTGCGTCGGATGACATCCCTGATCAAGAACTCGTGCGCCGGGTTGGCGAACGAGTTGATCAGGCAGATGGCGATCGCCTCCACGTTCTCGGCCAACAACGCATCTACCGCGCGCTCCGCGTCGGCGGGATCGAGCGGGCGCTCGATATGACCCCTGTGATCGATGCGCTCGTCCACGACCTTGCGCAGGTAGCGCTCGACCATCGGCGGCGGCTTGGTCCAGGTGAGATCGTAGAGGCGCGGCATCCGCAGGGTGCGGATCTCGAGCACGTCGCGGAAACCCTTGGTGGTGATCAGGCCGACGCGCGCGCCCTTGTGCTCGAGAATGGCGTTCGAGGCGATGGTCGTACCGTGACGGATCTCCTCGATGGCGTCGCCGGTCAGTCCGGTCTCGCCGAACAGCGCGCCGAGGCCGTCGACGATGGCCTGCGCATAATTGCCGACGCTCGACGACACCTTCTTGGTGTAGATCGCGCCGTCAGCGCCGAGGACGACGATGTCGGTGAAGGTGCCGCCGATATCGACACCGACGCGAGCGATGCGGGCCATGTGGTCTACTCGGCGGCCTGCTTGAGGGGGACCGGCTCCTGGCGCTGCACCTTGGGTACCTCGCGCCAGCCGCGCGCGGCGTGGATCTCGGCGCGCAGCCGCGCCGTCGCGTCCGCATCGACGCGCCACGTCGCCGTGTCGATGACGACGCCGTAGTCCGATCTCGCGCGCTCGGCGGAGAGGAATTCATTGCGTACGTCACGCAGCACCGCCTGCGGGTCACGCTCGAGCGGATCGCCCCAGCCTCCCCCGCCCGCCAGCACGTGGCGGAACACGTCGCCCTTGCGGATCGTCATGGTGAGCTTCGACGGAAGGAGGCGACTGTCGCTGTCCGGATTGAGATAGTTCTCCGACGGCTGGCCGGGGCTGCCGCCGTAGAGCCCGAACGGACGATGGTCACGCCGGTCGGACCGCACCTGGAGCACGCCCTCGTGCTCGAGGAAGCGATAGTCACGCCGGAACGGCACGCCGCCACGACATTTTCCGGCGCCGGCTTTGTCGGTCGCGAACTCGTAGGCGACGATCGACAGCGGCATCTCGGCTTCCGTCACCTCGATCGATTGCGACGCCATGTTGGCCATCATGTGCGAATTGCCCTCAAGGCCGTCGGCCCACGGACTGCCGCCCCAGGCGCCGCAGGTGAAATCCACGTAGACGAACGGCTTGCGCGCCGCGTCGTAGCCGCCGATCGAAATGCCGGTATTGCCGCCGTCGCCCGCCGCCGTCACCTTGTGCGGCAGCATCATGGCGAGCGCGCCGAACATGCAGTCCACCATGCGGAAGCCGGTCAGGCCGCGCGCCGCGCAGGCGGCCGGCAGCACGGCGTTGCCGATGGTGGCGGGCGGGCAGATCACGTCAATGGCGCGGTAGACGCCTTCGTTGCTCGGGATGTTCTGCGGCAGCACCGAGCGCACCGCGCAGTAGGAGGCGGCCTTGGTGAACGACAGGGTGTTGTTGATGGCGCCCTTCACCTGCGGACTGGTGCCGGTCCAGTCGACCACCATGCCGCCGCCGGACTTGCGGATGGTCACGAACAGGCGGATCGGCTTGCCGTAGTCGATGCCGTCGTCGTCGATGAAGTCCTCGAAGCTCCATTCACCGTCGGGCAGTTTTGCAAGCTCGGCGCGGGTGAGCCGCTCGGCATGGTCGAGCACCTCGGCCATCAGGTGCTTCGTCTGCGCGGGCCCATGCTTCGCGACGAGCTCCGCAAATTGTGCCTCGGCGATGTGGCAGGCGGCGAGCTGCGCGCGCAGGTCACCCTGCACCTGCACCGGCAGGCGGACGTTCTTCTCGATGAACGTCATGATGGTCTTGTTGAGCTTGCCGGCCTCGTAGAGCTTCATTGGTGCGATGCGCAGGCCTTCGGCATAGATCTCGGTCGAGTCCGACGCGTTCGAGCCGGCGACGCGGCCACCGACGTCCGAGTGGTGGCAGCACGTGCAGGCGAAGCCGAGCCGTTCGCCGGCGTGATAGAGCGGCTTGAAGATGAAGATGTCCGGCAGGTGCATGCCGCCGTCGAACGGGTCGTTCATGATGAACACGTCGCCGGGCGCCATGTCGTCGTCGAAGTGGCGCAGCACCGAGGCGAGCGCGGTCGGCACCGAGCCGAGATGCCCCGGCAGAGTAAGCCCCTGCGCGACCAGGCGTCCGTCCGCGTCGGCGAAGCCGGTCGAAAAGTCCATGTTGTCCTTGAGCACGCCCGAATAGGTGGTGCGGAAGATCGTCAGCGCCATCTCGTCGGCCATCGAGAACAGCGCGTTCTTGAACAGTTCGAAGGCGATTGGATCGAAGTCTTGTTCAGCCAAGGTCGCCCTTCTCCTTTTACGTGCTCGCGCCGCGCGCGCTGATCGGCCACAGCGCTTCGACGCGGCCGTTCCGCACGCCGACATACCAGTCGTGCAGGTTGACGGTCGGATCGCAGTGACCCGGGATGAGCCGGACTTTCTCGCCGAGCTTGAGCCGCCGCGCGTTGGGGCCAAGCTTCAGCTTGCCGTGCTCGTCGGAGACGCCGGTGACCTCGACGTCGTCGAGCCCGTGCACCCAGGGCGGCCCTTTCTCGGCGCTGTAGGATTTCAGCCCCGCATCGACGATGGCGCGATCATCCGCCGGCACGCTGATCACCGTCGCCAGCACGAACAGGCTGTGCTCGAACGCGGTGTAGAGCCCGCCGTCCTTGTTGCCGATGCGCGCGTACTCGGTGTCCATGAACACGTAGGATCCGACCTGCAGCTCGGTGTAGACGCCGCTCTCCGCCTCGAACGCGAAGGTCCCGGTGCCGGCGCCGCCGATGATCTCGCAGGTCAGCCCGACCGCCTTGAGCGCGTCGAGCGTCTCGCGCACCGCATCGATCGCGAACGCGATCGCCTGCGCGCGCTCCTGATAGGTCGGCAGGTGCTGCGCGCGGCCATGGTAGGCCTGCAGCCCGCGGAATTTGAGGTTCGGCGCGTCGGCGATGCGACGCGCGAGCACGGCCGCCGCCTGGCCTGGGGCAATGCCACACCGCTCCATGCCGACCTCGATCTCGACCAGGCCACCCAGCTCGACACCGAGCTCCTTCGCTGCGCGGGAGGCCGCGTCGACCTGCTCCGGAGAGTCGAAGCAGAGCGCGATGGTGGCGTCCTGTGCCAGCGCAGCCAGCCGGCGCAGCTTGCGGTCGCCGACCACCTCGTTGCTGACCAGCACGTCCTTCACACCACCGCGCACCAGCGCCTCCGCCTCGCCGACCTTCTGCACGCACTGGCCGGCCGCGCCCTGCGCGATCTGCCGCAGTGCGATGGCCGGCGACTTGTGGGTCTTGGCGTGCGGCCGCACGCGCACGCCGGTCGTCCGCGCGAACTCGGCCATCTTCGCGATATTGCGGTCGAGCGCGTCGAGGTCGACGATCAGCGCCGGCGTCTCGACGTCGTCGAGGAGCGCACCGATCTCGGCAGGCGGTGGATTCATCGGCTTCACCCGAACATGCGTGGCGCCCACATGACCACATCGGGCCAGAGGCAGATGATCGCGATCATGATCAAGAGCGCGATGACGAACGGCGCCGAGCCCAGCTCCACGTCGGACAGCTTGCCGCGGCCGCGGATGCCCTGGATGACGAACAGGTTGATGCCGAACGGCGGCGAGATCATCGCGGTCTGGATCAGCAGCACGATCAGGATTCCATACCACACCGAGTCGTAGCCCGCCTGCACCATCAGCGGCGTCGTGATCGGAATGGTGGAGATCATCATCGACAGCTCCTCCATGAAAGTGCCGAGCACCAGATAGAGCGCGATCACCGCCAGCAGGACCTGGACGGGTGTCATCTGGTAGGCCGTGATCAGCCGGCTCAGCTGCTGGGTCAGCCCGATCGTCTGGATGACGACGTTGAGGAAGAACGCGCCGATCAGGATCGCCACGACCATCGCCGTGGTGCGAACGGTCGCCTCGCACACGTCGCGCAGCATGACGAGGCTCAGCCGCCCGCGCCAGGCGGTGATCGCCAGCGCGCCGACGATGCCGACCGCGGCCGCCTCGGTCGCAGTGGCGACGCCGAAGAAAATGGCGCCGATGACGATGATCAGCAACGCGAGTGGCGGCACCAGATCGGGCAAGGTGCGGATCCGCTCGTCCCAGCTGGTCTCGATCCGGTTGCCGCCCCAGTGCGGTTTCCACATGCAGGCGACCAGGACGGTGAGGCTGAACAGGACCGTGAGGATGAAGCCCGGCAGGAACCCGGCGAGATAGAGCTTCGGCACCGAGGTGTCGGTCATGACCCCGTAGATGATCATGTTGATCGAGGGCGGGATCAGGATGCCGAGCGTGCCGCCGGCCGCCAGCGTGCCGAGGAACAGCGGCTCGTTGTACTTGTGCTTGTCGATCTCGCCCATCGCCACGACGCCGATGGTCGCCGCGGTCGCGACGCTCGATCCGGACACCGAGCCGAACAAGGCGCAGGCGCCGACATTGGAGTGCATCAGCCCGCCCGGCAGCCACGACAGCCATTGCCGCAGCGAGCCATACATCCGCTCGGCGATCCCGCTGCGCAGCAGGATCTCGCCGAACATGATGTAGAACGGGATCGCCGTAAGGATGAAGTTGCTGGTGGTCGACCAGGTCAGCTCGCCCAGGATGCGGGTCAGCGGCATGGACGAATAGATCTGGTTGAGCACGACGCCGGTCAGGCCCATACCGGCGGCGACCGCGATCGAGCTGCCGAGGATGGCCAGCAGGACGATGAGGGAAACGGCAGCGGTCATGGCGCGCGGTCCTGCCGTTCTTGCCGTTCTTGCGCGAACGCCTTCTCGACGTTGACGACCTCTTCCTGGGCTTCCGCCACCGCCGATTTCGAGCCGATCAGTGCGAACAGCCCGTCGAAATCGCGCGCGATGAAGGCGTTGAGCCCGCGCACGAACAGCAGCGCGGCAACGAATACGAAGAAGGCAAGGCCGGCGACCCACAGGCCCTGCGGCACGATCAGCGGCATCTGGATCTCGGACAGCGAGTGGGAGTCCGACACCCACGACTGCTTGAGCACGCCCCATGCGTAATAGGTGACGAGCGAGAAGAAGAAGATGAACGCCGCGAGGCTCAGGAGATCGAGCAGCGCCCTCACCCGGGCTCTCACGCGCACATAGAGCGTATCGATGCGGATGTGCGAGCGCGTCAGCACTGCCGCCGAGAGCCCCCAGGCGCTGGCGATCGCCAGCGCATAGCCGGACAGCTCGTCGGCGCCGCCGACCGTCCACGCCAGCGTGTAGCGCAGCGTGATATCGATGCAGATCACGATCGAGGCAATGAGCAACAGCGCGCCGCCGACAATCGCGCCGACGCGCGAGATCTGCTCGGCGACCGTCTGCAGCCGCTGCATGACTCCCCCTCCCGATGTGCCCTGTCAGGCCACCCAATCCGCGCTCAGGCCCGAGAGCAGGTCTCGGACCCGATCCGCACGTGCCCCCGTGATCACGGCGTAGGGGCCGTCAGGCCGAGCGCCGCGCCGACGGTTGCATTCCATTCCTTGGCGCATTCGGCGCCGCAGCGCTTGGCCCAGTTGGCAAGCACCGCGCCCTCGAGCAGCTTCTTGTGCGTCTCGGCCTCCTCGGGCTTCACCGCCACCAGTGTCGTCGTCGCCAGCTTGCCCATGGTGCACGGCTGCTTGCCGGTATTGCAGTTGTCGGCCTCGCCGGTGGTGGTCTTGATCGTCGCCCACATCTTGTCTTCGTAGGCCTTGAACTGCTCGAGCAGGAAGCCTTGAGTCTTCGCGTCGATCCGCTTCCAGGTGTCGAGGTTGACCGCGAGCACATTGATGCTCCAGCCGAGCGACATCGGATAGATCGACTTGGTGACCTCGTTCCAGCCGGCGGTGTTGCCGGACAGGCTGCCGGTCACGCCGCAGTCCACCACCCCGGCGCTGAGCGCCGGCACGACCTCGGCGAACGCCATGCTGATCGCGCTGGCGCCGACGCCGCCGAGGAAGTCGCGCATGGTGTTGTTGAACACGCGGATCTTCTTGCCCTTGAGGCCGGCAAGTCCGGAGACGACGTCCTTGCACCAGAACACCTGCGGCGTGTTGCCGCCGAACGCCAGCAGCTTGGCGTTCCAGTTCTTCTGCATCTGCCGGTCGATCACGCCGCGCCAGGCCTCGCAGCCCTTGCGCGCGGCGTCGGGATCGAGCGTCAGGCCCGCCAGATCGCAGCCTTCGAAGCGCGCGTCGTCGCCGGCCATCTTGGAGATATCCATGGCGGCGAAGTCCATCACGCCGAGCTTCAAGAGCCGCAGCATGGTCTTGTCGTCGATGCTCATCTGATCGAGCGGCGTGATGTCGGCGGTGATGGCCCCCTTCGACACCTCGGTGATGGTCTTGCGCCAGAACGGCACCTCGTCGTGAATTGAGACCGGCGTCGGACTGTTCAGCCCGATCACCTTGAAGTGGTGCTTCGGAAGATCCTGCGCGACGGCCCCGCAGGCGAGCCCGCTGACCAACAGCAATCCGGACAGGAACCAACGCAACATGTGCGATCTCCCCTCTTCGTCGTGGTGAGTGATGAGGCATTCCCGCCGACCACAAGCTTGTCACCGGCGACCGCCCATTGGCAACGAATGTTCAGCGCGTCCCCGGCGATGCGCCGCTACGGACTTAGCAAGTTCCGTGCCGAATTGCTTGTGCGCATACGACCTGCGCGTGCCAATCGCCGGCGGCGCGCTCAGCGCAGGAATTCGTCGCTGTGCAGCCCGTCGAAGGACATGATCGTGTCCTTCGGATCGAGGAGCTTCGCCTCCAGGCTGACCTTCTGCGAATTGTCGAGGCCGGCGGGGGAAACCCGCACGTCGCTCGCATGCGCTTTGGACACCACTTGCCAGGCCGCCGCGAGCACCGCCGGGTCGATCTTGTCGAAGCGCTTGCGCAGGAGCCCGAGCGCCTCGTCCGGCTTCTCGAGGATCAGCCGGTTAGCGGCCGCGAGCGCGCGCACGATGCGCACGCATTTGTCGCGGGCTTTCGTGCAAGTGTCGGATTTGGTGTAGATCAGGCCGTAGGCGAACGGCAGCAGGTCGGGCGCATCGCTCGCCGCGCTCGCCAGCATCACCGCGCTTCCCTTCACCACCGCCTGCGTGGTGAACGGCAGCGAGGTCGCGTAGCCGTCGATCGCTTTGTTTTCCAGCGCCGGCAGCATGGCCGGCGGATCCATCGGCGCGATGCGGACGTCCTTCTCGACGTCGAGCCCGCCGCGCGCGACCACCAGCCGCTCCCAGGCGTGCACGATACTGCCGACGCCCTGGATGCCGATGGTGCGGCCGCGCAGCGCCTTGGCGCGCTCGGCGAGCGGTGTCTCGCTGGTGATCTTCGCCGCCTCCGCCACGTCCTTGCGCAGCACCATCTCGACCAGCGGCTTGTCGATCAGATTGGCGATCGCCAGCATGCGCTGGCCCTGCGCCGCCGCGCGCAGGAACACCGGCCCCGTGCCGATGGTGAAATCGGCGCTGCCGGCGATCACCGCATTGGGCGAGGCGACGCCGACCAGGAACCGGTGGCTGACCTTCAGGCCTTCCTTCTTGTAGAGGCCCGCCTCCTCGGCGACGAAGGCCGAGCCGAATGTCAGCGTCTGTGCGGGCAGCGCGACGATGACGTCGAGATCCTCGCCAGCCGCGATGGTGGGGCCGAGCCCAACAGCGATGCCGAAGGCAAGCGCGATGACCGGACGCGGGCATTTGAACATCGCATCCTCCCGATCTATCGTTCTAGCGCATATCCCGGAAAACTGGACGCCGGTTTTCCGAAACAGGATATGCGCCAATATAAGAAACTAGACCGCTCGCCGGTTCATCTGAACCGGGGAGCGGTCTGGTCTGTTGCGAAGGCTGTAACAGGAACCACAGCGCGCGACAATTGTTCGCTGAACATAAGCGCCCTCGCAGGCGCAACAAGGCGGAGGAGACATGACCACGCTCGGTGAGCGCTGGACCGCCGGCCATTCGGGAGCGCGGAGCTTCGCCGCGTCGCTCAGGACGCGCGGCGATCAAATCCTCGTGCTGGTGGTTCTCGTGCTCATCTGGCAGGCGCTCAGCCTGACGCTCGGCGCCTATTGGGTCGGATCGCCGTGGGGCGTGGCGACGCGCTTTGCGGCGGGCATCTTGAGCGGCGACTTGATCACGCATGCATCATATACGGTGATCGAGGCAGCCGCCGGCTTCATCATCGGCGCGCTGCCCGCGGTGGCGCTGCCGTTTGCGCTGCGCCGCCTGCCGATCATCACGGCGATCCTCGATCCGTTCATGGTCGGCGGCTATGGCGCGCCGAAGCTCGCGCTCGCGCCCTTGTTCATCCTGTGGTTCGGCATCGGCATCGAATCGAAAGTCGCATTGGTCGCGGTCACCGTGTTCTTCATCGTCTATTTCAGCACGCAGGCCGGCATCCGCGCGCTCGACGCCAAGCTGGTCCAGGTGGCGCAGATCATGGGCGCGAGCGAGCGCCACGTGGCGCGGCACATCGTGTTTCCCGGCGCGGTGCCCTACGTGTTCGCCGGGCTGCGCATCGCCATGCCCTATTCGATCGGCGGCGCGGTCATTGCCGAGCTGATCTCCGCCAATCGCGGCCTCGGTTACCTGATCCAGCTCAGCGCCATGAACTTCGACACCACCGGCATCTTCGTCGCGCTGGTCGCCACCACCTGCATCGTGTTCATCGGCAACTGGAGCGTCAACGCGATCGAGCGGCGGCTGCTGCGCTGGCGTCCGGCGTCCGACGTCACCCTCCAGGCGGGGACCTGATCATGAGCGAGCTGCTGCTCGACATCCGCCGGCTCGGCAAGCGCTTCGCGGCGCGCGCCGGGCGCGAGCCGACGCCGTGGGTGATCCAGGATCTCAGCTTCTCGGTCGGCGAAGGCGAGTTCCTCACCATCGTCGGCCCCTCTGGCGCCGGCAAGACCACGCTCCTCAACATGATCGCGCAGATCGACGTGGCGAACGACGGCGAGGTGCGCTTCCAGTCGGAGGTCGCACCCATCGGCGATCCCAAAGCACTCAAGCCGGGGCTCGGCTGCCGGATCGGCTACGTGACGCAGGACGATCACCTGCTGCCGTGGCGCACCACGCTGCAGAACGTGCTGTTCCCGCTCACGGTGCAGGGCCGGCTCAATGACGAGACGCGCGGGCGCGCCGAGATGCTGATCCGCACCGTCGGCCTCGGCGGGTTCGAGGGCCACTACCCGCACGAGCTGTCCGGCGGCATGCGCAAGCGCGCCTCGCTGATCCGCACGCTGGTCTACGACCCGCCGGTCATCCTGATGGACGAGCCGTTCGGCGCGCTCGACGCGCAGACGCGCTCTCAGCTTCAGCAGGACCTGCTGCGGCTGTGGAATCTCGGCCGCAAGACCATCATCTTCGTCACCCACGACATCGCCGAGGCGATCGCGCTCGGCGACCGCACCCTGGTGCTGTCGCGGGCCCCTTCCCGCATCGCCGGCGAGCATGCGATTGCGATTCCGCGCCCGCGCGACGTGCACGGCATCATGTCGCATCCCGACTTCAACGCGCTCTACCAGCGCATCCGGGCGCAAGTTCAATGAGCACGCAGTGAGCACGCAGGAAGGTACGATCGACTTTCGCGAGCCGACGCCGCTCAAGTGGCGCCAGCACGCGGTCACGCTCGGCCGCATCGCCCTCGCGTGTCTCCTGATCGCCGCATGGAAGCTCGGCGCCGCGCTGGCCGGCCCGCTCCATGTCGCCGATCCGTTTGCGGTGTTCGAGCGCATCGTCGCCGACACCTGGTCCGGGATGCTCCTGCGCCACGTTTACGTCACGCTCCGGCTCGCCATGATAGGTTTCGCGCTCGGCTGCGCGGCCGGCATTGCGTTGCCGCTGCTCCTTCGCCGGCTGCCGCGCCTCACCGCCGCGGTCGAGCCCTACATCATGGCCTCGGTCGGCATCCCGAAATACGCGCTGGTGCCGCTCTTCATCCTGTGGTTCGGCATCGACGACGCGCCAAAGCTGTGGCTCATCGGCCTGCTGGTGTTCTACGTCGTGTTCATCGCGGTGTTCGCCGGCGTCCGCAGCGTCGACCGCGGCCTGATCGACATGGCGCGCGTCGCCGGCGCGAGCGAAGCAACGATCGCACGCGAGGTGATCTGGAACTCGCTCCTCCCGTTCCTGTTCGCCGCGCTCAAGATCGCCCTGCCGCGCGCCGTGAGCGCCGCCATCATCGGCGAGTTCCTGGTCGGCAATGAAGGGCTCGGCTATCTGATCGAGAGCTCGCGGCAGAACTTCGACACCACCGGCGTGTTCGCCGCCATCGTGGTCGCGACCGCGCTGGTGCTCGTCATCAATGCGGTGCTGGTCGTGGTCGACCACCGCGTCAACGCCTGGCGGCCGCGTGACCGCCATATGCAGGTGTAGCGGATGTGTCGGTCCAGCTTTGCCACACCGTCATTGCCGGGCTTGACCCGGCAATCCATCCGTTTCGCAAGACGATGGATGCGCGGGTCAAGCCCGCGCATGACGACGGAGAGGTATGCCGCCCCATGAAACTTCCGCTCACCGGCGTCATCGACTGCGATCTGCATCCGGCCATGCCCGGCGCCCCGGCGCTGCTGCCTTTTCTCGACGACTATTGGCGCGACCAGATCGTCAACCGCCACATCGACAAGTACAGCTTCGTGCTGACCAGCTACCCGCCCAACTCGCCGCTCAGCGCCCGGCCGGACTGGCGCGCGGCGAACGGCGCGCCCGCGGGCGACCTCGACGCGATCCGCCGCCACGCCCTCGATCCGTTCGGCACGCGCGTTGCCATCTGCAACGTGCTGCACGGCGCGGTCGCGCTGTTCAACGCCGACATGTCCGCCGCGCTGTGTCGCGCGCTCAACGACTGGGTGGCGAAGGAGCTGCTCGACCGCGAGCCGCGCCTGCGCGCCTCGATCGTCGTGCCGCTGCACGATCCCGAGCTCGCGGTCGCCGAGATCGAGCGCGTCGGCGCCGACCGGCGCTTCGTGCAGGTCCTGGTGCTCGCGATGGGCGAGATGCTGCTCGGCCGGCGCAGCTACTGGCCGATCTACGGGACCGCCGAGCGGCTTGGACTGCCGATCGGCATTCATGCCGGCAGCACCTATCAGCACGCGCCGACCGCCGCGGGCTGGCCGTCCCATCGGGTAGAAGACTACGTCGTGCAGTCGGCGGCGTTCGAGGCGCAGCTCGTGAGCTTCATCTCGGAAGGCGTGTTCCAGGAATTTCCCGACCTGAAGGTAGTGCTGACCGAGGCCGGCTTCACCTGGCTGCCGCACCTGATGTGGCGGCTCAACAAATCGTGGCGCGGCATGCGCCCGGAGGTTCCGTGGATCGATCGCCCGCCGGCCGACGTTATCCGCGACCACGTACGCGTGACGCTGCAACCGGTCGATGCGCCCCGAAACGAGCCGCAAAGGCTGGCGCGCGTCCTCGAGCATGTGGGCACCGACCGGATGCTGCTGTTCTCGACCGATTTTCCGCACTGGCAGTTCGACGGCGACGACGTCCTGCCCGACGGATTGCCGCCCGAGGTCGTTCATCGCATCGCGATCGACAATGCCCTCGACACCTACCCGCGTTTGCGGGACGGCACCGATCTGAGCGATAATGCGCCGGGAGAGAAGGAGACCGTCCGATGAACGTTCCCGTTCGCGACGTGACGGCGTCTCAACGACTCGCCATCGTCGACTGCGACATCCACCCGGCGTTCCGCACGCCGAAGGACCTCCACCCGTTCCTGCCGCAGCGCTGGCAGGAGCACATGGCGACGTTCGGCGAGCACCTGCGCCACGGCCTGTCGGGCCAGCTGCCGTTTCCGCGCATGATGGCGGCGGGCATGCGCATCGATGCATTTCCCGAGCAAGGCCCGCCCGGCTCCGACCTCGCGCTGATGCGCCGCCAGCATCTCGATGCCAACGGCGTCACGTTCGGCATGCTGATGCCGCTGAGCCGCGCCGGCATGGAGGAGCGCAATCTCGACTATGCCGCCGCGCTCGCGCACGCCGTGAACGAGTGGCAGCTCGAAACATGGGTGAACCCGGAGCCGCGGCTGCGCGCCGGCATCGTGGTGCCGCAAGAGGACGCCGCCTTTGCGGTGGAAGAGATCGAGCAGCGCGCCGACAATCCCGCGTTCGTGCAGATCCTGATCTCGCCACGCTCGAGCGATCCGCTCGGCCATCGCCGCTACTGGCCGATCTACGAGGCCGCCGCGAGCGCCGGCCGCCCGATCGCGCTGCACGTGCAGGGCTACAGCGGCGGCCACGCCACGACCGCGTCCGGCTGGCCGACCTATTACATGCAGGAGCACTATGCGGCGACCGGCAACATGCAAAGCACGGTCGTCAGCATGATCTTCGAGGGCGTGTTCGAGCGCTTCCCCGCGCTCAAGGTCGTGCTCGTCGAAGGCGGCTTCGCCTGGGCTCCGGCGTTGTCCTGGCGCATGGACAAAGCCTGGGAGCGCCTGCGCAAGGAGACGCCGCACGTCACGCGGCCGCCGTCCGAATACCTGCGCGAGCATTTCTGGTTCACGACCCAGCCGATCGACGAGCCGGACAATCCGCAGCACCTCGCCGAGATCATGGACTGGCTCGGGTGGGATCGCCTGATGTTCTCGACCGACTATCCGCACTGGGATTTCGACGATCCGCAGCAGGTCTTCAAGTTCAGGATCGCCGACGACAAGAAGGCCATGGTGCTGCGGGACAACGCCAAGGCGTTGTACGGCCTGCCGTGAGCCGCCCCATGAGGCGTCCATGAGCCGACAGGTCGTCGCCAGGGCGAGCGACATCGCGCCGGGCACCTGCAGGATCGTGACCGTGCGCGGGCGTGAGATCGGCATCTTCAACCTGGACGGCGAGTATTTCGCGCTGGCGAACCGCTGCCCGCACGCCGGCGGCCCCCTCTGCCAGGGCCGCGTCGGCCCGCTGGTCCTGTCCGATGGACCCGGCCATTACCGGCTGACGCGCGAGCGCGAATTCTTGCGCTGCCCATGGCACGGCTGGGAATTCGACATCCGCACCGGGCAGTCCTGGTGCGATCCGCACTCCGTGCGCGCCCGGCAATACAAGGTCACGGTGGAAGCCGGCGACAGCCTCGTCAAAGGCCCTTACGTGGCCGAGACATTTCCGGTCGCGGTCGAGGAGAGTTACGTCGTCGTCGAACTGAGGGCTGCGCCCGTGTCGTGAGCGCCGCGCCTGCGGTATACCATGTCCGTGCCTCGCAATTCGTTCGCCAGAGTCGCGTCGCCGCTCGCCTTGCCGTGGCCGTTGCAAGTCAGCCTCGAGTCGGCAGCGCAAGCGCTGCTCGATCCCGGCGAGCGATCCCCTTTGGTCTTTTCGCGACCGTTTGGCGAGCCCGCGCTTCTCTCGCCCGACTCGATGTCATGGCGCGTGTTCAAGAATCCACTCGCGCTGTTCATCGGCGGCATCGCGGCAGTGATCATGGAGCTCGCCGAGCCGCGGGTGCGCACCGGCGTGTGGGAGCACACGACGTTCCGGGTGAACCCAAACGAGCGGCTGCGCAGGACAGGGCGCGCCGCCATGGTGACCGTCTTCGCGGCGCGCAGCACCGCCGAGACCATGATCGCCCGGGTGCGAACGATGCACGACGCCGTCGCCGGCGTCACGCCGTCGGGCGAGACATACCGCGCCAACGATCCCGAGCTTCTGAGCTGGGTTCAGGCCACGGCGGCTTACGGCTTCCTGCAGGCCTATCACGTCTATGTGCAGCCGCTCTCGCCGGCAGAGCGCGACTGCTATTTCGCCGAGGCCGTTGCGACGGCGCAGCTCTATGGCGCGATCGGAGCGCCGCGATCGGAAGCCGAGTGTCTCGCGCTGTTCGACATCATGGCCGGCCGCCTGCAGCGCTCCGCCATCGTGCATGAATTTCTCGCGATCATGCGCATGTCGCCGATTCTGCCGCTCGTGCTGCGGCCGGCGCAGCCGCTGCTGGTGCGCGCCGCGATCGCGCTGACGCCGCGCTGGATGCGGACGCTGCTGGGGCTCGACGGACGAGCTCTGAATGCGTGGGAGACCGCGGCAATCCGTCACGCCGGGAACCTGGCGGACCGGCTGGTTCTCGACTCCAATCCAGCCGTTCAGGCCTGCCGGCGGCTGAGGCTTCCGGCGGATTATCTCTATACGCATCACAAATGAGTGGCGCTCGGCCGGTCGAGCGTTAACCACGCGGAACCGCAACGCAAATTTTTGCCTGCGTCAGGAGGCCGCGGAGTGAACCAAACGCGCCGCTCGCGATACTAAAGGTGCGAGAACGCGATCACCTCGCGGGTGATCCATCCCTCCAATCCATCGAGTTCCCCCATGCTCTCCGTCATTCCCACCCAGCTCATCTGGTTTGCCGTGATCCTGAGCTTCGTCATGGCCGGATTTCTCGCGGCGGCTGCTTCCGATTAGGACGGCCGCGGCGCGATAGCCTCGGAAAATCGGCGAACGACCTGGCTGCCTGACTCGGGCGGAACCCTCACGCCGCGAGGGTCGCCCTCGCGCGGGCGCGCCAGGTGCGCCTTGAGCACCGTGTCCGAGGCATCGATCTCGCGAAGCGGGACACTGGTGCATCTGCGCGGATCCCCGCCAGAGCGTGAACGCTTACCGATACAACGCGGCGCGCGATCCGGGCCTCAGTCGTTCAATTCACTGAACAACCTTTGAGCCTCAGCAAACGCTTCTTTCCGGCGCAAGCGTGAATCCAGAAGGCCGAAATTCGCCTCCGGGTCAGGCTTTGCGTCAGAGTTTTCGTCGGTCAATTCGTAGATGCCGACAAACTCCAGCTTCCTCAGCTCGCCAACCGACCGACGCAACTTCTGAAAATAAGTCGCTTGAGCTTTGCCGTCCCGGACCAACGGAACGTTTGTGGAGTAGCCAGTTTCCATGATCGCGAGGGTGTGTGCGGAGCGCAGTCCCCGTAGTTCTGCCCGCAGGGTTTGCGGCAGCGCCGACAGGTCGTCAAATCCGTTACGTAAGCCAATCGCCCATGTGTCCGGATAGGCGTCGATCCCGACCGTGTCGATCGCTTCCGGGGCGTCGGACAACAATTCCTCCAGCTGGCTACGCCATGGCCAGATGTCGATCAGAAAATTGACGCTCAGCCGCGCAGCTGGAACTTCAGTCCTGATGACGGTCGCGGCCGTCCGGAGCGCCGCGGCGGTCATCCGGACCGGAAAGAACTGGAACACCGGATTGTTCGGCTCATTCAGCAGTTGAAAGTGACGGCAGCTTCCGTGCAGCGACCTGAGGACGGTCGACACGTACTGCTTCCACGCCTCCAATCGCTTCTCCACCGGGAGTGTAATGACGCTGCGAGCGGGATTGCTGAAAACGACCAAGGGCGTGAAGCCGAACCGGTCACGCGCTGTACGAAAAAAGCCTGCGTACCATTCCAGTGCCGATGCGTTGATCTCGCCCGGAGCCGGCATGATGTCGCGCCAATAGATGTCCACCCGCAAGTAGGTGGCTCCAAGCGCGGCGGCCTCGCGCAACGCCTGCCTGACACGTTCGCTGTCATAGCGATCGTACACAGGATGGTACGCGATCAACCCCTTTCCATTCTGAACGGCCAAAGGCTCCGCCGCCTTCATCGAAGCAGGCGCGGCCGCAACGAAAGCTCCCGTTGGCGTATGCTGTTTCGCCGTCAGTCGCCGCAGCCCGGCCGCAACGGCAAATATCGCCACCTGCAGCGCACGGGTGAAGACGGCAGCAAACGTAACGATCGCCGCAATCGCGACAGTCAAGATGGCTCTCCGTGTACCGGTCCATGGACACGGATACCCGGCATTCAGCCTGGAGGAAAGCCGCGCAATTTCTCGTGGCCGAAGGAGTGCGCCGTATTCATGACGCCCTGAGGCGTCGGCCCCGGCGCGGGTCAGCTGCCGCGGATGCATGCGGGCCTCGCACGCATCACCTCACGCCGCGAGGGTCGCCTCGCGCGGGCTCGCCACGTGCTCCTTGAGCACCGCGTCCGAGCCATCGACCTCCCGCAGCATGACGTCGTAGCTCCACAGATCGGCGAGATGCTGAAGCACGCGCTTGGCATCCGTCTCGTCGAGCAGCCTTCCATTCACGACGGTGTGACGCAAGAGCAGACGCCGGTCGCCGGCCAGGTCGACATCGACCACCTCGATGTTCGGGTCGATCCAGCCGATGTCGTGCTGCCGCGACAGCTCGCTGCGGATGCGGCGATAGCCGCGCTCGTTGTGGATGGCGTCGACCCGGATGCCCGCGCTCTCGGACGGGTCATCGTGGAGATGAAACATGCGCATCTGCCGCATCAGGCGCGGGCTGAGGAACTGGCTGATGAAGCTCTCGTCGCGATAATTGGCCCAGATGTCGCGCAGGACCGCCATCACGTCGCCGGTTCCGGCGATGTTGGGGAACCACTCGCGGTCCTCGTCGTCCGGCGCGCTGACGATGCGCTCGACGTCCTGCATCATCGCAAAGCCCAGGGCATAAGGATTGAAGCCCGAGAACCGCGGGTCGTCGTAACCCGGCTGGAACACGACGTTGGTGTGCGACTGGAGAAACTCGAGGAAGTGACCGTCGGAGATGCGGCCCTGCTCATGCAGGCGGGTCATGATGCGATAGTGGACGTAGGTCGCCGTCCCCTCGTTCATCACCTTGGTCTGCCCCTGCGGATAGAAGTACTGCGCGATGTGGCGCACGATCCGCAACAGCTCACGCTGCCAGGGCTGCAGACGCGGCGCGGACTTCTCCAGAAAATAGAGGATGTTCTCCTGCGGCAATCCGAGCAGCGTGCGACGCCGCTCGAGGCTCAGCTCCGAGACGCTCTTGCCCGGCCCGGTCGGAACGGTGCGCCACAGATCGTTGAAGACGCGCTCCTCGTGCAGGCGGCGCTCGCGCTCCCGCTTCTCCTCCTGGCGCAGATCGAGCTTCTTCTGGCTCGGATAGCGGTGCACGCCGTGCGTCATCAGGGCATGCGCCGCGTCGAGGGTGCGCCCGACCGCGGTGAGCCCATGGCGCTCCTCGCACTGCGCGACGTAGCTCTTGGCGAAGTTCAGATAATCGAGAATTCCGTCGGCGTCCGTCCACAACTTGAAAAGGTAGTTGTTCTTGAAGAAGTGATTGTGGCCGAACGCCGCGTGCGCGATGACGAGCGTCTGCATCGTCGCCGTGTTTTCCTCCATGAGGTAGGAAATGCACGGCGAGCTGTTGATCACGATCTCGTAGGCAAGGCCCTTCAGCCCCTTGCGATAGAACGCCTCATGATGCGCGAAATGCTTGCCGAACGACCAGTGCTTGTAGAACAGCGGCATGCCGATCGAGGAGTAGGCATCCAGCATCTGCTCGGCGGTGATGACCTCGATCTGGTTCGCATAGACGTCGAGACCGAGCTCGGAGAGCGCGATCTCCTCGCAGGCGTCGTGGACGCGCTGGAGGATCGAGAAATCCCAGTCCGCGCCGTGATACAGCTGTGCGTGCGAGCTCGCAGTCATGGCGTGGCGCGCTCCCGTGCTCCGCGGCGCTGGAACAGCTCGCGGAAGACCGGAAAGATCTCGCCACGGTCGCGGACCTTGCGCATGGAGAGCGCGGCGCCGTCGTCGTGCAGGCGCCGGTAGAGCGTCCACAGGGCGGAGTCGGGCATGGCGTCGGATGAGCTCGCTTCGCCGACCTCGAGATAGGCGAAATACTGGGTGACCGGCAGGATCGCCTTGAGCAGCCGTCCGGTGATCTCGCCATCCTCCTGGGCGTTGTCTCCGTCCGACGCCTGCGCCGCGTAGATGTTCCAGTCCGCGGGCCGATAGCGCGTTCTGACGATCTGGTGCATCACCTCGAGCGCGCTCGACACCAGCGTCCCGCCGGAAGCGGGGCTGCGGAAGAAGGTCTCCTCGTCCACCTCCTCGGCCCGGTCGGTGTGCCGGATGAAGACGATCTCGACGTGGCGATAGCGCCGCGTGAGAAACACGTAGAGCAGCATGTAGAAGCGTTTCGCGAGATCCTTCATGTGCTCCGACATGGAGCCGGAGACGTCCATCAGGCAGAACATGACGGCCTGGGCGATCGGCTTCGGCTCGTTCTCGAAGCGCCGATAGCGGATGTCGATCGGATCGATGTAGGGAATCCGCCGCATCTTGCGCTTGAGCGCCTCGACGTCCGCGCTGAGCGCGGCACGCCGTTCATCGTCGTCGCAACCGGCGAGCTCCGCTTCGAGCTGCTCGATCGCCGCCGGGCGCGGCCGGCGCAGCGCCACGCGCCGCGCCATGGCGAGCCGCATCGTGCGGCCGACCGCCAGGTTCGCGGGCGAGCCCGTGACGGCATAGCCCGCCCGGCGAATGCCCTCGTGCTCGACCGCCGCGAGCTTTCGCTTGGCGAGGTCCGGCAGCTCGAGATCATCGAGGAACAGGTCGAGAAATTCCTCCCGGGTCAGCACGAAGCGGAACGCGTCTTCGCTGTCGCCCTCGCCCGCCTGACGCGGCTTGCCGCCCCCGCCCTCGTCCGGGCGCGGAAGAATATCGCCCTCGACGAACTTCTTGTTGCCCGGAAGCACGCGGTCGTGGATGCCGCCGTCTCCCCGGTGGAGCCGGGGCTCATCCATGCCGTCGAGCGGAATACTGACCTCCCCGCCCTGCAGGACGTCGCGGATTGCGCGCCCTTCCGAGGTTTTTCTGACGGCCCGTTGTATCAGCGCCTTGGCGCGACGCAGGAACCGCTGACGGTTCTCGAGGCTCCTGCTGCCCGGGTTCAAGCGCCGATCGATTATGTGCATGGCGAGTTTCTAGGTCACTTTCCACTAGTTTTGGCACGGCGTCATCACGGGGCCGGCGCCATAGCCCGTCGAAGACGGGCGTAAACGCCCTAATCGCGCCGAGACCCGGTGATCCATCTTCTTACGAAAAGGATGGATCGCCGGGTCAAGCCCGGCGATGACGAGGGGAGAGGCCTTGCAGCACATCAATGCAATCCAATTGGACGCGTTTACCCGGCCTGCTTCACCCGCATGTACCATTCCACCAGGCGGCGCACCTGGCGCTCGGTATAGCCGCGCGCCACCATGCGGTGGAGGAACTCGCCATGCTTCTTCTCGGTCTCGCCGTCCTTCTTGGAGCCGAACGAGATGACCGGCAGCAGATCCTCGACCTGGGAGAACATCCGCTTCTCGATCACCTCGCGGATCTTCTCGTAGCTGCTCCAGGCCGGGTTCTTGCCGCCGTTATGGGCCCGTGAGCGCAGCGAGAACTTGACGACCTCGTTGCGGAAGTCCTTCGGGTTGGCGATGCCGGCCGGCTTTTCGATCTTGGTCAGCTCCTGGTTGAGGAGCTCACGGTTGAGGAGCTGACCGGTGTCCGGATCCTTGAAGTCCTGGTCCTCGATCCAGGCGTCGGCATAGTCGACGTAGCGGTCGAACAGGTTCTGCCCGTAATCCGTGTAGGACTCCAGATATGCCTTCTGGATCTCGTTGCCGATGAACTCCGCGTAGCGCTGCGCCAGCTCGACCTTGATGAACTCGAGGTAGCGCTTCTCGACCTCGTCCGGCAGCTGCTCGCGGCGGACCGCCTGCTCCAGCACATACATGAGATGGACGGGATCGGCGGCGATCTCGGTCGTGTCGTGGTTGAAGGTCGCCGCCAGGACCTTGAAGGCGAAGCGCGTCGACGCGCCGTCCATGCCTTCGTCGACGCCGGCCGTGTCCCTGTACTCCTGGACGCTGCGGGCCTTCGGATCGGATTCCTTGAGGCTCTCGCCGTCGTAGACGCGCAGCTTGGCGTACAGCGTCGAGTTCTCGTGCGCGCGCAGGCGCGACAGCACCGAGAAGCGCGCGAGCGTCTCGAGCGTCGCCGGCGCACACGGGGTCCCGGCGAGCTCGGAGCCGTCGATCAGCTTTTCGTAGATCTTCTGCTCCTCGGTCGCCCGCAGGCAGTACGGAACCTTGATGACGCAGATGCGGTCGATGAAAGCCTCGTTGTTCTTGTTGCTCTTGAAGCTCTGCCATTCGGCTTCGTTCGAGTGCGCGAGAATGACGCCGGAGAACGGTATCGCGCCGATGTTCTCCGTGCCGATGTAGTTGCCCTCCTGGGTCGCCGTCAGCAGCGGATGCAGCATCTTGATCGGCGCCTTGAACATCTCGACGAATTCGAGAATGCCCTGGTTCGCCCGGTTCAGGCCGCCGGAATAGCTGTAGGCGTCGGAATCGTTCTGGGCAAAGGTCTCGAGCTTGCGGATGTCGACCTTGCCGACCAGTGACGAGATGTCCTGATTGTTCTCGTCGCCGGGCTCGGTCTTGGAGACCGCGATCTGTCGCAGGCGCGAGGGTTGCATCTTGGCGACCCGGAAGCGGGAGATGTCGCCACCGAACGCCTCGAGCCGCTTGAGGGCCCAGGGACTCATCAGGCCGTTGAGGCGCCGCCGCGGAATTCCGTAGCGCTCCTCCAGGATCGGACCCATGGTGTCCGGATCGAACAGGCTCAACGGGCTCTCGAAGACCGGACTGATCTCGTCATCGGCCTTCAGCACGTAGATCGGATGGACCTCCATCAGCGACTTGAGCCGTTCCGCGAGCGACGACTTGCCGCCGCCGACGGGCCCGAGCAGGTAGAGAATCTGTTTGCGTTCCTCCAGCCCCTGCGCCGCATGACGGAAGAAGGAGACGATGCGTTCGATCGTCTCTTCCATGCCGTAGAATCCGGCGAATGCCGGATAGGTCCGCATCGTCCGGTTCAAAAAGATTCGGCCAAGGCGTGGGTCCTTGGCCGTGTCGATCATTTGGGGCTCGCCGATGGCGGCCAATATCCGTTCCGCCGCGTTGGCGTACATCATCGGATCGCCGCGACAGGACTCCAGGTACTCGGCGATCGGCATGTCGGTTTGGCGACGCGCCTCGAACGAGCGGGCGAAAGCATTGAAGAGCGAGTCGTTGTACATGGCGTCTCTCAGTCCGTTGGTCGCGGCAGAGCAAATTTTGTTCAGATGCCGCCCGACCCGAGCGCATCTGTCACGAATCAGCTACCATCCCCGATTGGACACTCAGTGACGCCGCCGCGGCAATCCGCGAAAATATGCATTCCCCCGACGAATTGCGTGCATTTGCCTGTTTCGCTGGCGCCCTGTCACTCCGTTGCCACATTGCGTCTTGATTCAACCGCGTTCATGCCGAGTCTGGCGGAATTTGGAGCGTGCAATCCCCCTCCCGCGATGCGGGCGAAGGTGACCACTCATCGACTCAACACCTGTGAACAGTGGGGGTTCCGCCCCGGGCGCGGCAGAACCGACCCGCGGAGTTCAACTTGCGACTAGTGGAGGGCCGGCTGCTCGGCGTAGACCGGCGCTACGTCGACAAACACACGTAGCTCGCCCACCTTGTCGCCATCCGGCTTGAGGATCGTAACGCAGGGAAGCGTCACCGACTTGCCATCCTTGCGCCTGTAGCTCACCGCGACCTCCAGGATCGATTCCTCGGGATGGTCCCAGCGATTGATCAGCGTGTGCTTCAGCCCGCCGATGGTCGACCAGAACCGACCGATCGCGCCGGCGATCTGATCGGGCCCTTCGGCCGGCGGGAAGTTGGCAAACATGACGCGTGCCGTCGCACTGTGCATGGACTTGAACGCTTCGAGATCCATCGCGTCGACCGCCTCGTAGTAGCGCCTGATCAGCGCATCGCGTGCGCTCTTCATCTTGCGGATGGCCGCCAGCGTCGCATCGACGGCTTTCAGATAGTCCTTCTCGACGATCTTGGCGTAGTCGAGCTCCTGCTGGCTGCCGGGCTCGACGCCGGCCAGCTCCAGGCGGAAGCTGAAACGCAGACCGAGCCCCTGCTCGTCCTCCTCGATCAGGTTGAGGATGGTGCCGAGCACCGAGCCGTCCAGCCGCTCGAATCTGACGCGCTGCTCCGGGGCGAGCGTGATGCGCTCGCGGCAGCGTTCGCCGCGGAACTCGATCTCGCGCACGAACACCGTGTCGCTTTCACGGTGCAGGACCTTGCAATGGGTCATGGCCGGCACGAACGGCAGCGCGTTGTCCGCCTTCATGACCAGGCCCTTCCAGACATCGCTGCGCGTCAGCACCGGCTGGCCAGGCTCATTGACCGGGATGCGCTTCGACACTTCGATCATGGTGACCTCCCTGCTCGACGGCTGCTCGTACCCGTACCGTAACGTATGTTACGGTAAAAGGCCGGCCGCGGCGAGCGAAAAGTTTTCTGCTTGCGTCGCAAAGCATCCGTTGGCACAGCTTAGGTCATGGAATCGCTCAAGAACCCGGTCGTGCATCCCCTCGCCGCTGGCGGCGACGGCGCGCGTGCGGGCGTGCGCCGGCGCACCGCGATCAAGCGCGAAAGGATCGTCCGATCGGCCGCCAGGCTGTTCCTGGAGCGCGGCTATGACAGCGTGTCGATCAACGACATCATCGCCGTCGTCGGCGGCTCCAAGGAGACCATCTATTCCAATTTCGGCAACAAGGCGCGGCTGTTCGAGGCGGTGGTCCGGCAGATGTGCTCGGATGTCACGATCCGCATCGACACCCGCCCGATCGGCTCGATCGAGCAGCAGCTTACGCGCATGGCGCACTCGTTCGTCTCGATCGTGCTGACGCCGGAAATCCTGGCGTTCCACCGGCTGGTGACGTCGATCGGCCGCACGTTTCCGGCGGCCGGCCGGCTGTTCTATCAAACCGGCCCGGAGACGGTGTATCGGATCTTTGCCGAATGGATCGCGATGCATCAGACGAACGGCGAGATCCGCGCCGACCGGGATGCCAAGCGCCTCGCCATCCTGTTTCACGACATGTTGATCGGCGAGCAGATCCTGAGCTGGCTCACCTCCGCGTCCAGCCGGAAGGACCGCGCCAGGCGCATCGATCAGACGGTCGATCTCGCCGTCGCCGTCTTCCTGGCCGGCTGCGCGACAACCGCCGGCGCGGGCCGCGCGTCCGGCCGCGCCAGAGCGTCGCGCGCGAAGAAATCCTGATCGCCCGATCCGGTGGCCGCGGCCGTCGCAGCCCGGGAAACGCGGCTTCTCCCCGATCCGTTGCAGCCGCAACCAGCTCACCGCACCCCGCCGCGAGAGAGACCATTGTCAAACCGCCTGAACCGGTGCATGATCCGTACCGTAACGAACGGTACGCTTTCATGGGAGGAAGCGGCATGCAGCAGGACGCGAAACGCTCCGCCGCCGTTCATGCGCTGGCGGCGCGACCGGACTTCACCGACATCATCGCAAGGATTCGCAAGCTCGCCCCGGAGATCCGGGCGCGGGCGTTGAGCGCGGAAAAAGCAAAACGGGTTCCCGCCGAGACCATGGAGGCGCTGCGCGATGCGAACGTGTTTCGCACCATGCAGCCGAAGCGCTTCGGCGGCTACGAGTACGGCCCGGCGGAGCTGGCGCAGATCGGCTTCGAGCTCGGCCGCGCCTGCGGCAGCACCGGCTGGTGCGGCACGCTCGCGGTCTGCTTCGGCTGGAAAGTGGCCTTCTACCCGCTGGAGGCGCAGCAGGAGGTCTGGGACGATACCGACAACCTGCTCGCGGTCTCATACACGCCGACGCCGAAGGTGGAGGTCGTCGACGGCGGCATCAAGATCGCGGGCACCTGGCCCTGGGCCAGCGGCGTCGACAGCGCCACCTGGCTCATCCTGGCGGCACTGATCCCGGGCAAGGATGGCCCTCCGGCGCCGGCGTGGTGCCTGGTCCCGGTCCGCAACGTGGTCGTCGATCATGACAGCTGGAATGTCAGCGGCCTGCAGGGGACCGGATCGAAGACGGTCGCGATCCCGGAGCCGCTGTTCGTGCCGTCTCACCGCGTGCTGTCGCTCGGCGCCATCTTCTCCGGCAAGGTGCCGGGGCTCGAGGTCCCCGACAACGATCAGGCCCGGTTTACCTTCCCGACCTTCGGACCGACCGCGCTGGTCTCGCCGATCGTCGGCATGGCGCAGGGCGCTCTCGATGCGTTCACCGAGACCGCGCGGGACGCCAAGCGCATGGCGCGGCCCGGCGTGTTCGAGAAGGTCGCCGAGTCGCCGCTGATCCAGAGCCTGATCGGCCAGGCTGCGGCGCGCATCGATGCCGCCCGCACGCTGATGGTGACCAGTCTCGGCGAAGCACAGGACGTCATCCGGTCCGGCGGAACGCTCGAGATCGAGCAGCGCGTGCGCATCCGCCGCAACCACGGATTTGCCGCGCGCACCTCCGCCGAGGTCGTGAACGACCTGTTCGCCAAATCCGGCGCGGCGGCTGCCGACGAGAAGAATCGCGTTCAGCGGTTCTGGCGCGACGCCAATGCCGCCGCGCTGCACGCCAGTCTCGATTGGGACACGCTGTCGGCGCTCTACGGGACGCAGCAACTGGGATTGCAGCCGCAGGGCGTGTTCTAGGCAATTGGCGTGGCGAAAGTCCGACCTATCGCGTGTGGCCAAGTCCGTGCCGCAAGGAGTGCCCACCTCCCCCTGAAAGGGGGGAGGGTCATTTGCGAAGCCGTGCACGCCGCAGGCAAAGCCTTGAAACTCACACGGATCGAATGGCTAGGCATTCTGGTGGTGTTGTTCAGTCTGGGCGTGCTGGTATGGCTCGCGGTCAGCCTCTACTTGTCAAGTTGATCCCCCTTTCAGGGCGAGGTGGCGGTGCCTGTGGCTCGGCCGGCCCGCATGCGACTGCTGCGGGTGAAGGCCCGGCCTGGGGCGGAAATATCGTCGCGGCCGAGCGCGTCTCGATGTTATAGAATGCCCGCCTGCGTGCCGGCCGAGGGACGAAAGTTGATCGAGCAATTGCGGTACGTTCGCCTGCCTGCGGAGGATCTCGGGCAGGCCGCGAGTTTCGCGGAGCGCGTGCTCGGGCTGCAGCCGATCGATCGCACCAGCGAGGTTGCGACGTTCCGCTCGGATTATCGCGATCACACCCTCGCTTTCACGCCCGGCACGGACGCGCCGCAATCGATCGGGTTCGAGGTGCACGGCTTGGCCGAGCTCGATGCCGCCCGCGCGAAGCTGTCCGCCATCGGTGTTGCCGCCGAGCCCGGCTCGGCGCAGGACTGCGAGCTGCGCAAGGCGAAGCACATGCTCGTGTTCCGCGACTTCAGCGGCAACCGGATCGAGCTCGTGGTGCGGCCGATGAATTCCGGCTGGCGATATTTCGCCAGCCGCGACGCCGGCATCACCGGTCTGCAGGACGTGATCCTCCGCTCCACCAATGTCGACAAGGACCTGTCGATCTGGTGCGACGTGCTCGGCCTCGCGGTCAGCGATTATGCCGGCGATGCCATCTATCTCCGCTGCGATGCCGCCCATCACCGCATCGCGCTGTTCCCGGCGAAGCGCGCCGGCATTCTTGCCGTCGAGTACGCGGTCGAGGACGTCAATCTGCTGATGCGGAATTATTACGTGCTGCAGAACCTGCAGATCGCCGTCCTGCACGGACCTGGCCGCCGGCCAGCTTCGGAGCAGCTGTTCCTGACGTTTGCCGGCCCGGGCGACGTTTTGTTCAGCTTCGTCGCCGAGGGAACGTCGGCAGCGGAGCACCGGCTGCCGCGGCAATTCCCGGCCGGAAGCGAAGGCCTGTGCGGATGGGGCAGCGTGTGTAAAGTTCCTGAATTCGGCGGCACGGCGGAAGACGAACGGAGGTCGCGATGATCCATCTGCAAGACGTGTCCTATGTCCGCCTCGGCACCGCCGATCTCGAAGGCGCCACCGCCTTCGCCACGTCCTGTCTCGGACTCGAGATCGCGTTTCAGACCAAGACCGCCGTCTATTTCAAATCCGACCAGCGCGAGCACACGCTCTGCTATTTCGCGGGCTCGCCGGCCGACCAGTCGGTCGCCTTCGAGGTTGCGAGCCGCGCCGACCTGGAGGACGCCGCCGCCGAGCTCGAACGCCTCGGCCATGCAGTGCGCGTCGGCACGCCGCACGAAGCGGAGATGCGCCGCGTCAAAGACTTCATCGGCTTCAGCGACCCGACCGGCAACAGGATCGAGCTGGTCTGGCGGCCGGCCTACAGCGGCAAGCGCTATCACGGCGAGCGCGACGCGGGGATCACCGGCTTCAGCCATGTCGGCCTCTGCACCACCGACGCCGTCCGCGACGAAGCGTTCTGGACCAAGGTGTGCAATGCGCGCGTCAGCGACCGGATCGGCGACGCGGCGCTGCTTCGCATCGACGAGATCCATCACACCATCGCGCTGTTTCCGACCAACCGCGCGGGCATCCAGCACGTCAATCACCAGGTCGAGACCGGCGACGACGTGATGCGCTCCTATCATTTCCTGTCCGAGCGCCAGGTGCCGATGGTGTTCGGGCCCGGCCGGCATCCGACCTCCTCGGCGCGGTTTCTCTATTTCGAGGGGCCGGACGGAATGGTGTTCGAATATTCGTCCGGGGTGCGCGAGATCGCCGACGAGCTGCTCTATCGCGAGCGGCAATTCCCGTTCGAGCCGAAAGGATTTTGCGAATGGGGCGCGAAGCCGCAGATCAAGGAATTCCGCAGCTGAGCGCGCCGAGATTTGATGATTAGGAGGATCGTTTCCGGTGAACGTCAGCCTGCCCTCGTTGATAACCGCCAGCTCCATTCCGTCCGACTATCGCTTGCGCCTGCCGGGCCCGGCGGCGATCCCGGAGCGCGTGCGCACTGCGACGGCGCTGCCGATCCTGTCGCATCGCGGGCCGGAATTCCGCGCCATCCTCGACGAGGTCACGCAGTCGTTGCGCGGCATCATCGGGACAAGGCATGACGTGTTTTTGCTCAGCGCGTCCGGGACCGGCGGGATGGAGGCCGCACTCGTCAACGTGCTCTCTGCCGGCGACGCCGTGCTCGTGGTCGAGAATGGTCAGTTTGCCGAGCGATTCTCGTCGATCGCGGAAGGCCTGCCGGTTGAGCTCGACCGGCTGCAGATCCCCTGGGGCGAGGTACCCGACGCGGGCGCGATCGCCGCGCGCGTGAAGACGAAGTTCTATCGCGCCGTCGTCGTCATTCACAACGAGAGCTCGACCGGCGTCGTCGCTAACCTGGCGGCGATCGGCGCCGTGCTGCGCGACACCGACACCCTGCTCGTGGTCGACTCCGTCAGCGGCGTCGGCGGCATCGAGATGCGCATGGACGACTGGGGCGCGGACGTCGTCGTGACGGCGTCGCAGAAGTGCCTGATGTGCCCGCCTGGCGTCGCCGTGGTGGCCGTGAGCGAGAAAGCGATGCGGGTGGTCCAGGCGGCGCACGGAATCCCGCGCTTCTCCTTCGACCTTCGCCGCGCCAAAGCCTCGCTCGACAAAGGCGAGACGCCGTTCACGCCGCCGGTGTCGCTGATCGTCGGATTGCGCGAGGCGCTCGCCATGATCGACGAGGAAGGCTTGCCGGCGGTGCTCGCCCGTCATGCGCGTCTGTCGTCGGCGCTGCGCGCGGGCTTCGAGGCGCTCGGCCTCGCCATGTTTCCGGTCGGCCGGCCGTTCTCCTCCACCGTCACCGTCGGCGTCGTCCCCGAGGGGCTCGATGGCGCGGCGATCGTCCGCCACATCTATGCCAAGTATCGCACCGTCGTCGCCGGTCAGCGTACCAAGCTGCGCAATCGCGTTGTCCGCATCGGCACGATGGGTTCTGTCGGCCCGGGCGACATCCTCACCGACCTGCATTACCTCGAATGCACCCTGCGCGATCTCGGACGCACGCCGGCCGCAGGCGCTGGCGTGCAGGCTGCAACGGCGATACTGGGGCAGTAGCCTCCCTGCCTTATTGTCTTCCGCCGTCATCCGTATAACGTTCCGAGAGGACTCCTCCGTCATTGCCGGGCTTGACCCGGCAATCCATCACTTCGAAAAATGCTCTCTTGCGAAGCGATGGACCCGCGGGTCGAGCCCGCGGGTGACGCCTGAGAGGAACGCGGTCTAGTGGCAGCTTGGGGGATTGCGATGCTCACACGGCGGACGATCGGCAAGCTTCTCCTCGCCGGCGCGGCCGGCGCCGTCAGCCGCGGCGCACGCGCTGCCGGCAAGGTCGTCGTCTATACGTCCAACGACTCCAATCTCAATCGCTTCGTGTTCGAGGCCTTCACCAAGGAGACCGGCATCGATGTCGAGCCGGTCGAAGCCGGATCGGGCGTCGTGTTCCGCCGCGTCAATTCCGAGAAGGAACGGCCGCTCGGCGATATCGTCTGGGGCGTGAGCCGCACGCTGCTGCGCGCCAACAAGGTGCTGCTGGCTCCCTACGCGTCGAAGAACAAGGATGCCGTGCCGGCGACCTTCCGCGATCCCGACGATCATTGGCTCGGCACCAACGTCCATCTTCTGGTGATCCTGCAGAACACCAAGCTCGTTCCGGACGCCGCCGGGCCGAAGAGCTGGGCCGATCTCATCGACCCGCAATGGAAGGGAAGGATCGCATTCACCGATCCGGCGAACTCCGGCTCGGCCTACTCCAATCTGACGATGCTCGCACAGCTCTGGGGCAACGACGACGCGGCCTGGGACAAGGTTTCCAGGCTGCTGGCGAACACGAAAGTGCTCAATCGTTCCAGCCTGGTGTTTCAAGGCGTCGGCAACGGCGAATTCCCGCTCGGCATGTCGCTCGAATATGCCGGCTATCAGTGGTCCTCGAATGGCGCGCCGGTGAAGGTGATCTATCCGCAGGACGGCACCGTGGCGCAGATGGAAGGCGTCGCCGTCATCAAAGGCGGGCCCAATCCCGAGAGCGCGAAGCAATTCGTGGACTATGTGTCGCGCAAGGACGTCCGCGAGGCGATCCTGGGCTTCGCGTTCCGGCGCGCCGCCCGGCAGGATCTCGACCTCACGAAGCTGCCCGGCCAGATGCCGCAGCTCAAGGACGTCAAGCTCGTCGACTACGACGAGGACGCCTGGGTGGACAAGCGCGTCGCCACCGCGCAGAAGATTCAGGACATCATCCGGCGCACGCGCTGACATGACCGCGATCACGATCGACGGCGTCATGCGCAGCTTTTCGGGCGTGCGCGCGGTGAATGACGTCTCGATCGCGGTCCGTGACGGCGAGTTCTTCACGCTGCTCGGCCCATCCGGTTGCGGCAAGACCACGCTGCTGCGCATGGTCGCCGGCTTTTGCGAGCTCGACCAGGGCCGCATCCTGTTCGGCGAGGAGCGCATCGACACCCTGCCGCCGCACAAGCGCAACACCGGCATGGTGTTTCAGAACTACGCGGTGTTTCCGAACCTGACGGTCGGCGACAATGTCGCCTACGGCCTGCGTGCGCGCAAAATACGCGGCGACGAGATCCGCGCGCGCGTCGAGCGCGCGCTCAAGCTGGTCCAGCTCGAGGGCTTTGGCGAGCGCTGGCCCCATCAGTTGTCCGGCGGACAGCTGCAACGGGTCGCGATCGCGCGCGCGGTCGTGATCGAGCCGCACGTGCTGCTGCTCGACGAGCCGCTCTCCAATCTCGACGCCAAGCTGCGCGTCGAGATGCGCGGCGAGATCCGCCGCCTGCAGAAGCTGCTCGGCATCACGGTTCTCTACGTGACGCATGATCAGGAGGAGGCGCTGGCGGTCTCCGACCGCATCGCCGTGATGCGTGCCGGCAAGATCGAGCAGATCGCGACGCCGCGCGCGATCTACGAGCAGCCGGAGACCGCGTTCGTCGCGAGCTTCGTCGGCACCACGAACCTGATCAAGGGCGTGGTCAGAGGTTCTGTCGACGACACGATGGAGGTCGCGTTCGGCGGCGGCAGCGTGCGCGTGAGCGGCGCCCGGCGCAACGCCGGCGACGAGGTGGTTCTGTCGCTTCGGCCGGAGATCATGCGGCTTCTGGCAGCGGATGAAGCGCCGCCGGCCGGATGGGCCACGCTCAAGGCCACGCGCAACGAGGTCGAATATCTCGGCCCGGTGACGCGCTTTGCCGTCACGCTCGCCGATGGAACGCCGCTGCACCTGATGGCGCTCGAGCCGCCTGCAGCCGGGGGCACGGTCGTCGCCTACGACCCGCGACGCGTCGTCATCCTGGCAACGTCATGAGGCAGTTCCTCGGACGCAATGCGTTCCCGCTCGCGATCGGCGCGATCGCCGTGCTGTTTCTCACGCTGTTCTTTCTCATCCCTCTGCTCAAGGTGTTCGGCGCCAGCGTGCTCGACGCATCCGGCACGACCTTCACGCTGGCGAACTACGTCAACATCCTGTCGAACCGGTTCTTCCTCAATGGCCTGGCCAACAGCGTGACCATCGCGGCGGCAGCGGCCATCTGTACCGTGCTGATCGGCGTCCCGTTCGCGTTCTGCCTGGCCCGGCTGCCGATCGGCGGCAAGCCGGTGCTGCTGGCGCTCGCCGCTCTCCCGCTCGTGCTGCCGTCGTTCGTCGGCGCCTATGCGCTGGTGCTGCTGTTCGGCCGGTCCGGCGTGGTGACCGGCATGCTGCAATCGCTTGGCATTCCATTCGACTCGATCTACGGCGCAGGAGGCATCACCGCCGTCTATACGCTGACGCTCTATCCGTACGTGGTGCTGCCGGTGACGGCCGCCTTCAAGTCGATCGACCCGTCGGTCGAGGAGGCTGCGCAAAATCTCGGCGCGTCGCGCGGACGCATGCTGCGCACCGTCACGCTTCCGCTCGTCCTGCCGTCGATCCTCGCCGGCGCGCTGCTGGTCTTCATCGAGGGGCTTGAGAACTTCGGCGTGCCCTTCGTGCTCGCCGAAGACCGGACCATCCTGTCGGTCGAGGCCTACAAGTTGTTCGTCGGCGAGACGACCGACAACCCGGCATCCGCCGGCGTGCTCGGCGTGCTGCTGGTCGTCTGCACGATCATTGCGCTGATGATCCAGCGCGCCATGCTGGCGCGGCGGCGCTACGCGACCGGCGCGCGCGGCGCGACGCCGACGCTGCAGGTCAGCCCAGCGCTACGCCGTCTCGGCGCCGCCTATTGCTGGATCGTGGTCGGCGCGGCGCTCGTTCCGTTCGCGGCGGTCGTGGCGATCTCGTTCATGAAATTCAGCGGGCCGGTGATTCAATTCGGCCTGTCGACGGACAATTTCGCGCAGCTGTTCCAGCGGTCGTACCGGCCGCTCACCAATACGCTGCTGCTCGCGACGCTCGCCGCCTGCGGCGCGACCCTGATCGGTGTCCCGATCGGCTACGTCGTGGCGCGCCATCGCTCACGCTTGTCGGCGCTGATCGATATCGTCGCGACCTCGCCGTTCGCCGTCGCCGGGACTGTGCTCGGCATCGGCCTGGTCATGGCCTACAGCAGCGGCTTTCTGATCCTGACCGGGACGTGGCTCATCATCGTGCTGGCCTACATGGTGCGCAAGCTGCCGTTCTCGGTGCGCTCGGCCGGCGCCATCCTGCAACAGATCGATCCGAGCCTCGAGGAAGCCTCGATCAATCTCGGCGTGCCGCCGGCTTTCACGTTCTGGCGCATCACGGTGCCGCTGATGCTCGGCGGCATCGTTGGAGGGTTCGTGCTGACCTTCGTGACGGTCGCGTCCGAGCTCAGCGCCACCATCGTGCTCTACAGCGGCCCTTGGTCGACCATGACCATCGCCATGTTCCAGGCGCTCGAGGGCACGAGCCCCGGCATTGCCGCCGCGGCCGCGACCGTGCTGATCGTCTGCACGCTGCTGCCGGTCGCGCTGGTGTATCGTCTGCTGCGGCGGCATGAATTGTCGATGACTTGATTGCGGGCAAGGGTGTTGGCCGCACCCCGGCAGAAGAAGCCGTGCGATTGCCGAGGTAATAGAATGTTCGGCATCCGGAGCCGGGCCGGGCGGCGGCGCCCTAAACCTAAGTGTAATTCCGCCCAACCGCATCTGTGCCTTTCATCAATTCGGTGCCGAGGAACAATGCTGAACAGGAGCGAAAAATGCTGATGAAAACCAACAAATCCAAGCAACTTGCTCCCGACTCGAAAATGCGTCGCAAGGAGTACGAGAAGGAGCTGCGCAAGCTCCAGGTCAAGCTCTGCTACCTGCAGGATTGGGTGACGAGCACCGGTGCGAAGGTCATCGTCGTGTTCGAGGGACGCGACGCCGCCGGCAAAGGGGGGACGATCAAGGCGCTGAGGGAGCGCGTCAGCCCGCGCGTGTTTCGCGTCGTCGCGCTCCCCGCCCCGTCCGATCGCGAGAAGACGCAGCTCTACCTCCAGCGCTATATCGAACGCTTCCCTGCCGGAGGCGAGATCGTCATTTTCGACCGCAGCTGGTACAACCGTGCCGGCGTCGAGCATGTCATGGGCTTCGTCGACGACAAGCACTACAGCCGCTTCCTCGATCTGTGTCCGCAGGTCGAGCAATACATTACAGACGCCGGCATCATTCTGATCAAGTTCTGGCTCGAGGTCGGCCAGAAGGAGCAGGAGCGCCGATTTGCCGCCCGTATCGACGACCCGCTTCGCCAGTGGAAGCTCAGTCCGATGGACATCGAGTCGTACCGGCGCTGGTACGACTACTCGCGGGCGCGCGATGCGATGTTTGACAAGACCGACAGCAAGGAAGCTCCCTGGTACATCGTGCGTTCGGATGACAAGCGACGGGCGCGACTGAACTGCATCTCCCATCTGCTGAGCGTCATCCCGTTCAAGAAGCAGGCGCGACCGAAGATCAAGCTCCCGAAGCGTTCGAACAAGCGCAAGTACGACGACCAGGCGACGCTCAGCAAAAAGAACTTCGTTGCAGAAGTGTACTAGGTCAACGTGGCCATGCCTCCGCGCTTCGCCGCGCGTCCACACTCGTCGCGTCGCTGGATCGACGCGAGACGGTGGTTGAATGCACGGTCGTGGCTTTCGCTGATCCCGCCCGCTCGCTGGCTGCCGGAGTACCGCGCCGCATGGCTGTCTGGTGACGCGGTCGCCGGCCTGACGCTCGCGGCCTACGCCATTCCGGTGTCGCTCGCCTATGCGGGGCTCGCCGGACTGCCGCCGCAGGTCGGCATCTACGGCTATCTGTTGGGCGGGCTCGGTTACGCGCTGTTCGGATCGTCCCGTCAGCTGGCGATCGGCCCGACGTCCGCGATCTCGCTGATGATCGCGGCGACCGTCGGCGCGATGGCCGGGGGCGATGCCCAGCACTACGCGCAGATTGCGACGCTGACCGCCTTCACCGTCGCCCTGCTATGCCTGTTGTCGTGGGCGTTTCAGCTCAGCGCGCTCGTCAAGCTGATCAGCAACAGCATATTGGTCGGGTTCAAGGCCGGCGCCGGGCTCACCATCGCCATGACCCAGATTCCGAGCCTGCTGGGCGTCGCCGGCGGCGGACACAACTTCTTCGAACGTGCGGTCGTGCTGGCTGGCCAGCTCGGCGGCACGCAGGTTCTCGTGCTTGCCGTCGGCGCGGTTGCGCTGGTGCTGCTGGTGCTCGGCGAACGCCTGCTGCCGGGGCGGCCGGTCGCGCTCGCGGTCGTCGCGCTGTCGATCGTCGCCGCGTCAGCCTTCGGCCTCGCCGCGCTCGGCGTGCCGGTCACGGGAGAGATTCCGCCCGGCCTGCCGACGCTGGCGGGACCATCCCTGCGGTTGCGCGACGTCGAGGGCATCGTCCCGCTCGCCGCCGGATGCCTGCTGCTCGCCTATATCGAAAGCATCTCCGCCGCGCGCACGTTCGCGGCCAAGCACGGCTACCCGCTCGACGCGCGGCAGGAGCTGCTCGGCCTCGGCGCCGCAAATCTGGTGACGGCGCTGGGACAAGGCTATCCGGTGGCGGGCGGCCTGTCGCAGTCGGCGGTCAACGACAAGGCCGGCGCGCGGACGCCGCTCGCGCTGGTGTTTGCGTCCATCACCCTCGCCCTCTGCCTGCTGTTCCTGACCGGGCTGTTGGAGAACCTGCCGAAGGCGGTGTTGGCCGCCATTGTGCTGACCGCCGTGGCCGGCCTGATCGACGCGCCGGCGCTGCTGCGGATGTGGCGCGTCAGCCGCGTCGACTTCTATGCCGCGACGATCGCCCTCGTCGCGGTGCTGCTGCTCGGCATCCTGCAGGGCATCCTGCTCGCCGCACTGGCATCCATCTTGATGCTGCTCGCCCGCGCGTCGCGGCCGCACGTGGCATTCCTCGGGCGCGTCCCCGGCACCAACAGCTATTCGGATCTCGCCCGTCATCCGGAGAACGAGCCGACGCCCGGCGTGATCATCGTCCGCCCGGAAGCATCGTTGATGTACGTCAATGCCGACGTCGTGCTGGAAACGGTGCTCGACCGCGTGAGCCATGCCCCGGCGCCCGACACCGGCCTCGTGGTCTGCGATCTGTCGGCCTCGCCCTATGTCGATCTCGCCGGCGCGCACGTGCTGCACCAGCTTCACGCCGAGCTCGCGGCGCGCAGCATCGAGCTCCGCCTCGTCGGAGCGCGCGGCCGCGTCCGCGACCTGCTGCGCGCCGATGGCGTGGCCGACAAGGTCGGCGGGCTCGACAAGATCGTGACGCTCGATCACCTGCTCGTGTCGCGCGGAAAATAGATCCGGCGCGCCGAGGAAAAACCGCTCAGGCGGCCCTGCGCAGCGTCGGGGTTTGCTTCAGTCCAATCGCGGATTGGGCGGCCCGCCTGCCGTCGCGTCAATCCTGCGGACTATTTTCCACGACTTGCGGATCGGCGGCGGCAGGATCAATGTTTGCTTACAGGGGGGTGATCGCGGCCCCGCGCCGCCAGCTCGGGAGGAAGAGCCATGCCGGCGCTTCTCTCTGCACCTGCGAACCGAACACGCTCGCCTGCGGTCTCTTATGCGGTCTGGGCCATCATTGCCCTGCTCGGCGCTTTCGCGTTCGCCGGCATCGCGCTCAACCGCGGTGAGCCGATCAGCGCCGCGTGGTTGGTGACGGCCGCGATCTGCGTCTACCTCATCGCCTATCGGTTCTACAGCAAGTTCATCGCCGACAACGTCCTGCAGCTCGACGACAATCGCATCACCCCGGCCGAGCGCCATAACGATGGTCTCGACTACGTTCCGACCAACAAATACGTGGTGTTCGGTCACCATTTCGCGGCGATCGCGGGCGCCGGTCCGTTGGTCGGTCCGGTGCTGGCCGCGCAGATGGGCTATCTGCCGGGCACGCTCTGGATTCTCACCGGCGTGGTGTTTGCGGGCGCAGTGCAGGACTTCGTGATCCTGTTCTGCTCGCTGCGGCGCGACGGCCGCTCGCTCGGCGAGATGGTCAAGATGGAGATGGGGCCCGTCGCCGGCGGCATCGCGCTGGTCGGCGCGCTCGGCATCATGATCATCATCCTGGCCGCGCTCGGCCTGGTGGTGGTGAAGGCGCTGGGCGAGAGCCCGTGGGGCACCTTCACGGTCGCGGTCACCATTCCGACCGCCATGATCATGGGCGTTTACATGCGCATCATCCGGCCCGGCAAGGTCGGCGAAGCGTCCGTGTTCGGCATCATCGTGTTGCTGCTCGCAATCTACTACGGACAATACGTCGCCGCGGATCCGAGCTGGGGCCCGGCCTTCACCTACACCGCACCCGCGCTCGCCTGGGCGATCATCATCTACGGCGCCGTCGCTTCGATGCTGCCGGTCTGGCTGCTGCTCGCGCCGCGCGATTACCTGAGCACGTTCCTCAAGATCGGCGTCGTGACCGGGTTGGCGATCGGCATCTACCTGGTGCAGCCCGAGCTCCGGATGCAATCCGTGACCCGCTTCATTGACGGGAGCGGACCGGTGTTCTCCGGGGCGCTGTTCCCGTTCCTGTTCATCACCATCGCGTGCGGCGCGGTGTCCGGCTTCCACGCGCTGATCTCGTCCGGCACGACACCCAAGATGATCGAGCTGGAATCGCATGCGCGTTTCGTCGGCTATGGCGGCATGCTGATGGAGTCGTTCGTGGCGATGATGGCGCTGTGCGCGGCCTGCGTGCTCGACCCCGGCGTCTATTTCGCCATGAATTCACCGGCGGCGGTGATCGGCAACACGCCGGAGCGGGCTGCGGAGGTCATCAGCAACTGGGGTTGGGTGATCACGCCTGACACGATCAAACAGACCGCGGTCGACGTCGGTGAGCACACCATTCTCAACCGCGCCGGCGGCGCACCGACGCTCGCGGTCGGCATGGCCCAGATCATGGCCCAGGTGTTCGGCGGCAAGGCTCTGGAAGCGTTCTGGTACCATTTCGCGATCCTGTTCGAGGCGCTGTTCATCCTGACCGCGGTCGATGCCGGCACGCGCGCCGGACGGTTCATGATCCAGGACCTGCTCGGTCACATCTACGCTCCGCTCGGCCGCACCGAGTCGGTGTTCTCCAACGTCTTTGCGACCGTGCTGTGCGTCTCGGCGTGGGGCTATTTCGTCTATCAGGGCACCATCGATCCGCTCGGCGGTGTCAACACGATCTGGCCGCTGTTCGGAATCAGCAATCAGATGCTCGCCGGCATCGCGCTGCTCCTGGGGACCACCATCCTGATCAAGCTCAAGCGGGAGCGCTATGTCTGGGTGACGTTGGTGCCCACCGCATGGCTGCTGGTCTGCACGCTGACGGCAGGATGGATGAAGGCCTTCTCGCCTGACCCGCGCATCGGGTTCTTTGCCCTGGCGAACCGCTACAGCGAGGCGGCGTCGTCGGGAACGATCCTGGCTCCAGCGAAGAGCATCGTCGAGATGCAGCAGGTGGCGCTCAACAACTACATCTGTGGCACGCTGACGGTGATGTTCGTCATCCTGGTGGTTCTCATGGCCTATTTCGCCGTCAGGATGTCGCTGCAGGCGTGGAGCAACATCAGACCGACTGCGGCGGAAACGCCGTATGTCGCACGCGCAGGAGGGCTGGCCGATGCTCCTGCGTAGCATCATCAAGCCATTGCCGTCGTGCCGGGACGTCACCGGCATGACGGTGGAAGAATGCGTGGATTGCGCCCGTGCGGCCGCCTCGCAAGTGCGTCAAGGTTGGCTGCGCGCGATCGGTGCGCCCGATTATCGGGCGTACCTCGCGCATCACGCCGCGCGCCATCCAGGCACGACGCCGATGAACGAGCGCGATTACGTCAACATGTTCATCGAGCGGCGCTACAACCGGCGCGGCGCTGGCAGGTGCTGCTAGCAAATCTCGATCTGTTCAGGCCATCCGCTTGGCCACTTCGTCCAGCATCACCTCGGTAGCGCCGCCGCCAATGGCCTGGACGCGCGCTTCTCGCGCCATGCGCTCGCCGAGTCCTGCCAGCTCGTCAGGGGCCTCACCAGAGGCGCACGCGATCCTGGGGTTTGAGATAGAGCTTGTCGCCTGGTTTCACCCCCCACGCTTCATACCAGGCATCGATATTCCGCAGCGGCCCGTCTACGCGGAAGCGCTCCGGCGAATGCGGGTCGGTTGTCACCTGCTGCTTGAGCGCGTCCAGGCGGTACTTCCCGCGCCAGATTTGCGCCCAGCCGAGGAACACTCGCTGATCACCGGTGAAACCGTCGAGAACAGTGGCGGGCCGGCCGCGCAGTGAGGCTCTATAGGCGTCGAGCGCAATCAGAAGGCCGCCGAGGTCGGCAATGTTCTCTCCCATGGTCAGAAGGCCATTCACGTTCACTCCGGGCGCAATCGAATAGGTATCGAATTGGGCGCCGTACCTCGCGGCCTCCGCCTGGAATTTGGCGGCATCGGCCGGCTGCCACCAGTCGATCAGTACGCCGCGGCCGTTGGACTTGCGGCCTTGATCATCGAAACCGTGTGTCAGTTCGTGACCGATCACGCCACCGATGCCGCCGTAATTGATTGCTGGATCCGCGTTCGGATCGAAGAACGGCGCCTGCAGGATGGCTGCCGGAAAAACGATCTCGTTGCGAGAAAAATTGTAGAAGGCGTTCACCGTTTGCGGCGTCGTGATCCACTCCTCTTGATCGATCGGCTTGGTGAGCTTGCTGACCCAATAGCGCCAATCGAACTCGCCCGTGCGGCGAAGGTTTCCCAGCAGATCGGTGGGATCGATCTTCAGGGTGGAATAGTCGCGCCATTTGGTGGGATAGCCGATCTTGACCCGAAACAGGGACAGCTTTTCGAGGGCCCGGGCTTTGGTCTCGGGTGTCAGATTCTGGTTACGTTCGATGCGGGCACGGAGTGCAGCCTTCAGATTCTCGACCAACTCTTCCATCTTGGCTTTGGATTCCGGCGGGAAGTGCCGGGTAACATATTCCTTTCCCACCGCCTCGCCGAGCACCAAATCGACCAGCGCGACGGCGCGTTTCCAGCGCGGTCGCTCCTCGAGTTGGCCTCCTAGGTCCTTGTCGCGGAATTCGAACCGCGCAGCGACGAAGCGCTTGGAAAGGTAAGGCGCCGTGTCGTCCGCGATGTGGAATGCGGCCCATGCCTGCCAGGTCTCGACCGGCGTGTCCTCAAAGATCTCCGCGAGCCGCGGAAAGGCGGTCATTTGGCGGACGACGAGGCGATCCACTTGCGCCACCTGAGCGGCGCCGAGCCACGCCGACCAGGGAAAGCCAAGCGCATAGGCCTCGAGTTCCGCCGGAGACGCGGGGTTATAGGTCTTGTCCCGATTGCGGCTTTCAGCCCGGCTCCAGCTCACTTCGGCAATGCGAGTTTCAAGGGCGATGATCTCGTCGGCGTGCCTCTGCGCAGCCGGCCATCCAACCATGTCGAGCAAGCGCGCGACATAGTCTCGGTACCTGGCTTTCTTGTCCGCGAAGGCAGCATTTAGATAATAGTCGCGATCGAGCCCGCGTCCGGACTGCGAGATGTAGAGGGTGTGGCGGCTCGGATCTTTGCCGTCTAGGTCCACCTCTGTGTTGAAAAGGCTCGCGCCGAAGCCGCCTATTGAATGCCCCATCAGAACTGCGATGTCGGTCTTGGTTTTCGCCGCACGGACTTTGGCCAGATCGCCTGCAATCGGTTCCGCATCGAGTTTTTCGATGCGCTCTTCATCCATGAAGGCGTCGTATAGCCGGCCAATCTTTCCCGCTTCAGTGTCGGGCGAGGCAGCAGACCTGGCGGCACGCTCGACGATCGCGCGACATTGTATCTCCGTCATGTCGCGGATTACGCGGAACATGTTGATCTTCGATTTGTCGGCGGGTATTTCCGTGCGCGCGTCCCATGACCCGTTGGCGTAATTGAAGAAGCCGTCGCCGGGGTTGGCCTGCAAATCTATTCCGGAAAGATCGAACCCCCAGGCGCCTATTCGAGGCAATGTTGGGTTGATAGCCGGTGCTGCCGCGCTTTCGGCGCGCCACACACTGCGCGTAGTCACGGCCGCGGCAAGCGCTGCACCTAGCCCTAGGACGAAATCCCTTCGTCGCATGACACGTTCCCCAGGTGGCACTGGTGCTTGGTCGCATTGCAAGTTTGGTAAGGTTCAAACTGGCGTTCAGAAACCGCGCAAAGCGTTTCTTCTTCCCGTGGACACGGCCCCGCGTTACGCTTCAGCTGCGGCAAGGTTGGCTGCGCGCGATCGGTGCGCCCGATTATCGGGCGTACCTCGCGCATCACGCCGCGCGCCATCCAGGCACGGCGCCGATGAGCGAGCGCGATTACGTCAACATGTTCATCGAGCGGCGCTACAACCGGCGCGGCGTCGGCCGCTGTGGTTAGCAACATCGGCTGCTCGGAGCCGCCGGGCTGCCCGCCTCGTTAAGCACACCGGCATCCGATCAGGCGGTCTGCCGGCAGTACGGCACTGCACAGTATTCGCAGAGCGTGGCAATCAGGACACGCTCATTGCGCGTTGTGCGCCAATCGGCAGCTGCCCCCGACACGAACATCGTCTCGCCGATCGAGCGCCACAATCGGCGGTATATATGCCGCAACGGCATTCCGATTCAGATGAAGCGGGATGCTCTCGTTTCTTCATTTGGTGCATGTCCGGTTCGGACCTGCCTTCTCCCGCCAAGCGTCGAGCCATCCAGCAAGCTTTGTCACGGGCTTCGCGCAGGCGGGAAACCGGCGTCCACCCTCGGGTCAAGCCCGAGGGCAAGCCTTTCCGGGGCATGCGGAGTCGCGGACGACGCAACGGGGAGAAGCGCCATGTTGGTTCCACAGCCGGCATCGATATCCATGCGGGTGTGCCGGGAGCTTGATCGGCCCCTGACGCGCGAACTGTCGCGCAGGGTCGGACACGGTATCGGCATCGCCGGCATCGCGATTGTCGCCGCTGCCATGCTCACCACAGCCGCGGATGCGAGGAGCTTCAGCGTGGGCGTCCGCACAGCCCCCGCACCTCGCATCCAGAGCTTCCGCGGAGTCGGCAGCGGGCGGTCGTTCAGCGTCCCGAGGGCCGGGCGGTCGTTCAGCGCCCCGAGAGCCGGACGCGCGTTCAGCGCCCCGAAGGCCGGACATGCGTTCAGCGCCCCGAAGACCGGACACGCGTTCAGCGGCCCGAAGGCCGGACACGCGTTCAGCGCCCAGAAGAGCAACGGCGCGCGGGTACTCGGTTCGCACGGCCCGGCAACCGCGAGCGGCGCACGGCTCGGTCCAGGTGCAAACAGTCGATTCGCGGCCCGCTCCGTCGCCGCGCCCGGCTCAGTCGCGCGCAGCGTCACCCGCGGTCAGGCGGCGCTCGGCAACCGCGTGATCACCAACACCGCGTGGCGCAGGGCGATGGCGCCGGTGCGGTTCCACGGGAGATTCATCGGCTCGGCGTGGCCGTGGTGGTACGGCGGGATCGTGATCGGCTGGGCCGGGCCGGTGTTCTGGCCGTACGTGTATGACGACTTCTACGCCTACGTGTTCTGGCCTTACGTCTACGACGACTTCTGGCTTTATGCGTATGACGACGTCTATTACGGCATTTATGGCCCTTACGCCTATGTCGATCCGCTGCCGCGCGCCGCTGCCCGCCGTCCGGTGCGGACGGCTGGGCCGGCCGGGCCGGCTGCGCCGACCGGGCGGGCCGCGGGGGTCTGCAGCAACCGCGCGTCCGAGCTCACGGGCTGGCCGATCGGGCGCATCGTCGAAACGGTGCAGCCAACCGAGGCCCAGCGGGCCGCACTCGACGCGCTGAAGGAGGCGAGCACCAAGGCCGTCGACATGCTGAAGAATGCCTGCCCGCAGGAACTGCCGACGATCCCGACGGGGCGGCTCGAGGCAATGGAGACGCGGCTCGAGGTGATGCTGGAGGCGGTGAAAACCGTGCGCCCGGCACTCGACACTTTCTATCAATCCCTGAGTGACGAGCAGAAGGGCCGATTCAATACCATTGCGCCCGCGAACCAGGCCGCCGCCACGAAGGACCAGCGCGATTTCACGCAGCTGTGCGACGCGCGCTCGCCAGGCGTCACCGATCTGCCGGTCGATCGCATCGCGGGGGCGATCGGGCCGACCGAGTCGCAGCGCGCCGCCCTCGACGAATTGAGAGATGCCATGATCACGGGCGGCAGCTCCCTCAAATCCACATGCTCGTCCTACCAGGCCCTGACGCCGGTCGGCCGCGTCGAGGCCATGGAGCAGCGGCTCGAGGCGACGCTCGCGGCGACCAGGACCGTGAAGCCCGCGCTGGCCAAGTTCTACGACATGCTCAGCGACGAGCAGAAGGCGAAGTTCAACGCGTTGCGCTCGGCTGGAGCGAGCACCTAGAGCGCATCCCGATTAGAAGGAATCGGGACGCGCTCCAGAGTCATTGATTGCGCATGTCCTTTTCGGAAAACCGGTGTCCACTTTTCCGGGACATGCGCTAGAGCGGGAGAGACCGTCAAAACGTGCTTTGCACCGCAAAAGCATGTCCCGATCGAATAGACCGGTCATTGGCTTGCGATACCTCTCCTCCGTCATTGCCGGGCTTGACCCGGCAATCCATCAACTTCGCAAAATGCTTATTGCGAAGCGATGGACCCGCGGGTCAAGCCCGCGGGTGACGCTTGAGAGGGGGCGAGCGCGGCGTCAATACGATCGGAACGCGCTTTTAGCGCCGGTTACGCCACGACGATCGCCGCATAAACGGGTTCTCAGGTCGGACGCCTGGCCGGCTACTCCGGCCAAGTCCGGTCAAGCTGCTCGTGCGGGTGCCGTTGTCGTGGCTCCGGGCCGAGACCGAACAGCGCTGTCCAGCTCTCGACGACGCTGGCCCAGGACCCTTGCTCAGTGTCGGTTCGCGCGTGCCTGGCTCGGTCTTGGGCCTCATGAAGCCCGCGGTGGTGCTCTCGTTCTCGGTCATCCATGGCCTATACTCACACAAAATGGCCATTACCCCGTTGTCTTGGACGCGGTCCGATTGCGGGCGGTTCACTGGAAAAAAAGAAAATTTTGTCGGTCGCCGGTCCGACCGAAGCCGTTTTGGGTGGGCCGTGCCACCACTACCCCGCCACCGGCAGCAACGACCAAAGAGGGAGGTCCAATGATGTCCACGCCCAAAGCTGCTTGTTACATGTTGCCTGCTTGTTACGTGTTGCTGGGCCTGCTGATCGCGGCGCCGTTCGCATCTGCGGAGCAACAAGCGCAAATATCGCGGCTGCCGCCGCTGCCGCAGCCGCTCGATCCGATCCTGCAGGACATGTTCGAGAAGCGCCGCGCGATGGGAGGCGCCGTCATCAACCTCTCACTCACGACCGGTCATGCGCCGAAATTCGCTCGGGCGTCCGGAGCCATGGCGTTCGCAATTCGTTTTGAGACCAGCACGCCGCGCCGGCTGATCGAGCTGGTGATCTTCCGCACCGCGCAGATCGTCGGATCCGACTATGAGCTGAACCAGCACACACCCCTGATGAAACTCTGTGGCTACACCGATGCGCAGATCGGTGACGTCGCCGACTGGAGAAGCTCGACATCATTTGATGACACGCAACGCGCCGCGCTGGGCTATGTGGAACAGATGGCCCGTGGCGGGAATGTCGATGATCCGACATTCGCTGAGCTCGCCCGGTTCTTTACGCCGCAGCAGATCGTGGAGGTGAGCTACACGGTCGGAATTTACTACAGCACCGGGCTGTTGACGAAGGCGCTCAAAATTCAACCCGAGACGGATGGACGCCTGACCGTGCCCGGCGAATGCTAGATCGACACGTCTTGTCTTCGAACCGTCGCCCCGATCGATGCGCAACGGCTCGATGACCGGATCAGAGGTCGCCCCACCCGCGACGGAGTGGCGGTTACCACGACAAATCGATCTGCGGCACCAACGTGAAGGGGGCTTTGTGCACGATCGGGCTCGCGTGGGCCTGGTCGGACGCTTCAGGTCCCCAGAATGCCAGTGGCCATGCAACAGCCACCACGACCGCGATGGTGAGGACCAGCTTGAGAAAGGTGTACATGGGCTGCTCCGTGACGCTTCATGTCATCCGGCTGGTGGTGCGTTCATAGGTTAAAACACAGACGGCGTCTGTGATCGCCGACACACAAGATACGGATGGGGATGGAAGATACGGATGAGGATGGAGCTCCGGTAACGCCACACCGACGTCAGCGCGACTGAGCGCGGCGGGCCTTCACGTCCAGGCCTTCACGTCCAAGCCCGCACGTCGACGAAGTGCCCCGCAATCGCGGCCGCTGCCGCCATCGCCGGCGATACGAGGTGCGTGCGGCCCTTGTAGCCCTGGCGGCCCTCGAAGTTGCGGTTCGAGGTCGAGGCGCAACGCTCGCCCGGCTTGAGCTTGTCGGGATTCATGGCGAGGCACATCGAGCAGCCCGGCTCGCGCCAGTCGAAGCCCGCCTGCTTGAAGATCCTGTCGAGACCTTCCGCCTCGGCCTGCTCCTTCACCAGGCCGGAGCCCGGCACGATCATCGCGGAGACGCCGGCGTTGACCTGCTTGCCCGCAGCGACGCGCGCGACCTCGCGCAGGTCCTCGATCCGCGCGTTGGTGCAGGAACCGATGAACACGCGATCGAGCGCAACGTCGGTGATCTTCTCGCCGCCCTCGAGCCCCATGTATGCGAGCGCGCGCTCGGCAGCGCGCCGCTTGTCTGCATCGGCGATCTCGACCGGCACCGGAACGCGGCCCGTGATCGACACCACCTGCTCCGGATTCGTGCCCCAGGTGACGAGCGGCGGCAGCCGCGTCACGTCGAGCCGCAGCTCGCGGTCGAAACGCGCGTCGTCATCCGAGCGCAGCGTCTCCCAATGGCGCATGGCCATATCCCAGGCCTCGCCCTTCGGCACCTTGGGGCGCCCCCTGAGATACGCGAAGGTCGTCTCGTCCGGCGCGATGATGCCGGTCCGTGCGCCAGCCTCGATGGCCATGTTGCAGACCGTCATGCGGCCGGCCATCGACAGCGCGCTGATCGTCTCGCCAGCAAATTCCATCACATGGCCGATAGCGCCGGCGGCGCCGATCTCGCCGATGACCGCCAGGATGATGTCCTTGGCGGTGACATTCGGCGGCAGCTTGCCGTTGACCAGGACGCGCATGGTGCGCGATCGGGTCTGAATCAGCGTCTGTGTCGCCAGCACATGCTCGGCCTCCGACGTGCCGATGCCGAGGCCGAGCGCGCCGAAGGCGCCGTGCGTCGAGGTATGACTGTCGCCGCAGGCGACCGTGAGGCCGGGCAAGACGAAACCCTGCTCGGGCCCGACGACGTGAACGATGCCCTGGCGCTTGTCGAGCTCGTCGAAGTATTCGAGGCCGAACAGCCGCGCGTTCTCGGCAAAGTAAGCAATCTGTCGCGCGCTGTCGGGATCGGGGTTCGGCTTGCCGCGATCGGACGTCGGGACGTTGTGGTCGACCACCAGCAGAGTCTTTTCGGGCGCCCTCACCCGCCGGCCTGAGCTCCGCATCGCTGCGAACGCCTGCGGGCTGTCCACCTCATCGACGAGGTGGCGGTCGATGCTGAGCAGACAGGCGCCGTCCGGCTGCTCCTCAATGAGGTGCTCGCGCCAGATCTTTTCGTACAGGGTATGGCGCATCAATCGCGTGGCTCCGCACAGCGGCGTGCCTCTTGCAGGTCTCTTGCAGGCTCCGCGCCGAAGAGAACCGGTCCTCAGGCCGCCCTGCGCAGCGTCGGACACGGCCGATCAGCCACCGCCCAGGTCAGAATGGGCGGAAGCGGCACCGGCATGGCCGCTGCCTCGGCGGGTGGCGGATCGTCGAGGCTGATGGCGCGCCAGTGCCGCACCGCGCTCGCCAGGCAATCCCTGACGCGGTCATGACGACCACGGGCGCGATGATGCTTCGCCAGGCGCAAGTAGCGGTCGACGAAGAAGCGATTGAGATCAGCCGAGACTTCGACCGGACCGGAGAGACGGCCGAGCAGCCAGAGCCCGGTACGCGCGCCAGCCAATTCGGCGCGCCATCGCATCACGCTCAATGCCTGCTGCATGCCACCACCCTTGGTGAACCGGACAGACGGAATCTAGTGTGCGGCACGTCTTGAGGCAATCAAGCGTGCTTCATTTCCTGTCGTGGATTTGGCGCTCCCCTGCCGTCGCGTCAAATCTGCGGACTATCTTACGATCAACGCCGGCTCCATAGTCTCCAACCCGCCGGCTGGCAGTGTCGCCTATCAGAGCGCCGCGCGTTGATACCTTTGCCATAGGGAATCGGCAAACGAGGTTGAGTCCATCTCGACGTCGTAGCGCCGAAAATGGCTGCACACCCGTGCCACATCACGGAACAGGAACTGGCATGCATTCTCATTGCGGCGGGGATCGACAGCCTGAGGCAGATCGATGATCCAAGGCCGATCGTTCCATACGAGAATATTATAAGGCGACAGGTCGGCATGCACGAGATTGCAGGCGAGCATTCGTTCGATATTCCAAAGTAGCCGCTCAAGGTAGCGCCTCGCCTGCGCCGTGGTGAGTTGCACGGAGCGAAGCTGTACGCCAGCCTCCCCTTCATCGCCGATGCATTGCATCGCGATGTTGCGTCCGCTGGCCGCAAACGGCTCTGGCACGTCGGCGCCCGCCGCATGCAGCGTGCACAGAGTGTCGAATTCCCGATTGATCCAGATCGACTCCAATACGACTTTCCCGAAATCGCTCCGGTTTTCGACGGCGCGGCCGACGCGACCCGGGATCACCATGCCATGCAGATAGTCAGAGCGGTTGTGGAAATCCCGCCTCTGCCGACCATGATACGTCTTGATTGCAACCAGGCCCGATCGCTCGGGACCAGTCGCACGGCACAAGAAGACGGTGGCCTCCTTGCCGCTTTTCAATTGCGCCAGGACCTCGGTGACGAGGCCTTCGGCGTAGAATTCATCGAACCATGATGTATCCATGCCGGTCCGCGCGAGCGGGCTCCGTGGAATCCTCCTGTTTGTCGGGCAAACAGTCTGTGGGTTCGATCGCTCGGACGGAAATTTGGCCGTTGGGGAGCGCCGGTCGCGGCTGGATGCCGCCAGACCATAGGCCTCGCCAAACCGTGTCCCCGCTGCGCCAGGCAAGAGATGGGCTCACAGCGATCTGCTCAGACCATCCGCTTGGCCACTTCGTCCAGCATCACCTCGGTGGCGCCGCCGCCAATGGCCTGGACACGCGCGTCTCGCGCCATGCGCTCGATGGCCGTTTCCCGGATGAAGCCGAGCCCGCCGTGAAACTGCACGCAATCGTAGAGGACTTCGTTCACAAGGCTGCCGCAGAGTGCCTTGAGCATCGACACTTCCTTGGTGACATCCTGCCCGTGCGCGTGTCGCCAGGCGGTCTGGTGCAAAAAAGCTCGCGCAGCCTCGACCTGTGACGATCGCATCGCCAACCGGTGCCGGATCGCCTGCTTTTGCCACAGCGTTTCGCCAAACGCCTTGCGCTGCCGGACCCAATCCAGCGTGATCTCGATCGCGCGCGTGGCTTCTCCCATGGCCTGCGCGCTCAATGCAATCCGCTCGGTCTGCAGGTTCTTCACGAGCGCGTAGAAACCTCGTCCTTCCGCTCCCAACAGGTTCTCGTGGGGAATCCGGCAGTCATCAAACGACAACTCGGCGGTGTCGCTCGAAAGCCAACCGGTTTTCTTGAGGGATCGCGATACGGAAAATCCAGGCGTGCCCTTTTCGACGATGAACATTGAAATGTCGCGGCCGCGGCCAGGGCCTCCGGTCTTGGCAGCGACGAACACAACATCTGCCTGCACGCCGTTGGTGATGAACATTTTCGAGCCATTGATGCACCAATGCTCGCCATCGCGCCGCGCTGTCGTCCGCATGCCGGCGAGGTCGGATCCCGCGTCAGCCTCCGTCATGGCAACTGCCGCGATCTTCCGGCCGGCGATCAGGTCGGGCAGATATCTCCGCATCTGCTCCGGTGTACCTGCGTGAACCAGGTGTGGCGTGGCCATGTCGGCGTGCACCAGAACGGTGATTGCAAAGCCCCCGAACGTCGAGCGACCAAGCTCTTCGGCCAGTACGACAGTCGAGAGTGTGTCGAGGGCTCCTCCTCCATATTCCTCGGGGAAACGCATCCCGAGCAAACCCAGGTCGCCCATGGCCTCCAGGATGTGTCGTGGAACAGACCCCTGCTCCTCCCACGCCTCGGCGACGGGCAATACCCGATCGGAAATGAACCGGCGTATGGTGCGGCGCAGCTCTTCGTGCTCGACGCCAAAGATCAGCGATTGATCGCAGGCGGGGCTGATGTCGTTCATCACGAATCTCCGTCGGCTCAGGAGACATTGAAATGGACTCGACTAACGCCACCAGATATCGAGAAAAATTCCTGTTTGCTTTCCTGGAAGCTCGGTTCGGATCGGTGACGTGAGGCAACGGCGAGCCGCGCCGCCAACCGTTCTGGTCACCCGCCTTCCAGGTCACTGAAACGGCAAGGCTGTGGCGCTCTCTAGGGGACTGTAACAACCTCCTGGCGCCAATGGCTTACGGTGGCTCACCTTGCCGAGATTTTCCACGAAATCATCATGCTTTTTGCAATCATCATGCTTTTTGCAAGAGTGGCCCACCAAACGCACCTCGATGCTCAAAAGGCATTTCCTAAGCGTCCCGCACCCTGGTTAGGACGGCTCGCCGTCGTCCGACTGCCGGCGATTGCTGCCGCGGGCTGTCGTTCGGAATGTGAATGTCTTCACACAACGCCATCCATGGTCATGCTACGGGTTCATATGACCTGTTTCTCAACGGCTCGGGGAGCCATGAGGCGGCGGGATTTTCTCAGTGTCATAGGCGGAGCGGCAGCGTGGCCGCTCGCGGCGCGGGCGCAAGCGAAGGTCTACGCTATCGGCATCCTGGAGACCCTTCCACGGGCACAGAACCAGGCGAACTTTGCGGCGTTGCTCGACGGGCTGCGTGAGCTCGGATACGTGGAGGGGCAAAACCTCCGCATCGACTACCGCTCGGCAGACGGCCAAGGCGAGCGTTTTCCCGAGCTCGCCGCGGAGCTGGTGCGCAGCCGCGTCGACCTGATCGTGACCCGCGGAACCCCGGCGGCGCGCGCCGCGAAAGCCGCCACCGCGACCATCCCCATCGTCATGGCCGCCATCGGCGAGCCGCTCGGCGTCGGCGTGGTCGCCTCGCTGGCGCGTCCGGGCGGCAACGTCACCGGCCTGAGCGCGTTCGTCACGGAGCTGTCGGGCAAACGGATCGAGTTGCTCAAGGAGGCCTTTCCGTCCGTTTCGACCGTGGCGTTTCTGAACAATCTCGGCAACCCCGTTGCGCCGCCGCAATGGGAGGCGACCAGAGCCGTTGCGTCGCAACTTCGGCTTACGGCCGAACTGTTCGACGTGCGCAACGAAGCCGACATCGTGCAGGCCTTCGCCACAATGGCCGACAAACACTTGGGGGCGTTGTCGGTCGGCATCGATTTCCTCATCCAGGCGCACGCGGCGCGGATCGTCGAGCTGGCGGCCCGACACCGCATGCCGGCCGCCTTCCCGACGCGTGAGATGGTGGAGATCGGCGGCCTTCTGAGCTACGGCGTCAATTACCCGCATCTGTATTTCAGGGCAGCCGGGCTGATAGGCAAAGTGTTCAAAGGCACCTCGCCCGCCGATCTGCCGGTGGAACAGCCGACCAAGCTCGAGCTTGTGGTCAATCTTCGCACCGCCAAAGCGCTCAACTTCGAGCTTCCGCCGACCCTGGTCGCGCGCGCCGACGAGGTGATCGAATGAGGCGGCGGGAGTTCATTGCGCTGCTCGGCAGCGCAGCGACGTGGCCGCTCGTCGCGAGGGCGCAGCAGCCTGCCAAAGTCCCGCGCATCGGGTTTCTGCGGTTCGGTCCGGCCTCCGCCAATGTCGGGCGGGTCGAGGCGCTGCTCGCCGGCCTGCGCGAGGTCGGCCGAGTCGAAGGCAAAAACATCGCTATCGAGTTTCGCTGGGCGGACACGGTCGAGCAGCTCCCCGAGCATGCGGCCGAGCTGGTCCGCATGAATGTCGACGTCGTCTTCGCCATGTCGTCGACCGAGGTCGAGGCCATCCGACAGGCGACCACGACGATCCCGATCGTGTTCTCCGCCCATGCCGACCCGGTCGGCCTCGGACACGTGGCGAGCCTGGCTCGTCCCGGCGGCAACATCACCGGGCTGACCAACATTCTCAGCGACATCGTCGCCAAGGAGCTGGAGATATTGAAAGAGGCCGTGCCGCGGGCGACGCAGATCGGCGTGCTGTTTGTTCCGACGGTGCCCTCGCATCGACCTGCGGTGGAGGCGTTGGAGACGGCCGGCGCACGGCTCGGGGTCCAGCTCGTCATGGTGCCGGTGCGGACCGTCGAGGACTTCGACGCGGCGTTCGCGACCCTGGCGCAGCAAAAGGCCGACGCTTTCCTCGTGCCGGCGGTCCCGCTCATGTTGACGAACCGCGAGCGCCTGGCGGAGCTCGGCCTGGCCCATCGGCTCCCCGGCATGTTCGGGACAAGGGAGCATGTGGAAGCGGGCAGCCTCATGAGCTACGGCGCCAACCTCAACCACCTGACGCGGCGCGCCGCCACCTATATCGACAAGATCCTCAAGGGGACCAAACCGGCCGACCTGCCGGTCGAGCAGCCGACCCGGTTGGAGCTGATAATCAACCTCAAGGCCGCCCAGGCGATCGGTCTCGAGGTGCCGCCGACGCTGCTCGGCCGCGCCGATGAGGTGATCGAATGACCGGCCGTGAAACGAAAGATCGACCAACGATGCGTGGCTGCTGAACGACTACAAGTCGCCTCGCGGCAAATGCTGATGCTGGTGATCCTCTTGACGCTCGGCTGCACGGTGGCGTGTCTGTTGGGATCGTTCTGCGCCGGATTGATCTGGGGATGCGGCGAAAGACGCTGCTGTCGAAATCGACACGGAGACGAGTCCAGTCATCCCGGGCCCGCCGCGCAATGCTGCGCGCGCTGACGAGTTCGCCGCCACAGTCTACTGAGGGGCTTTCACCGCGCGATGCGATTGTGAAGCTGCTGGCCACGCGCCGTCGCCGGACAGTCCGCTCTGGCGATCGATGAACCAGCCAGCGCCGCCCGCGCTGAAGTCACTGACGGGCGCGCTCCGCGAGCCAAACGCGCCCAAATCAAGAACAACCGGGTGACCCACTCGACAAGCCGGTGGGTCAAAAGGAAAAAATAGCTCTATCAACGTGGAATTTCGGACATGGCGCTCCCTAGGGGAATCGAACCCCTGTTTCAGCCTTGAGAGGGCCGCGTCCTAGACCGCTAGACGAAGGGAGCGTGGGCTCTCACATAGCCTCGAACGGCCGCTGGCGCAAGCAATCCCCCGAACGATGCCATTTGGAGCTTTTTCGCCCCGCGATTTGCACCTTCCCGCGAGGTCCTGCCACTTTGATGTCGGGTTCGCCCGCAAGACATCGCCGCTACCAATCTCCCAGGAGCACGCATGGACGCCAATGACGCCGCCGAGATGATGGACAAGGAGCGGGAAACCGACACATTCAAGCAGCGGGCCGCTGTGGCGATCGCCGTCTTCGCCATGGTCCTCGCAATCTGTGGGCTCGGCGGCCAGAATGCCACCAAGGAAGCGCTCAACAACAACGTGCTGGCGTCCAACTATTTCACGTTCTACCAGGCGAAGAACCAGCGCCAGACCGCCATCACCCTCGCGGCCGACGAGCTGGAGCTCGGCTGGCTGAACGACCCGTCACTGCCCGACACGGTCAAGCAGGCGATGCGGGCCAAGCTCGAGCAGTACCGCAAGACGATCGACCGCTACGAGTCCGAGCCCGACACGCAGGAAGGAAAGCGGGAGCTGATCGCGCGCGCCAAGGAGCACGAGGCCAAGCGCGACCATGCGCTGAAGCAGGACCCGTATTTCGACTATGCCGAGGCACTGCTGCAGATCGCGATCGTGCTGATCTCGGTTTCGATCATCGCCAACCTGGCGTGGCTCGCGTTCTTCGGCGGCACGGTCGGGTTGATCGGCGCGCTGCTGACGATCAACGGATTCTACCTGCTCGTCGAGATTCCAGGATTGGCCTGATGCTCGAAAAATACGTTGAGGAGGAGCCCCACGATGACCATCACCATTGCCGCCTTTGAACGATCACCCGATGGCGGCAAGGGACTGGCGCGTGATACGCGCGTTCGCTGGGCGCTCGAAGAAGTCGGCCAACCCTACGAGGTTCGTCTTGTTTCGTTCCGTGCGATGAAGGAGCCAGCGCATCTGGCGCTTCATCCGTTCGGTCAGATTCCGACTTATGAGGAAGGCGATCTCGCCCTGTTCGAGACAGGGGCGATCGTGTTCCATATCGCCGAGCGCCATGCGGGCCTGCTGCCGCACGATGCCAATGCCCGGGCGCGCGCGATCACATGGACGTTTGCCGCGGTCAACGCGGTGGAGCCACCGATCCTCGAACTCGCAACCGCCAGGCTGCTGGAGGGCGACAAGTCCTGGAATAAGGACCGCATGCCTCTGGTCGAGGATCGCGTCCGCGACCGGCTGAAGCAACTGTCCACTCGCCTGGGCGATGCCGACTGGCTCGATGGCGCGTTCAGCGCGGGCGACCTGATGATGGTGTCGGTGCTGCTCAGGCTGAAATCATCGGGCATTCTGGACGAATATCCGAACCTGGCCGCTTATGTCGCCCGCGGCGAAGCGCGGCCTGCCTACAAGCGGGCTTTCGACGCTCAATTGGCGGTTAACACCGGCAAGCCGCCGACCCACTGATTGAGGCAGCGCAGTCAATCGTTCCGGCCGTTTGGCACCCCAACCCGTCGAAGCAGCTCACGTGCGAACTGCGACAGCGAATCGTCGCGCGCGCCCATGACGACGATGCGATCGCCAGGACGGGCCAGCTTGACCAGCATATCGCCACAGGCGACGCGGTCGGGAAAAGCGAAGGCCTTTCGACCACGCCGCTGGATTTCGCTGACGATATCGGCGCTGCCGACGCTGCGGTCGACCGTGCCGCCGAAATAGACGGGCTCGGGCATGACCAGAACGTCGTCGACCTGCAGCCCGCTTGCAAAGCAGTCCACGAAAGCGTCCCTCATCAGGCGAATCGGACCGTAGCCGTGGGGCTGGAACATCAGCAGCAGGCGACCGGGAAACGCATGCATCGTTTCGAGCGTCGCCGATATCTTGTCGGGGTTGTGGGCAAAGTCGTCGATCACGGTTATTTCGCTCGCGGTGCCCACGACCTCGAGCCGCCGGCGGATGCCCATGAACTCGCCGAGATGGACGGCGGCCTCCGGGAGGGCTACGCCGCACGCGCGCGCGGCACTCAGAGCGGCGAGTGCGTTGGCGACATTGTGCAGCCCTGGAACCTTCAGCGCCACCTCGACTGTCTCATCGGTGTCGGGCGCCTTGACCTGGAAGGCGATTCCAGTCGCAGACCGGACCGGTTTGGAGGCGACGAGGTCGGCTTGCGCACCATTCAGACTGTAGGTGACCGCTTGCCCCGGATTCAGGTCGGAAAAGAGCGCCGCGGTTTCTGCGTTATCGAGATTCAGCACCACGGTTTTCGCGTCGGCAACGAAGCCCCGGAACAGGGCGCGCAGCTCGTCGAGCGATTTATGGTCCAGCGAGATGTTGTTCACCACGGCGACTCGGGGCTCGAAAAACGCAATCGAGCCGTCGCTCTCGTCAACCTCGCTGACGAAGACCTCGCCCGCGCCGACCCTGGCGCTGGCAAAAGGCGCGCCCGCATCGACGAAGTTTTTCATAATCGCGCCGTTCATGATCGTTGGGCTCTTGCCAGCGCGGTGCAGGATCCAGCCCAGCATGCCGACCGTCGTGGACTTGCCGCTCGTGCCGGCGACACCGACGCCGAGGCCGGCAGAGTTGAAGAGGTCGGCGAGAAGCCTGGCGCGGGTGGTGACGGCGGCACCAACACGACGCGCGGCTTGCACGTCGGCGACCGTCTCTTCCACAGCGGCAGAGGTAACCACGATCTGATCGGCCCGGCTCACGCCACTGCCATCCTGCGGATGGAGCAGCATGCCGCGTGCACGCAAAAAATCAAATCTGTCGGTATTGCGTCCCTGGTCAAGCGCGCGGTCGGAGCCCTCGACCCGTCCGCCCCTCGCCTGGATGATCAAAGCGAGCGGGGTCATGCCGCTACCGCCGATGCCGCAAAAAAAGTAATCTCCGAGTCGGGACATCCGCCAACTCTAGAAGGGTTGCTGATGAGGGGCAATGCAGGCTGGGCGCTTGGATGAGCAACAAGAGGTGCAGAATCGGCGTCGTCGCGCCGGCTTCGCGCATGTCTGCGCAAGTTGCCGAGCGAGTGCCGGCATTGGCGAGATCGCTGTACCCGGACGGAACGCTCGAGATCGTTTTCCACCCGCAGTGCTTCGCTTCACATGGCCATTTCGCCGGCGATGACCAAACCCGCGCACAGGCCTTCCTAGACATCGCCAACGACGAGAGTTACGACGCGGTATGGTTCGCACGTGGCGGCTACGGCTCCTGCCGCGTGGTGGACGCGATCATGCCCGGGTTGACGGAGCCGTCGAGACGAAAAGCGTATCTGGGCTACAGCGATTCCGGTGCCCTGCTCGCCGCCTTGTACCGGGCGGGGTTCGAGGCCGTGGCGCACGGTCCGGTGGCGCAGGACATCATGCGAGACGCGGGAGACGCAGCCGTCGAGCGAGCGCTCGCCTGGATGGTCGATCGCTCGCCGGAAGGGTTGGAGCCCACCGTTGGCGGCGGGTCGAAGACCGCGGCGTTCAACATGACGGTCCTCAGTCAGATCCTCGGCACGCCGCTGCAGCCCGACCTCGACGCGCATGTGCTCATGTTGGAAGAGGTGGGCGAGGCGCTGTACCGGATCGACAGGCTGCTGTTTCATATCACCAGCAACACCGAGATCAGGCGGGTCGCGGGCATCATGCTTGGACGCTGCTCCAGCATCACTCCGAACGACCCCGATTTCGGAATGAACGAAGAAGAGATCGCCCGTTACTGGTGCCACAGGTCGGGGATTGCGTGGTTGGGACGCGCCGACATCGGGCATGACGCCGACAACAAGATCGTTCCTTTCGGGCCCACCGGGGTACGAACGGCAACGGTTTGAAAATTGCGGCGCTCCACGTTGCGCGCAGGGCTTTTCGTCAGATCGTACATCCATCGCATTTGGCTCGCGCCACGGCTGCTCATTCGATCAGCAGAAGTCCGCGCTTGCGTGCACCATCCAGCGTGTCCACGGCGGCAAACAAGCGTGTGCGCTCGATCAGCCAGGGCTGAAACTCGCGATTCACGTCGAGAACGAACACCAGGTCATCCGCCTCCAGGTAGCCGCCGATCGGAGAATGATGGCCGACCCCTGCCCCGAATATCTTCTCGCGGCTGAAGTTGATGATGTAGCGACGGCTTGGGTCGTTGGCGCGTCGCATGTGCGCTCTGAAGTCCTCCGAGGTCAGGTCCCGCAGCACGGTGATTTTTCGTGTTGTGTGCGCTCGCGCCGCCTCCGCGAGCTCATCCAGAGTCAAGCCAACCGGGCAGATCCCGAACCAGCACCGGCTTGTGCCCGCAACGATGGCGGCCTCCGTTGTTGCAGTCTCTCCGAGGGATCGAAACACATTCGCAAGGCTGGCCGCGCCACAAACGGATGGATTGGACTGCCACATCACGTCGCGTTTGAAAGTGGCAGCGACCGGCAGATCCCAAGCACGGCCGACCGCCTGGTCTGCCCTGATGACCGACGTTTGAATGAACTCGGCCGGTACCCTGGAATGCCATAGGGCAAAGGTTGTCGCGCCGAGCAAAGCGACAACGATGATCAATCCAGCGAAGATCGTGCGTTTCATAACTCGGCCTCGGCAATACGCCCCGTAGGTGTACGGGCCGCCATTGGCGCAGGTCACGAATCCCGGATCATCGACATCGCGTCAAGGCGCTGGCGGATTTGACGCCTGAGCCGCCGCGCGGTGGACAATGGACGATGTCGAGGGGAAGATGTATCTCGCAAATCCTGCGAGATCGTGGCTTCACCATGGACAGCCGACTCGAAACCAGCGTGTTGGTCGTGGGCGCCGGGCCCGTGGGCTTGACGCTGGCCATGGACCTGGCCTCTCGCGGCGTTGGCGTCACCTTGATCGAAATCAGGCGGGCCGGCGAGCCGCCCAACGTCAAGTGCAATCAGGTCTCGGCCCGCTCGATGGAGATTTTCCGCCGGCTCGGACTCTCCGGAAAAATCCGCGGCACAGGCCTGCCGGCCGAATACCGCAACGACGTGTCATGCTGCGTTTCAGCGACAGGCGCCGAGCTGTCGCGCATCAAGCTTCCCTCGCGGGCGGGCCGTTTGCGCGGCGAGCGGGGCGAGGACAGTTGGTGGCCAACGCCCGAGCCGACGCACCGGGTCAACCAGCTCTTTCTCGAACCGTTGCTGTTCGCGCATGCGACGGCGCAGCCACGTATCCGAATCCTCAATCGCACGCAATTCGAGTCGCTCGCGCAGGACGAGCACGGCGTCGTGGCATTCGCCCGCAACCTCGACAGCGGCGAGCGCATCGCGATCCAATGCCGTTATCTCGTCGGCTGCGACGGCGCGCGGTCGACGGTTCGGCGCAGCATTGGCGCCGAGATGGCCGGCATCGCGCAATATCAGCGCGTGCAGTCCACCTGGTTCCGGGCACCGAAGCTGATCAGCCTGCTGCCCGGAGAGCCCGCCTGGATGTATCTCGCATTCAATCCGCGCCGCTGCGGCACGATGATGGCGATCGACGGCAAGGAAACGTGGCTCATTCACAATTTCCTCTACAATGATGAGCCGGACTACGAGTCCATCGATCGAGACTGGGCCATTCGGCAAATCCTCGGCGTCGGGCCCGACTTCGGTTTCGAGATCATCTCCAAGGAGGACTGGACGGGGCGCCGCCTGGTCGCGGACCGTTTCCAGAACGGCCGGGTGTTCATCGCCGGCGATGCGGCGCATCTGTGGATCCCGCATGCCGGCTACGGCATGAACGCCGGTATCGCCGACGCGGCCGACCTCGCGTGGAAGCTGGCCGCCGTTCTCAATGGCTGGGCGGAGCCGACGCTGCTCGACGCCTACCAGGCCGAGCGCCAGCCGATCACCGACCAGGTGTCGCGCTTTGCCTTCAACATGGCGAAAGAAGTATCGCAGCAGCGGCGCGAGATAACCGCCGACATCGAACGGCAGGACGCGGTCGGCGATGCGACACGCGCCGCGATCGGCAAGGAAGCTTACGACCTTTATATCCAGCAGCAGTGCTGCGCCGGATTGAACTTCGGCTATTTCTACGCGGACTCGCCGATCATCGCCTATGACGGCGACATGGCCCCGGCCTACTCGATGGGCCAATTCACGTCGTCAGCCGTGCCCGGCTGCCGTGCGCCGCACATCTGGTTGCGCGACGGCCGCTCGCTCTACGACGCATTGGGCGACGGCTACGGCATCATCCGGTTCGCCCCGAGCGTGGCGGTGAGCGGCCTCGTCGCAGCGGCGGCGCGACGCGGCGTGCCGCTGTCCGTGCTCGACGTCGATGATGCCGAAGCATCCGAGCGCTATGGCCGCAGGCTGATACTCGTGCGTCCCGACCGGCATGTGGCGTGGCGAGGCGACGAGGAGCCGGCGGCGGCAATGGACCTGATCGATCTTGTGCGTGGCGCTCACGCGCGCCACCCCGCATCGCCGCACGAGGGGTCGGACATTGGTGCAAACGTAATGATCAAACTCGCGAAGCAAGCTCAGCATTGACAGTGATCATCGTAGCCTCGCGTGATCCAACGAAGTTTGCGCCGGACGCTACCTTCCTACCATCGCGTCGGATTCCGTCGGTCTAATTGGCGGCCCCGCCTAGCGCGCCCCTCGCCCGCCGCAATTTCTCCAATTCGGTGGCCGACAAACGCTCTTCATGGCGGCACAGGCATCCCAAAGGCATGCGCGGCTATTGGTTCGTCCGCAAGCGCTGGTCGCATGGACGATCGTCATCTCCACCGCATTTCGTTTTGTTCTGGCCGCAGCAGCGATCGATTTTGGTAAGAGCGAGGCCTACTACATCGCAACGGCCCGGCATCTCGCGCTGAGCTACTTCGATCATCCGCCGCTGTCATTCTGGATGACCTGGGCCGTCCTGAAACTCACGGGGTCCGACGCGCTGCTGGTGGTGAGGACTCCCTTCATTGCCCTGTTCATCGCGACGACGTGGCTCACTTACCGTTTGGGTGCCGAACTGTTTAACGAGCGCGCCGGCGCGCTGGCCGCATTGCTGCTCAATGTCTCGCCGCTGTTCACCGTAAGCATCGGCGCGTGGGTTCAGCCCGATGGCCCGCTTGTGTGCTTCCTGCTGGCCTCGACGCTTTGCGTGGTCCGGCTTGCCTATGGACCGGAGAGCGGCCATCGCATGCTTGTGTGGATGCAAGCCGGATTTTGGCTCGGCTTGGCGATGCTCTCAAAATATTACGCCGTGCTGCTGGCGGTGGGATTTATCGTTTTCGCGCTGACAAGTCCCGCGCATCGCCGATGGTTCAGCGAACCGGGTCCTTATGTGGCGGGCATCGTCGTGCTCGCTGTGTTCAGTCCGGTGCTTATTTGGAACTACCAAAACGATTGGGTGTCGTTCGGCTTCCAAGGCGGGCGCTTCTTCGAGAATAATGGGCTGCTGCTCCGATCGTTGTCGTCCAGCATTCTCGGACAAGCGGGCTTGGTCGGTCCATGGATCTGGGCGCCGATGATCTATTTCGGTGCGCGGGCGCTCTGGAACGGGCCGCAGGATTCAAAACCCTGGCTCCTTGCCATAACCGGCGCCATGCCGATTGTTCTGTTCACTGCCAATGCCTTGTGGACCCCCGTCAGCGGACATTTTCATTGGCAGGCGCCGGGCTATCTCATGCTGTTTCCGCTGCTGGGAAAGCTAACGGCCGAACGGCTTAGCGAAGGAATTCTCGCGACCAAGCGCTGGGTTACCGCATCGGTCTGGGCGATGCCACTGATCATCGTTCTGGTTGGCGCCCAAGCGATCACCGGCTGGGCACGAGTCCTGGTTCCGAATTCCCTCTCTGAACTGGTGAACCCCGATCCGACTTTGAAGGGATTAGGTTGGGCGTCGTTGCGTCCCGCGATTGCCGCACACGGGCTGCTCCAAAAGCCGCAATTGTTCGTGGTCAGTGTGGGTATTCGCGAGGTCGGCAGGATCGACTTCGAGCTTGGCAAATTTCTCCCCGTGGTCTGCCTGTGCCAAGACCCCCGCAACATCGCGTTTTTGTGGGACACACACGACTTTGAGGGTTGGGACGCTCTTATCGTCGTTACGGACGAAGCGGTGCCTCTCATCCAGGCGGAGTACGGGCAGAATTTTCGGAAGATCCAATTCCTCGACAAAGTCGATATTCGTCGTGCCAACGACATCGTTCTGACGGTGCACGTCTATTACGCATCGGACTACTACAAGCCCTATCAGCTGCCGCTGACGGCGCATTGGACAACTCGCCTCCGACAAGGCAACGGTCTTGGCCCGCAGTGATCGCGACGGCGCCGGATCATGCTCGTGAAGGAGACCGCTTCAGCAATGAGTACGGAAATCAAGCGGTCGCCAGACCGGGGAGACAAGTCCTGCAAGAATGCAAACGCTGCACGACCGGCGCTGCAGTCTTACCGCGCCCAAGCTTCGCGGTATCCGCGTTCCTACTACTCCGACCCGCGATCTAAGCTACTTGCATAATCCGAGTGCTGTCGCGCACGTATGAGTAGCCGGTTCTCCACGACGACCGCACGTTCATATGCGGGCGCCTCTCGCGGAAAACCTAACGTGGGTCCGCGCGCCGCAGCCCTACGCTTGCGGCCGTTGTCGCGCTTGCGGCGACCGCAGCAGTGGCAGGCGAGCCGTAGCGCCGCCGCGCGGCTTCCGCGGACGCGCCGTCATGCCTCGCGTCATTCGAGGTCGCGGCGATAATCGGTAGGTGTTTGCCCGGTGACCCGATGAAAGCTAGCGCTGAACGCGCTCGTGCCATGGAATCCCACGTCGAGCGCAATCTCGGTGACCGATGTGCGGGGGTTTGCCAGCAAGGCCTTGGCGCGCTCAATCCGCCGGCCCGTCCAGTAGCGATACGGCGGCTCCCCGAAGGATTGCTTGAAGGATCGCAGAAAATGATATGGGCTCAACCGCACCAGATCGGCGAGCACGTCGAGCGAAACGTCCTCGGAAAGGTGCTCCTCGATGAAATCCATGACGCGCTTCTGTTGCCACGCGGCAAGCCCGCCACGTGGCGACGGCCTTGACGCTGGAGCCCCACCGTGCAGGAGACGCAGCAGCTCGATGGACAGAAGGCCACCGAGCGCCTCCGCATGCAAGCGAGCAGCGGGATCGGCGGAGCCGATCTGTGACTTGAGCTTGCGGACGGTTTCCCATAGCCCGGCATCCTCGAACAGCAGCCGAGGTTGCAGCTCGGCCTCGGCGAAGCGGAAGTCGGGATCGACCGGCACGGTGTGAGGGTCGATGTAGAGGCATATCGCACGTGTCAGCAGTCGCGGGCGCTGCGTGCCGGAGAACATTCGCCCCGCTGGAACAAACATCAGCCTATGGGAGCAATTCCGCACGGTCGAGATCGGCAGCCCTTCGATGGAGGTTTCGGCGTCATGGCAAACGCCCTGCTCGACAGCGATGAGCAGGTGATATTGCTGTTTGAAACGGTATTCGAAGGATCCGTGATTGACGATCTGCATGGTCTTGGCGTGCACGCCACGCCAGCGTGCGGTCCGGTGTCTGACAACGTCGGCCGGAAAGAAATCAATCGTCGGCATTCGGCCGTCGATCAGGTCGGGTGCGGACACCTCGTCCGTGGAAGCGCTTTCAACTGGATTGCGGCCGGTGGAGCGGTCCATGCGATAACCTCTCGCTTACGATGCCGTTGTTGAGTGCGCGGCATCCATTAATCCGGAACCCGTCACCGACATAGTGAGCGCCTCCCGCCTCGCAACGTATCGCGGGTACGCTGTTCACTGCGATTTGATGCTCCGTGATTTCGTCACGCTGGCCGCCTGGTTCGACGTGTTTCCGAACAGATCGAGCATCCAAGCCGCCAGTCCTGGTCTACCGGCTCCGGCGTGCGCGGAACGTCCAGCAAGACAGAGGTCGTGAGGACTCCTGCGATCTGCAACGTGGCCAGCGCGATGATGCACGTTCAGATGATGCACGTTCAAACGCAACGCCGAGCCAAGTACGGCAACGCAGCGATAGGGTTCACCTCGGCAGGGCGTCGTTTGGACGTTACATGCTCGTCAACGTCACCGTGCTCAGTGCATCCAAAGGTCCTTTATCATCATGGCACCGACAACAGACAACAATTCCACCAACGAACCAGAAACACCCGAATTCGCGACACGCGTTCAAGCCACCCAGCGCAGGCTCACCGCAGAGCTTCAATCATCCTATGATTTCATCGTCTGCGGATCGGGTTCGTCCGGCTCCGTGGTTGCTCGCCGCCTTGCGGAGTCGGACGACGTCTCCGTACTGCTGCTCGAGGCGGGAGGCACCGACGACCTGCCAAGTGTCAGAGACGCCGGACAATGGCTTGCCAATATCGGAACGGAACGGGATTGGGCATTTCAGTCCGCGCCCAATCGGTTGCTGAATGGGCGCCGCCTCTCGCTCTCCGCCGGCAAGGTGCTCGGCGGCAGTTCAAGCATCAATGCGATGATATGGTCGCGCGGACACAAGAATGACTGGGACTACTTTGCAGAAGAAGCAGGCGATCCCCGCTGGCGCTATGAGTCGGTGCTCGGCCTATACCGTCGCCTGGAGGATTGGCAGGGAACACCAGATTCACAGCGGCGCGGCAAGGGTGGCCTCGTCCATGTGGAACCCGCCCGCGATCCCAACCCAATAGCTCCAGCCATGCTGGAGGCGGCCTGGTCCCTTGGGATTCCGATCTTCGATGACCAGAATGGTGAAATGATGGAGGCCAAGGGCGGCGCGGCGATCACCAACGTCCGCATTCGGGACGGCCGCCGCTTGTCGGTCTTTCGTAGCTATACCTATCCCTATATGGATCGCCACAATCTCACTGTGCTCGCTCACACGCTGGTAACGCGTATTGTATTCGATGGCAGACGAGCGGCAGAAGTGGAATTCGTTCGCGACGGGCGGTCGCATCGGATCGCCGCTCGCCGCGAGATTGTGCTTTCGCTCGGCGCGATCAACACGCCCAAGCTGCTGATGCAATCGGGCGTCGGCGATGAGAGCGACTTGAACCATGCAGGTATCGATGTCGTTCAGGATCTTCCTGGAGTCGGGCGAAATTTCCGCGATCACGTAGTCGTTCCATGCATCTGGCAATACAAGACACCGCTTCCAATGCGGAACAGCGGTGGCGAGGCCACTTTCTTTTGGAAGAGTGATCCATCCCTTGACACGCCCGATTTGCAGCCGATCTTGGCAGAGCTTCCTTTCTATACTCCGGAGACCGCCCACTTTTCGCCACCGGTGGACTCGTGGTCAATGTTGGCGGGCCTGGTTCGCCCGTGCAGCCAAGGGCACCTGCGCGTCGCTGGACCAAATCCGACTGACAGCATCGAAATCGTGTCCAACACCTTGGCCGGCTCTGCCGACATCAAGGCATTGATCCGTGCGATAGAGCTCTGCCGCGAGATCGGCAACTCAAGCGCCATGAGCCGGTTCGCGAAGCGTGAGGTTATGCCGGGCAATCTAACAGCGTGCGAGCTCGAAAGCTTCGTGAGAAACGCAGTATCCGCCTTCTGGCATCAAGCCTGCACGGCCAAAATGGGCCGCGATCAAATGTCCGTCGTTGACGGTCAGCTCCGCGTCTATGGCATCGACTGCCTGCGCATCGCCGACGCCTCGATCATGCCGCGCATCACGACCGGGAACACTATGGCGACGTGCGTCGTGATCGGAGAGCAGGCCGCCGACCTGATTCGGCAGACGCACGGAATCTGATCTGTCGCAGTGTCTGCGGTCGCTGCGGCTGACCAGGCCGCCTGCCCTTTGAATGTCGCGCCCGGTTCTCAAGGAATGAGGTTTTGACGATGCCCACAGCAGGAGCATCTTACAGTCGCACACTTTTGAAGCGGAGGTGCTGCATATGACATCCCGCCGCCCGAAGTTTGACGGAGTGCCGCTTTGGGGCTGGGTTACGACGTATTTGTCACGCAATGCCTGGACTATCTTTCACCAAATCTACAATACCGTACATATGGCCCTCTGGGCGCTGCTAGTCACTGGAACGGTGCTCTTGCTTCTCCATATTCCACAAATGCGGGACGCTCGTGCGGTAGCCGAAGCGCAGCGAGCGCTAGAAATTTCCCAGGAGAACAAACTCTACTGCGAGAAATGGGGGATGCGACCAGGTACTCACGAACACATAACTTGCACGATGGATCTAGATGCTATTCGAGCAAAGGTCGAACAGCGCATCGTTGAGAACAGCAATTATTAGTTTTAGATGATGATTTTTATGGTTGAGGCGCATCGAAATACGAGCTTCGTCGGAAGCAGGCGATCTGAGTGACAAGGCTGCTTCTCCGACAATGGGCGCACGGTTTCTGGAACGCTCATGAGGCGCGGGAGGCTCTGCCCTTCGATGTGGGAGAAAGGCGCGTGGCGGCGCCGGCATTACTCGTCCTCGGCTTCCTAGCAGGCATCATACAATCAGCCGATACGATCGTTGGCATATTCCAGCATGATCTGGGCAAATCCATCGGACCGGCAGTCATTGCCGTCCTTTAATTTTGCGTCATCTACAACTGAAGAGGTCTCTGCAGCACCGTGCTGAAGAATGACCTTTGACGTCTGGCCCGCCCGTCTCGCCAAGCGTGACCGCAAGCGCGCGACAATCACCTCAAGTTTGAAGCAGCGCCCAGCCGCGGACCAGTGCTTAATGAGCGTCAACGCGTTCGGCGCAGGAGAGAGGACCCACACCATCCGGGCCGTCGCGTGCCCAGACGAGGAGAAACAGGACGATGACCGATCTGATCGAGCGAATGTTGAACCGGCTCCGCCAGCAGCTGCGCGAGCGTTTGTCGACGCCGGGCGATGACGGCTATGCGGCGGGGACAGCCATCTGGGCAGAGCCGGTCAGCCGTATGCCGCGCGCGGTCGTGCATTGCCTCCCTCGCGCGCTCAAGGACCGCCCCCGGCGATTTCGGCGCCTCTCGACGATCGAGCCGTTCGCGGCGGAGAGGGGGATCAACGGGTTTTCCATCGAGGGAGAGGCCTGGCGCAAGCAGCACGATCTGATCATGCGCGCCCTGGCGCCGCATCCGCTCGAAGGCTTCTTCCCCACGTCCCATACGTCTACGGATAAACGACATGCATAATCTTATTTTGCTTGCGGCGTTGCTCGCCGGCGCTGTCCTGTTCGCTTGCCTCAGCCTCCGCTTCCGGCAGGTGAAGGAAATATCGCTTCGATGGCTTGGGGCGGGGTTGACCGGGCTCATCGCCATCGTCCTGTTCCTGACTTGCCTCGCCGCGTCTGTAGGACATTACAATCAATACTATTCGCGCCGCGCGCCAGTGCCGGAGCTGCGAGTCGAGGGAGGCGATGAACACATCCAGCGCGGCCGGGCCATTGCTGACAGTTTCTGTGGAGGCTGTCATTCAACTACCGGGGCTTTCACGGGAGGCAAAGATATCGGCAAGCATCTGCCGGTCTATCTGGGCGCGTTCATATCATCCAATCTGACACCGGCGGGGCCCTTGAAACAGTGGTCGGATGGGCAGATTTTCCGGGCCATTCGCAATGGCGTCGACGCCGAAGGCCGTCGTCTCATGATCATGTCGCTCACCAATGCCGGCAATCTGAGCGATGACGACATCGGCGCGCTAATCGCCTATATTCGCAGGCTCCCGGCGGTCGGGGCGGCCACGCCGGAACCACCCGACCAACTCAATCTTCTTGGTCTTGTCATGGTGGGAACCGGCCAGTTTCCGTCCGGCAAACTGGTCAAGACCGGCGTCGTCATGGCGCCGCTCAAAGCACCGACCGTCCAGTATGGCGAATACATCCTGTCCTATCAGGACTGCCGGGAATGCCACGGTCAGCAGTTGACCGGCGGTGTCCAAGGTCAATGGGCGCCGGTCGGGCCAGGATTGGGCCTGGTCGCGGATTGGAGCCGGGAACAGTTCATCGCCACTCTCCGCACGGGCAAAGACCCGAGCGGACACGAACTCGGCGAAACGATGAATTGGCGTACTTTCGGCAAGATGGACGATGACGAACTAGGCGCCATCTACGAGTATCTGGCGCACATGCCCGAGGCTCCGAAAGCGATCGTTAACTAGAAGAATGCCTCACCTCAGAAATGCGCACCTCACATTGCCCCACCATCGGCGGCTTCGCGCGCCGCGAACCGCGTTGGAAGAGCACGATTGGCGATCAGAAGCGTCTGAACTCGCATCTGGTTGGCAAGAACGAAGCGGACTTCATCGCTCTGCGCGACAGAAAACTGGCTGGAGGGAGTGCAACCAGGATCCAACATGCTCCTCCGATCTCGTCCGTCAGCCGTGGCAGCTATCCCGTGTTGCGTAGCCCGGCCGCGATTCCGTTGATCGTGATGAGGATGCCGCGGCGGGTCCGCTCGTCGTGCGCGCCGGTTCGCCAGCGGCGGATCAGCTCGACCTGGAGGTGGTTGAGCGGCGCGATATACGGAAAGCGATGCCGGATCGAACGCGCGAGCGACGGATTGTCCGCGAGGCGCTGCCGGGTGCCGGTGATCGCGTCGAGCGCCTCGACGGTGCGTGTCCACTCTGCTTCGAGTGCGCCGTAGATCCGCGCCGCGAGGTCCTGATCGGTCGACAGCTCGGCGTAGCGTTTCGCCACCGCCAGATCGGTCTTGGCCAGCACCATGTCCATGTTGGACAGCAGGGTGCGAAAGAACGGCCAGTCGCGATGCATGCGTTGCAGCAGGGCCATGCGCGGCTGCGACGCAGCGGCGAGGAACGCCTGCACGCCGGAGCCGAAGCCGAACCAGCCCGGCAGGTTGGCGCGCGCCTGGCCCCACGAAAAGGTCCAGGGAATGGCGCGAAGGTCTTCGATGCGCCGCGTCGGCCGCCGCGACGCCGGCCGGGAGCCGATGTTGAGCTCCGCGATCTCGGTGATCGGCGTTGCGCTGAAGAAGTAGTCGACGAAGCCGGGCGCCTCGTAGACCAGCGCGCGATAGGCCGCCGTGCTCGCCTCCGAGATGCTGTCCGCCGCGGCGACGAAGTCGTCGGGCGCGGACGCCCGGGTCTCGAGCAGCGTCGCTTCGAGCGTCGCCGCCGCGAGCGCCTCGAGATTGCGCCGGCCGATTTCGGGATTGGCGTATTTCGACGCGATCACCTCGCCCTGCTCGGTCAGCCGGATCTGGCCGTTCACGGTCCCCGGCGGCTGGGCGAGGATCGCCTGATAGCTCGGGCCGCCGCCGCGGCCGACCGTCCCGCCGCGGCCGTGGAACAGCCGCAGCGCGATGCCGTCGCACGCGGCGAAGAACGTGGCGAGCTCGGTCGAGGCGCGATAGAGCTCCCAGTTGCTGGTGAAGAAGCCGCCATCCTTGTTGCTGTCGGAATAGCCGAGCATGATCTCCTGTTGCGCGCCCGACGCGTGCACGAGCTCGCGAATCCCGGGCAGGCCGAAGAACGCCCGCATGATCGCCGCCGCGTTGCGCAGGTCGCGGATCGTCTCGAACAGCGGCACGACCAGCAGGCTGGCCGACGCGTCCGCATCGCCCAGCACGCCCCGCATGAGGGCGCATTCCTTCTGCAGGAGCAGCACCTCGAGCAGATCGCTCACCGCCTCCGTGTGGCTGATGACGTAGTGGCGGATGCCGTCGGGACCATGCGACGCGCGCAGCTCGCGCGCGGCGTTGAACACCGCGAGCTCGCTCTCGGTCCGATCCGAGTAGGCGACGCCTGGAATGCGCAGCGGTCGCGGGTCGCGCAACAGGCGGAGCAGCAGCGCCTGTTTCTCCGCTTCGTCGAGCTTCCGATACTCGGGCACCACGCGCGCGATCCGCAACATCTCCGCAAGCGTTTCCTCGTGCCGGTCCGAGCTCTGACGAAGGTCGACGGTGGCGAGATGAAAGCCGAACACCTCGACGCTGCGGCGCAGCGGTGCGAGCCTGGCCGCCAGCAGCGCCTCGCCGTGATGCGACCGCAACGACGCGTCGATGACGGCGAGATCGGCCTCGAGCTGACCGGGATGATCGTAGGGCGCGGCCGGCGCCACCGCGTGGCGCAGCGCGGCGGCGCCGGTCAGCTTGCGCAATGTCGCCGCCAGACGGCCATAGACGCCGGTCAGGGCACGGCGATAGGGCTGGTCGTCGCGATGCGGGTTTGCATCGTCCGACCGGTCCGCCAGGGCGTCGAGCTCCCCCGTGCAGCCGACCAGCGTCCGCGACATCGAGAGCTCGGCGCCGAGCTCGTGGACTTCCGCCAGATAGTGCCCGAGCGCGATCTCGCATTGCTGGCGCAACGCCTCTCGCAGCGTGTCCGCATGCACGTTGGGATTACCGTCGCGATCGCCGCCGATCCACGAGCCCATGCGAAAGAACGGCGCGACGCGCAAGCCTTCGAGCCGGTCCTCGAGCTCGGCATAGAGCCGCGGGATCTCGCGAAGAAACGTCGTGTGATAGTAGCTGAGCGCGTTCTCGATCTCGTCGCGGACCGTCAGCCCGGTCACGCGCAGCAATCGCGTCTGCCACATCTGCACGACGCGCGCCTTCAACAGCATTGCGCTCTCGCGGCTCTCGCGGTCGCCGCGCGGGACCTCGCGCGCGGCGAGCAGGCGCGCGATCGATCCGTCCGCGTCGAGCAGGGTCTTGCGACGCGCCTCGGTCGGATGCGCGGTCAGCACCGGCGAGACCACGCCGCGCTCGAGCACGGCCGCGACCGCCGCGGACGAAACACCGGCCGCTTTCAGCAGGCGGCACGTCGCAGCGAGGCTGCCGGCCTGTTCACGCGGTCCGGTATTGTGCTCGTGCGCCTCGCGCCGCCGGATGTGGTGCTGGTCTTCCGCGATGTTCGCGAGATGGGAGAAATAGCTGAAGGCGCGCGCGACCACGATCGCCTCCTCGATGGTGAGGGCGCGCAGCACCGCGTCGAGCTTGCGGCCCGCCTCGAGATCAGCCTTGCGCTCGAACGCGACGCTGAGGCGGCGGATGTTCTCGATGCGCGCGAAGACGGTCTCGCCTTCCTGCTCGCGGATCGTGTCGCCGAGGATCTGCCCGAGCAGGCGGATGTCCTCGATGAGAGGAGCGTCCTTCGCGGCCTCACCTGTTGCAGCCCGCGCCGTGTCCGTGGCCACTTCGACCTCCGCGAAATCGCGTCTAGCCCAATGCCTGACTTGCGCTACCTCTCCCAGCGGCATGGTGCAAGTCGCAAGCGCCACCGCCTGCTAGCACTCGCTTCCTCGCCTGGACAGGGTGTACTATGCCCGCCGCAATGCAGCCGTGAAGAGAGCTGTCGTGTAGCGGTCCACGGGTGCCCGAGGGAGGAACCGGGTGCCAGGCACAAGGAAGATCACTGACGTCATCTTCGGTGCGCCACTCGATCCGTTCAGCAAGGAGACGAAGCGGCATATCGCCCTCATCGCCTTCCTGGCATGGATCGGCCTCGGTGCCGACGGCCTCTCGTCGTCCTGCTATGGCCCGGAAGAAGCCTTCCTGGCGCTCGGCGAGCATAAACATCTTGGCCTCTACATGGCGGTGGCGACCGCGGTCACGGTCTTCATCATTGCAATCGCCTACAACCAGGTCATCGAGCTGTTTCCGTCAGGTGGCGGCGGCTACAAAGTCGCGACCAGCCTGATCGGTCCCTACACCGGACTGGTTTCGGGGGCGGCGCTGATCGTCGATTACATGCTGACCATTGCCATCTCGGTCGCGAGCGGCGTCGACGCGGTATTCAGCCTGCTGCCGCTTGGCGCACAGCCGTACAAGCTCACCACCGCTCTCGTCATGGTCGTGCTCCTGCTCGTCCTGAACCTGCGCGGCATGCGCGAGTCGATCAGGATCTTGCTGCCGATCTTCCTCGGTTTCTTCATCACCCATGCCGTTCTGATCGCGCTCGGCATCGGCCTTCACGCCGACCGCATGCCCGGTCTCGTGCCGGATACGATCGAGGAAACCGGGCGTCTCACGCGTCAGCTCGGCTGGGTGTTCGTCGCATCGCTTTTCCTGCGCGCCTACTCGCTCGGCGGCGGCACCTACACGGGGATCGAAGCCGTATCGAACAACATTCAATCCCTGGCCGAGCCGCGCGTCACCACCGGAAAATGGACGATGTTCTATATGGCGACCTCGCTGAGCTTTATTGCCGGCGGGATCATCCTGCTTTACCTCCTGTGGGACGTCCGGCCGAGCGAAGGTCAGACCCTCAACGCCGTCGCCTTCCGCGCCATCCTCGAAAGCGCGTTGCAAAATCCATCCGTCGTGGCCGCCGCGCTATGGATCGTGCTCGCGCTCGAAGGCGGCCTTCTGTTCGTTGCCGCCAATACCGGCTTCCTCGGCGGTCCCGCCGTGCTGGCCAATATGGCGGCAGATTCCTGGGTGCCGCATCAATATCGCTACCTGTCGAGCAGGCTCGTCACACAGCGCGGAATCCTGCTCATGGGCGTGGCGGCGATCGGCATTCTCGTGGTGACGGGCGGCAGTGTCGCGCTGCTCGTCGTGCTCTACAGCATCAATGTGTTCCTGACGTTCTCGTTGTCGTTGCTCGGTCTGTGCTTCTACTGGTGGCGGGCGCGCCGCACCGACAAGCGCTGGGTCGTGCGTCTGGCGCTGTCGTTGCTCGGCCTGACGGTGACCGCCGGCATCCTCGCCGTGACGACGGTCGAAAAATTCACCGAGGGCGGCTTCATGACGATACTCATCACCGGGGTCGTCATCGGCTTCTGCATCCTGAACCACGCGCACTATTCCAAGATCAGGCGCAAGCTTCGCCGCGCCGACGAGGCGCTGGCCTGGGAATACCCGTCGGTCCCTGATCCTCCGCCGACCGATCCGAAAGCACCCACCGCAGTGTTCGTTGTCGGTTCGTGCCGCACCGGCGGGATCTACGCGCTGGACTGGGTCAGGCGCGAATTCCCCGACCATTTTCGGAATTTCGTCTTCATGAATTCACGCACCGTCGATGCCAAGGGCTATGGCGGCTCGGAAGAGCTCGAGCAGGTGCGGCGCGAAGCGGAGCAGACGCTCGCCTACTTCGTGACCTTCTGCAACAACCGCGGTCTCGCCGCGAAATCGTATCTTTCATTCGGCATCGACCCGATCGAGGAGCTGACGACCCTGGCGGAAAACGTTCGCCAGGACTTTCCGCACAGCATCTTCTTCACCAGCAAGCTCATTCTCGAGTACGACAACTGGTATATCCGCCAGCTTCACAGCGAGGCGGCGCTCACGATGCTGCGTCGTCTCCACTCACGCGACATGCCGATGGTCGTTCTGCCGATGAAGCTGTAGGCATCGCGTCAGCAATCACTGATCCGCCTTGATCTGCGCGCGCGTCGCCACGTCCTGCATCCGGGCGATGTCCTTCGCGACGAACTCTGCCCAGTCGTTGAGCGGCGCATAGGCCGCCTCGAACCCGACCGTTTTCAGCTTGTCCTGAATCTCAGGCTTGGCCATCACCGCCTCCAGCGCGCGGGCGAGCCGCGTCCGTACATCGGCCGGAATGCCGCGCGGCGCGACCAGCGCGATCCAGACGGTGAGATCGAACCCCGGAAAGCCGCTCTCGGCCACGGTCGGCACATCAGGGAGGAGCGACGAGCGGCGCGCCGGCACGACCGCCAGCGCCTTGAGCTTTCCGGCCTGGACGTGCGGCAGCGCCGCGACGATGGAGTCGACCGCGAGCTGCACGCGCCCGCCCAGGAGGTCGGTCATCGCCGGGCTGCTGCCGCGGTACGGCACGTGCATCACTTCAATTCCGGCCGCGGCCTTGAACATCTCGCCGGCGAAATGCGACGAGGTGGCATTGCCGAACGACGCGTACATGAACTTCTTCGGGTCCGCCTTGGCCGCGGCGACCAGCTGCCCGAGATCGGCAATCCCCGAATCCGCCTGCGCCAGGATCGCGAGCGGCAAGGTCGCGACCATGCCGATCGGCTCGAAGTCGGTCGCCGGCTTGTAGGGAAGCTTGGCGTAGACCACCGGGTTCATGCTGAAGGTCGAGTTCGAGCTGAACAGCAGCGTGTAGCCGTCGGGCTGTGCGGTCGCGACCGCCTGCGCGCCGATGATGGTGCCCGCCCCCGGCTTGTTGAGGATGATGACCGATTGCCCGAGCTCGGCCTCGAGCGCTTTGCCGATGAGGCGCGCTCCCACGTCGGCGGCGCCGCCCGCCGGATACGGGGCGACCAGCTGGATCGGCCGTTCGGGAAAATTCCCGGCGACGGCGGACGACGTCGCGACCAGCATGGCGATCACGGCGGATATTGCGACACGGCACCATGCACTCATCTCGTTGTCCTTTCCCCGGCCGCTGCAGTCACATGTTCTTACATCACCTCACGCACGCCCCGCCGGACAGAGGATCTCCCGGCGGGCAGAAACAATCACACCGAACGCGGCGACCAACGCATCGATCTCGAGCTCGCTGATCGGCAGCGACAGGGCGATCAGGCCGCGGCGCGCGAGATAGAAACCGCGCGCGATCAGGTCGTAGAACACCAGGTCCTTGATCTTCGCCGCCACGGCGGCCTCGCCGGCGGCGTGAAGGTTCATCACCGATCCCAGCCCGGTCACGCGCAGGCACGCGCCCGCCGCGGCGAACAGCGCGTTCAGCCGCTCGCGCAGCCGGTCGCCGCGCTTGTTGAGCTCGATGCTGCGCTCGGGGGTGAGCAGCTTGGTCATGCCGGCGAGGCCCGCCGCCATCGTGACGATGTTGTTGTTGAAGGTGCCGGCATGGAACAGCGCCTCGCTGCGGCGCGGATCGAACTGCGCCATGATGTCGGCACGGCCGCCGAACGCGCCGAACGACAGCCCGCCGCCGAGATATTTGCCGAGCGTCGTCATGTCCGGGACGATGCCAAGGATCGCCTGGCGGCCGCCCGGCGCGAGCCGCGACGTCATCACCTCGTCGAAGATGAGAACGGTGCCGCGGCGACGCGCCTCGTCACGCAGCATGGCGAGAAACTCGGGCGTGGCCGCAACGCAGCCGCCGGCGCCCAGCATCGGCTCGACCAGGATGGCGGCGAGATCGCCGTTCGCCTCGCGGATCAGCCGGCGCGTCTCATCGAGGTCGTTGTAGGGCGCAATCACGAACTCATGCGGCACGTTGAGCCGCGCGTCGCCGGCGCCGGGCGGAAACCGCAGCACGCCGCCATGATAGCCGCCCTCGAACACGAGGATCTTGCGCCGGCCGGTATGGGCCGTGGCCGCCGCGATCGCGATGAGGTTGGCTTCGGTCCCGGAGTTCGTGAAGCGGATCAGCTCGAGCGACGGAAACCGTTCGCAGATGACGCGGGCGAGCTCGGCCTCGAGATGATTGGGACCGGAGAGATTGACGCCGCCGTCGAGCGCGGCGTCGACCGCCGCGCGGATGACCGGATCGGAGTGGCCGTAGATGGCTGCGGTGTACTCGGCGAGAAAGTCGACATAGCCGTGGCCGTCGGCGTCCCACAGCCGGGCCCCCGCGCCGCGCACCATGCACAGCGGAAACGGCGGATAGAACAGCACGCTGCGGGTGTTGCCGCCGGGCATGACCTTGCCGGCCGCGGCGAAACGCTGCGCGCTGGCCGGGTTGGCCACCGCGTAGGCGTGGATGGCTTCCGACAGCGCGGCGTCCACGGGCCCATCAGGGCGCGGCTCGCCGCCGGCACGCACCGTCACATCCGGCCTCCTGTACGCTGTACAAGTACCAGCTGTACACTGTACAATGATCGCAGACAAGCGGAGCGTGCGTCGAAAAAGGGATCTCGCGCTTGACCATACGGCAACGAGCAAAGCGGACACGACCGGAGCGTCCGGCCGAAACCCTGAGCAAGCAGCGCGTCGTCGCGACCGCGCTGTCGATCATCGACCGCGAGGGCATGGACGCGTTCAGCATGCGCGGCCTCGCGCAGGCGCTCGGCGTCTATCCGACCGCGGTCTACTGGTACGTCGCCAACCGCAACGCGCTGCTCGCCGAGGTCGTCGCCCATGCCTTGCGCGACGTCGTCCCCCCGGAGGACGTCGCGCAGGACTTGGGCGACTGGACCGTCTGGCTCAAGGACCTGTTCGGCCGCTACCGCAACGCTGTGCAGCGCCACCCGAACCTCGCCGCGCTGATGGGCGCCCAGATGGTCTCGAATGCCGGCGTCAATCCGGTGCTGGTCGAGAAGATTCTCACCGTGCTGTCCGCTGCCGGCTTCAAGGACGAGCGACTGGTGCGAGCCTTCAATTCGGTCGTCGCCGTCATGACCGGCTTCGTCACCATCGAGTTTGCGACGGCGCCGACCGAGGACCGGGACCGCTGGGCTGCCGAGCTCAAGCGCGCGATCCACGCGGTCGACGCGCGCGAGCACCCGGTGCTGGCGCGCAATCTCCCGCGCCTCGCCAACCGCGCGTTCATCGTGCGGTGGCAGAACGGCATCGACGTACCGCTCGACGACAGCTTCGAGACCTATATCGACGTCGCCATCAAAGGCTTGAGGCAGCTGCTGCCCAACGGCCGGCGCCGCGTGTCATGAGATCGGTCGCGATCATCGGCACCGGCCTCGCGGGGCTGACCACCGCCTATTGGCTGCGCCAGCACGGCCTCGCGGTGACGATCGTGGACTCTCGTGCAGGACCGGGCGAAGGCACCAGCTTCGCCAATGGCGGCATGCTGACGCCGAGCCAGGCCAATCCGTGGAACAGCCCCGGCGTGCTCACGCATCTGCTCGGCTGGATCGGCCACGAGGACTCGCCGCTGCTGATCCGTCCCTCCGCCCTGCCCGGCCTGCTGACCTGGGGCATGAAGTTTCTCCTCGAGTCGATGCCGCGCCGCTATCGGCGCAACACCGCGGCCAATCTCGCGCTCGGCCGCTACAGCCTCGACATGCACAAGCAGCTCGTCAGCGCAACCGGGCTCGTGTTCGACCGCGACCGGCGCGGCACGCTGCAGATCTTCCGCTCGCGCGAGACGTTCGAGGCATCGGCCGCGATCGCCATGTTCCTGGTGGCGGAGGGGATCGATGCCCACCCGCTCGACGCCGATGCCGCGATCGAGCTCGAGCCGTCGCTCAAGACCAGCGACTATCGGCTTGCCGGCGCGATCCATTTTCCCGAGGACGAGACCGGCGACGCGCACCTGTTCTGTACCGCGCTGGCGGAGCAGCTGCGTGCCGACGGCGTCGTGCTCCGCTATGGCGTGCAGGTCCTGTCCGTCGCAAGCGAGGCGGACCGGGTGCGCGCGCTCGTCACCGCCGGCGACACAATCGAGGCGGACGCGTTCGTGATCGCAGCCGGGCCGTGGTCGCGCGCGTTGGTCAACGCCTGCGGCCTCGATTGGCCGATCTATCCGGTCAAGGGCTATTCGCTCACCTGCGATCTCGCCGGGCTGAATGCGAGGCCGCGCCTGCCGATCGTCGACATGCACCGCAAGATCGCGCTGACGCCGCTCGGCGGCCGGCTGCGCATCGCCGGCACCGCCGAGTTCGCCGGCTATGACACCACGCTGAACCCGAAGCGCCTCGCCAACATCCTCACCCACGCGCACGAGACCTTGCCGGCGCTCAAGGCCATCCCGGAGGCGAGCTTTGCCCGCTGGACCGGGCTGCGCCCGGTCACGCCGACCGGCTTCCCGATGCTGGGCCGGACCCGGTTGAAGAACCTGTTCGCCAATGCCGGGCACGGCCCGCTCGGCTGGACGTTCGCGGCGGGAACCGGGAAAATCGTCGCCGACATCATCGCGACGGGCCGCCACGATCTCGCCGGCCATGACGCAGTTGAGGGGCGAATTGCATGACCGAGCCTTGCGATCTCACGGCCACGGAGGCCCGTGCGCTGATCGGCACCAAGCGGCTGTCGCCGGTCGAGCTCACCGAGAGCTGCATCAAGCGGATCGAAACGGTCGATCACGCAGTCAATGCCATGGTGGCACGCGACCTCGACGGCGCGCGCAAGGCGGCGCGCGAGAGCGAAGCCGCGGTGATGCGCGGCGATCCGCTCGGGCCGCTGCACGGCCTGCCGATCGGCGTGAAGGACCTGATCGACGCCGCCGGGCTGCCGACCACCTACGGCAGCCCGATCTTCAAGGCCAACATGGCCAAGAGCGACGAGGCCGTGGTGGCCTCGCTGCGCTCAACCGGTGCGCTGGTGCTCGGCAAGACCAACACGCCGGAATGGGGCGCCGGCGCCAACACGCGCAACGCCGTTTACGGCGTGACCGGCAATCCGTTCGATCCGACCCGCTCGGCGGCCGGATCGTCGGGCGGCTCGGCCGCGGCGCTCGCCTGCGGCATGGTCCCGCTCGCCACCGGCTCCGACACCGGCGGCTCGTTGCGCAACCCGGCGGCGTTCTGCGGCATCGTCGGCTTCCGGCCGACGCCGGGCCTCATTCCGAGCGAGAAGCGCAACATGGCCTGGATCCAGCTTTCGACCCTGGGCCCGATGGCGCGCAATGTCGACGATCTCTGCCTGATGCTCTCCGCCATGATGTCGGAGGACTCGCGCGATCCGCTGACCGCGGTGATGCCCGGGCGCACGCTGCGCAACCGTACCGACTATGCACGGCCGGAGCCCGTCGACCTGTCGCGGCTGCGCGTCGCGGCGACGCCGGATTTCGGCTTTGCCCCGACCGAGCGGCTGGTGGCGGATACCTTCACGGACAAGCTTGCCCTGTTCCGCTCGGCATTCGCGCGCGTCGATGCGACGAGCCCGGATTGCGCCGGCGCCGACGAGGCGTTCGAGGTGATCCGCGCGGTCCTGTTTCTCGACCGGCACCGCCACCTGCTGCGCGAGCATCCCGACCAGGTCGGGCCGAACGTGCGCGCCAATATCGAGGAAGGCCTGGCCTATTCGGCGGCGGACGTCGCGCGCGGCTTCGCGCTGCAGACGGCGCTCTACCGGCGCTGGCAGGCGTTCTTCGGCGACTACGACGTCATCCTCACGCCGACCATCACCATCAGCCCGCGCCCGTGGCGCGAGCTTTATCCGACCGAGATCGACGGCAAGCCGACGCGGACCTATTTCCACTGGCTCGCCCTCGCCTATGCGGTGACGCTCGCCGGCCATCCCGCGGTGTCGCTGCCGGTCGGGCTCGATCGCAACGGCCTGCCGTTCGGCCTCCAGATCATCGGGCCGCGCGGCGGCGATGTCCTGACGCTCAGCGTCGCCGCCGCGCTGGAGCGCGCGCTGGCCGGCGACGTGCGCACGGCGCGGCCGACGCCGGACCTCGCGAAGCTGACAACGGCGCCGCCGATCAGCGCGATGCAAGGATTCCTGGAGTTCAACTAGGCTGTCCCCTCAATCCACCGGTTGCGCAGGATCGAGCCCTCCACAATCGCCCGATGTTCGGTTAGACAAGACGCTTCGACGCCGGTCTCACCCGGCGGGCGGAGCATGGACAACCCACGCGAGGCGAGAGCGGAAGACGGGCCCTGCGCTGCGCGGCCTTGTCGTTGTCGATCGGCGCGCCGATCAAAAATGATGACCTGTCGGATGGCCGGCGAGGTTATCAAAAGTCATTGAAAGTCGTCGAAAGTCATCAATGAGGCGGGTTGGCTAACAACGCGGGTCAGAAACCGTTAGCCAAAGTGAGCCGAATGTTAGCCGCCGTTGCCACCGCAGGCCCGGGATCGACGAGCACCCAACCGAAACTGACCAAAGCCAGTGCTACTTGCAGATCGTTTTGAGCGCCTGCCATTCGGCGGCGGTCAAAAGCTCGGCGCCGGTATTGCCGCTGTCGAGCTTGGTCAGCGTGGCGAGCCGTTCCTCGCTCAGCGGATGGCTCGACAGGATGGTGATGCTCTTGTTGGCCTGCGCGCCGGTGATGCGCAGCAGGAACTCGCCCATCGGCTTCGGCGAGCGGCCGAGCTTGTGCATGGTCTCGGCGGCGAACGCGTCGGCATCGCGCTCGGCCTCGCGCGAATAGGACGAGTCGACCAGCGAGCGCGTCGCGAAGATGACGGCGCTGGCGCCGGTGATGTCGCCGAACAGGAGGCCGATCAGGAACGATGAGCCGCCGGTCTGGATGATCTTGCGCATGGTGTCGCGGTGATAGACGTGGCCGAGCTCGTGCGCGACGACGCCGGCGACCTCGTCCGGATTGCGCGCCTTCTGGAGCAGCCCGTCGGTCACGTAGACCTTGCCGCCGGGCAGCGCGAATGCGTTGGGCAGGGCGATGGAGATGACCTGCGCCTCGAGCGGCGTCTCGATGTTGCCGGCCGTTTTCAGCTTGCTGACGAGCGACACGAAGGCGTCATGTCCCGCCGCCGCATTGCACTCCTTGCCGCCGAAGATGGCGCGCACCTGCGTGTCGACCGACTTGCCGATCCACTGCTCGACCCGGAACGGGATGAGCGGCGCGAGGCGGTCGGCGGCATAGGGAATGCCGTAGATCGTCACCACCAGGATCGAGCAGATCGCCGCGAGCGACCAGCCGACGATGCGCCAGGTGTGGCGGGTGTGGGGACTACCGACGTCGAGCGACGCGCAACGCGCGGCGACCGCCTGGGCGGTCGCCGCATCGTCGATGTCGAGCCGCGCCAGCGGCGCGGCAGTCACGCAGCTGAGCCGAAACCGGGAGGCCGGTCCGTCGGCGCGCCGGATGTCGGCATAGGGCCAGGTCGCAACGACCGCCTCGTTCTCGAGGATGTCGAGCGCATCGGCGAGACGCAACGTGACGCGCCGCTTGCGGCTCGACAGGCCGTCGAAGAAGGTGATGGTGCTGCCCGGCGCGCTGTCCGACGCCATGATTCGACTCCGGCCCTCGCGTCAGAACCCGCCGACGTCGAGGCTGTCGGCGAGACCCTCGCCGAGCGCGCCCGCCGCCTGGCCCTTGGCGGTGACGTTATCCGCCGCGGACAGATTGTAGATGGTCGTCGAGGTCGCGATCCGCGCCCAGAGGTCGCGCATCAGGTAGATGCGAATGATGGCGGTCAGGGCGAGCGCCGTGATGACGTATGCGACCACCGATACGATCAGGATCGGCGTCTGCTGACGGAGCAGGGTTTCGGGCGTCAATCCCTCCAGGCTCCCCGGTGAGGCGAGCAGCGTCACCGCCGTAAAGACGACGATGGACAAAATCAGGATCAGCAGGAGGAACCAGCCCACGACCTTGAGATAGAGGCCGATCAGGCGGCCGGCCGTGAGCTTGGATTCAAAGCGAACGTCGCCGAAGCGGATGCCCGAGGCCCACCAGCGCCACTCGATCGCTTTGTAGACCGGATAGATGAACAGCATGCCGGCGATCATGAGCAGGAAGGTGAGAATTGTTACGATCACCGGCCCGGCCACCGGGCCGGCCTTCTCCGTCAACACCGCCGCCAGGACGCCCAAGAGGACCAGCGCCACAGGCCCGGCGACCCACAGCCACCAGATGCGCTTGAACAGCTGCCCGCCGGTGGCGTCGAAGCGGCCCTGCAGGTCACCGTAGTGGCTGTGGCGCATCTTGAAGCGCTCGAGCGCCGCGGCGCGCCACGGCAAGGCAATTCCCAGCGTGATGATGCCGAACAGGCCCCACAGCGCGGCCCGCCACGCATAGGACCAGCCGGAGCCGTCCATCCAGAAGCGCACGCCGCGCCAGATCGTGCGCGTCAAGCGATAGCGGCGGGCGCGATACATCGCGAACTGCGCGAACAGGTAAAAGAAGATGACGAGCGGAATGCTCGCGAACGCCTGCGCCTGCTCGGCCTGCAGGCCGATGAGGAAGTAGACGACGTAGATCGGCACCAGCACGGCCAAGGCAAACAGGAACCCGATCAGCAGCTCCTTGCCGGTTCCGGTGTACTCCAGATGATCGCCGCCGGCCGACGTGTGCGACCACAGATGCCGGCGCATGTCGGTGGCGAGCCAGAAGCGGTAGAATCCGAGCGTCACCAGCTCGAGCATGGCGCCGCGGATCACCAGGTGGCGGAACTCGCGTCGCTCTCCAGAAAACACGACGGGTTCGGCAGCCGCGACGGACAATGGCGGCGGAGAAACGAGTTCGTTCATGGCGAAAACCCCTTCATCAGCGATGACGTGGAACGATGGGGCGGAAGGCGCTTCATAGGACGCGCGAAGCCAGCCAATAGCCGCGCAAGAAGCATCGCCTGAATTGTCCCACGCGCGGATGACTACCTCAAGTCGGGTGGCAACCCTCGGCGCTCTGATTTGTGCGCGATGTTGCCGAAAAGGTTCACACCGTTTCGTCGCCGATCGGCGCCGGTTGCTTCGAGTTCCGGCCATGTGCGGCGAGCCCGGCCGGAGCCGGCCTCGCACGACAAGCGCACGAATTGCAGATCGCGGCGCTACGGCGGAATGAGGTCGAACCTCTCGATTGCTGGTCTCGACGAAGCAGATATCAAGCGACGCTGAGAGGCTGCCCATGAGCGTTGGTGCAATCGGCTGCGCCGTGTCCACGACAATCCTGTCGCTGCCCAAGCCGCGACGCGCGGCCGGTCCCGGCAGGCAAACGCCTGTCGCCCTCCTGTTCGCCGAATACTGGCGCGCGTTGTCGGCGTCCAGGCGCTATCAAGAGCTGAGAGGCCGCCCGGCCCGCGGCGGAACTGCAGCGCCGCGGCTGGTGTTCGAAGAGTTTTATTCTACGCGGGCGCCGCTGTGATCTGTGCGTGATCGCATCGGGGATTGCGCGATCAAGGCTCGGTCGCGAAGCGCAGGCGCCCGGCCGGCTTGAGCGTCTTGAGATCGAAGGTGCGGATTTCGAGCGCGCCGCCGACGTCGACGGTAACGACCAGGCGATCCTCCGCGACCGCGGTCGAGACCACCCGCGCGCCCTTGGGCAGCAGCGCGGTCGTCTCGGTCGAGACACTTCCATCGCTCCTGAAAACGCGATAGCCGATGACGCCGATCACGACGGCGATGCCGAGCACGGTGGCGAAACCGGAGATCAGCATCAGCCAGCGCACCTTGGCGACGACCGCCGCCTGCGCCGGATCGAGTGGGCGTTCGTCGTCGTCGGAATTCGGGTTGCTCATGTCTGATGAAGAACCGATCGAGGAAGGTGAGGTCGAGACGGTGATCGCGACCGACGCGGATGCCGGCGAGCGCATCGACCGCCTGCTCGCGCAGCGCATTCCGTCGCTGTCGCGCTCGCGCCTCAAGGCGCTGATCCTGGCTGGCCAAGTCTGGATCGACCAGGGCTCGGCCGGCGGGCGCAACGTCGGCGATCCCGGCCACCGCGTCAATGCCGGCGACCACATCACGGTTACCGTGCCGCCGCCCGAGCCGGCCGAGCCGCTGCCCGAGGACATTCCGCTGACGATCGTGCACGAGGACGATGCCATCGTGGTGATCGACAAGCCGCCCGGCCTGGTGGTGCACCCGGCCGCCGGCAATCCGACCGGCACGTTGGTCAATGCGCTGATCGCCCATTGCGGGGAGAGCCTGTCGGGCATCGGCGGCGTGCGCCGGCCCGGCATCGTGCACCGGCTCGACAAGGACACGTCGGGGCTGCTGGTGGTGGCGAAGAGCGACGCCGCGCACCAGGCCCTGTCGCGCCAGTTCGCTGATCATGGCCGGACCGGACCGCTCGAGCGCGGCTACCTGGCGTTCGTCTGGGGCGCCCCCGACCGTCCGCGCGGGTCGATCGACAAGCCGCTCGGCCGCCACCCGCACGCGCGCGAGAAAATGGCCGTGCGCCAGGACGGCCGCGAGGCGATCACCCATTGGGAGGTCGCCGAGCGCTATCTCGGGACGGACGGCAAGCCGGTCGCCGCCCTGCTGGACTGCCGGCTGGAGACCGGCCGCACCCATCAGATCCGCGTCCATCTGGCCTCGATCGGCCACCCCCTGCTCGGCGATGACGTCTATGGGCCGGGCTTCAAGACCAAGGCCGCCCTCCTGTCGCCGGACGCCCAAACCGCCCTGGCAGCCCTTGGAAGACAGGCCTTGCATGCCTATATGCTTGGCATCGAGCACCCCCTGACGGGCGAATTCCTGGAGTTTCGGTCGGCCCTTCCAGCCGACCTGGAGCGCTTGCAAAAAGCTCTCGCGGGACGCATTAAATCTTCGTAACCAGTTCGGCAGAATCGGTAGTAAAAACAATAAGATATTCACGCGTGATGGCGTTCACGTCGCCGTCACGCTGAAGTGCGTGCCTGCGACCTCCCGGAACCTTCCTTTCGCCTGATTTGTTCGTGTATAGTTCTACTCGCGATCAGAGTCGTGGTCGCAACCAGATCCACGCCGTCGACTCGAGGGGTGTCGGCGTAGGTCGCCTGCCGGGTGATCCGGGGGCAACATATGGAGGGCGCTGTCATGGCCCGTGCTGCGGCTTTGCCGATCATCACCGCTGAAAGCGGTCTTACCCGATATTTCGAGGAAATCCGGCGGTTTCCCATGTTGGAACCGCAGGAGGAATTCATGCTGGCCAAGCGCTGGCGCGAGCATGGCGACCGCGAGGCGGCGCACAGGCTCGTCACCAGCCACCTGCGGCTCGTGGCCAAGATCGCCATGGGCTACCGGGGCTACGGCTTGCCGATCTCCGAGGTGATCTCGGAAGGCAATGTCGGTCTCATGCAGGCGGTCAAGCGGTTCGAGCCCGACAAGGGCTTCCGTCTCGCCACCTACGCCATGTGGTGGATCAAGGCCGCGATCCAGGAATACATCCTGCGCTCGTGGTCGCTGGTGAAGATGGGCACCACGGCCAACCAGAAGAAGCTGTTCTTCAACCTGCGCAAGGCCAAGAGCCGGATCTCCGCGCTCGAGGAAGGCGACTTGCGTCCGGATCAGGTCAAGCTCATCGCCAAGCGCCTGGGCGTAACCGAGCAGGACGTCGTCGAGATGAACCGCCGCCTCGGCGGCGATGTCTCACTCAACTCGCCCATCCGCGAGGAAGGCGATTCCGGCGAGTGGCAGGACTGGCTGGTCGACGAGAGCTCCGACCAGGAGAGCCGGCTGGCGGAGAGCGAGGAAGCGGACAATCGCAAGAAGGCGCTCGGCGACGCGCTCTCGGTGCTCAACGACCGCGAGCGGCGCATCTTCGAGGCGCGGCGATTGGCCGACGACCCGATCACGCTCGAGGACTTGGCGGCCGAGTTCGGGGTGTCGCGCGAGCGTGTGCGCCAGATCGAGGTGCGCGCCTTCGAGAAGGTCCAGCGCGCGGTGAAGAGCCGGGTGGCGGCAATGGAGGCCCGCCCGGCGGCGCCGGCCGCGGCGCTCTCGGCCCACTAAACGAAGCGAATAGCGACTAGTGAATAGCGAATAGAAAGGCCTTCCGCCCTATTCGCTACTCCCTATTCGCTATTCGCTCGCTTCACTGCTTCCACGCCTTGAAGGCATCGGCAAAGGCACGCTCACCCGGCGTGCCTTTTTCCATGGCCAGGATGGCACGGCGGTTGTTGTTGTAGACCACCGGGATGTCGAACCAGCCGCGCTCCTTCAGGAGCTGAAGGTTGCGGTCCTTGTCGGCGTCGAGATTGGACAGGCCGATGAGATAGAAGCCGGGCGTGACCTTGACCGCCAACCCCGCGAGCGGCACGCCGCGGGTCTGCTCGGCCTGTTTCATCAGGATGCCGGGAACGTTGGAGATGCCGCCCGAGGGAAAA